>Ga0247727_10011286_pt1 | contig 15628 bp, 14 predicted proteins | sample WisWelCaveWW1625_FD_202498 | JGI IMG/M metagenome (GOLD analysis project Ga0247727, IMG submission 202498) | Biofilm microbial communities from Wishing Well Cave, Virginia, United States - WW16-25 | ecosystem: Environmental > Aquatic > Deep subsurface > Groundwater > Cave microbial mat | place...
TCCGGACATTTTTCTGGAAATGGAAATTTTTTGAGTGGATGCTTCCGTTTATTTGTTAAAACCTCCACCACTTTTGGAATGATCATCCCGCTCTTTTCAACAAGCACATGATCTCCAATCCTAGCATCAAGCCGTTCAATCTCATCTTGATTATGAAGACTCGCGCGAGAAACAGTTGTTCCAGCAAGACGAACGGGCTTGAGCAGGGCTACTGGCGTCAGAACTCCGGTACGCCCTACCTGGACACGAATATCTTCAAGAATTGTTTCTGCCCTTTCCGCAGGATATTTATATGCAATGGCCCATCGAGGACTTTTGCTGGTCACCCCAAGAGCCTGTTCATCTTTAAAGGAATTTACCTTGATTACAAGCCCATCCACATCATATGGAAGATGGCTAATCTTAGACTTAAATTTATCAATTATATCCAGGATTCCATCGACATCCTGAACGAGATGGCATTGAATAGTACGGAAGCCAAGCTGTTCGAGGTACTCGAGATATTCCTTTTGATTATCTGGAATTGTTCGTCCTTCGATATAACCACGGCCATGTATAAAAATACTCAAATCCCGCTTTGCAACCAATTTTGGATCCAAAAGTTTTAGACTTCCTGCACAAGCATTTCGAGGGTTAGCAAACAGGTCTTCGTCTAATTTCTCCTTTTCAGCATTCAACTTTTCAAAGCTTTCTTTGGGCATATAGATTTCACCACGAACCTCCAGTTTCGCTGGAATCTTAACGGCTGACTTCACACCCGGACGGGGAATTTCAAGAGGAATTGCCCGCACTGTTTTAACATTTTCCGTAACATCATCTCCCTCACGACCATCTCCCCGTGTAGCGCCTAAAACCAATCTTCCCTTTTCATAAAGCAGCGTAATAGAAACCCCGTCAATTTTCTCCTCGACAACATACTGAACATCGTTTCGCCCTAAGTTCTTTCTAACCCGCTCATCGAAATCTCGGACCTCCTGCTCGGAATAAGTGTTATCAATACTCATCATGGGAATCTTGTGTTTAACAGTCTCAAACTGCTTAAGTGGTTGACCGCCAACCCGCTGGCTGGGAGAATTAGGACTTTGATATTCCGGATATTTATTTTCCAATTCAATCAACTTTTTCATCAGCTGATCAAATTCATAGTCCGCAATTTCGGGTTTATTTTCTACGTAATATTTGTAGTTATGGCGCTCGATTTTCTCGCGCAATTGTTCTATTTGATTTCTCATATGTTTATCACTCATGAATCTTTCCTATAAAAGTCGATCAGCAAAAAAGCGAGGGAGCCCTGCAACCCGGATTTTTTTGGCAGCTTCCTCTTTAGCATACGGAAGCCTGACTAATTCAATTGTGTGGTTCTTATCATCATAAATTCCGAAAGAAAGGCGCGTATCCATATCTCTTGGCTGCCCCACACTTCCACAACTAATAATATATCGATCGTCACGGCTTAATTGATAAGTTCCTTCTTTCAAATAACCTGAGATTTTTTTTCTTTCAGAAAAAATTTGCGGAAGATGCGTATGTCCAACAAAACATATCGGAGTTTTGAATGCCTTGAATGCTTTTGAGGCCTCCTCCCATTCATCAATGTAAGGAAACTCTTCAGGTCGATCAGGGCTGCCATGGGCTAAAGTGATATTTTTGTGAATATAAATAGGAGGAAGATGAGCGAGCTTCTCTTTAGTCTGTGAGTCGAGCTGTGTTCGGGTCCAAAGAAGGGCTTGTTTAGCAGCATCATTAAACCATTCAAGTAATGCATCATCTACGATGGCTTTATCATGATTTCCCTGGATCACGATATTTGAAATTTCGAAGACCTTATCAGATACTTGTTGAGGATTGGCACCGTAGCCAACAATATCCCCAAGCATCCAATAATGATCGATGTGATGGCTTAGCGAATAATTCAGGAAAGTGGTCAGTGCTTCCAAATTAGAATGAGTATCAGAATATATGGCATATCGCATTACCCTTCGCCCCTCAACAATTTTATCTTGAAAAAGAAGGGAGAATGCGAATTAAACCCTTACTTTTTCCGCTGTCACACGGTCTGATACTTCATAGGCAATTTCTCGTTTGCTCAAGTAAACAGCAATTCCCAAGGCCAAGACCATTGCGATAACAATTAACGTTCTTGTCTGAAAAGAAATATCGCTGACAGCAATGGGAGCAATCAGAATAGAGACCAAATTCATTACTTTAATCAGAGGATTCAAGGCGGGGCCAGCCGTATCCTTGAAAGGGTCTCCAACCGTATCACAAATCACTCCGGCTTTATGAGCTTCTGTCCCCTTCCCACCTAATAATCCTTCTTCAATCCGTTTTTTTGCATTGTCCCAAGCCCCTCCTGCGTTTGACAAAAATACAGCCATTAATTGACCGCTCAATATAGCACCGGCCAAATATCCTCCAAGTGCTGCAGCTCCTTGAAGAGGCTGAGTATAGCCCATAGAGAAAACAACCAAAATTGGAGTACATATTCCTAAAATTGCAGGTGCAATAAGTTCTTTCTGTGCAGCCGCTGTAACAATATTGACGCACCGAAAATATTCAGGTTTTGCCTTTCCTTCCATCAACCCAGGAATATCACGAAACTGTCTTCGCACTTCTTCTACGACTTGAAAAGCTGAACGACCTACAGCCCGTATCGCAAAAGAGGAAAATAGAAATGGAACTGCACCACCAATCAAAAATCCAATAAACACTTCAGGAAAATTAATCTGAATACCCGTTTGAATCAGACCTGCTTCTTCAATATAAGACTTGAAAAGAGATACTGCAGCAATCACAGCAGTTGCAATGGCAAAACCCTTGGTAAGTGCTTTCGTCGTATTCCCCACAGCATCCAATTTAGCCACAATCCGATGAGCTTTAATATTTTTATGCTTATGTTCTTCTTTTAGAGCCCCAGACATCTCGAAAATTCCATTCGCATTATCAGAAATTGGACCGTAAGTATCCATGGCTAAAATAAACCCGGTAGTCGTCAAAAGTCCTAATCCTGAAAGAGCCACTCCGTAAGCACTCAATGCAATATTTCCATGAAATATAAGAAAAGAGCTCAGAATAGTAAGCGCTATCGCAACAATACTCCAAACGCTTGATTCCAGTCCCAAAGCAAAACCGCTTAACAGCATCGTTGCCGGTCCTGTTTTAGCCGAGTATGCAACTTCTTCAACTGGCTTTTTATCCACGGCAGTGAAATATTCTGTTAAATGACTGATCACAAGTGCAAGGATGATTCCAACTAGGGTAGCAAAAAAGAACCGAAAATCAGGCTTTCCATCTGGCCCATGAAGATAAAACAGATTCACTAGAAAAAATCCCACAACGGAAATTGCGGCTGCAATCCAAAAGCCTACATTAATTGGCCACATAGGATTGAAATCTTCTTTGTCTTCTCCCCTCACTGACCAAGTGCCAATGATGCTTGCAAATACCCCGGCAGTACGAACCAAGAGAGGATAAATAATAAGTTTAAGGGCCATAGCCTGAGCAGCAGCCAAACCTCCATACATGGTAACGAACGTTGGATCAAGTAAACATCCGGCACCAAGAATAATGGCGGCCACTAAGGTCACCTCGTAACTTTCAAAAACGTCCGCTGCCATTCCAGCACAATCGCCGACATTGTCTCCGACGTTATCAGCAATAACCGCAGCATTCCGGGGATCATCCTCAGGAATATTTTTTTCTACTTTTCCAACTAAATCAGCGCCAACATCCGCAGCTTTCGTGTAAATCCCCCCACCAACACGCATAAAGAGTGCTACCAAACAGCCTCCAAACCCGAATCCAATAAGTACTTTCATTGCATTCTCGCCGAAAAACAAAAAGATTATCGTGGCTCCCATCAATCCCAAACCGACAGTAAACATTCCGGAAACCGTACCCGCTTGAAATGCAATTTCGAGGGCCTTCTTAAAGCTAGTGAGAGCAGCGTTAGCAACCCGTGCATTCGCACGGACAGCCAGTCCCATACCCACATAGCCTGCGCCCGCAGATGCCAAACAGCCTGCTAAAAATGCGATCGAAACTCCCCAAGGAATTTGAGGAAGTGAAGGATAAACTGGCTTATAGATAAAGTAGAGGCCAATCGCTATTCCAATGACAAATATGGCCATAACTGAAAATTGACGAAGGAGATATCCATCTGCGCCCTCTTGAATTGCCTGCTGAACCCGAATCATTTCTTGATTTCCGCGACTTTCGCGAGTCACTTTCCAAGCCAGAAAAGCACCGTAAAGAAGTCCTATGAAAGCTGAAAACAACACAAACCAAAGCAGACTTACTTCCAGTGCCCCTAATTTCGGCAATACAATGGCATGCTCACTCATAAATTACTCCCCTTTCTAATAAGATAATAATATGAAGCTGGTCGGGATGGGCGGATTCGAACCGCCGACCTCTTGGTCCCGAACCAAGCGCTCTAGCCAAGCTGAGCCACATCCCGAAGGAAAATCATTATAAAATAAAACTCATTTTGAAGCTAGTTCCCTCATAATTCAATTCTGTCACCAACCTGCACATGATTTCGATTAAACCAACCCTGATTTACTTCTAATGCATAACGTACCTTTTGTTTTGATTGATAAGATTCCAGAGAATTGGGACTCATATCAACAATTTCCTGAATGACACCGTTCTTGTCAATAAATGCAATACTCAAAGGAATAGAAGTATCTTTCATCCAAAATGATAATTTCTTTTCAGATCCATAATCAAAAAACATACCCTCATTTTCCCCTAAATAAGGCCGTCCTTGAAGCCCATGAATCCGTTCCTCTTCTGTTGTGGCCCATTCAACAATAAGTTCTGAATTTTTAATTGTAACTTTTGATGTAATGCTTCCCGCTTCTAAAAAACACGGGTTCAAAAAACTCACAATCATTAAAATAATGAATACACTGCAAAATCTTCTCATTATGCTGGTACTTTTTGTTTACTACTTGTATTTATTTTCTTCTGAGTTTTATTGATTATCTTGGCTTTATTTGAATGATGCCCCATATACAGCAGCGCTTGTTCAATCACATTTTTAAAAACAGGAGCAGCGACAGTTCCACCATAATAGCTGGGATGAGGATCATCCAGAACTACAATCATACTTAAAAGAGGTTTTTCAGTAGGCGCGAATCCAATGAATGAAGCGATAAAATTGCTATGCGAATAGCCTCCTGTGGGAAGAATCTTTTGAGCCGTTCCAGTTTTACCCGATACATTGACTCCTTCTATTCTTGCGGTTTTCCCCGTACCTTCTTCAATAACACGATGTAAAATCCGCTTCATTTGTTCCGCAATAACAGGCTTCAGAATATTGGGTTGCGACTTGAGTTTTTTTGATGCAATTTCTATTCCTTTGTCGTCAATCACCCTTGTCAAAATATGAGGTCTGTAATATGTGCCCCCATTGGCAATTACGTTCAAGGCAGACAAACATTGAACTGCAGTTGCAGCCACTTCTTGACCATAAGGGATTGAGGCCATAGAAGTTCCCGACCATTGTTTAGGAGGCCGAACAATACCCTGGACTTCTCCCGGCAGTTCAATGCCAGATAGCTCACCAAAACCGAAACGTTTAATGTAGTGGTAAAGTTTTTCTGGACCAAGATGACTTGCAATTTTTACTGTCCCGATATTACTAGATTTAATTAAGACTTCCTCTAGATCCAGAATGCCATAAGGATGGACATCGTGAAGTACTCTTCGACCAAGAGTCCAGGCTCCGTTTTCACAATTAAATTTATCATGGATATCCACTACACCCTCATTAAGAGCTCCTGATATACTTACGATTTTAAAAACTGATCCAGGCTCAAAAAAATCTGTTATAGTTCTATTCCTGCGATTGGCTAGTGGATAATCTTTCAAGCGATTTGGATCATAAGTTGGCCATGAAACCATAGATAGAATTGATCCATCGTTTGGATTCATTACAATAGCCATTCCACCTTTCGCATTCCATTGAGTACAGGCTGCATCCAATTCCTTTTCTGTAATATATTGTATAAACTGATCAATAGTTAAAACCAAGTGATATCCGTTCACAGATGGGATTAACTTTTCTTCCATAGCAACAATTTCACGACCCATGGCATCACGTTTTGTATAACGATATCCCGTCTTTCCTTTGAGATATGAATCAAAACGAAGCTCCAATCCCTCCAACCCATTATTATCAATTCCGCAAAATCCCATAAGATTTGCGCCTAAAGACGTGTTCGGATAAACACGTCGATACTCTGGAACAAATCCAATATTTGGATTTTTCAACTTTCGAATTGCATCCGCTTGCTCATCCTTAACTCTTCGCTTTAACCAAACAAAAGATTTATCCTTTAATAGTTTTTCATAAATTTCAGAATAACTGATTTCCAATATTTGAGATAGATTTCTTGCTAACAATTTTCGATCTTTATCACTAATTAAACGTGGAATGGCATAAACGGATGGGACCTGTAATGACGTGGCTAACTCTTTTAAATTCTTATCGTAAATCAAACCTCTTTTGGGTTGAATTTCAACAATAAGATTGTGCTGACGCTTAGCAATGCCAGCTAATTCATTTCTGCGAATCCAGGTTAAAACCACGAGCTGGACTGCGATCAATGCAAAAAGGGTGAAAATGACAATGGTAACAAAACGAATTCGAGGAGCAGACAGTGCATTATTTGATGGACGGTAAGATAACCTGAAAAGTGAATTCAACTTAACTGCGGGTTGTTTTCGCTTGGGCCTCTTTAATCCAATTGAGCCAATTTCCAAAGCTACCCTCCGCCGCGGTCGGCAGTTGTCTTGAACTTTCAAGATCTTCAGGCTTGAGTTTTACGATACGAATTTCACGAGGTAATTGAAAATTAATTTTCGCTTCTGACATCATCGCATCAAGACGTTTTGGAGATTTAAGATAGGCTACCTTAAACCTCAAATGCTTTTGCTCTTCAATATATTCTCGATACAGCTTTTCCTTATAATCAATCTCGTAGGATAAACGGACAAGATTCACCTTCTGGGCTACATAGCCTAAAAAAATAGCAATCACTCCGATACAAACAATAAATTTACGGATCATCTTCGTATCAACCCTTCTCTGCAACTCTTAATTTTGCGCTCCGAGCACGAGGATTTCTTATACATTCTTCCCTGCTAGGAATTACTACTTTTCGATTCAAAACTCTAATCATTCCCTCTTTTTCCTTAACTCGGAAAAAGTTTTTAACCATCCGATCTTCTAGCGAATGAAAACTGATTATAGCCATTCTCCCTCCTGCCTTAAGCGCATCCAAGGCTTTAGGAAGGGCTTCCTCCAAGGCACCCAATTCATCATTCACAGCAATTCTTAATGCTTGAAAAACCTTAGTTGCTGGATGAATTCGTCCATATTTTCTTCCTGAGGCCTGCCTAATAATCTCTGCAAGTTCCACAGTTGTCTTAATCGGATTTATTTTTCTTGCTTCAATAATCTTTTTGGCAATACGCCGCGATTGATGCTCCTCACCAAATTTCCAAAAAATATCAGCTAATTGTTCGTCAGAACAAGTGTTAATAAGATCGGCTGCTGTATGAGGCAACTTAAGACTCATACGCATATCGAGTGGGGCATCAATTCTAAAACTAAAACCTCGCTTTGGAGAGAATACCTGATCCTGAGAAAAACCAAGATCGAAAAGTATCGAATCGAATTTTATAAGGGGAAACTTAAGAAAAACTTCGTCTAGATTCCTGAAATTTACTTCAATGAATTTTACACTATCACCAAAACGAGACAACCGCTCTTGAGCTCTTGCAATTGCTTCTTCGTCTTGATCAATCCCAAACAAAATCCCATTAGGAAGAATTCGCTCTAGTATTGCCTCTGCATGCCCGCCTGATCCAATTGTATTATCTAACACAATATGACCAGGCTGGGGGTCGAGAAACTTTATAATTTCATCCTTAAGTACAGGCTCATGCAAACTAAAATTCCCTAAAACTCTCTAAAGCTTCCTCCTTTGTCTGAAAAGTTTCAAACAAAGTTCCAACACCCACTCGTTCCATCATCCTGGAAACTTCCGGACGAAGACGGCAAAGCTTAATATCACCCTTTAGTTGTCGTATCCGAAGAAGCTTCTCGACCAAAATCCCGATCCCTGCAACGTCCAATTTCTTCGCAGAACAAAGATCAACAACAACTTTGAAATGTCGACGACTCATAAGTCGATTCATTCTGTTCTTTAAACTCACCGCACAAGAGGCACTTAAATCATCACATCTCAGCACATCAACATTCAAGGATTTCCCCACCCTGCGTGAAAACTGCATGTTCACCTCCTATTTTTAATGTTTATACTTTCTTGTCTTCCAAAAGTTTCTCTGCTAAAGACTCAAAACTATCAATTGAAGAACCAAAAAATTCGCGCCACTTTTCTTTTGCCCAAATCTCAACTCGATCAGAAACGCCGACAATCATGACTTCATCTTTGATTCCGGCGTAATCAAGTAAGTACTGTGGAATTAATATTCTTCCTTGAGTATCACAAATCACATCACACGCACCTGAGAAATATAGCCTGTTGAACTTTCTTGCTTCTTCTCTGGTGAATGGCAATTCTTTGAATTTTTTTTCCTGTTGTTTCCAATCTTCTTCAGCGAATAAAAACAAGCATTTATCTAAACCTCTTGTGACATAAAATTTTTCCGCATAACGCTCTTTAAATATTTCGCGGAAGCGTGCGGGTACTATGAGCCGCCCTTTCTTATCAATGTTATGTTCATATTCGCCGTAGAACATTGCTTACCACTATCCCCCACTTTTTACCACTTTATATTTAAACGTAGTATATTCATAGGGCTAATGGTCGTCAATAAGTATTTTGGAAATAAAGATAATTGAACATCATGTCAAATTGACACACCCGTAGCGGTGGCCTTTTGTAACGGAAGGCGCTAATAAGCTGGAATTTTGTAATAGGAGATTAAATCAGGAAGGTATTAGTTAAGGCTCATAATACAAAATGCGGGTACATCGCTCACACAAAGTAATTGTTTCGAGCATTCGAGCTTCATTAATAATTTGAGGACGAAGCGCAAATTGACAGCCACTACAATTTTCGCCATCAATTTTTGCGAGCGCAATTCCCTCTCTCTTGCTAAGAATCTTTTCGTAAAGATCTTTTACTTCTTTTGTCACAGGCTCCAGAATTATTTTTCGTTCGTTTTTCATAGACTTAATTTTTTCTTCAGCTTGTTTCCCATCTTCTTCCAAAACCTTCTTTTGACGATTCACCTCTTGTTCATACTCGGAAAGAAGCGTTTTCTCATGATTACGATCTATATTAAGTTTCTCCACATTATCCCAGTCAGCCAAAATTTTTTCCTCTAGAATTCCTTTGTCAGCTTTTATCGAAGCTATCTCTTGTAGCATAGTAGAATACTCTTTGTTTGTCTTCACTTGAGCTAATTGACCATCAAGTTTATTAATTTCCGACTCCTTTTTTCCTAATTCAAGCTCCTTTTCCTTCACCCCAAGTTTGAGGTGCTTTATTCCTTCTTCAATTTGGTTAAATTTTTCTTTTTTTCTTTCGTATTCCTGCTCAATTCTCGAAATTTGCTCTGGCAGTTGAGTCACAAACATACCCAAATCATAAATCTCTTTATCGAGAATCTGAACTTTCTTTAAAATATCTATATCATCTTTTACTGACGCCATAATGTTCTTTCTGGGCTATGTTGCCCAAAGTAGCCCTTTTTCACATCAATGAACCATCTTTACACTTACATAATTCAGTTTAGAGGAAGGTATTATAGTGATGGGATAAAGTGCGTCAATTAGAAAGACAGGGATAAGGTTATCTAAAATTCATTTGGCCCAGATCCACTTCAAGTTCGAGCAAACGCGTTAATTCTTCTTCAGAAAGCTTTCCCATTTTATAGAAAAACGATATTAACGAAGCATCTTGTTTTAGATGGCTTTCTGACTGATAATTTTTTTCAGGAATCTTTAAAGGAATTCCTAAACCGGGATTATCCTTAACTTCGGTTGCCTTTTTTTGTATTTCGGACTTTTCCTTAACGGTCTCATCTGAACAATATTTCAATTCTCTTACAAAAACCTGTCTGCTGTTCTCAGTAGAAAACAGCTCGAACAATTGAACACCTTTATCTAAATAAAGTAATTTTTGAATCGTTGGAGACAATTGTTGACTTAAAATTGCAATAATAACACGATAAGAACTATGAAAGACCTGAATAGACGCTTCTAAATTCACCTTTAATTGCATCAATGCGAAGACATCGTTCATTTTCACATGACCAGGCAATAAACTCGCCATTAACACAGTTTCCTCTTTCCGATAAAGAGAGATTGTTTCAGAATCAATAAGCCAGGAAGGCAATGAGAAACAAGAATAATCAGGATAAATCTTCTTTATTACAGAATCTACAATAAAGTCCCGATGGGATAAAGATACTTCCTCTGGTTTAATTAAGCGGATCTGAATTTCGGTCATTTTCGATAAACATCCTTAGCTTTTGAAGGAATCTGATATGCTCTATAGAATAAGATTTTGATTTTGTTTTGTTAAGACGAGGCATAGATAATGCCTCCAAACTAAGTTGCGTAGGGATTTTCTCCAAAAATGATTTGAGATTTAAATCGATTTGCGCTGCTCCCAGATATCGAATTGGAAGAGCTAAAAACTCAGATACGATTCCCGAAAACCGGGCAAATATTTCCTCTACCTCATTTTGTGCCATTTGAACATCAAAAATTATGGCTATCTCAATTTGTGGATTGATATAATGACATGTTTTGATAATTTTATAAGCATTTTTTAGATCTTCGATTCTGGGGTGAATGACAAGCACTATTTGATCTAATACTCGAAGTGTATGTTCGAATCCAACAACATTGCTCCTTAGAAGATCCAACACAACTAAAGCGCCAGCAAGCGAATCCTTTTGTGAGGTCATCCCCAAACTGCCAGAAATGCTAACATCATCAAAAAATTTCTTATCCTGCCATTGAACCCAATAACAGTTACTTGCCAATTCTTTCCCCATTTTCATTTCTTCTGTTTCAGAATTCTTAATTTTGCCTTTACCTAAAACGCGCATCGCGAAATTTATTTCTTCCAAAGCCAGCTGATTACTAGCAAAATAACAAAATTTAAAAAAACGGCTTAGACATGTTGAAAAAAGCAAATTAAGCGCAAAGGTCTTTTCCTCGCTAAAAGGAGCAAGGAAGCTAATAACTTGAGGTTCGGAAATATGGGCGGAAAGTCTGGAAGAATCTAAGGGATTAGGTTCCTTTACATGAGATTTAGAAAGAAAAACCCCGACAACATCTTTGAGTTCTCGCTTAAACTTTTGAGTTTCGCTCATCGAGAATTTTTTCATTTAGGCTAGAAATTGTAATAACAGAATCAATACCTCCATAAGGATTAGGTTCTGAAATCCCGTTTTGTGGATCAACAGTCCATTCCCCATCCACAATAAACTTATATCGATACCTTCCTGGTGCGAGTGGAACAAATTTTTCCCATAATCCTTCCTGTTGATTTGTACAGTCCATAGCTTCATTGACCCAATTATTGAAATCTCCTGCTATTTGTACTAATTTCGCGCTTGACCCCACGTAACCTAAAATTACACCGTCTGTTAATATCATGGGGAATTTGTATTCATTGACTGCCGCTTGCATTACAATCTGAGAGAAAACTTCTGTTTTATTTTTCTTTTTCTTTTCTGACGAAACCACTTCTATCCTCTGTTGATTTAAATCAATCAAAGGATCTTTCGGGATATTAAAACTATCTCTGATCATAATACGCCTTTCCAGCAGAGACTCATTACACACATCCTGATTCGTTAAAACATGTTGAACGCTCTCAATCTTCAAAGGGCCACGTTCAATTATCTCAGATGCCAAATTAACATAATCACGAAATCCGATGCTCTTACGATCAAAATCGCATATTGACTTACCATTCTGAGCAGCCTCTCGAAGACGTACGTTCTGAAAAATAACAGTTCGTAGTAGCTGTTCTTTAAAAAAAAGTTGCATTTCTGATAAAATCTTCTGATTAAAATTGGACCGAGCATTAAAGAGCGTTAATACGGCATGAACTTTTACATAATGCTTTAATGTTTCCTCTAAAAGAACAACCGTCTCACGAATTTTTTTCAGCCCCTGAATAGAAAAAAACGAAGGCTCTACAGGTATGAGCAATTCGTCGGCCGCCCTTAATGCATTAAAAGTAAGAAGCCCCAAACTAGGAGGGCAATCAATAATGACGAAATCATATTTCTCACGAATAGTTTTGAGTTTTTCCATCAACTTCTCTTCCCTGCCATAAACACCCGCAAGCTGTTGTTCTATCGCACTCAGAATTACATGAGAAGGAACCAGATCATGATTCGGATTGATTTGAATAATCACTTCTTCCAGAGGAACCTGATTTTGGACGGGACTCAAAACGTCATATAAACTTTTTTCGAAGTTATCTAAATTATAACCAAGACCGAGGGTAGAATGCCCTTGTGGATCCAGATCAACTAAGAGAGTTTTCTTTCCTAGAAAAGCTAAACTAGCGGACAGATTGATGGCGGTTGTGGTTTTACCACACCCACCTTTTTGATTGGCAATGGCTATGACCCTCATAATCCCTCGCTCTTGGTTCGGGAAACAATATGATTAAGAGTTATCACAGCTTCAAATAGAAGTTACTATAATGTTGCAACATATCAAAGGTCAAGAATTTTGGCGATTTCTAATCTGAAAAACAAGTATTAAATTCTTAATCAAACAGCCTTTCTTTCCGCTTCATGAACCTGTCGGTTTCCATTGACACGAGAATTGTAATATTTGTACATATTATTTTTTAGCGCTCGGATAAATGCCTCAACCACCTGAGGATGGAATTGCTTACCTGCATTGTTCTGAAGTTCATTCAATGCATATTCAAGCGGATATCCTTTTTTATAGCACCTGGCAGAAACCATCGCATGAAATGCATCAACAACTGAAACAATAGCGGCTTCTATCGGAATTTCATCGCCTTTTAATCCACGAGGATAGCCGCATCCGTTATAAAACTCATGATGACAACGAATAATTTCTGTAACTTCTTTAAAGTCAGAAAGCGGTTCTAATATCTTCACTCCTTTTTCAACATGCTGTTTCATAATGACCCATTCCTCAGCCGTCAGTTTGTCTTCCTTCTTCAAAATTGAATCGGGTATTCCAATTTTCCCGACATCATGCAATCTTAAGGCTGCAATCAAGGTATCTCCTTTCTTACCTGTAAGGTCCAGCCCTAACTCTTCAGCCGTCATAAACCCCAATTTTTCGACCGCCTCCAAATGCCCAGAGGTACTATCATCCTTTTCCCTCACCTCTCGCGCTAGCGAAAGCATGATTTGATAATAGGTTTCTTGCTCTTTTTTTCTGAGCCTTTTAATTTCAGCTAATTTCTCTTCCAGCTGCCTATTTCGTTCGATAAGTTCCAGTTGGAATTCTGCATTTTTTATTGTCATCGCGGCATCACTAGATAAAGTCTGAAAGAATGAAATTTCTTCTTCAGTAAAGCTTTCTTCATTTTTCTTATGTCCAAGTATTAAAATCCCTAAAAGCTCCCCATGATAAAAACATGGAATACAGACTGCTGCTTTTATTGATTTAATAAAATCACAGACCTTATTGATCTGGATTTCATCAGCCTTATTCAAATGATTCTTCTCTTGATTCCTCAACATTTGTTGTAGATGTTCCAGATACAACACCTCTTTACCCTTATGAAACTTTTTTTCCTTACCAAGAAAAGAAAGGATTAAGGGGTGATCATTATCGATTTTGATTAAATGCACTGGAATTCTAGATTCGCCGCGAGAATCAATAAATGTATAACGTTTTTTAATTGGATCATGCACAAGCATACTGGCATGTGTCAGATCAACTTCCTTTGCAATAAATCTGACAATCAAACGCAGAAGATTAATTGGATTTTTGAACCGAACCATGCTCTTGGCTGCGTTTTTCAAAGCTTCAGGATAATTAATCATAAGGGTTTCTGAATTCTCTACGCCATTTCTGATATTTTTTGATGAACATCTTTTTCCAAATATTCCAAACTCAGAGGTTTGGTTATGTAATTATCAGCACCGATTCGGACGGCCTCTTCAATTTTCTCAGAAGTTTCAATGGCGGTCACCATGATCACTTTAATTTTGGGATATTTTCGCTTCACCTCTTTAAGCACCTGAATTCCATCGAGACCAGGCATCTTAATATCTAATAAGCAAACGTCTGGCTGTTCCAGATCGATCTTCTGAAGAGCTTCTTCTCCGGAAAGCGCAGTACTTACTTTGAAGTGGCGCTCTTCAAAAAAAGCCTTTAAAAAATCACAAATCTCTTCCTCATCATCTACTACAAGCAGCTTTAGCATGACACGTTCTCCTCACCATGTTATCAAAATCAGAAGATAATATTATGATGCTTTTTCATCATAAACAATCGATTGCTGAAACACTTCGTCTTTATCCTGAGATTCTGGAATAGAAAACATGATCGTTACCCGAGTACCCTTAAAAGGCTCACTCTCGATACTGATAGAACCCCCATTTCTTTGAACAATCCTTTGAGTTACGAACAAACCAAGCCCGATACTATTTTGTTTAGTAGTAAAAAAGGGGTCAAAAACATTAGCCAAATGTTCTTTGGAGATACCACACCCCGAGTCTTCAACTTGAATCTGAATTGTTTTATCTCTTTCTGAGAAATCCACAGAAACACGAATTGAGCCATCTTTTTCAACCGATTGCACAGCATTTAAGAACAGATTCAAAAAAATTTCTCGATACTCTTCAACATGCCCCTTAAGTAACGGTAAGTTTGCGCTAACATCTTTTAAGATCTCTATATGTTCCATGGAAGTTTGATATGCAATTAATTCAAACGTATCGTCAATCACCTCTTTAAATAATATGGGTTCCTTTCGTTCTGGACTGGTCTTCGAAAATAGCAGTAATTTCCTAGTTATTTCAGCTGCCCTTCCCGTTTGCTGGACAATTATTTTCAAATCTTCTTTTGCTTTTGTATTTAAGAAATTCTTATCCTGATTCAGAAGCAACATTTGTGCTTTCCCAGAAATAATAGTCAAAGGATTATGAATTTCATGAGAAATACCTGTTGCCAATTGTTCAATCGCCGAAAACTTATTGGATTGCAATAACCGTGTTTGAAAATCTTTCAGATCCTCAAAACGACGTTTTAATTCATCATAACGAGTTATATTTTCAAGAGCAGAGCTAATACGGCGTGAAAAGTCATTAAATAATTTCAATTCACTATGCAAATATGAAATATGAGAGGGTTTAGAGCTCAAGCTAATTAAACCGATCACTTCATTTGCACAAAAAATTGGAATCACCACTTGAGCTCTCAACATTTCAAAGTCAGAATTCATCCGGGACGCCTCTGGCCAGCTCAACGTCTTAAGTATGTCATACCTCAGGATTGGAAACTTAACCCGTCTCAAAGTTTCTATAATAGGAGAATCTGCACTTAGACAAATTTTTCTTACCTCGCGCAAATTAAATCCCGAAAGAGCTCTAGGAATAAATTCATTACGCATCCGATCATAAT
>Ga0247727_10011287_pt1 | contig 15625 bp, 15 predicted proteins | sample WisWelCaveWW1625_FD_202498 | JGI IMG/M metagenome (GOLD analysis project Ga0247727, IMG submission 202498) | Biofilm microbial communities from Wishing Well Cave, Virginia, United States - WW16-25 | ecosystem: Environmental > Aquatic > Deep subsurface > Groundwater > Cave microbial mat | place...
CCGCAATCGGGTGGAAAAACATAACTGCCAACACAGAGTTGGCCCTGGCTGCCTAGACAAACCTAGGGAGTCACGTCTCGCCGGACTTGCCCGCGGGTTCGGGCCGGGGCGTCACTTAGCGGGCTGGACGTCGCGCTTCGGTCCGCAGCGCGGCGCCGAGAACCATCGGACTAGCGGGCGGCGTTTCTTGCGGGTTCTGACCGCCGCCGGCGAACGCGCGGTATGCCTTCACCGGCTGGCCGCGAAGTGAACCAGCTAAGCATGTAGTCTTCTGGTGGCAAGGCTTTTCGGACGGGGGTTCGACTCCCCCCGCCTCCATTTTATTACCTGGTTATTTCTCATAGACTTAGTGTGCTCAAGAAAGATGTGTACAGACGGCGTACAGGTGATTTAGACTGGTTCAATGCTGCACCTGTACCGGCGACATCGGAAGAAATGCCAGCACTGCTCGATGAGGTTCCGCAAGTGCGGCTGCCCTATCTGGGTCTTCGGTTCTCTTCGTGGCGATTGGATTCGGAAGTCACTCGGACTTACCAACTGGGAGGCGGCTGAGCGCCAAGTCGCTCAGTGGCAGCTGACTGAGCCGGAAGAAAACGTCTCTGTAGAGACAGCCTTCGAGCGGTTCATTAAAGACTGCGAAGCACGACATTTGCGGAGAGAAACCGTCGGGAAATACAAGCTCCTAGAACGAGAGGTAAAGAAGTTTTGCGAAGATCGCGGGCTTCGCTGGATTCGAAAGATTGACGTGGATGCTTTGAGGGCTTACCGAGAGACTTGGGAACTCTCTCCGATTTCATCACGGAAGAAGCTCGAACGCGTACGGACGTTTTTCAAGTTCTGCCTGGAGTCAGACTGGATCGATAGGAATCCCGCGACAGCACTGAAAGCTCCCCAAGGTAGTGCCACTCCGACACTTCCCTTCTCGAAGCAAGAAATGGAAAAAATTCTGTGGGGCTGCGACTTGTATCCAGAAAGGCATCCCCGCTCGCCGCGCGATTACGTCAAGAAGCTGAAAGCGCTGGTCCTTTTGCTTCGGCATTCGGGCCTCCGGATTCGGGACGCGGTGACACTCCAAAAGGATCGAGTTCGCGGCGAAAAGCTATTTCTCTACACACAAAAAACGAACACGCCGGTGTTCGTTCCGCTCCCCCACTCCGTGGTAGAGGCGCTGGAAGCTTGCGGAAGCGAGATCGAGGATCGGTTCTTCTGGTCTGGCAATGGTGAGCCCAAGAGTGCGGTAGCAGATTGGCAGCGAACGCTGAAGGAACTCTTCAGCATCGCGGGTGTCCGTGGACACGCTCACCGATTTCGGGACACCTTCTCGGTGTCCCTGCTGGAGGCCGGCGTCCCATTGGAACAGGTATCCATCCTGCTCGGCCACACATCCCTCAGAACCACCGAACGGCACTATTCCCCGTGGGTGAAAAGCAGGCAGGAAAAGCTCGAAGAAGCGGTTCGGAAGACCTGGAGTTAGCTGGCCTCCGCAGGGCTTTTTCCTTGCATCCCGTTGCCTTGTGGGTCCAATGGTTTAGTCTGTGCGCGCCCCCAACCTGAAGCGAAGCGAAACCGGCACGGGCGATAGCCCGACTGAGGCGATAGCCTCGGGGTGCCGGCGCCGCGTCTGCGGCGGGGAAACCTTTTAGGTGAGCGGGCGATAGCCCAGCGAATCCCGAAGCGGCCTTGCCGCGAAGCCTCGCCACACGCGCAATAGCGCACCAACGTGGCGAGGGAAAAGGTTTCCCCGCCGCAGGCGGGCGGGTTGGGGGCGCGCACTAGTTGAGGCGGCAAGTATTGCGGTAGCAAGGGCTTGACGCCTCCATTCGTGGCGGTAGCCGCGAACAATTTGTTTCGCCGATGATCAGGCGACGATACAGTTTGGGTTTATAAAATTTGCTTGATTTCGTCGGGTCGGGCTTCGAGTTCGCGTACCATCCTCGCTCTGATGGCTGCATTAAGAAGGGTTCCTTGCGACTCATTGAGTCGCGGGTAGCTCTCAATAATCTCCGCCCTGACTTTCTGGTAGAGGGCGGTATATTCGGGCTGCGATAGCTTGTTCAATCGCTCGTCTATTTTCTGAAGAGATTCGCGCTCGCGAAGCTCCTCGGCTTTTCGCTCCGCAAGGGCATCCGCAAAGTGCCTTTCTTCCCTTTTCGTAGCGTCGTAGTCTGCGAGCGCTCGTGAGGTGTATTGGAGGATTCCCCCGAAGGTCTGGGGGCAATAGTTCGTCTGAGCCGCCGCGTAGTGGCTGAAGGTCACCAAATGGCGAGCCTGGTCTAGACCATGACTCGCAATCAGGGCAATAGCCTGCCCGGTCTCCTTGGAGCTTGGGGCAGACTTGTCCAAGCGGTGAAAGACGCGGTGGAAGTGTGAAACGAGTTCGCCTGCTTGAAGTGTTAGCGGGTCCTTGTTCCGCGCTGCGTTTTCCTGGATGCCCTCGGCCCTGTTTTCTTGTTGCGGGGGAATCCTCGCGGGCGTTCGCCGATGCGTTGTCTTGTGGAAGATCACCTTGAAGTCCTTGAGGTTTGCCGTCCTCGAAATGGTCGCGGAGCTTAGAAGGCCGGTGCTGAGCGGCACACCATTTAGTTCCCGGAGCGCTCGGTCAAGTTGTTGCTTGCGATTCGAAGGCTTCCGATAGGCTGTGCCTCTGAGTCCCAAATCTTCGAAGAGCTCCTTGGTTCGGCGTTCGTAGTGGTCACTTCGTGCAAGCATTAAGTCAACGTGAACATAAAGAAGCTGCGCGATCTCGCTCTTGAAGCCCAGAATCACATCGAAGTGGAGAGGTTTCGTGTGGTTGGCGAATAGATTCTTAAGAATCATATCGTGGAAGCGGAAGTGGCCTGCTGCGTGGGTAATATTTCCGTCAGTCTTGCGGCGAATTATCTTTAGGTCTGCAAGAATTGTAAACGTGTCGAGGATTTCGAGTTCCTCTCCTGTAGCGCTGTCGTGATACGAGTTAGTCCACGCAAACGGAGTCGTGCGAAGCCTGCGAAGCGATTCGGTCGTGGATTCAATGACGTTCGTCCCCCACCTCTTTCTGAGCGCCTTGGCGAGTTTGCGCGTGGAAAAGAAGGTCTGCTCCGCTGGTCGGCCACTAGATTCCCATTGCTGGATAAGTCCGTAGTAGGTTTTCTGGTCTTCAGTAGTGAGATTCCCAAGCTGGGTAAACCCGACTTCCACCTTTGCGGTTGCTGGGGTTCCGTCGGACAGCGGTACACGTCTTTCGAAAACCCTAACCTGAGCCGGGCTCTTTGATTTCGATGGGTGCCAGATGGCGGGCCACTTTTCGATGGTGAGTTCCGGCCTGATCCTTGCAGGCGCTCTGCCTAGGCGGCGCGGCTCGTTGGTTTGGGTCGTTTTGTCGGGTGAAGATTGGGCGATTACCTCCCGCTGGTTTTCATGCTGAAGCGTGGTCACAGTATTGGTGGGTACTCTTCAAGGATAATTCATTATGTCGACTTGTCGAGGGGGAGGCTGTCCACAAGGATTGTTTCTTTCAGAGAAAACACACGCTCCCCTTTCTAGGGGCGACGTGTGTATTTAAGAGAGTATTTAAGACAGTATTCAGCCGGGCAGGTTTAGCAGCCTCATGGGAAGAAGGCTCGTTTTTGTGGGGTTCCGGCTCGGTGGCGCACTTCACTAGCACCAAAGGGGCACTTGATCAGCACCAAGGGGGCACTTCATTAGCACCAAGTTTTCACTTCATTAGCACCAACTTGGCACTTCACCAGCACCAAGCGTTTTGGCAGGGCTGAAGTTCTGTCCCCAGGCTGTGAATTGACAGGGGAGGGTCGGTCGGTAATGTGAAGGTGGCTCTTCGACTTCAGTCTTTAGGAGGGGAAATGGGAGATCAATGGGTTGATTTCAAAGCCGTGAAAGCAGCGGTCTCGATGGAGATGGTGTTGGAGAAATATGGGGTCAAGCTGCGCCGAGTGAATGAGACGTATCTTCGGGGAAAGTGTCCGCTCCCTAGCCACACGTCGGACAAAAGCAAAGAAAGCTTCGGGGTGGATACCGCCAAAAACGTGTGGGCCTGCCAGTCCGCTTCCTGCGTGAAAAAGCGCGGAGGTCGGAAGGGCGGGAATGTCCTGGACTTCGTAGCTGCCGCTGAGAATTCTTCGATCCGGGAAGCCGCATTGAAACTGCAAGGGTGGTTGATCGTGAACGGTTCCGGTGGCCAGAGCGCCAAAGCAGAATCAGCGGCCACGGAACAAAAAGAATCACGCCGCGTCGAGGGCAAGGCCAGCGGCGTGGAAGGCAATCCGCCTTTGAAGTTCACGTTGCAGGGGATAGACACCACCCATCCGTACTTGGCGGCGCGTGGCATCCTGAAAGAGACGGCGGAGTTGTTTGGAGTCGGGTTCTTTCCTGGCCGGGGTTCAATGAAAGGACGGGTTGTGATTCCGATTCATAACGAGGCGGGGGAACTCGTCGGCTACGCTGGCCGTTCGATTGACGGGTCAGAACCGAGGTACAAACTGCCGAACGGTTTTCGGAAATTGGACGCGCTGTTCAACCTCCACCGTGTAACGGGGGAGTATGTGGTAGTGGTTGAAGGATTCTTCGACTGCATGAAAGTTTCTCAAGCGGGGTTCCCGTGTGTTGCGCTGATGGGGCTTTGCCTGTCAGAGCACCAGCAGAAGCTGCTTGCAGGCAAACGCGTCGTCCTGCTCATGGACGGCGACGAAGCCGGACGCGAGGCCACGAAAGAGATGGTCCCTAAACTTGTCCAAACGAATTTTGTCCGCGTCGTCCCTCAGGAGGGGCAACCGGATGAGAAAGGAAAGGAGGAACTACAAGCACTACTGGCGCCTGTCATCTGACGGGCGCCTTTGTTCGTTAAGGAGGGGATTCAAACTTATCGTAAGGATAAGGCAAAACAACCCTATCGTAAGAGATATGGTTTATATTGCTTCCAAATCGTCTTCCCGACTGCTAAATAGTTCTGACCGATGGCACAGACGGTTGACTTTGCGTCCGCCCGGGCTGCCTTGGATAAGGCTTGGGCGGATATTGGGTCCGGCTCTACGCCTCCCGGAAAGATGCAGCAACTCATCGAAAATGTGATGTCTGCTTCGGACGTCACATTCAAGTACATTCTGGCAACGGGTTACTTGGCAAAGTACGTCAACCAAAACGTGCACGCACGTGCCTTGCAGACTGGTAGTTCACTCCCCGGAGCGTATGATGCCCGAAGTCTTTGTCACAAGGTCGTGGTCGGCTTCGAGAAAAGCAAAGGGAACCTATTCGGGCTATCTAATGAACCATTTGTCAACAAACCAGCGCGGCATCCGGAGCATGAGGGAGATAACCCTCAATTGCGAAATAGATTGTTGGCGCAGCGGCTTCACGCTGCACTTGAACTGGCCCAGAGCGGGAGCCGCGACCAGACTTTTCAGGGCCTTGTCCATATCCTGCGTGTTGGGTTGAAGAATGCGGCGAACGAAACGCAAGTAAAACCCACGACACGGGTGAACCTGCGAGATGTGATCAAATTTGTGGAAACATTCCTGAAAGAGACTGACGGCGGTGCGCGGCTGGTCGGAGTTTGGGGAGCCTTTACGGTGTTGTTGACTGAAAGCGGCAGAGTGAAGGTGTACTCCCCAAACGCTGCTGATTTATACGGTAAGACGGCTGGGGACGTAGAGGTCTATTACGACAAGAATCTGATATCCGCTTCCGAGTGCAAGCAACGAGTCATGAACCTCGATGATGTCAAGCACGGTATCAGTAAGGCCCTGAAGAAAGGCGTTCCCGAATATAACTTTGTTATTTCGGCTGGCATTGTGCGTGGGGAAGAAGCACTAATCGAGGAGGCCATCCACAAGAACTCTGGGCACGTGGATTTGGCTGTGGTGGACGTTCATAAGGAATTGCAACTCCTTGCAGCGATGCTGAACCCAGTGCGAAGAGCCAAGTTCGGTACTGTGGTGGTTGAACTTCTGCGTGAAATGAGGAAGTTTGAGTCAGCCAATGCGGCTGCCGAGATCTGGAACGGTATTACAGCGTAAGGTTTAGCTCCAAATTGCGCTTTAGAGCGGATGGGTCGTAATTGACCCACAGCACTTCCGATCGCTTCCCTTTAGTAGAATGAATCGTTCGTTCGGGCGATCTAGACTTCTTCCACTTCGGAGAGGGATAGAGCTTGTCCATGAGCTCGCAATCGTAATTACTGATGGCCACTTTTCCTTTAACGGAGTTGAGAATGACGGCTAGGTGGGAGTGCTGCTCGTCTGTCATCTCATGGCCGTAAGCTTTTGAATCCCCACGTGTGACGTGTATGTAGGGGGGATCGCAGTAAAAGAGGGTTTCTCTCGAATCGTAAAGATTGATGACGTCGATGGCGGGACGATTCTCTATCTGAACTCTCATGAGTCTTGCAGCAATTTCAGGCAGGGCCTCCACGGCTCCGAGCCAACGACTGATTACTCCGCTCATTCCCTGACGGCTTGTGTTCATGCAATTTGCCCAGCGGCCAAGTGACGCGGTCTGGGCGAGACCAGTCCGGACCTGTCGTGCTCGAACGTAGAACCTGCGGGCGCGTTCACAATCTGGGAGGGTTTCATCCAATTTGCACGCGATTGCAAATTCCTCCCTGCTGAAAGGGGTCAAACCAATGGCCTCTACCAACTTCTGTTTGTTGTCTCTCAGAACGCGAAAGAAGTTAACAACCTCACCGTCGAGGTCGTTGTAGGTCTCGATCGGGGATGGGTCTCTATTGAGGAGGATGGCGGCGGAGCCTGCAAAAGGTTCACAATAATGATGACAGGCTGGAAGGAGTGGAAGAAGCCACTCCAGATGAGAGAACTTGCCGCCGTACCATCCAAAGGCGATGAGCTTCTGGCCGCGTAGAGTTCGGACTTCGGGGGGCCTTCCATTACGTGGTTTTTTTAGTGCCGTCGCCATGGTTGACAGTCTAGAATAACTCTATCGTGTGCGCAAGTGTTTATTAGTCTTTGGAGTTTTTCGTGGTCGCCCGCCGGGTCGTCGTTCCTGTCGATCAAAATTCTTGACAAGCATCTCGTCGAGTAAGTGGTCCCGTCCCTCTTTGATGGAAGGCAACTGTCCTTGCTGAATGAGCTGTCTTACCCTGACTGGGGTGATGCGGAGTAATTGCGCGGCCCTTTTCGTCGTTATAAGAGTCATCTGATATGCGTCATGGTACGTACTTCGGGGAGACGCGTCAATCCGGAGGGGGGTTGGTTGATCGCTACTGCGAGAGAAATTTGTTGATTCTCGCTTCGACTTCCGAGCGCGGGAGGGTCCAGCGGCCGAGAGCGTGTTGTTTGGTGCGTTCCTTTGCGCTCTCCGAACCGCTCCGTGAGAAAGGGGGAAAAGTGTCGAGAGCAATGGGGCCGGTGGGCTTGCTGGGGTGGCTGGGGCTGGATGTACTCATGCTGCGGACATATGCCTTGTAGTCCGGTAAGTCTTGAAGCTGAGAGGCGGGGAGTATGGTTGCAAACTCCCGCTTCAGTGTTTCCGCGTCATCGCCGCCTACTCGAAAGCTGAGAATGGTTGCGCAGTTTCCGAATACAGCGTCAATGGCATCTGGCGAAAGCTGCGAAATTACCTGGGTCGCAAGAATAATGGTGAGTCGGTACTTGCGGGCTTCGGACAGGATCGTGGGCAGTTTGACGCCATGGATGAAGTTCTGAATCTCGTCGGCGTATAAGAGGTGCGAGCGGCGCTGCGCTTCGGGAATGTCCTGCCTCGAAAGGGCTGCGAGGGAAAGCTTCGTGACAATCAGGGAGCCAAGCAACGCGCTCACGTCCTCGCCGAGCGCACCCTTGGAGAGGTCACAGAGAAAAATCTTGCTTGTGTCCATTAGCCAGCGAAAGCGGAAGCTCGATTTAGGCTGGCCGATGATCGCCCTCAACAGGGGATTGGTGATGAAGGCGTTCACCTTGTTTAAGACTGGCGCGATTGCTTCCTCTCGGAAGCGAGGCGGCCACTGTTCATCGTACATTTTGAAAAAGCCTCTGACCGCAGGGTTGGAAACGTGCGTCAAAAGTTGCCTTCGATAAGCCTGGTCTGTGAGGAGTTTCGGGAGAGCAAGCAAGGATACCGGCTGTGGCTGTTCAATGAGCGCGAACGCCGCATTTCGCAAGATGTCTTCCATTCGAGGCCCCCAGCTATCGGCCCAGAGTGCTTTGAAGATGCTCAAGAGATAAGAGACGGCAAGCGCTCGTTCCTCGTGCGCGAGAGAGTCGAGCATATTGAGGCCGAGGGCCCGCGAAGTGTCCTTCGGATTGAAATAAATTACGTCGTTCGTGCGTGAGCGCGGAATCATCTCCAGCAAGTCGTCAATCAGATTGCCGTGTGGGTCAAGAACAGTGACGCCTAAGCCGTGGTGAATGTCCCAGGCGATCATGTTCCTTAAGAGTGTCGTCTTTCCGACGCCGCTCTTACCAAAGATCGCCATATGTTTGCGGCGCGCTTCGGCGGGAACCGTGAAGATGTGGCCCTGGTCCCAGATGTCATCTGTTCTGCCGATGGGAACTGGTTGCATGGAGAAATGTGCCCTACCACTTGGCGTGAAACTCGCGGACGACTTCCTCCGGAGAGAGGTTCAAATAGATCTCGGTGGTGGAGAGGTGGTCGTGTCCCAAAAGCCTTTGGAGAGAGGGGAGAGAGATTCCTTTCTGGATGGCCGTCACTGAGAACGTATGGCGGAGAACGTGAGGGCTCACTTTGCGGCTGACGTGAGCGCGATTTGCCATTCTCTTGATAATTCGCTGAATCGTGCGGACACTCAAACCTAAAGAGTCGTTCAGGCTTAGGTGGCCTTCGAGCAAGTGCTGAACGCGGCTGGAAAGGGGAATGACGCGGCGCTTCGAACGAGTTCCGAATGGCCCACCCTTGCCGTAGATCATAATCCGGTGGGTCTGCCAGTCAATCCGCTCGCGCGTTAGAGAGGCGAGTTCTGACACTCTGAGGCCGGTGTCAAGAAGTGTCCACACAACAAGCTTTTCTTCGTGAGTCTCACAAGCATTCGCAAGGCGGTTTGCTTCGTCCTGGGTGAGTGGTTCTCGCTTGTACTGGTAGGGCATGGTGGGGAGGGCTTGTCGTAAATTATAGGGAATGCGACAAACTGACGCCATCCCAGTTATCCCCAAGTGAGCAAAGGTTAGGCGGGATGGGGGAGCAAAAAGAAATCTGGCGTGCTTTTAAGCGGAATACGACAGCAAAGAAGTCGGAATAAGTCGGGGTCAGGCTTCCAGCACAACCTCAGCGTCTTGACGAGTCTCCTTCTCATACGCTTCCGCAATTTGCTCTGCGCGACGGACAAAATCTCTCCTGTGCACATGGATTGCAATCGGTTTCCATCTGTCGTCGAGACTAAGGGCCGAATTGCCAGGGCAAGTGATGCTCAAGATCCAGGCTTCTTCGGGAGCAGGATAAGAACGCCCAAAAAGACTGTTCCAAAATCCTTTAATTTTCCCCTGCTCTTCTTTGAAGGCCAGCACGGGCAATCGGTGGCCCAAAATCCCCTGTCCATACTTTGAACTAACGGTTAGGCCGGGGCAGATGTTACGCACAATGTCGATCAGAATGTTCAGACGTGATTCCAGTGTCTCCACCACTCGGACAGTCATACAGTGCCTCCGGCCTTTCGATTTTCATCCTCCCACAGGAAATATCTCATGACGTTGTCCCGCAGAGCAACTGCGCAGTACGGCTGTGCCCCTAGTGGCCGTGGACGTCTGCTTTAGGGAGAGCGCCCTGGCTGTCCGTCCAAACAAACCGGTCTCAGAGAGAAAGCGCCGGGTTGCGTCCGGCCTGGGGAGCTCTCCACCCTAGGCCGATACCGGACCATCGCGCAAGCGGGAAGAGATGTTGCTCGAATCTCATCCATCTTTGCTCAGTGGGTCAGCACTGGAGGCGGCAGGAACGGAGAGCCAGGGGAATCAGGATGGTGCTCTCCCAGAGCGTATTCAAGCGCTAGTCTCGGAAACTGTAAAGGGGGCCGCTTGTGTGGTCTTTGGGAGTCAAGAAAATCTGACTGAGAATCCTGTCGGGCTGGTCAAGGGAGATTTGGCTGAGGTCGGTGAACCAGAAGCGCTTGAAACTCATTCCTGCATCGGTCATCTTGCGGCAGAGATTCGCTGCGCGAGTCCGCGTGGGAGCAACGGTTACCACGCGGAAGTTTGAAACCTTCCAGCGGCGCTGATGCCCGCCGTCACGGTGATAAGCGAGAAAGCCGCGCATCTTTCGCATGAAGGAAGATTCTTCGCGCAGGTAGTCGTGCTCTCGCGCTCGTACCACTTCCAGAAAGAAGTATGTGCAGTTTTCCCCTTCGGGCTTCGTCGTGTCTTTGAGGCCAAAGAAAGCATCGGGATTGACTGATAGCGGCTCGCCACGATCGTAGGCGCGGTCCTGGAGCAACGCTCGCCGCTGCTCCCAAAAGACGGTCTGCGGATTGCCGTTTGCTTTCTGACTGGCGAGATGTAGTGCGAGGTGAAACGTCGTGATTAAGAGGTCGTGCGGCAGCAGGATTATGCTCTTTTCGGGATTGTAACGGTGAGCCTCGTCGGCCAAGCCGTACTGTTTGGCGAGAGTGAGTCCGCGCTGGCCCAAATAGTATACGTATTGATCGGGTGGGCTGGCGACAGGCATAACGCGCTCAAGAGGCAGCGTGAGCCGTTCTACGTAGCCCTGCTCAAGTAGCTGCCGGAGCCGGCGGCGAAGCGACACGATGTTGCGACCGGACAACTTCTGAAAATGAAGCGGCTGGAGATGGTGGTATTCGGCCAACCACTTCAGGATTTCAAGGTCGCTGGCTTTCAAGTAGAAGCGAGAGGCTGGCTTCGAGACGATTTGTTGTGCGGTAGTCATTTTCTAGGTTTGTGTCGAGACTTACGAGCGGGGACGATCTCATGGCCAGAGAATGAATCCTCGGCCTCAGTAGCCGGAGGGAGAGAGCGTTGGTTAGATTCTAGCATTTCGCATTCCTCGTGAGTCGAATAGAACGGCTGGCCGAAAACACGCTGAAGGCCCGCCTCGCGGGTTCTTGCTGAAATCCAAGGGTCTGTGATCCGAGGGAGGGCGACAAAGCGTCCACGCTTGCCGGGCACTTTGACGAAACAGTGGGCCTGCGGCTGAGCCTTGATCTTCTGCAATTGCAGCGTGAGGAACTCCTGCTCAGTCAGGAATGTGCGAGAGGATACGCGCCAGTGCTTCTTGTATTCGTAAAAAGGAACGCGACTTAGACCGGTATTGAATGCCAGATTGTGGCCGCGGCTTCGCGCGAATTGGGTGGCATCGCTTTCGCTTTGCGATGCGGTCTGGTGGATAGATTGACCGGAGTGATCAGTTTCGCTTTCGGTGGCGGACTCGCTTTCCATAAGCGTATCGACTTCATCTCGACTGGTAACTCCATGCGCTGAAGAAGCTGCGCGTGTGGAAGAAATTCCCTCATTGACGGAGATTCCAACGGAGTTGCTTTGCGTCACTGTGCGAGACTTACCTTCGCTCCGCGTGTTCGACCGCCCTACGGCCCCGCCAAGGGACAGAACGTTGCGAGTGGATTCAACGGGATCAAGAATGAGTGTTGTGAGTTCGTCCTTAACTTTGTAGGGATCGTACTGGTCAATCGCGACCTCCTCTGTCAAGACCCTCAGGTCGGCAGTTGAAAGTCCGCCGAATAAGATCTTCGTACGAGCGCATCCCATCACAGAGTCATAGACAAATTGAGTCTCGCCTTTGGGTCCTCGCAGTTGGCCCAAATCCTGGTGCGCCAGAATGCAGTGCAGGCCAAGCTCACGGCCCATGTCCAGTGCAGAGCAAAGGTCGCGAGTGGCAAAAAGCTCGACCTCATCAAGAAAGAGATACACGGGGCTGTCAGGCTTTGGCCTGCCGAAGACGTGTCCGAGAAGATCATTAACGATGAAACGCCCCAGGAGGGCCACGTCGTCGCTGCGCAGGGGTCTGCCGATTTCGAGGTTTAGAAGAAAAATCTTGTGATTTGTTATCACGTCACCAAGATCGAGCGAGCGAGGCTGAGTGAAGATGCGGCGGATAACAGGATCGCAGACGAAGGCCTCCAAGCGGGCCAGCGTGCTTGCGGCAAGCTCGTCTTGACGCCGCTCATTTAGGGAGTCATACCAAGCAAGCGCTTCCGAGAGGAAAGGGTCGTTTAGCGCAGGAAGGAGGGTCTGGCGGAAATGCGAGCCGGTCGCATCCGAGCGAAGCAGCCGGACTGCATTGGGAAGTGGCATCTGGAGCGCACGCGTCACAGCGAGGGACAGGAACAATAGTCGTGCGAGCTGAGGAGTCTCATCGAAAGAGCCTTGTCCCCAAGCTGACCGGAAGGACTCGCGGGCAGCCTTTGCGTGGGTATGTATCGGAAGCCCGTTGGGCCGCAAAGGGTCATAGCCGATGACATGCTCTGGTTCGCCCACGTCGAACCAAACGAGGCGCTTTGTGAGACCGTGGGCAATTGTCCAGTCGCGGGCCTGTCGGGCTAGGGCACCCTTCGGATTCAAGAGGACAATCGTTGCATTGGGAATGCCCGCGAGGCGCTGAAAAAGCGAGAGCAATAAGCGAGATTTCCCAGACCCGGGCGGGCCAATCAGATGCAAATGCGTTTCTAACCAGCGATGCGAAAGACGAATTCGCTCACTGGTTTCCGTGTCGGTGCCCAGATACAGTTCTTTAGAGCGAAGTGGTGGGATTCCCATCGTCTTCCCCCTCAAGTATTGACTCTGTGAGTTCCGATTTCATGCGCTCTCGAAGCTCTGGGTCAACGTCGTTCTGCGAATCGATCTCGCGGTGTCCTTCCGCAATCTTTGCCAGCTTTTGCTTAGTCAGCGCGATTTTGTCCTCAGCTTGAACCTCAGCCTCACGCAGTTTGAGTGCCCGTGTCTCCTCGGCAGTGATTTCTCTTTCGGGCGGAGGGGGCAGTTTCTCTCTAGGCGGTCGTTGTAGGTCGAGTCGCTGGGCAGCGCGAATCATCTCGATGCGCGCTTGAAGCCATTGGAGAACTTCGGGAGCGTGCTTCTCGGCAACCGTTTTGAGTTGGGTGTTGAGAATGACGCGGTTGTACTCCGTGGTCCAGTCGTCCGCCCAGAGGTTGATTATGATAAGCCAGTTGCGCTCGACAAATTGTTTTTGAGATTCGGGATTGAGGAATTCGGGCTCGCGTTGGACCTTGCAGCGAAGGCTTTCGATCTGCGGCATGAGCCACTGTTCCAGGCGTTCATTTTCGCGGTCACGGCACTGCGCGTTCCAGCGTTCAAGAGGGGAAACTGTACCTGCGGGGAGGACGTGCATGGTCACGGAGAGATAGGGAGGGGTTGTAGAGGTACGATTCCACCATCGCTCAATGCGAAGGGCGAGCTTTGCTCCTGTACCACCTAGGAGCAAGCGATAACGGTGGCCCTCCCTGTCTTCTTCGGAGATCTCTAGGACATGCTCTCCGACGAGCGAATTCAAACAGGTGCCGTTGATACACAGCCAATTTTTGGTCACGGTGAACGCGCCGTGTTTGTCTGTCCCGTAGAGGCCATCGGCGTTGCCATCGGGTACACATTTATTTCGGAACACACCAATCTCGGTCCGAAAGCACTGACAGGTTCCAGTGACCGTGAGTTCGTAGACTAGAGAGCAGTCTAAAGCAGGCAGAAATGCTTCATGGCCGTCAGTTGGGAGATGGTAGAGGCCACGGGAAGGGTCTTGACAGTCATAAGCGTACGCGTTTGACTGAGAATGTGATTGATGCGAAGCAAGAACACCGGTCTGCGGGCTGGTGGTCTCGCGTGGAGTGTGCGCCATAGGCTCCTCCTTTGGTGCATGCTCCCCCGCGAAAAGCGAGGGTGGCCAGGGTGGATCGTGAGTCCATCCTGGCTTTTTCATGCTCAGTAAAAAGGTAGAAGGAAAGGGGAGTCTTGGGTAGACAGAAATTAGTCGAAGAACTTGAGCGTAAAAAAGCTAAAAGACGATAAATAAGCTCCGCTCCCCGATTTCTCAACCGGGGAGCGGAGGAGAGGGTTAAGCGACGCGTCTCAGACGCATTTCCACTCGAAGGAGAACAGACTCCGGAATCCGAAGGTTCCGGTAAATCCTAGTTCCTCTCCGGGGGCGAGAGATAATCAGTACACCGGGTTCCTGCAGAAAGATGCGGCGCACGGTGTCGGGTTTGAACCTCCACCTCGCGGCCACATCGAACACGGTGTAATACCTCTCTAGCTGATTTGCCACTTCCCAGGTTCGGGCGTGGCGCGGCTCGCTCGCGTTCATTTACTTCCCTTCTTCCCTTTCGGGAGAAAGGAGGTTCTATGAAGTCGGCACGAGCTCCCTGCGTTCGGCGATGACAATTGTAAGCCAGGATGGGAACGTTGGAAAGAGTTTGTTGGATGTACAAGCCGCGTACAGAATGTTTACAATTTGGGGGGTTTTGGCTCTTTATGCGAGTCGTCTTTTGAATAAGTTGCGTGGAATCACAGACGCTGCAAAGTTCGACTCCCCCCGCCTCCAACTTACCTTTCCATCAAGTATTGGTCGACAGGCGCCATTTTCGGATATTTATCCGATTGTGCCGCCGCCTTGGGCACAAGGAAACCGATGCTGATGACCAGCACCAAGGCCATGATACTGATCATTCTTTCCCCCGTGGCCGCCCTCATCGCGAGGTCGCCTTTCGCCGTCGCCTCTCGCTCTCCCTCATCATTTCGCTTATATCCGCCACTGGACGTATCTCTATTGTTCCACAGTTCAACTTCACTCCCGGACTTTGGGAAATGAGCTGAATTGCGTGATTCAGATCTCGCGCTTCAAGCACCTGAATTCCACCCAATTGCTCCTTCGTTTCCGCGTACGGACCGTCTGTCACTGCAACCTTTCCGTCCTTCCAACCCACGGTGACCGCGGTGTTGGGGGGCTGAAGAGGTTCCTCGGCGACCAAATGTCCGTTCTTCCGCAGTTCGTCGTTGTAGCTAAAACACTCGTCCAGCACGGTGTTGCGCTCACTATCAGACATGTTTTCGAACTTGCCGGGCTCGAGATAGCCCAAACAGATGTATTTCATTATTCTTCTCCTCCTGGTGGGAGCCAGCAGCACAGCTGACGCAGATTTTTCTATCATTGTTTTAAGTAACGAAGCGCAACACATCCTGATTTAAAAATCTTTGACTCAACAAGTTTCAGTTGCAGACTCTCCCGCAGGCTAACACCGTCCAACAAGCGTCTCCCTTCTCCTGCAACGATTGGCCCAACGACAAAACGATATTCATCAACCAGGCCAAGCTCTATAAGTTGTGAAGGAATACTTACACCACCGATTAAAATATTTTTGCCTTGTTCTTGTTTCAATTTAAGTATTTCGTCATGAAGGTTTGTGCGAACAATTCTCGTATTTTTATCTCCAGCACTGTCTAATGATCGTGAAAAAACAATTTTCTTGATGGAGTCAAATGTTTGAGCAAATTCGTTCTCTGCTTTTGTCATCGACTGGGTTTTTGCGACTTCAGGCCAAAAAGGAACCATCAACTGATAGGTTTTACGCCCAAAAACGAGCAGGTCAACATCTCGCATGAGGTGCGTAAAATATTCATGTGTTTCTTCATCAGCGATTTGTTTGGTGTGGTCACAGCAGCCATCCAGGGTAATGTTGATTGCGAAGATTACATTT
>Ga0247727_10011288_pt1 | contig 15625 bp, 8 predicted proteins | sample WisWelCaveWW1625_FD_202498 | JGI IMG/M metagenome (GOLD analysis project Ga0247727, IMG submission 202498) | Biofilm microbial communities from Wishing Well Cave, Virginia, United States - WW16-25 | ecosystem: Environmental > Aquatic > Deep subsurface > Groundwater > Cave microbial mat | place...
CGATCGCGGCGGCTCACGGAACGAGAACGACACGACCGTGCGCCGCTTGGGCAGCGTCACCTTTTCGATCTTGTCCAGGGCCTTGATGCGGCTCTGCACCTGCGAGGCCTTGGCCGCGTGGGTCCGGAAGCGGTCGATGAATCGCTGCTCCTTGGCGAGCATGGACTGCTGGCGCGCGTAGGTGGCCTCGCGGTTAAGGTCGCGCAGCCCGCGCTCGCGCTCGTAGAAATCGTAGTTCCCCGAGTACACGGTGACCTCGCCGCCGTCGATCTCCGCGATCTTCGTGACGAGGCGATTCAGGAACTCGCGGTCGTGCGAGGTCATCAGTAGGGCGCCCTTGAACTCCTTTGATGGCGTCCATCCGGTCGGCGCAACGTCCCGATCTTCACGGTAGCGCTCGTCGTGGTCCCGGTTGGCTCGCTGTGTCACGCGACCGAGTTCGTCGATGGCAACTTCGCGAGCGACTGCGAGTACGTTCAGATCACGACGGGAAACCGCAAAGGCGACCGGCTTGGGGACGCCCGGGTAGCGAGGGCGACGCCACCCGAACGTGCGGCGGAGCCGCGCACCTATCCGATGGAGGACCAGGAATCCGGCACCGAACCACCGCCCTGAGCTGGCGATCTGTGAGGAACCGCCGTCGCGGCGGTCAACCGAGGCGCAGCCCCCGGCGTCGGCAGATCGTAGCCGCTGCGGACGCCACGCGGGCGTCACATGGTCCCGATGAGATTGACGAATGCGCCTTGGTGGTCGTAGCTCAGGTCAGTCAGGTCGTCGGAGAAGTCGGTGAAGTTGTAGCCGGCGCCGGCCTTCAGGTGCTCGCCGAAGTAACGATAGATCGCGGCCAGCGCGCCGCCGCGGCGTTGACTGACATCCGGGAGGTCGAGCATTCGCACCTCGGCCAGGCTCTCCCAGCCCTTGCGGAACCGCCAGTCCGCGCGCAACACCACGAGCTGCGCGGCGTTGTCGAAGAACTTCGGCTGCTCGCGATCAAGGCTCATCTGTCCCAGGCGGTAGGCGTACTTGCCGCCGATCGACCAGTCGGCCGTGACGTCGTAGGTAAGATCGAGCGCCGCGATGCGGCTCTTCTGAATGAATTCGGCCGCGGTGTTCTGCGCTCCCACCTGGTCCGAGGTCGGGAAGTTATAGAAGTACGTGTACTTGGCCAGGGCGCTCAGCCGGTCGTGCCGCACCGGACGGTACGCGTAGCCGACCACCGCCTCGGTGTAACCGCCGTCATAGAACTCGCCGAGCGAGCTATCACTGAACGAGTGGTCCAGCTTGCCGACCACGCGCCAGTCCGGCGTCAGGTGGAACTTGAAGTGGTTACGGAACAGCCACGCGGTCCTTTCGGTAAACGTCGTGTCGAGTTGTTCCGCGTCATCTCGGCGATACTCGATCGCACTCGAGAACTGCATCGTATCCAGGCTGTAACCCAGGCGGATTCCAGCCGCCTTGCGATCGGTCTCAGCGCCGGTCAGCGAATCGCGCAGCGTGCCGAACTCCGCACTGGCGCCGACATTCCAGCGTTCTCTTGCCACGAGGTTGATTCCGGTGGCGTGCGTGAGGCCGGTCAGCGACCCGCCGTCCTGGTAACGCTCCTCGAGGTAGACGCTGGAGCTGTCGGAGAGCCTTCTCTTCACGCCTGAGACCAGGTTGCCCCGACGGACTCGCAGGCCGTTGTCCGTCCGCTCGTTTTCCAGTGAATAGTTCAGGTAAAGACTGGTCCGCTCGGAATACAGGAAGTTGGTGCCGACCCTGCCGCCGGGCCCAAGGTCACCGTCGGAAACCTCCGCGTCGAGCCTGAAGCGTTTCGTCGGGCGATAGGAGCCGCCCGCGCCGATGCGCCCGTTGCTTTCACGGCCGCCGCTTGCCGCGACCGTGTCCTGGACGAAGCCATAGGCGCGCCATGAGGCACGGGGATCGAACATCACCTGCACGACCGCGTCCGTGCGCTCGCCCTGTTCCTGGGTCGGCGGAACAACCGGCGAACGGTCCTGGCGCAGATCGTTACGCACGCCGGTGCTGACGCTCCACTCGTCGGTCAGCTTGTAACCAACGTCCACTTCGATCGCCCGGGTCTCGAGCCCCTGGTCTTCGGTCCTCTGATCGCCCTTGGCCGCCAGGCTCAGGCGGCTCGTCACGGGCATCCGGAACGCGCCGCCGTACTGCTCGGTGTCCTTGATCGTCGCCTGGCCCGGCGCCGAGTAGCCGGCGTCGAGGTTCTGCGTATAGAAGGTGACGCGACCGTCGCGGCCATCGAAGAGGTCGCCGAGCCCGACGCTCAGGTCGGCGCGGTATGCCCCCGCATCCGCGTCGGTGAACGACAGGTCGTCAGGGCCATCGAACACGAATCCGCCATCATCGGACCGCAGCGAGCTGGAGACGAGACCCTCGCTCCGGCCCGTCTGCACCTTGAACCAGGAATCGGGGCTCATCCGCAAGGTCAGGTCTGCGGCACCGAGGCTGCTGTCGGCGTCCCCTTCCTCGTTGGAGTTGGCGGTCAGGCCGAGCCGCACGTGGTCGTTGAACCAGTAATGGCCCTGGCCGCCGACGGCGACCGCGTCGAGCTCGTCGAAACCTGGCGTGTACTCGTAACGCGCCACCAGATAGGCCTCGTCGCCGCTCAAGCCGCTGCTGCGCACCAGCAGGTTGTCGTCAGCGGTCGACGTCAGCGGCTCGGAAAGCAGCAGCCGGCCCTGCAGGTAGTCGACGTCGTAGTCCATGCCGGGCCGCAGGTTGACCACCCCCGTGACGATGCGCGATTCCTTGTCGCGGATCTCGATGCGCACGCGCTCGGAGCCCGTCAGGATGTCCTGGTGGCGCAGGAAGTAGAGCGATCCGCCCGTTCCCCGGAATTCCTCATAGCTCGGCGTCGTTCCGGGGTCGGCGGCGAATCCGTCGGCGGCGATCCGTCGTTCGCCGAAGCTGGTGGTGGCTTCGGACCCGTAGTGTGCGTTGGCTCCGTACAGGCCGCGATCGACTTGGGCCAGCTCGTTGCCCATGTAGCCGACCTTGAAGTTGCCCCACATGCCGTAATTCTCGCCACGGCTCGCTTTGACGTAGAACTTGCCCAGGGTCGGCGCCATTTCTTCCACGACACCGTCGTCGCCGAACGTCGGGTAATGGTAATCGGGATCGATGCGCCGGAATAGCGACTCGGGCGACTTGTCGAGGAAGTTGCTGAACAGGTCCTCCAGCGGGCCTTCGCGGGTATCCGCGCTCGCCGTCAATCGCCAGTGCTCGCTGACCTTGCCGTTCACGTAGAACGCCAGCCGGCCATCCAGCGACGAATCGTAGGGCTGCGGAGCATTCTCGCCCTGCAGCAGTTCTACCGGCCCGTTCGCGCGGCTCTCGGACAGCGTGAAGTCGGCGAGGCCGACGTAGAACAGGTCCTTGCGCTTGAACTCCAGGTCGCGAAGATACAGCGAGCCGTTGCCCGCATCGTCGAGCACCGCGACTTCGACCGTATGCGCGCCGGCCGGAAGGACCTCCTCCGCGGCGAAGTTGCCCTGCGGGTCGACCGGAACCTGGCGGCCCGCCACCCATACCGTGTGGTCCGCCGGTATGCCGCTACCCTGCACCTTCACCGTGCCGCCGCCGAGCGGAATCTGCTGGCGCGCCAGGTCGTTCTCGCCGTAGGCGGCCAGCAGCTCGCGCGGCGGCGCGGCCACCTCGGACGTCACGACTTCTTCAGGCGACGGCTCGCGGTACAGCCACAGCGGTCGCGCATCCGTTTCGTCGAAGTTACCCTTCGCGTCATAGGCGCGCAGCAGGTACTTGAAGTCGCGTGCCGGGCCCGCGAGACTTTCTGCAGCCGGCTGCCACTCCGCCAGTCCGGCGTCGTCGACCGCGATGATTGCGAGCGGCACGGCCTGCAAGGACTGCTGCTGCTCGAAGATGCGGATTTCGGCACGCTCGATGAAGCTCGAATAGTTGTCGTACGTCCGGAAACGCACGACCGATGCGACAGGACCGTCGCCCGGGTGGCTCACGGCCACGGCGACTGGATGCGCCGCGACGCCGAGCCGCGGCCGCGACTCGAGATTGTCGAAGCGGAACTGGATGCTGGCGTTGTCGAGCGCGACGTCGGTGCAGCGCTGGACGTCGGAAGAGCTGCGGCCCGGGTCGTCGATCGGCTTGCCGTCCACGGTGATGCGCATCACGTTGAGCTCGTAGGGGCTCTTCGGACGGAGCTCCCGGGTGATACGCGTGATGTCCACGCCCTCGTAATCGTCGAGCGGCGCCGGTTCGTCATACACGACCTGCACGCGCACGAACGACTTGGCGCCCTGAATGAAGCCGGCGTTCACGACGTCGTCGGACTGGACGTAGCCGCGTCCCTCGTGCTCGGACCGGGCACTCGGCAACGCCGGATCCTGCTTGACGATGTCCATGGTACGGCGCGCCCGCTCCGCGGAAAGGCCGATGTCGTCGCCGTACACGGACGCGGTGCGGCGGTCGAGGCGCTCGTTCTTCGTGTAACCAATGAACCGCAGCCGCGCGTTGGTCCGATCCGCGATGTCCGTCAGCGCGCGATGCAGGTCCGCCGCGTAGCCGGGCGGAATGATCGGCTGGCCGTTGGCGAGCTCGAGCGTCGCGATGCGGCCCCAGGGGGGATCGTAAACCTTGGTCACGATTTCCTCGCCGCCATCGCCGGGACAGAGTTGCGGCTCGTCCGGCAGCTCCTGGAGAGGATCGTCGTACCAGAACTCCACCTCGACGCGGCGATTCAACGCCCGTCCCTGCACGGTTTCATTCGAGGCGAGCGGGTGTGAGGCACCGCGACCGTCGCTTTCGATCGCCGCGGTCGGCAATTCCAGGGTCTCCTGCGTGGCCAGCGCGACGCGGTGCGCCCGGGCCTTCGACAACGACAGGTGGTTTCCGTAGATGCGCTCGTTACGGCCGGTCAGCGGCGCGTCGTCGGTGTAGCCGATGAACCGGACCGTCACGCGCTGCTTGTCCCGCAGGTTGGTGAGCGACTGCCGGATTTGTTGGGTGAAGTCCTCGGAGATGGGAGTGGTCTCGTCCTCGTACCGCAGGGGCACGACGAGGTTCCTGACGCGCGCCCGTCGCGCATAGCCGTCCTTGTATCGCAGCTTGCAGACGGTCTCCATTCGGCAGACCTTGATGCGCTTGATGTCATCGGCGACGACGACTTCTTCGTCCCTGAGGGTGTCCCGGGTTTCGTCGTACCAGACCTCCACCTCGACGCGACGGTTGAGCGCCCGGCCCTCTTCGGTCAGGTTCGAGGCAATCGGCTGCGTGTCTCCGGCCCACTCGTACGTGATGACTTCGGGCGGCAACCCGAGCGCCGACTTGAAGTACTCGGCCACCTCGCCGGCACGTTCCCGGGAGAGGCCCGCATTGTCCCCGAACACGCGCACCAGCGCGTCGGAAAGCGGCTGCGAGTCCGCGTGCCCGACGAAGTGGACGCGAACGTTTTTGCGGTACCGCATACCCTCGAGGAGCTTGGCGAGCTTGTCGACGTAGCTGGGCGGAATCTCCGCCACACCCGATTCGAACCGGATCGGCGGAACGACATTCTTCAGCTTGACGGTCTCGACTTCCTCGCCGACGACCTGCCGGACCTCCAGCCGATCGCCCCGCTCGCTGTCGAGCAGATCCGGGTCCTGCGCCCATTGCCGGAATGTCTGGTCGGCGGACAGATGCCGCTCGACCGCCTCACCCAGCTCGGCTTTGTCGACCGAATCGGCGCTTGCAGACGCGGTCATCAGGAATCCGATGATCAGCGGCAGATGGCGCTGCTTGCTCATGCCATTCACCTGCCGTCCGGCACGCGCACGTCGGGCTGTTTGGCTGGGGCACCGAGGCGCCAGAAGATCTCAGGCTCGATGGTCAGCCGGTAGCAGCAGTTCGCCGCATCCCAGGCTTCGGTCACCTGCCGCTCGACCGCTTCCACGCGCCGTTTGACCAGCGCCTCATCCTCCGTGTCGGCGATGTAGGACAGGCGCAGCACCGCCGGCGCTTTGCGCAGTTCCTCGAGCAGCAAGTCGAGGCGTGGCCGCCACTGGACGCGGATCTCGGTCGTGCCCGGCTCGAACACCGCATCGGACAGGTCGAGGCCGACCATCCGGTGAATCGACGCACCGAAATTGATCTGCAGGGCCTTGCCGCGCGTGGCGCGCTGGATCTGCACCTGCTCCGTCGACATCCGGAAGCCGCTGGGCAGGGTCCGGTCGTCGAGCTTCAGCACGAAGTTGCTGCCGCGACTCTCGTGGGGCGTGATCGCGCAGGTGATGTGGTACCGCCCGTACGCGTCGGTCGTCGCCGCGAGGCCCCGTGCCGTGACCACACGCACACCGGGCAGGCCGTCCTCGCCGTCGTCCTGTCGCCCGTTGCGATTGACGTCGTTGAAGACCTTGCCGGTCACGTCGGTGCAATCGAACGTAGGATCGGGCACGACACGCACGGTGGCGGTTGCTTCACCGGATAGCGCGCTGCCGGTCCCGCCCTGCAGCACCTGCGCGCGGTTCACGAACTCGCCCTCGCTGACGCCAGCACCCACAACGAGCAGCAGCTTCACCGTGAGCATCTCGGTGCCCGCGATGGTTTGGTCGTCCCAGCTGAGCTCGCCGCCCGCGACCTTCGGCTCGTTCTCCACGCCATCGATAAGCGCAGAGCCCTCGACGTAGCTGAACCCCGCCGGGAAGCGATCCACGATTTCCACGTCCGTGAGCAACAGGCCGGACACGTTGTTCACGGTGATCACGTAGGGAACCAGCTGCCCGCGGGTCACCTCGAGCAGCGGCGTCGTCTTGGAGATCGCAAGCGAACCGTTGATTACCGGATCGAGCGGGATATGGTTGTTGAAGATCTGGCTCGAGCCGGGCAGATCGGTGTCGTCCAGCCTCAGGTGGACGTGGTAGATCGTGCCCAGGGTGCGTGGCGGAACCGACGCCACCGGCGCGAACTCCGTAGCCTGCACCTCGCAGAACGTGCCGCCCGGAATGGCATCGCCCGGGCAGAGCGGCACCGAGAACGCTGTAGTCGAATCTCCGGGCGGCGGCGGGATGATCTGCGAATAGCCCGGAGTGAATGTTCCGAGGGGCGGCGTCACCTCGATGAGGTAATCACCGTCGCTCGGGCAGGCGGTCGGGTCGCTGAAGTTGACGTCGAACTTGTAGTAGCCGTCCGCGAGCGTGACCTGCCCTTGCTGGGCCGCATTGGCGGGGAAGCAGCTCACCGGCAAGGCACTTCCGGCATTCAGTAGTGTGAGGGTCGCCCCGACGACCGGTATGCGCGCGACCGAGTTGTAGACGACGCCGTTCGGATCGATCGGCAGATTCAGCCCCAGGACGTTCGCTCCGGAGGACACGACGATGTCCGTGATCCGCTGCAATCCGTTCGTGAACGGCAACGGCGCGGCAGCCAGGCCGAGCATCGCGGTGTTCGCTCCCGCGCCCGGCGCGCGGAACCGCAGCTCGTAGGGACTGGTCACGTCGTTTGGCTCGACGCCGACGATGCGGTAAGCGCCGCTGGCGTCGGTCAGAGCCGAATGCAGCAGCTGAGCGCCGCGATAGAGGTCCACGGCCCAGCCAGCCAGCGGCCGCTCGACGATATCCTGGGTGTCGTTGAAGTCGGCGTCGTGCCAGGCCGCGCCGTTCAGGGCGGCGACGCCGGGAATACCGCCGACGACGATCGAAACGCTGGCGCTCGCCGTTTGTGTGGGGTTGTTCCAGGCGACCACGCCGGTGTTCGTGACGATCGTGCCTTGCGCTAGGCCAGGATCGAGAGTGGCCCGGAACCTGAGCACCGCGGCCTCACCCGGCTCAAGCGGTCCGCTGACCGCGGCGTAGTTGGCGGTGATCGTCGAGCCGGCGACACTGACGCCCGCCGTCGAACCGTTCAACGTCGCCGATCCGTTCACGTAGGCCAGCTGACCGGGTTGCGATGCGTCGAGGTTGTCGGTGATGACGACGTTGATGGCGGGCACCGCCGCGATGTTCTCCACGCGGACGACGTATTCGAGCACCGCGCCGGGGATCGCAGCACCGCCACCGACCACCGAGACCTGCTTGGTGATGGAGAGCTGCTGGCCGTCGCCCACCACGACCACCGTCGGTTCCGGGCCCGTCGCCGGATTGCCGTCGCCATCCGTCAGGAGGTCCGGCAGCTCGACGCTGTCGACAACGGCCTGGTTGCTGATGATGGTGCCCGCCGGCGTGCCGGCATTGACGCGCAGGTCGAACTGGAGCACTGCCGTGGCCCCCGGCGCGATCGTGCCGATGGCGATGCCCGAGGCGAGCGGCGAGAGGCCGCCATCCGGCCGACCGAACGGCGCCCCGTTCAGCTCCGTGGAATCCGCGACGTACGTCGTATTCGCCGGAACCGAGTCGGTCAGCACGACACCAGTCGCGGGAGTCGCGGCGGAATTCTGGATGGTGATCGTGTAGCGCAGCTCGTCGCCCGGATCGACGATGCCCGGCGAACCCAGATCGACGGACAGCACGACCCGCTTCTCGGCGTAGAGCAACGGAACGTTGCCGACGATGTCGCGCGTCGGATCGTTGGCGATCGGCGTGTCCGGGTCATCGGAGGGCTGGTCGACGATGCCGCTGTCGATCGCGGTGACGAAGCCCTGGTTCGAGATGATCGTGCCGTCGACGACAGCCGGATCGACGACGACGTCGAACGTGATCGTCGCGACGTTGGCCGGGTTGCTCGAGGCGTCGGCGGGCATCGAGCCCGGCGTCGCGTCGGCCGGCGAGTGGATCAGGATGCCGCTCACGAGCGGGGACAGGCCGGCGACATCCGCGAGCGGCGCGCCATTCAGGGTCGTGCTGTTCGCGACGTAGGTCGTGTTCACCGGCACCGCGTCGCGCAGCACGACGTTCACCGCATCGCCGGTGCCGATGTTCTTCACCGTGATCGTGTAGCGCAGCGTCTCGCCCGCGAGCAGGACGTTCGGGTCGCCCGTCAGGTCCGTGGAAGTTTTCTGCACGCGGAAGGCGGGCACCGACACGATCGTCACGCGCGTCGGGTCTTCGTCGCCCGAGACCAAGGGATCGGCGATGCCGTTGACGTTCGGGTCGTCGCTCACGGCGAAGGTCGAGCCATTGGGGAGGCGGAGCGTCGACTGGTTCGAGACGACCGTGCCGTTGGCCAGCGTCGAGGCCAGCGTGATGTCGAACTCGATCACGATCTCGCCGTCGGCCGGCACCTGCAGGCTGCGGATGTCGAGGACGCCAGTGCCGTTCGCTCCACCCGTGCTGCTGGTGTTGCTGACGTCCGCTCCAGCCGGGTAGCTGACGAGCGCGAGCGTGCCAGGTACGAACGACGGTTGTGCGTTGAGAGCGTCGAGCTCGTCGAAGATCCTGAAATTGTTGAGACCCTGATCGGTCGAGCGGAAGCGCAGCGTGTAGCGCAGCACGTCTCCCGGCGTGGCGGTCGTCGTGGGATTCGCTCCGCTCGTGAGGTTCGCGACGGTCTTTTCGAAGAAGTAGCCCGTGAGGTCGACCGTCACGGTGTGCGCGTCCTCGTGGTCCGCGATCCCGACCGTGCCGTTGGTCAAGATGCGGTCGTAGGCCACGCGGTCGGGGTTATTGATGTCGCCGTTGAACCACTGGATGGCGCCGGCGACATTGGTCAGCGCGACGCCGTCCTGCGTGTCGAAGTCGAGCTCGGTCCGATAGCGGACGATCAGCCGCTCGTTCGGCCCGATCCTGGCCGCCGCCGTAAGCATCGTGAGGTCGAGCTGGCAGGCGGGCGCGCCGCTCCAGCTCAGCGAGTAGTCGATGCCGGCATTGAGCGGGCCCTTGCCCGGGACCGGCGTGACGCCATCGGCCGCGAAGACCTGGGCGCTCAGGATCTGAGGTGTCTGATCGCACATGCCGCCCGTCGGGCCATCCGGGAGCAGGTCGCGCAGGGTGACGTCCCAGGCGTCGGTGAGCCCGGTGTTCTGGACGTCGAGGGCGAAATCGCCCGACTGTCCCAAGTTCATCGTCGGCGGGCCCGTCTTGTCGACGACGAGCACCGGTGCTGCGATCGTCAGCGGCGGCGAGATGCCATTCTCGCCGGGCAGGGGCTCATAGAAGACGCCGTCGATGAGCCGTCCGAAGTCCCACTTGGCCGTGTTGAAGAATGTCGTTCCCGGCTGGTTGGTCGGGGGTAGGACGTCGTTGAGGACGACGGTGAGCTCGATGATGAACTGCCGCCCGGCGGTGACGATGGGGATGTTGTCCCAGGTGAGGAAGCCACCGACGTTGGTGAAGGTGTGCGGAACGGAAGTCCCGTCATCCTCCCAATAGATCGTGTAGCCGACGAAGCTGAGATCCACTCCCGTGGCGTTCAGGTCATCCCAGACCGTGATGCTGTGCAGGTCGTTGACGCTTCCCTGGTTGTCGATCACGGTGCCGGTGCCCGGGTCGAACAGGACCGGGATGACGAGCTTCCAGGTGAAAGGGACGCCGATGGTAGCGGTGGTCCGATTCGTCGGGACGTTCTGCTTGTCGATCTTCTCGACCGGAATCAGAAGGCTCAGGCAGTTTTCCTGGACCGTGGTGGACGCGCTGTTGACGAACCAGATCTTGTTGCCCTGAGAGGGGAGGTTGCACGACATGTTGCCGGTGTGCACGACGTTGTCGAAGATGAGCAACCAGCTCGTGGGGTTGTTTCCGAACCAACTGATGTTGGAGGTCAGCGGGTTGGAGGCCGTGTAGTTTCGGATCGTGCAGTTGCCGTCGATCTGGATCTGGGAGGGAGGGACGGGGTAGTTGACGAAGCCGTCGATGATGCCGCCGGCATCGGCGACGCAGTCGATCGCCAGCGCCTCGGACGAAGCGCCGATCGCCACGGTGAAGAGCGCCAGCAGCAGGAGGGTAGGCTTCCTGCCGCGCGCCTTGGCACCGATCGAATCACGGAAGATCACGTCCACCCTCGTTCCACTCACTCGAGCGATCTGGCCGCCGTTGCAAGGGACCGAGGCAGCCCACCTCGCGAGCTGGATTCCGGCGGTCCCGCCGTCCTGGGGCCCCAACACCCGTCGGACCGGTGACTTTGCGTCGCCACCTTTCGATGGCTTTGCCTTTGTCAGAATCGCGTCGAAATCAACGGATCAGATTCGCAGCTTCTCCAACCCTCCTGGTATCCGTGCCATTCCGCTTCGGCCGCCGGCCTCACGCCGCCGGCAGGAAGTCGATCGGGTAGACGATCGTCAGGGCCTGCACGCCATCCTTCGCGCCGAAATTGATCGTTCGGACGCGGTTCACGACCTGAGCGGAGAGATTCGGCGCGTCCATGTCCGTCGACTGCAGCATGCACATCGACACGCTGCCGTCCGGCTCGATCGTCAGGCGCAGCACCATCTGGCCGCGCAAGGTGGGGTCATTGCGCAGCTCCCGGTTGTAAAGCCGGTAGAACGACGCCTTGTGGCGGTCGAACACGATCTGTATTTCTTCGTCGGTGCGGGAAAGCCCCGGCCCGCCGCGCGCCAGCGGTCGGTCGCCTCCGCCGATCGAGGCGATCGGGCTGGTCGCGCGGCCTACCGGCACGCCCTGGATCCCGCCTCCACTGCCCGCGCCACCTCCGCCACCTCCGTCACCGTGCACACCGCCCGCGCCACCTCCGCCACCGCGTCCCACGCCACGGCTCAGCGAGGCGAGGTTGATGCCGCCGCTCGAGCCCGGCGCATTAGTCGTCAACATGGAGCGTGACGAGGCCTGGGTCGCGTCATCGGCACCACTGAAACGCGCCTCGGCTCCGAGACGCGGCGCGACCTTGTCCTGTGCCAGGCTCGCGAACTTGTCCTTGAATGCCAGGATGCCGGCCTTTCCCGCCTTCAACTGCGGCTGTGGCTCCGCCGCGACATAGCCCGGTGTCCACGGCGGGAGCTCGGAATTCTGTGGCTGTGGCTCCGCCGCGGCATAGCCCGGTGTCCCCGGAGGGAGCTGCTCGGAATCCTGTGGCTGTGGCTCCGCCGCGGCATAGTCCGGTGTCTCCGGCGGGAGCTGATCTCGCTGCTCGGACGGATTCAGTTTCTGTTGCTCCGGCGGCGTCCGTTCCGGCCGCTTCTCCGCGACGACCGGCGGTGGCGGGAATGATTTCGCCTGCTCTTGCCGGACGAGTTGCGCGAGGCGCTTTGGCATCTCGTCCGGCTGGAAGCGCTTGGGCAGCGGCAGGTCGATCGTCGGGAGCAGCGCGCCGAGGAGCAGGCTGGCCAGCAGCGATGAGTTCAGCGCCTTGCGGAAGCGCCTGTCGTCCTCGCCGCCGTGCGTCCAGGCCATGACCTGCACGTGAGGTGGCACCGGGCTGATATCCCGTTCGACGACCCATTCGAGCTTGCGGCGCTCCTCCTCTTCCCGGGCCTGGTACAGGTCGTCGCCGAGGATCTCGAGGTTTTCCTCTTCACGGCCGATCTTGGCGAGGATCGCCAGGCGTCGGCCGTCGAGCTCGCCGAGCTGCGCCTGGAAGGCCCTCACGCGGCTGCGCACCCCGCGCAGCTGTTCCGCGACTCGTGCAGGCTCGATCCGCTCGCCCCAGAACAGCGAGGCGACACCGAGCTCGCCGAGCTTTTCCAGGGAGCCGCAGGCCTGGTCCAGCAGCTCATGATGCGCTCGCTGCGGGGCCAGGCTCTCGACTTCGTCATCGACGACGCGCAGTTCGGCGGCCAGACCCTGCAGTCTCCCGCGAACCTGCCCGACCTGGACGTGTAGTTCCTGTTCTTCCTGAGACTTCATGCCGTGCACCCGGTCATATCTGTCTGGGGTGGATTACGCTTTCTGGACCACGGCCAGCGACACGCGCGTGTAGCCCTGCCCCGTGCAGGTGGCCATGATCTTCTTCAACACACTGAAGGGGACCGACTTGTCCGCGAGGACGGTCACCTCCTGACTCGCCGCGACTGCCTCCGTGCTCAAGCCGATGACGCTTTCGCTCAGTTCGGCGAGCCGCACACTGATTGGCCCGATTTCGGCGTTCTCGGTCGCCCGGATGTCAGCGACGCGCGCGACCGGCACGCCCTGCACCAGGACCTCGTCTTTGCTAACGAAAATCACGACGGTCTCGCGCGGCTTCGCCTCGACCACGGAATCGGGGAGCGTGATTTGCTTCGGCTGCTGCAGCACCTCGCTGGTGGCCGAGTTGACGATCAGGAAGAACACCAGAGTGACGAACACGTCCATCATGGACGTCAGCTCCAACTGCGGGACGGTGCGCTTGTTGCGCGTCATGCGCGCCATGCGGCGCGATGTCTTCATGGCGCATCTCCTATGGATATCGCCGTGAACAGGTCGGCACGCGCGGCCCGCCCGCCGTCGTGCGTCTCGACGCTTCGCACCACGTCCATGACCTGTATGAGGTGGTCGTATTCGATGTCCGGCTCGAGCAGCACCGAGGCGTCTTCCTTCTGCGGATACTCGCTCTTGATCGCCACGAGGTACTCGGAGAGTTTCCGCAGGTCGTACGAGTCGCCCACCTTCGGGATCGCTGCGATCACCTGCGAGCCGTCCATGATCTCGAGCCCGGCCTCGCGGACGACCACCTCGACCCGGAAGGTTGGAGTGCTTGGCGCCTCACCCTTGGCGCTCGGCAAGTCAAGCTCGGCGATCGTGATCCGCGAGAAGGCCGCGGTGGTGAGCAGGAACGGCACGAGCACCATCATCAGGTTCATGAAGCAAGTCATGTCGAGACCGGGCGTTTCCTTGTGACGCCTGTAATGGTGTGCTCTTCTCATGCTCGTTTACACCGCGACCTGGCGTTTCGCCAGCGCCGTGATTACGTTGAGCGCCTTCACGGACGCCATCTCGAGGCTGTCCACGATCTCACCCGTTTTGGCCGTGAGCACCGAGTGCGTCACGAGCAGCGGGATCGCGACGATCAGCCCGAAGGCCGTCGTGTTCATCGCCACCGAGATGCTGGCCGACAGCAGGTCGGCCTTCTCCGCCGGATTGGCGTTCGACACCGCAGTGAAGCCCTGGATCAGGCCGATGATCGTGCCCAGCAGGCCGAGCAGCGTGGCGATGTTCGCGCCGACCGCGACGTACGCCGTGCGCTTCTCGAGTTGCGGGATGATCTCCATCATGCCCTCTTCCATTGCGATCTCGATGTCCTCACGCCGCAGCACCGCGCCCTGCCGCGCAAGGCCCAGGCCCAGCAACCGCGACACCGTGGAGTCATCCTCGCTGGTCATTTCGCGCGCTTTCTCGAAGTCTCCGCTCGCGAGCGCGGGCTGGAGCTTGCTCCACATGCCTTCGTTCCGGCATCTGATCCGAGTGAGCGTGACGTAGCGCTCGATCGCGATCGCGGTGCCAACCGCGAACACGATCAGGATGGGGTACATGAATGCACCCCCCGCCACGAAGAATTTCACGATTCCATAAAACGCGTCCATCGTCGAACCCTCCTGCAGCTTGCCTCTCGAGTGCTTCCGTTAATCGCCCACAACGACTCATTCCGACCTGATCTCGTAGTAACTCAGCGCCCGCATGAACACTTCCTTGTCGATCGGTTGCCTGGAGTCGTCGAGTACCGTCGAGATGCCGAGCGAGTCGCCGATTTCCGAGCTCTTCCAGGGAACGATGACCAGCGACTTGGGCGCTTCCTGATTGCCCAGGACGGACATGCCGGAGACCACCTTCGGGCCTTCTTCCGTCGATGCCTGGGCCTCGGTGGCACGGGCTAAGGACTCGGCCTCGGGCGCGTCATCGGCCAGCACGAGACCCGTCGCCAGCAGCAGCGGCACGAACAACCAGTTTCGGCTCATTGGTTCTCCTGTTGGCTACCGCGGTTGCGAAGGTCGGCAATCCATTGGACGACCTCAGCGTCGTCCGGAACGATCCGGCTGTACGCCTCGTAATGCTCCAGCGCGCACGCGGAATCTCCGAGATACAGGTCGCAGAGAATGGCGAGATTCCTGTGCGCGAAATGAAAGTCCGCGAACCGTGCCAGTGCGGCCTCATAGCTCGCGCGCGATTCCGCAAACTGCCCCTTGCGCCGCTGCACCAGGCCGAGCTCGTTGTAGGCAACGGGGTGCTGTGGATTCAGCTCGAGCGCCTTGTGGAAGCTGGCCTCGGCGTGGTCCAGGTCGCCGGTGCGCGCGTACGCGATGCCGAGATCGATGTGCGCCGCCGCCGCTGCGGGCGCCCGTTCCGTCACCTTGAGCAGCAGGGCGATGCCCGGCTCGTACTGCGCCTCCTTTAGCATCCGCACCGCCGCCTCGTAGCCGGCGCGCTGTTCGGGGTTGACGCGCACGCGCTGCGTGATCGTGAACCCGCCGGCATCCCGCTCGACGTCCACGCGCGCGGCCCGCCGTTCCGCCGGCTTGTTCGTCGTCGTCGACCCGTAGGCGGTCACGGCAAAGAACAGGGCCAACCACGGCATGCCGCGGCGAATCGCCTTCCGGGAGCGGGTCTTATCGGGGGCTCGCATCTTCCACCACTCGGTCGTCCACGGCCATCGGCTCGCCTCGAGGCGTCGTGTCGGCGCTGGCCAATGTCGGGCCGTAGACCTGCGACACGGGCAACCGGTACGCATACACGTCGATCGCGCCGAGGAAGCCGCTGCTCATTTCGTTTTTCGCGTAGCGCCCCGGCATCAGCTCGGCGAGCTTGCCGAGACTCTTCTCGGTCCACGCGTTGAGGACGCCGGCCTGCAACAATTCCAGGTT
>Ga0247727_10011289_pt1 | contig 15624 bp, 12 predicted proteins | sample WisWelCaveWW1625_FD_202498 | JGI IMG/M metagenome (GOLD analysis project Ga0247727, IMG submission 202498) | Biofilm microbial communities from Wishing Well Cave, Virginia, United States - WW16-25 | ecosystem: Environmental > Aquatic > Deep subsurface > Groundwater > Cave microbial mat | place...
GAGGCCGCCGCCGCCATCCCCTTTGGCGAAACAAATGCCGAAGCGTGGGTGGAGGTTGACCCAACCCAACCCGGCCCATACGGGCAATATCGCGCATGGGACGCCGTGGCCGAACGGTGGCCGGTGAGTTTTTATGAGCGTTTCTTTTTGGGCCGGGACATTTCGCAAGAAGCGCAACATCAACGCACTGGATTAACCGCCATCGCCGCCAGCCCCGATCTGCTGGCCCTGGGGCAGACGTTGGGCAAAACCATCCGGGCCGAAGACTTGTATGGATCATCGGCGGGCGCGGTGGGCCGCACCCAAATTTTGCCGGGCCATTTTGCGCCCGGCGCGTTGTGCGGCGGTGTGGTCGTCATGGATGTATGGAATGACCGCCTGGCTGTGGCCGAGTGTACCACCCGCTATTTGAGCGTCAGTGGATGTTGGGGCAGTTGGTGGGCCAATGGCGATGTGTGGTCGGCGTTGTGTGGCTACAATCCCGGCGCCTGGAACAGTGAGCGCGATGCGTGGTATTGGGATGTTCTGCAAGACCGGATGACGATGCTAACCGTCGCCGCAACCCAAGCGCGCTTGAAAGTATCCGCATCCGCGCCGGACGCCGCGCCCATCATCGGCGCCGAACATCATATTTCAACGCCCGTATTGGGATTGCTGGTCACGGAAGCGCTTTTACAAAATGGCTACAGCGCCTACGGCTTACCCGGCCCGTTGCGTGGGTGGGTGGACGAGGCCGCGCCGCAACTGGAGTCGTATCGCCCGCAACTGCGCGGGCTGTACCGAATTTTTCGAGCGTGGACGCTGATTTATTATGCGCCCACCGATTTGCTAAAAATGGGAATTCAACTTTAATAGAGACTGGAGATTGGAGATTGAAGTCTCTAATCTCCATTTCGAGGCAACCATGAAACAAATCACCACCACGGTTGAACAATTTTTGTCCGCCATCGTGGGCGTCGGCTTAATTTGCTTTTTTAGTTTTATTCTTCTACTCGCCAGCGCCCAACTTAACGACAGCACCCTGGGTGATTTGCTGGCGCGCCTGGCGGGCGAGACCGCCCGCACCGCCCGCACCGAAAGCTTTGCTTATTGGGGCAAATTTGGTCAGGAAGTGGCGAGCGGCCTTGGGGTCCTTCCGGGGAGCGGCACGACGATACGCCCTACACCCACTGCCGCCGTAGTGGTCGCCACTCAGCCGCCCAGCACCGATCCTCAACCCACCGCTACGCCTTTCAATCAACCCACCGCCACGCCTTTGCCACCTGGTATTGAATATATTCGCGAGTCCCCACTCTCCAAAGCGGGCGTGTTGTTGTGGCAAGGGTTAGATCCATCCTCGCTTCAATCACTTCCCGCTGGCGTTGATTTGGAAGCTGTCAAATCACAGGTCACCTCTGCCCTCGCGCAGCACCCGGGCGACCTGACCGCGCTCTGGTTACAGAAGCGGCTTGACCAATGCGGCCCAGCGTATCAAGGCATGTTGCAGGCCGTCGTTGCAGGCACTAAAGATTTAGTCTATTCTGAAGCCGACAGGCTCATCGGGTGTAACCCACGCGCTGTTGTCGCTTATGCCGCCAAACGCTGGGCCGATATTAAAGCGTTACCCACCGCTCAACCGGTTGATAGCGCTTTTCCCATCATTTGGCCGAGTGACGAAACGCAAGCCGTCAGATTGCTCGATGGTCTCTCCATTGGCATAGGCGGCAAAATGGAAGGCACGGCCCGCGGGCTTCAACCGACCGACCCGATTGCCGTGACGGTGCTGGATACAAACAGTTTTGGTCTCGGCCCAATCAATATCGTCTTAACCGTAAGCGCTCTGGATACCATTTTCGGAATGGGTAATTGGACGCTCGACGATAAAAGCAAATCCTATTTTGTTGGCACCAACTCACTTTTTCCCAATCCGGCCAGCCTGCCCGCGCCCAACCCCGCCGCTCCCTCGGAGGCCGACCTGGTTCCGCCGACTACGCCTCCGGCGAGTAATACGCCTTCTGGCGCGGCGGGCGGCGCAGAAATCACGACCTATACCGTGCAATCTGGCGATACGGTATCGAACATTGCGCGCAGGTTCGGCATTACCAATGACGCCCTCATCACGGCCAACCCGGATATTCTTGGCCCCAGCAACCCGAACTACATTATCTATCCCGGCCAAGTGTTGAACATCCCGGCCCCCTGAGCCATTTCGTAGGAGCGGTTTCGCGGAGCGCCGCGATGAGGGTCGGGCTTACAAAGCCCTCCCACATCAACCAAGAGCGTGAGTTCTAATGTAATCGCGGAGGTGTGAAATGCGTAGACCCAATCAACCCATGCCCGGCCTGGAGGGCCTTTTGCCCTATGCCCTCATCGCCGGCTTTGCCATCGCCTTTTGGGGCGTGACCATGCTGATGTGGGGGGCCACCTTCCCGCCCGACATTTATCGTGACGGGAGCGCCCCGAATGTGTTGTGGACGGCGCTGGCCTTTCTTCTGCCGCTTCTGGGCTATGGAGCCCTCATCCGCGTCAATCCGACGCCGGAGACCGGCTTCAACCCCGCCACCTATGTCGGCATGCAAATTTTTGCGCTGATTGTGTGGATTTTGTCGGTGTGGCTGTGGTCCACCGCGTATCTATGGTCAACCGCCGTCACCGATTCATCCTTTGTCTTGGTGGTGGTGTTGCAACTGTTGCCCTATTGGTTTTGGGTGCGCTCTACGAACGCTCCGCGTGCCATAGCCGCTCCGACCGTGGCGCGCCCACTGAGCATTTTTGACACCGAGAGTTGGCTCACTTGGTTGGGCAAAGGCGAGTCACAGCGCGGGGCCATGATTGTGCTGGTGGCCGTCTTTTGGAGCATCCTCTTCTGGCAATGGCAAGACCTGACGTTTTGGCTGGCGTTCCCCATCTGGGGTTTGCTCACCATTACCATGATGGTCATCATCCGCCTGTTTTCAAGACGCGCGGGGCCGAGCGGGGAGGTCTCGGCGGCCTCCGACCCCAAAAGTAAAGCCACCGGCAAGTAGCGACGACCGCCCCCACGGCTCGTGGGTGGTCTATCCTTTTTGGGCCTTATTATTGTTGAGGGGCGATTTCATCCTCACCACCCTGCTGGCGCTGGCTGGCATCGTCGGCCTGGTCTATCTCACCGTTCTCTTCCCCACCTGGTTGTTGCTGATCGTGGCCGCGATGGCGGCCCTCATCGTCTGGTATGTTTTTCGCTGGGCCAGCACCTTCTTTATCCGCATGATTGTGGATTACGAGGCCAGCAACGGCGACGGGCTGGTGATTATTCAACGCCTCATCCCACACCCCACCCTGCCGGAAATCGTGCAGTTCCCCCTGCAACAAGCCGCCGAAGGCTCGCCCGAAGTCAACACCAAAGGCTTGCTCAACACCTTCATCCTGCAAGTTAAGTGGCTGGCATTTCTGCGCCCATTCACCGTGGGCGATCTGACCCTGCGCGGCCCGGCCGCGCCGTTTGGCATCACCATGTCCGGCATCCAGGACCCGGGCGGGGTCAAGTCGCGCATTCAGGCCGATTGGAAAAAAATCGCCGTCATCAAAAACAAGAAAAAAGCCGAGGCCGACCGCAAAGAAGACATTGACCGGATGACGGTGGCCGTCACCCAGGGCCTGCTCACCGCCACACGGCTGGGCATGGTGGAGTTAAAAGCGCAGGCTGCGGGTGTGGAGTTCAAACCGGACACCCTGTTGTCGAAGGCTGAGAAAGAAGTTAAACAGCAGATTGCCGAGCCGTCCGCGCCTCCGCTGCCAGGCGCTGAACCTCTCAAAGACCCCGGCGTCTCCGATTTGCGCGGTACCGAGTCGGTCAAACCCGGTAAGGACACAGACGACGAACACCGCCACCATGAAGGCCCGGGCGAACTACCGCCCACCGAATCCACCGGCCTGGGCGAAGAGGCCGAGTCAGCCGGTGATGACGCCGCCGGGTCTTTGTCGCGGATGCCGCCCCCTTCCCGCTAACGCTTCCATCCAAAATCAAAACCCGCCCTCGATCTGATGGCGGGTTTCATTATTTAAACTTCGTGTTTCTTCGTGCGCTTCGTGGATAACGTTTTATGGCTCTACCATTTTTAACGGGAAGAGTACACGGATTTTCACGGACAAACACGGATTTTTTAAAATAAACATCCAACCAATCCGCGTTTATCAGTGTTTATCCGTGTACAAAATTTGGCTCAGAAAGCATTATCCCGACAAAGGCGGAAGAGCCCGTTTTATTTAAACTTCGCGTTTCTTCGTGCGCTTGGTGGATAAGTTTTACGGCGGCGGAGTCCCCTCCGGTAGTTCCACAATCCGGCTGGTCGTGAGCAGATACCAATCACTGAGGGTGGCGAATCGATCGCTGGGGTCGGTCAGCCAGCCGAGGCGCACATCATTGACCCCCGTATCCACCGCATAATTGTAAACTGGGTAATACAACAACAACGCCGGAACCTGATCGGCGAAGCGCGCTTGAAACGAGCGATAGAGTTGCGCCCGCGCCACCACATCCGTGGTGATGCGCGCCTGCTCCAGATATTGGCTGATGGCCCGGTCACTCAGCCCACTATAGTTTTGGCCGCTCTCCGCCTGTGTCTCATGCCACAGGGGATAGGGGTCGGGGTCGGGCGTCCCGGCCAAATTGAAATCCACCAGAATTGCGTCGAACACGCGCGGGCGCGGCTCCAAATAGTCGGCGCGCAGGCGGGCCAATGGCGCCGCCTGAATCTGAACCCGAATGCCCAACGCCGCCCAGGTTGCGCGCGCGGTCTCGGCGATAGCGGTATGAACGGCCTCATCGGAGAGGGTGAGGGTAAAACTAATCGGCACCCCTTCCTTTTGACGAACATAGGTCTCGGTGCCGGGGAGCGCATCGCTGGGGAACACCCAGCCAGCCGCGTCGAGCAAACTGGCGGCGGCCTTTGGGTCGTAGGCGAGGGTGGGCAAGCCCGCGTTATAGGCCCAGGAGGTGGGCAGGATGGGTGAGTTGGCGACCACCGCCTGCCCATGCAAAATCTTATTCACCATCGCTTGCCGGTTGAGGCCTAGCAATAGCGCTTGCCGCACTTTCTTATCCTGGAAGAACGGCAGGGCCTCATTTTGCATATTCAAAAAAATCAGGCTGTATTCCGGCTCAAGGGCGCTATACAAGCCGAGGTCGGGCAGAGCCAACGCCTCGGCCAGTTGCGCGTCGGCGAGCTGGCCCAGCCCCAGGACGTCGCCATTTTTATAGGCGGCCAGGGCCGCCGCCTCATCCGCATAAAAATTAAATTGCACCTGATCCAGTTTAGGCTGTGGCCCAATGTAATCAGCGAAACGGGTGAGCAGGAGGGCGGTGACACCGGCGCTGGTCTCCAACCACCGCTCGACTTTGAACGGCCCGGAGCCGATGGGGTTGAGGTTAAAATCGCCGTTGGGCAATTGCGCGGCGGTGAGGCCGGTGAGGCGATGCTCCGGCAAAAAGCCAACCGCGGTGTAATCCAAGAATGGCGCAAACGGTTCGGGCAGGGTCAGCGTCACCGTTTGAGTGTTGACGACCTGCACCGTGACAGCCTGCCACAGCCGCCCCACATCCGCCGGGCCAGGGTAGAGCGGGTCTTGCAAAAGTTTCAGGGTGAAGGCCACATCCCGCGCGGTCAACGGCTGACCATCGTGCCAGGTCAGGTTTGGCTTGAGGATGAACGTATAAGTTTTTTGATCTGCGGAGATATTCCAGTTGGCGAGGTCGGGCGTAGGCAAGCCCGTTGCATCGAAGCGCGTAAGGCCGCTAAATACCAGGCGGCTCACATCCCGGTCAACCGGGTTGGCAAAGATGAGCAGAGGATTGAGGCGTTTGGGCGAACCGACTAAGGCTTCGGTATATAGCCCGCCCGGGGTGGGTTGGGTAACGATAACCGTGGTGTCCCGGCTGGCGGGCCTGAGCAGAATGCTCCCCACCAATATCAGGCCCATCAGGGCAATGAGGGCTTGCCAACGCAGGTGGCGCATGGCGTAGGGCCGCTTGGCGTACCGTGTCGGCTTTGGCGATGGGTTAGCTGAGGATGACGTTGACGATGGCGATGAGGAAAAATGCCGCCGACAGGCCAATGGTCACAAAGAACAGGGTGCGCTCCACCCCGCGGCGGGCGCGGAACACGCCGCCCGTGTCGCCGCCGGTGAGTCCGCCCAGCCCGGCCGCCTTGGATTGCAGGATGATGCAGGCGATGAGGGCGATGGATAGCACAATTTGCGCGATGCTAAGATAAATCGTCATTGAAAAAAATCTCCATAGGTGCGACGCACTCGCTTCGCCGCTTTGCGAGTGCGTCGCACCTTGCGCCACACTTGCGTCACAGCAGGCGGGATTATAACAGACGGCTTGCGCGACTCACAAGGCTTGGCTCGACGGACATAACGCCGCCTCCGTAGAGACGTTCCGCCGGAACATCTCTACTACGGGATAAAGAAAAACGCTATGCCCAAAATCAAATACACCGCCATTAACTCAACGCCCTCTAGCCAATTGGTTTCGCCATCCGAGGCCACCATGGCTGAAATCATCACCGCGACCACCATCGCAATCAGTTCAAATTGATTAAAGACCAGGTTGAGATACTCGCCATTCTTGGGGCCAAACATCAGGCTGACAAACACCAGCACCGGCGCAACGAACAACGCAATTTGCAGGCTGGAACCGAGCGCAATTTCCAGGCTCAATTCCATCTTGTTTTTGATGGCCACTTCGACGGCGACGAGATGCTCGGCCACATTGCCGATGATGGGGATGAGGATGATGCCGATAAAAAATTCGCTTAAGCCAAGCGTGGCGGTGACCGCTTCCACCTCATGCACCAAAATTTCGCTGGCCCATACCACCCCGCCGGTGGCCAGCCCCAATACAATCATGGCCGTGCGCGGCGTCCAGTGTGGGGCGGCGGCCTCGTCGCTGTGGGTCATCGGGCTTTGATTGTCGGCCACCCGCAAACTGTAAAACAGGCCCAGCCCATATAACACAATCATTAGCCCCGCCACGCCCAGGCTGATATTTTCCAACACCGTCGCATCCAACAATTCGCCTTCCAGAGTGTGATTGAAGAGCGACGGCACGCTGAGGGCCATCACCGCCAAGACCAGCATGGTGGCGTTGTTGGCGGCGTGTTCGCGCATAAACGTCTGCTTGCCGTTTTTTAGCCCGCCTAAAAACAGGCTCAGGCCCATCACCAACAACACGTTGCCAATGATGGAGCCGGTGATGGAGGCTTTCACCAAATCCAAGAGACCCGCATTGATGGCGACAATAGTGATAATCAGTTCGGCCGCGTTGCCCAGTGTGGCATTGAGCAGGCCGCCAATTTTGGGGCCGGTGACCACCGCCAACGCTTCGGTGGCTTCACCAATGAGCTCGGCCAATGGGATGAGGGCGGCGCAGGCTACCCCAAATATCAACACCGGCGGCCAGTGCAGTTGACTGCCAATCAGGGCCAATGGAAAAGCCAGCAGAAGATAGTGAACGGGCTTGATATTCTTTTGCAGAGTCTTTAGCATGGTCGCTCTCCATATAAACCCGCCGGAGCGTGGACTGGCACCAGCACGCGCAGGGCGCGTGGTTGAACGCGGATGTGCAGACGCTCGGTTGGGGGCAAGGGTTCGCCGTCGGTGTGTACGGGTTGTGGCGCGGGAGTATAGAGTTCGATAGCCTCCCCTGTCAAGCGCGTAACGCTTGGATGCGCCACGTGCCAGCCCAGACCGACCCGCGCGGTTTGCAATAATGACTCGGTGTATGAGCGTCCCTCGAACAACCACACCGTCAGTTGTCCATCATCCAACCGCGCCTCGGGTGTGAGGGTGAATAGCCCGGCATAGCGGCGCGCGTTGGCTATCACCGCCAGCAAATAGTGGCCCTCTATTTCGCGCCCATCGGCCACCACGCGCATGGGAGTCCCGTGCCAGTCAGCTCCCAACACAAACGTGGCCAGCACATTGTAAGCCGTCCCCATCTGGCGTGAAATCGGGCGATGCCCGCTCAGGCGGCGCATCACCAGCGCATCCAGACCCACGCCCGCCCACAACAGAAAAATGGTCCCATTGCAATTGCCACAATCCGTCAGGCGGATCTCGCCTTCCAATTGCATCCGGGCCGCGTGTTCCAGCGCTGATGGATGCAGGAGCGACATCATCGGCAGGCCAAATTCCTGCGCCCAGACGTTGGCGGTGCCGACCGGCAGAAAACCCAACGCCGTTGATGTGCCCATTAACTCGGCCGCCATCATCCCCAAACTGCCATCTCCGCCGGCCACAAAGACCGCGTCGGCGTGTGCCTTCACCGCTTCCTGCGCCGTTGCCCTCATTGCGGCGGGCGAAGCGGGACGGCGCAGTTGCACATCTACCCCACGCCGGGCCAGCGCATTGGCCGTGCGCTCCACCGCCCGCGCCGAGCCGGGGCGGCCAGCGTTGGGGTTGTGCAGAATCCAGATGTGATTCATGAGGGTGATTATTGCGATAAAATACAATCCATGCAACTCACCCTCAACGGCGCGCTACGCGATTTTCTTCCCCTCGCCACCTTCCGCGCTCAATGGTGCCTCCCCGATGACTTTAGCCTCGCGCGTTTTGCGCCCAAAGGCTGGGCGGGCCTCGGCTCACTCGAACACGGCGGCGCGGGGCTGGCGCGCATTCGGCAAATAGTGATCAGCGCTGTTCCCGCCGCCATCCCGCTCAATCGCTTGCGCGATCAGGCGCTGGCCTTGAGTGGTTTGTTCTTCAGCCAACTGCAACTGGCCAACGCCGACATCGGCCTGCGCGACTTGGAAGTGGACTTCGCCGCCGCCGGATTTCAAGATGTGCTGGAGGCCACGGCCATGCGGTTGATTCAACTCAGCCACCTCCACCAACGCGACCTGACCCACATTCAGAGCCATTTTGATTTCGAGGCGGTCTATCAAGGCTGGTTGGACGCTTCAGCCCGCGTGCATGAACAAGCGCATCCCTACGCCCACCACAACACAAACTTGACCGTGCGTGTGGCCCATAACCCCTATGGTCGAATTGGCCTGGAAGTGATGGTGAACGACGAGACCTTCTATGTGGCCGACCCCGCGCTGGCCTGCCCGGCCGCCGGGTACATGTACGAGCTGGGCGCGGACGTATCCCGGGCCATCTGTCAGGCGTTGCGCCTATAGCCCATTGCCCCACCTCCCCACCCCCGCTATAATCCCAGCGCTTTCATCTTTTCTCTTTTTCTTTTTCTTTTTCTCTTTCTCTTTCTTTTCTCTCCAGAGGCCCCATGTTCCAAAAAGTTCTCATCGCCAATCGGGGTGAAATTGCCGTCCGCATCATCCGCGCCTGCCGCGAGTTGGGCGTGCAGACCGTGGCCGTCTATTCCGAGGCCGACCGCAAATCACTGCATGTGCGTTACGCCGATGAAGCCTATCTCATTGGCCCCGCGCCCTCGCGCGAAAGTTATTTGCGAATGGACAAACTGCTGGCGGTGGCCAAACAATCGGGCGCCGATGCGGTGCATCCCGGTTATGGCTTTTTGGCCGAGCGCGAAGATTTCGCGCAAGCGTGCGCCGACGCCAGCCTGGTTTTTATCGGCCCGCCGCCGGCCGCCATCGCCGCCATGGGCAACAAAGCCGTGGCCCGCGCGACCGTCTCCAAAGCGGGCGTGCCGGTCATCCCCGGCACCAAAGACGAAGGGAATTTACGTGACGAAGACATTCTGCGGGTCGCGCCGCAACTCGGCTTTCCGGTGCTGATTAAGGCCACCGCCGGCGGCGGCGGCAAAGGCATGCGGGAAGTCAACTCGCTCGAAGCCTTGCCTCAGGCGCTGGCCTCGGCCCGCCGCGAAGCCGAGGCCGCTTTTGGCGACGGCAACCTCTATCTTGAGAAAGTGATTCTCGGCGCGCGCCACATCGAAATCCAAATCCTGGCCGACACGTTTGGCAATGTCATTCACCTCGGCGAGCGCGAATGCTCATTGCAACGCCGCCATCAAAAAGTATTAGAAGAATCCCCCTCGGTCTTTATCGCCGATGACGAGTCCCTGCGCCAGCGCATGGGCGCGATGGCCTGTCAGGCCGCCGCCTCGGTCAAGTACGTCAACGCCGGAACGATTGAATGTCTGATGGATAAAGAAAAGAACTTCTACTTCATGGAGATGAATACCCGCCTGCAAGTGGAACACCCGGTGACGGAACTGGTGACGGGCCTGGATTTGGTGAAAGAGCAAATTCGCGTGGCGCGCGGGCGCAAACTGCGCTACACCCAGAGTGACATCAAGTTCAACGGCGCGGCCATCGAGTGCCGCATCAACGCCGAAGACCCCTACAACAACTTCCTGCCCTCCACCGGGCGCATCACCTATAGCCAATTGCCCACCGGGCCAGGCGTGCGGGTGGACACCGGCGTGTATGCCGGTTCCGAAATCACGCCTTACTATGACTCACTCATCTCCAAACTCATCTGCTGGGGCGAGACGCGTGGCGAAGCCATTCTGCGGATGCGGCGCGCGCTAGAGGAGTATCGCATCCTCGGCGTCAAGACCAACATCCCCTTCCATCAAACGCTGATGGACTCCCATCGCTTTATCGCCGGGAACTTTGACACCCGCTTCATCGAAGAACGCTTTAGTATGGAAGCGATGGAAGAAGGCAAGCCATCCCAGGCCGACATCGCCGCCATCCTGGCCACCATCGTCGCGCACCGTCAGAGCCAGCAAGCCGCCCAGGTCGTTCAGCGCGGCAAACGCGACACCAGCAATTGGAAATGGGTGGGGCGCTACGAGCGAATGCACCGGTGAGCCAGACGTTACAGCGCCTTCGGGATGACCCGGCCAACCGGTCAGGCCCCTCATCGAAGATTTGGCTGACGCTGATTGTGGGGCTTCACCTTGGACTGGGGGTGGCCTTTGGCCTGGCAACGCCGGTGTTTGAAGCGCCCGACGAAGCCAACCATTTTTTATTCATCCGCTATTTGCAAATTTATCACACCCTGCCGGCGCAAACGCTCAATCAGGATGGCCCGCGCGCCCATCACCCGCCGCTCTATTTTCTGGTCGCCGCGCTCGTGTCGGCGGGTGTGGGCGATGCGGGTGGGGCCGAACGCATTACGTTGCCCGAAAACGGCGACTTGTGGTTTCGATATGGGGCTCCCGCCATTGACCACAAAGCCAAGTTTATCCATGCCCCCGAGGCCAGTTGGCCCTGGCGTGGGATGATGTTGGCCGTTCACCTCCTTCGAGTCTTGTCTGCTGTCTTTTCGGCGCTGGCGGTCTGGTTCACCTATCTGGCCGCGCGCAACCTGTGGCCTCACGCTCAGGCCATGCCCTTGCTGGCGGCCGCGGTGTTGGGCTTTAATCCGATGGCGCTCTTTATGAGCGGCGTGGTGCAGAACAGCGCCGCCGCATTAGCCTCCAGCGCCGCGCTGCTCTATGCCTTGAGCCATTGGCTCCGCCGAGGTTTTACGCTCGCCCGCTGGGCCGGATTAGGGGCGCTCTTTTCGGTGGCGGTGCTGGTTCAAACCAGTGGGCTGACCCTGGCCGCCCCGGTCGCGACCGCATTACTCTACGAGGGCTGGCGCTCCCGCCAATGGAAAAGATTGCTCATCAACGGCCTGGCCTTTAGCGGGCCGGTGTTGGCGCTCACGGGTTGGTGGTTCATCCGCAATCACTGGCTCTATGGCGATTGGACCGCCAATACGATTGTGGCCGCGTTGTGGGCGGATCAGCCCATCATGCCGCTGGAACAGACGTGGTATTTATTGACCACCGGCATGGTGGGGCGGTTTGGCTTTGGGCTGATCATCGAATACGCGGATACAGTTTATCGGGTCGCGTGGTTGATCGTCCTCGTCGCGGCTCTGGGCCTGATTTGGCGCGCGGCCTCACGCCTCAAGACAATTCAGCGCGACGATTCAACCGCGTTGTGGTTCATCCATATCATAACGGTGATGGCCGTAGCGGCCGGGTTAGGCGTGTATATCATTTGGTATATTCGCGGCGGGCATGGGCGCTATATGTTTACGGCCTATCCTTCGCTGGCCCTATTGCTGGCGGCCGGTTGGCTGGCCTGGCTCCGCCCCCGCTGGCACACGGTCGGGGTGATGGTCGGGGCTGGTTTGAGTCTGGGGTTGTCGCTCTATGGCCTATGCGGGTTGGTCATCCCGGCCTATCGGGTGCCGCGCTCGCCCACCCCGGCCGAAGTGCGCGCCCTCACGCCGCTCGACGCGAAGGTGGGCGATGTGGCGCAAGTGTCCGGATATCGGCTGTCGGCCCGCGTGATAAAACCAGGCCAACCGCTTAAGGTGACCGTGTATTGGCAACCACAGGCGCGCACGCCCATCCCCTACACCGTCTTTGTGCAATTAGTGCATCCCGGCGTCGGGCTGATCGCCCAACAAGACACCTATCCGGGTCACGGCAATTGGGCCACCACCATCTGGGCGATTGGCCGGCCGTTTGTGGATACTTATACCCTCCACATTCCAGAAACCAGCGAGCCGCTGGAGCAGGCCTTTGTCGTGGTGGGCCTGTATGATGCCGCGACTCAACAACGCCTGCCCGTCACCGGCGCGAATGCGGGTTCCGCCAACGACCGCTGGGTTCAGTTTGGTGATGTTCGCCTGGAGCCGTAACCACCGCTTCACACCCGCACGGCGCGGACGCCATTTGGCTACATTCCAATCCGACTCCAGCTCCAACAGATGATTCGTCGTTCTCTTTCTTCCCTGCTGTTTGGCCTCACCGTGATCGCGGGCGAGTTATTTCTGCTCTGGCTCCGCTTTCACCAACCGCCCAACATCGTAGACGACGCCTACATCACCTTTCGCTATGCCCGCAATTTGGTGACGGGCCTGGGTTTCGTTTACAACGTCGGCGAGCAGGTGCTAGGCACGACCGCGCCCGCCTATGCGCTATTGCTGGCCGGGCTATCATGGATAAGCGGTTTCTACGATTATCCTCGCCTCGCGGTAATGGTGAACGCGTTGTGCAATGCGATCACATTTGCGGTCCTCATTCGGCTGGCCGCGCGGCTCACCGGGCAACGCTGGATTGGGTTGGGTGTCGCCCTGCTTTTTGCAATGGATGGGCGGGTCTTGGATTGGTCAACCGGCGGCATGGAGACCAGTTTCAATCTCCTGGTCATCGTGTTGACGCTGGCGTTGTTTTTTGAGAATCGCCGCGCGTGGGCGGCGCTGACCACCGGGCTGGCCGTGTTGATCCGGCCCGATGGGGCCACGCTGACGATGGCCATCTTTTTGGGCTGGGCGTTGCCGGCCGTGTTCAAGCCCAGGCAATGGCCGTGGAAAGAACTCCTCATCGTTCTGGCCGTCACCGTTCCATGGTTCACGTTTGCGACTCTGTTTTACGGCACGCCCATCCCACAATCGGTGCTGGCCAAAGCGGTGGTCTATCGGCTCGATGCGTTGCAGGCCTTCCGCGCGTTTCTGGTGCAGTTGCGAACCGTCTTCTCGTTTAGCCTGCCCCCATTGCAAGACGGGCAATCGCTGGCGCGGCAAATCGCGCAAGCCCTCTTCCCGGCTGGCTTGTGTCTGCTCGGCCTCGTGGCGCTCACCAAACGCCACCCGCGTGCGTGGGTCAGCGGCGTTTACCTCGCGTTGTTCATTGCCTTATTCTCGGTGGGCAATCCGCTCTGGTTGGGCTGGTATGAAACCCCGCTGATGCCGCTTTATCAACTGCTGATTCTGTCTGCCGGCTACCTGCCACTTGCCATGCGGCGCGACCACCTGCCACGCGAAGCGGCTACCCGCCTCGCCGTTCCCATCCTGGCCTTCGGCCTCATGGCCCTCCCCCAACTCTCGCGCCTCAACCTCCTGCCGTGGGAAAAACCACAACACGCGGCGTTTGTCCTCAACCCCACGTTTAACAAACGGCGCGAGGCCGATTACCAACTCATCGCCGCCATGCTCCGCCCCGCCGCCGAACACGACCGCCTCGTGGCGATTCCCGAAATCGGTGCCTTCGGCTACATCTACCCCGGCCGGTTGTTCGACACCACCGGCCTCATCTCGCCCGCCATTCATCCCTACTTCCCCATCCCCAAAGATATCCCCATCGAAATTTACTCCGTGCCACGCCAGTTGCTGTTTGACTTGAAGCCTGACCTGTTCGTTTCGTTCGACGGTTTTATTCAAGCCACCCTCCCGCTCGACGACCCGGAGTTTTTAGAACTCTATCGCCCGACCATTGGCCTAACGAGTCACGCCGCCTTTGGCCTGCAACGGCTGATGACCTATCGCCGCCACGATTTGCCCATTGAGGTGACCCTGCCGCCCGAAGCCACCCTGGTGAGCGCCCGCTTTGGCCCGGATGAGTTGACCCTGCATGGCTATATAGTCACGACCACCCGCGACCCGGATAATCAATTTGTGGATGTGATCCTATTTTGGCAAGGCCCAGATGTGGAAACGGGGATTGACCGCGACCTGTTGGTGCGGGCGCGGCTGTTGGATGCCAATGGCAACCTGGTCTACGAAATTCTAAATCAACCCGGCGAAACCCTTTTCCCCACGCCCACCTGGAGGCCGGGCTTCTGGCTGGTGGACCGCTATCCCCTCAAACGCCCAACACCCGATAGCAAAACCTACACCATTACGATTACGGTCTTTGCCTCCGACGCCGACGACTCGCTCCTGGCTCTCGCCGCCGATGGCACACCCCTTCCCGACAACACACTCACCATTCCAGTGGGCGACATCCAGGCTTATGCGGTCACGCCCTAGTTGGATTTTGCTGGCCTGAGGAGATTCTATGAACTACACCACCACCGTCAATGATAAAACCTTCCTCATCGAAATTAACGACGACCAGCATGTCACGGTCAATGGCGTGACCTATCAGGTGGATTGTGAGTCCGTCAACAGCCAAACGGTTTATTCATTGGTCATTGATGGCCATTCCTATGAAGCCTTTGTCTCTGAAGGGGAAGCCGCCCCGGATTGGGAAGTGTTGATTCGGGGAGCGTTGTATGCCGTGCGCGTGGAAGATGAACGCGCGCAACGTCTGCGCGCGGCGGGCGGCGCGCATAGCCATGTCACGGGCGAATACAATCTCAAAGCCCCCATGCCGGGCCTTATCGTCGGGGTGCCGGTTGGCGAAGGCCAGAGCGTGCAGAAGGGCGACATCCTTGTGATTCTCGAATCCATGAAAATGCAAAATGAACTCAAGAGTCAACGCGCCGGCACGGTGACCCGGGTGCGGGTGAAGCCGGGTGAAAGCGTGGAACAAAACCAGGTTTTGATGACGGTCGCGGAGTGAGATTAACCAAAACCCGGCCTGGCGATTACCCCGTCCCGCTCCGCGTGAGCGGGGTCGGGAAAATCGCGGCAACGCGCGAAGCGGGCACAAAGCCTGCCTTCGCAGGCTAAATACAGTCGGCCGCAGAGGGTGCATTCGGAAGTTTTGCCACCAGCGGCGAATGCACCCGGCCGCATAGCGGCGTTTTCGCGCCCGTTGGATGTGAGTATAATAGCCGTGTTCGCGTCCTCACCTTTATCGCTTGAGCCATGGTCCAAATTCGCCTCCTCATCGCCGACGATTCATCCGAGTTCCGCCGGAGTGTGCGGATGATGCTGGCCCTCGACCCTCATATCCAAATTGTGGGCATGGCCCACAATGGGCTGGAAGCCGTGCAACTGGCGCAA
>Ga0247727_10011290_pt1 | contig 15623 bp, 14 predicted proteins | sample WisWelCaveWW1625_FD_202498 | JGI IMG/M metagenome (GOLD analysis project Ga0247727, IMG submission 202498) | Biofilm microbial communities from Wishing Well Cave, Virginia, United States - WW16-25 | ecosystem: Environmental > Aquatic > Deep subsurface > Groundwater > Cave microbial mat | place...
CAATGGCCGGATGCAGCCGGTGGATTTCGTCAATGAAGAGCACGTCACCTTCGTCGAGGTTGGTGAGCAGCGCGGCCAGATCGCCGGCTTTTTCGATCACCGGCCCGGCGGTGGATTTGATTTGCGCGCCCATCTCACGGGCGATTATCGAGCCGAGCGTCGTCTTCCCCAAGCCGGGTGGGCCGTTGAGCAGCACGTGATCCAGAGCTTCGCCGCGAGCGAGCGCGGCTTTGATGAAGATGCCCAGATTGTCTTTGACCTTCTGCTGGCCGATGTATTCGCGCAGGTATTGCGGGCGCAGGGACAATTCGATCTGCTGGTCGTCGTCTATCGCGCCGCCGCCGGCCAGACGCGGCTCTTCCTGGTCATCATTGATAATTTGCTTCTTGCGAGCCATAACGAGCTATTTCGCCAGTTTTCTCAAGGAGAGTTTCAGAGCGGTTTCAAAACTCGCGTCGGGAGTCTCTTTCAAAACGCCGAGCGCGGCTTTTTCCGCCGCCACCTTCTGATAACCCAGATTGACCAGCGCCGAAATCACATCGTCGCGCATCGCATCGCCGACGCTGACAATCGCTCCGGCTTTCAACTGCTCTTCCATTTCGGGCGAAGCGAGCGCAGCGACCTTGTCCTTCAGCTCGACCAGCATCCGCTCCGCCGTCTTTTTGCCGACGCCGGGAACGCCAATGAGTTTGGCCAGGTTCTCCGTGCGAATCGCCAGGATCAACTCCTCAGCGCTCATCCCTGACAGAGCCGTGATGGCCAGCTTCGGGCCGATGCCGGAGACGCTGATCAAAAGCAGAAACAACTTCTTTTCACGCTCGGTGCGAAAGCCGTAAAGCTGCAGCGCGTCTTCGCGCGCGTAAGTGTAGGCGCGCAGCGAGACCTCGCTGCCCAAATCGCCCAGATCGTAAAACGTCGAAAGCGGCACAATCAGTTCGTAACCGACGCCGCCTACCTCTACGATCACGGAGTTCGGTTGTTTCTGAATCAGCTTGCCGGTGATGTGCGCGATCAAGTTTTGCTCCCATCCAAATCGGTTCAGGGTCGTACTTTGGCAATTGCAGTCGCAGTTTACGGAGTGTTGCAGACAGTGTCAATTTGCGCGCTAACGCCCTGTAAAACACCAAGTTGACAGCCCGGTTAGGGCTGAGCTATCGTTGCCAACCAGAAATCAATTAAGCTGACAAGACAAGATAATTGCGCGCAAATCGAATCCCGACCGCATGAAAACCGAAAAGATTTCAGAGCTGACAACCAACCGTCTTTCGATCTACCTGCGCTGTTTGAACGAGTTGGAGGCGTCTGGCGTCGAAACTGTTTCGTCACAGGCGATGGCCGACCAATTCAATCTCAATTCGGCCCAGATTCGCAAGGACCTGGCTTATTTCGGCGAATTCGGCGTGCGCGGCGTGGGTTATTACGTCGAAGAGCTGCGCCTGCATCTGATGAAGATTCTCGGCCTGACCGAGACACGCCGCGTGGCGATCATCGGCCTGGGAAATCTGGGAATGGCGCTGGCCAATTATCAGGGATTCAATCAGGGCGATTTTGAAATAGTTGCTTTATTCGACGACGATCCGGCGAAGATCGGGGTCCGAACCCGCAGCGGGATGGAGATTCAGGGCGCGCAGAACATCGGCGAAATCATCGAAAGCGAAGGCATCGAGATCGTGATCATCGCCGTGCCCGCGACGGCCGCCGAAAGAGTTCTGGAACAGGTGACCGAAGCCGGAGTCCGCGCCGTGCTCAACTTTGCGCCGGTGCATCTGAATCCGAGACCGGGCGTGAAGGTTAAAAACGTTGATTTGACGATCTCGCTCGAAAGCCTGTCGTACTTTCTGGCCAATCCGAGCGATGAAGCGCTCAACGTTCATTACCGCGAGTTCCTCCGCCAGGAAGCAAGCAACAACGGCGCATTGGGATGAGAGTTGAGAAATGCTGGACGAGCAAAAAGTTCGTGAACAGATTGTCGAAATAGCCACGCGATGTTACGACCGCGGACTGCTGGTGGCCGGCGACGGCAACATCAGCGTGCGCGTCGCTCCGAACCGCGTGATTGCCACGCCGTCGGGCGTCAGCAAAGGCTGGATGACGCCCGAGATGATGGTCGTGGTTGACCTCGAAAGCCATCCGCTCGAACCGTCGGATTACCACGTCTCGTCCGAATGGCCGATGCACCAGGTGATCTATCAGGCGCGCCCGGACATCAACGCCGTTGTTCACGCGCATCCGCCACACGCGACTGGGTTCGCTGTGGCCGGTCTTTCGCTCGACAAAGCGATCTTGTCGGAGGTTGTCTTGACGCTCGGTTGTGTGCCGCTGGCGGCTTACGGAACGCCTTCGACGCGCGAACTGACCGATGCGATTGAGCCTTACCTGGAATTTCACGATGCTTTGTTGATGGCCAATCACGGCGCGGTCGCTTTCGCCGACACGCTGGAAAAAGCCTTCAACAAACTCGAAACGCTCGAACACACCTGCAAGATCAGTTTCATCGCGCGCACGCTCGGCAACGAAAACACCATCCCCGACCGCGCGGTCGAAAAGCTGTTTGAAATCCGCGAGCGCAGCGGGGCCATCCGGCCTGAAGCGCGAACCGGTCAGGTTTGTTCATACACGCCGGGACAACCGCGAGTCCAAAATTCGTCGCTTAACGGCGACCAGCAGGTCACGCTGACGCGCGCTGAGTTGGTAGAGTTGCTGCTGGAATCGGCGCGATTAGTGAGCCGGTAGCTTCGGGAAGAAGGAAGTTGTGATGGACGAGAAGAAAACCAAACGTGTGGTGGTTGCGCCGCAAGCCGGCGGAGCCGATTCATCGGGTCAGGTCATCAGCGTCGAGTTGAACGACGACGAGGAAGTGGTCTGGCGATGGACGCATTATCCCGATGGAACGAGCGCCGTCACCGGGTACGAAATCATCAAGAAGATCGAAAGGAGCGACGATTAGATGGAAGCATTGGGAATGATCGAGACAAAAGGGTTGGTGGCGATGATCGAAGCCGCCGACGCCATGGTCAAAGCGGCGAACGTCAGCCTGGTCGGTTATGAAAAGATCGGCGGCGGCTTCGTCACGGCCATCGTGCGCGGGGAAGTGGCGGCGGTCAAAGCCGCGACCGACGCTGGCGCGGCAGCCGCGCGCCGTGTCGGTGAACTGGTCAGCGTTCACGTCATCCCGCGCCCGCATTCGTCGGTAGACGAGAACCTGCCGGTCGCGCTCGAATCGCGGAGCGGAAAATGATCATCGGACGCATCATCGGCAACGTGGTGGCGACGCGCAAAGACCCGCGGCTGGAAGGCGTGAAGCTACTGCTCGTCCGCCCAATCACGCTCACGGGCGAAGACGAGAACAATTACCTGGTGGCGATTGATACGGTCGGCGCGGGCTTCCGCGAGAAGGTGCTGGTCGTCGCGGGCAGCAGCGCGCGGATGGCCGAAGGGTTGAAGGATCGGCCTGTGGATGCGGCGATTGTCGGGATTATTGATACGGTTGAGGTGACAGATTGAGGCACACGCTCTAAGGCGCAGATTGAGACCAATGTCCCCGCCACTTTTACCCCTGAAACACTTGGCTGAGCGCCACGTCGGTCTGACACCTGAGATTGCCGCCTCCTATTTTCAGGCCGCGCAAGTTTGCCTTGATCTCCATCACGTCCCGCCGACAGAATTCACATTGCGTGATGAATCCGGCGAGATGGTTGTAACTGTTGATTGGGAGCCTGCTGACGAGAGATCACGCAATGCCTGGGCGAATCAAACGGACGCCACCGAGAATGGGGCGTACGCTTGCGCGCTGGCAGCGATTGAGTTGATGAAAGGGTTGGCCGCCGTGCGTCGGGCAGAAACGATGACAGGCGCCGACTTCTATGTTGTCCCGGTTGGCAAACGCGCAGAGGATTTGAAAGAATGGATTCGTCTCGAAGTCTCTGGGACACACTTGGATGAGGCTGACGTAAAAACGAGACTCCGTCAAAAGATCAAACAAGCCGCAAGAGGACGAAGCAGCCTGCCTGCTGTGGCGATGGTGGTCGGATTCAAGGCGCAGTTGATTACGGCTCAGAACGTTGGAGAAAGGTCATGACCTGGGATCAATATCACTCACAAAGCGAGCAGTATGCGAGTTCGGCTGAGATGGCGAGTAAAAGGCGAGACTATGATCGCGCCAAACGTCTCTATTGGCTGGCCGCCGAGCAAGAGGAGTTGGCTCTTTCCGCGCTCGATCAGAATGAAACGCGCGGCATAGGTATCATTGCCGTCAGCGCAGCCGCGCTCTGGTACAAGGCAGGGGAATATGATCGAGCCAAAGACCTGGCTCTTCGCTCCTTGCAGACCAGCTTGCTCCCGCCCTTCGCCATCCATCAGTTGCAGGAGTTGCTCTCCGAAGTAGCCCGAATAGAGAAAGTGCTGGAAGCGATGGAAGAGTGGAGAACTTCAGCGCCGATCTCCTCTTCGGCTGGAGAAATGCTGACTAAAGCGGTGGAGGAGTGGCGAGCTTCCGCTGCATAGGATGGATTGAAGTCATATGATCGAGACCGCAGACATTGTGATTCCCGAAGCTTTTCGGAGTGACATCGAACGCGCCGTCGAAATCCTCAAGGAAGGCGGCTGTTCGGAGGTCTTTCTCTTCGGATCGCTGGCCGAAGGGCGAAGCCGGGAAAGTTCCGACATTGACTTGGCTGTGCGCGGGTGCTCTCCTAAGCGATTCTTTGAACTGCTTGGAAAGTTGCTAAGATCGCTGAGCCGCTCGGTTGATCTAGTTGATTTGGATTCACAAGACCCATTCGCAAAGTATTTGTTAGATGAAAGCGAGTTGATCCGCATTGGCTGAAAAGGTAGTTTCCAAAATTAGCTTCGAGATCAAGCAAATTGAGCGGCTTTTAGCTAGTTACGCCGGCTTGCTTGCAACCTCTCAGCAAACAACCCCGGCTTTGGTTGAGATCACCGCTTTGGCCTCAGTTCTGCACTCTTTCTACATGGGGTTGGAAAACATCTTTCTGGTTATCGCAAAGGACCTCGATGAGCATTTGCCTTATGGCGAGCAGTGGCATCGGAACCTACTGACTCAGATGACCAGAAAAACGGAGATCAGAGAACAAGTGATTTCGACAGAGTTAGCCGCGAAGCTTGATGGCTATCTTGGCTTTCGGCATTTCTTTCGTCACTCGTACTCATTTTTTCTCGAATGGGATAGGTTTTCCGATCTGATTGGTTCTCTCTCGGATGTTTGGGAACAGGCGAGAAAAGAGATTGAGGACTTTGAGAACGGCCTTGGCCGGGACAAGACTTAACGCCTATGACCACCATCCGCATAGCCCTCGCGCAGATTAACCCGACGGTCGGCGATTTCGCCGGCAACGCAGCCAAAATCATTTCCAGCATCGAACGCGCGCGCGCCGCCGGCGCCGACATCATCGCAGTTCCCGAACTCTCGCTCACCGGCTACCCGCCTGAAGACCTGCTGCTCAAGCCGCAATTCATCGCCGCGAACCTCAAAGCTCTCGACCAGATCATCGCCGCGTCGAGCGGCATCGTTTCGATTGCCGGCTTCGTAGACAAAACGACCGACATTCACAACGCGGCGGCCATCATCTGCGACGGCCAGTTGAAAGGCGTTTACCGCAAAAACTTCCTGCCGAATTACGGCGTCTTCGACGAATATCGTTACTTCGACGCGGGCCAATCGGCGCCGGTCTTCGTTTACGGCGACGTGGCGTTCGGCGTCAACATCTGCGAAGACATCTGGTATCCCGGCGGGCCGACGCAGGTTCAGGCGCTGGCCGGAGCGCAGGTGATCATCAACATCTCGGCCTCGCCTTACCACGCGGGCAAGGGGCGCGACCGCGAGCGGATGCTGGCCACGCGCGCGGAAGACAACGCCGTCGCGCTCGCCTACGTGAACCTGGTCGGCGGACAGGATGAGCTGGTCTTCGACGGCCAGAGCCTGATCATTGACGAGCGCGGCCACACCATCGCGCGCGGCAAATTGTTTGAAGAAGACCTGGTCGTGGCCGACATCAACGTCGAAAGAGTTTTCAAAGAGCGATTGCACGATCCGCGCAGACGGCAGGAACGGATTGAGACGGCAGCCGCAGGCATCGGCGTCGAACGAATTGCGCTGCGCGATCAGCCGTTTATGTCCGACAAACTTCAGTTTGTCGCTGGCTCCCATCAGACGGCTGTTCGCGAAAGCGACGACAAACTGAAGTTTGTCGGACACTTTGCCGAAGAGGTCTACCAGGCCCTGGTCACCGGCACGCGCGATTACGTGCGCAAAAACGGATTCAAGAGCGTAGTCATCGGTTTGTCGGGCGGAATTGATTCGGCGCTGACCGCCTGCATTGCGGCTGACGCGCTGGGCGCCGAACACGTCACGTGCGTCTTTATGCCCACGCGGTATTCATCGGGCGAAAGCGCGCGTGACGCCGAGCGACTGGCGAAGAATCTGGGCATCGCCTACCACGTCGTCCCGATTGAAGAGACGTTCAAGCAATATCTCGAAATGCTCAAGGCCGTCTTCGCCGGAACGCCGATGGGCGTGGCCGAAGAGAACATCCAGGCGCGCATTCGCGGCAACATCCTGATGGCGCTCTCGAACAAATTCGGCGCGCTGGTGCTCTCGACCGGCAACAAGAGCGAGGTGAGCGTCGGTTATTGCACGCTCTACGGCGATATGTGCGGCGGTTTCGCGGTCATCAAAGACGTGCCGAAGACGCTGGTTTACGAGCTGGCGCAGTACGTCAACCAACGCAACGGCTTCTCAGGCCAGGGGCCGCTCATCCCCGAATACATCATCACCCGCGCGCCTTCAGCCGAGTTGCGCGAAAACCAAACCGACCAGGATTCGCTCCCGCCGTATGAAATCCTCGACGCGATCCTCGAACTTTACGTCGAAGAGGATTTGAGCGCCGAGGCGATCCTCTCGGAAAAGGCGGGGGCCGAAGGCTTCGACGAAAAGACCGTTCGTTGGGTCATTCGCCAGGTTGACATCAGCGAATACAAACGTCGCCAGGCCGCGCCCGGCATCAAGATCACGCCGCGTGCATTCGGACGCGACCGCCGGATGCCGATCACGAACAAGTTTCACGGATGAACCTCCCAAACTCGCTCACACTCCTGCGCATCTTCATCGTGCCGCTGTTGGTGGTGGTGTTGCTGACGAAGTTTTCCCAAGACTGGGTTGGATTGCCGCAGCACGTCGCCGGGGTGAGTTTGTTTTTGATCGCGTCGCTCACCGATGTGCTCGATGGCTGGCTCGCGCGACGTCGCAAACAAGTTTCAAAGCTCGGCATTCTGCTCGATCCGATTGCCGACAAACTTCTCATCTCCGCCGCCTTCATCTCGCTGGTCGAAAACCAGCTTGCGCCCGCGTGGGCGGTGGTGATCATCATCGGACGTGAATTCGCCGTCTCCGGCCTGCGTTCGATTGCGGCGGCGGAAGGCTGGACGATCCCCGCGTCGAAGGCCGGCAAATTCAAAATGTTTTCGCAGGTCGTGACCATCGCGTTGCTGATCACTTCATCGGTTGACGGCCAGCCGCCGGTCGAAACGAAGGCGTTCCCGATCATCGCCTTCTGGACGGTACCGGAAATGAGCGCCGCGCTCGGGCATCTGTTCGGCGCGGGCGAGATGATCTGGTTCGATTGGCGCATGCTGTTTTACGGGCTGGGCCGCGGGTTGTTGTGGCTGGTGGTCATCTCGTCGTGCTGGTCAATGTACGGTTACTTCCGGCAGTTTTACGTCAAAGCCCGGGAGAGTTTTGGATAATGATCCGGTACAGCGGTAGCGAGCGGGTAAATCGGATGAAGCTCAAATGACGAATTACGATGTGATCATCATTGGCGGTGGCCCTGCGGGAATGAGCGCGTTGATCTGGTGTCACTCGCTGGGGTTGCGCGCAGTCTTGCTCGAACAGGCGCAGGAACTCGGCGGGCAGATGCTGCTGATGTTTCATCGCACGCTGGATTATCCGGGATTGATTGCCGAGAACGGACGCGAACTGCGCGATCATTTCCTGGCGCAGTTGGATGAGTTGAAGCTGGATTACCGGGTTGATTGCCGTATCGAAGAGGTCAATCTGCGCGAACGCCGCATCTTATGCGACAGTCAGTGGCTCGACGGTAAAGCGATCATCATCGCAACCGGCGCGCGCAGACGAAGACTGGGAATTCCGGGCGAAGACGAATTCGAGATTCGCGGCGTCAGTTTTTCAGCCACGCGCGATCACAGCCTCTACGCGGGCAAAAAAGTCTCGGTCATCGGCGGCGGCGATTCGGCAGTTCAAGGCAGTCTGATGCTTGCGAACATCTGTCCTCACGTCACGCTCATTCATCGCTCCGGCAAATTCCGCGCGCGCGAAGAATGGCTCCGACAGGCGCAGGAGAATCCGCGCATCACGATCATCGCCAACGCCGAAGCCAAAGCCATCGAAGGCAGTGATCGAGTCGCGCGTTTGATCATCGAAGACATCAACACTCACGAGATCAAAACCATTGAAACCGAAGGCGTCTTCATCCGCGCCGGCATCGCGCCGAACACTGAGATGTTTCGCGGCCAGATTGGACTCGATGAGGCGGGTTACGTCAAAGTTGATCAGCGGCGGCGGACTTCGGTCGGGATGGTTTATGCGGCGGGGGATGTCTGCCGGCCTGTCTGTTTGAGCGTGGCGACTGCGGTGGGACACGGCGCGATTGCGGCGAAGGATGTTGCGGAAACGCTAAAGCGATAAAGCCTGCCTTTCGATCTTCCACTCCGGCAAACGACAACGCGGCGGCAACGGCCTGCGAAGCCGTTGCCGCCGCGTCAACCTGCGAATCGTCGCTGTCCGGGCAATCGCCTACGGACACCGGCTCGGCCATCAGTTGCAGCTTCCGAAATCAATCGGAGCCGGACTCAGAGTAATCACCGGGCATGCGGATTGATGACCACCCTGAAGATTTGACTGCCCGTGCATCCGTTCGCATCGGTAGCCGTGATCGTGAACTGGAATGTGCCTGCCTGCGCCGGAGTGCCTGCGAGCACGCCGGTCGTCGCGTTGAGCGTCAGTCCGGGCGGCAATGCGCCGGTCGAACTGAAGGTCACAGGCAAGGTCCCGCCGGTCTGTGTGAAGGTCTGGCTGTAAGGCGAGCCCACCCTCCCGACGGCGATCTGCGTCTGCGGCGGGCCGACGACGATGACGGGGCACCCAGCCGGATTGATCACCAGCGTGTAAGCGGCGCTGCCCGTGCAGCCGTTAGCATCACGCGCCGTGATCGTGAACGTGAAGGCGCCGGTCTGCGTCGGAACGCCCGCAAGGATTCCCGACGTTGCGCCGAGCGTCAGCCCCGGCGGCAAAGCGCCGGCAGTCACGGTGAATGTAACCGGGGCTGCGCCGCCACTCTGCGCGAACGTTTGGCTATAGGTCGCCCCAACTCTTCCCGCCGGCAATGCGCCTGCCGCCGGACTCAGAGTGATTGCCGGACACGATGGATTGATAACCACACTGAAGGTTTGACTGCCAGTGCACCCGTTCGCATCGGTAGCCGTGATCGTGAACTGGAAAGTGCCTGCCTGCGCCGGAGTGCCCGCGAGCACGCCGGTCGTCGCGTTGAGCGTCAGTCCGGGCGGCAATGCGCCGGTCGAGCTGAAGGTCACAGGCAAGGTCCCGCCGGTCTGTGTGAAGGTCTGGCTGTAAGGCGAGCCCACCCTTCCGACGGCGATCTGCGTCTGCGGCGGGCCGACGACGATGACGGGGCACCCAGCCGGATTGATCACCAGCGTGTAAGCGGCGCTGCCCGTGCAGCCGTTAGCATCACGCGCCGTGATCGTGATCTGGAAGTTGCCGGCCTGCGTCGGAGTGCCCGCGAGCACGCCGGTCGTCGCGTTGAGCGTCAGCCCGGGCGGCAACGGATCGCCGGCCGAGCTGAAGGTCACTGGTGCGGCCCCGCCAGTCTGGATGAAGGTCTGGCTGTAAGGCGCGCCCACCCTTCCGGCGGCGATCTGGGTCTGCGGCGGGCCGACGACGATGACCGGGCACGGATCGCCGACCGTCACCTCGACGATGTTCGATTTGCCGCCGATGCCGAAATCTTCGGCGCCCCAATCAGCCCCATTGCGAATGACGGTTCCCCTGGCCACATTGGCGTTGATCGTCACTCTGAAGGCGGCCGTCGTGCTTTCGCCGGGAGCGAGCGTGCCGCCGCGCAGCGCCGTCGCGCCCGCACCCGTAGTGATGTTGATCTGCCCGTTGACGAATCCCGACGGGAAGTAATCAACCTGATCGTCGCCCCGCGCGTCGGTCTTCGCTCCGGCGTTCGCCCCCGCCCTGATCCGCGTGCTGTTGGCCACGTAGGTCACGTTCGGCGGCAGGTACTCGGCGATGAACGTGTTGGCGACCGGCGTCGTCCCGGCGTTGCGCAGCGTCAGCGTGTATTCGATGGTCTGGCCAGGCCGCACCGTGCCGCCCGCAATATCGTTGCCGTTCAAATCTCTCACCGCTTTCACCAGCGTCAGGTTCGGCGCGTTCGGATCGGGACGGACTCGATCTATCGTCCGGTTCAACTTCGCCGGGTCGCCAGCCAAACTGGCCTGAAGCACGAGGTCGAAATTGGTGTTGACGGCAAGCCCCATCGGCAGGTCTACGCGGACGTCGAGGTTGCGCTCTTCGCCCGGATTCATATCGCTCGGCAGAGTCGCCGTGCCGCCGCTGTCCAGGCTGACGAACGTCGCGCCGCTGTCCACCGAAATCCTGACGCTGAATCCCGGCGGGATCGGGGGAACAGCGCTGATGACGAAGCGCCCGGGAATGTCGCCGGCGTTCCTCAGCGTGTTGATGAACCGCACGGTGCCCGTAACGGTCGTCAGCCCGCCGGAGATATTCAGGTTGACGCGGCTGAGCGTGAAATCGTCGTTGTTGTTGGTCGGGCCGGCTGCGGCGGGTTGCCCGAAAGGCCCGAGCAGCGGCGCGGCCATCTGCGCCACGCCGACCGTGACGGTGACGATGTTCGATTTGCCGCCGACGAAGAAATCTTCAGCGCCCCAATCGGCGCCATTGCGAATGACGGTTCCCGCAGTCGCGTTGGAGTTGACCGTCACCCTGAAGGCAACGGTCGTGCTCTCGCCCGGAGCCAGCGTGCCGCCGCGCAGCGCAGTCGCGCCCGCGCCGGTGAAGATGTTGATCTGTCCGTTGACGAATCCCGACGGGAAATAATCAACCTGATCGTCGCCGCGGGCGTCGGTCTTCGCTCCCGCGTTCGGCCCCGCCGTGATCCGCGTGCTGCCCGCGACGTAGCTCACATTCGGCGGCAGGTATTCCGCGATGAACGTGTTGGCGACCGGCGTCGGGCCGGCGTTGCGCAGCGTCAGCGTGTATTCGATGGTCTGTCCGGGCTGCGCCGTACCGCCTGCGATGTCATTGCCGTTCAAATCTCTCACCGCTTTCACCAGCGTCAGGTTCGGCGCGTTCGGATCGGGACGGATGCGATCAATCGTTCGGTTGAACTTTGCCGGAGCGTCCTCGCGGCTCACCTGGATCACCACGTCGTAATCGGTGTTGACGGCCAATCCGGCGGGCAGCTCAATGCGCACGTCCAGGTTGCGCTCTTCGCCCGGATTGACTTCGGTGGGCGTGGTCGCCGCGCCGCCTCGATCCAAACTCACAAAACTCGCGCCGCTGTCTACCGAAACCCGAAGGCTGAAGCCTGGCGGAGCTGTCGGAGCGGTGACGACGAATTTGCCCGGCGCAGCGCCGTCGTTCCTCAGCGTGTTGATGAACCGAACGGTGGCGGGAACCGTGGTCAGGCCGCCCGAGATGTCGAGGCTCACCCGGCCGCGCGTGAAATCGTCGTTGTTGCCGGTGGGGCCGACTGCGGCGGGCTGACCGAAAGGCCCGACCAGCGGCGCAGGCGCGCTGACCGTGCTCGTGACGGTATTCGAGCTGCCCGCGCGCTCGATGTCGTTGCCGCCCCAGAAGGCGAGGTTGGAGATGATCGCGCCGGAATCGAGTCCCGCGTTGACCCGCACCTGGAAAGTGACCGTCGTGCTGTCAGCCGGGGCGAGTGTGCCGCCAATCAGCAGGCCATTGCCGTTGTGCCCGCCCGCGCCTGTGCCCGTGCCGATGTTGATCTGGCCGTTGTGGCTGCCGGCTACCGGCGAGAAGAAATCAGCCTGATCGCCGTCTATCGCGTCGGTCTTCGCCCCGGCATTCGCACCGGCGGTGATCCGCACGCTGCCCGCCACGTATGCGGCGTTGGCCGGGATGAACTCGGTGATGAACGACCTGACGACCGGATTGGCCGAAGCATTGCTCAAGGTCAGGCTGTATTCGAGCGTGTCTCCCGGCAGGACGAGGCCGCCGTTCACATCCCTGACGCTCTTCACCAGCGTGAGCATCGGCTGCGGCAGTTGGGACGGAACCAGCCTGATGCGATCAATCGTCCGGTTGAATAAGGCCGCGTTCGTATCCGAGGTCACCTGGATCGCCACGTCGAAGCTGGTGTTGATGGCAAGCCCCGCCGGAGCGGTGATGCGGACATCGAGGTTGCGCTCTTCGTTGGGATTGACGGGCGTGGGCGTCCGCGACGTCCCGCCCGAATTGAGGCTGGTGAAGGTCGCGCCGCTGTCGCTCGAAACCGAGACTGTGAATCCCGGCGGGATAGTTGGAGCGCTGACGATGAAATTTCCGGCAGCCGTCCCCACATTTCTCAGCGTGTTGATGAACCGCGCGTTGGCTGTGGCGGTCGTCGCGCCGCCCGAAGCCTGAACGATAATCTCTTGCAGCGTGAAATCGTCGTTGTTGCCGGTCGGCCCGGTTGCGAAAGGCTGTCCGAACGGCCCGACCAGAGGCGTGGCCTGCTGCTGCAACAACTCCGCCCCGAACGAAGAGAATGTCACCTGCCCCCACTCGGTCGTCTCGCTCACGCCGGACAACTGGCCCAGCCTCGCCGTTTGAAACTCAGCGCCGTTCCAGCGCAGCCGCCAGAGCGCAGGCTGACAATGGCAGGTCTCGCCCCCAGCCTGCGTGATCAACAGGTCGCCGGCGAAGCCGGTGAAATCCGAAGCGGGCGCGCCCCAGATCGTCCCGTGGTCTGTTTTCTGATCTGTCGTTGGCCGATCAACCGCAATGCCGAAGAAGTTCTCGTTCGGAGGAATGATGAGGATGTTGTTGATTTGAGAGATGCCGGGATCGAAAGATTCAACGCCGCCATCCGCGTCAACGGCGTAGATCACCCCCCGATGCCTGGCGACGGCGAGTATCTTCCCTGCCCACGCGCCGTACTTCGCCGGATCATTCGGCGGGACGACCACTGATTTGACCGCGACCGGCGCTTCTTCTCCGGCTTCCGAACGCGCGGTGATCATCGGCGTCACTCGCTGTGCGTTGCCCGAAGCATCAATCCGCCACACTCCTCCACCGGTCGTGACTGCGATCAGGTCGCCGTTGAAAACCTCCGTGCGATCCGGGTAAAGATCGCGGACCAGACCGATCTCTCCCGGCAGCACGACCCAGGGATTCTGCGCGCGCGATCCGTCGGGCGAAACGCGGGCAATCGCCCCGGGCGCATCCGTCCCGAAGAAGATTTCACCGGCAGTGAATCCTCCGTGGCGGGCGAGGCTTTCGCGCACCGTTGTGAGTCTGCTCTGCCGATCTATGCCGGCGCGCGAGAACAGAGTGCGCGCTCCATCGGCTCCGAACAGCTCTGCGCGACCGTTGGCCGACAAAAGCAGCGAATCGGTCGGCTGATGATGGGCAATCCCCGCGGCGCCTTCCATCCCTTCGGCAATCCGCGTCAGTTGAATGGCCGGATGGCGCTCTTCCGATTGCTGCTGCGCCGTGACGGCGAAACGCTGATGCGCGATCAAAGCCGACGCGACGAGCGTCACCATCAAACCGAGCATCATCAGCTTCGGTGAAGCGAACGGGTTATGTTTGTTCAAACGGCGCGCGATTGTAAGTCTTTGTGAGGCTCGCATTCCTTATCCTCCTTTTGGCTTTTGGGCCTTCGGCAACGAAGAACCAGGTATTGAATGGTCAAAGACGCAGCGGACCAGATTGATGAGACACAGATTGCGGATACTCGGTTTAACCATCGGGGGGTCGTGAATTCATTCTACCGCAGTTCGTTCAGATACCGCGCTGATTTTTTGGGGCAATGCCGGCGACGACGGACGGTTAAGATCACCGAGGCGCTCAAGCATCGAGCAACGGCAATCTCACCGTGAACGTCGTCCCCTTCCCCACCTCGCTCTGCGCTTCGGTCTTCCCGCCGTGCGAGTCAACGATCCATTTGACGATTGACAATCCGAGGCCGAAGCCGGCGGCGCTGCGGTCGCTGATCTTTGCCGAGCGGCGGAAGAATCTGTCGAAGATGTGCGGCAGGTCTTCGGGCGGGATGCCACGGCCCGTGTCGGCGACGGTGATCACCGCGTCCTTGTCTTCGGTTTTCAGCCCCAGAGTGATGTCGCCCGCCGGTTCGGTGTATTTGATCGCGTTGTCGAGCAGATTGAGCAGCAGTTGTTTGATGCGCTGCACGTCGGCGTTGATCATTACCGGGGCGTTCGGCGCGTCATAGCCCAGCGTCTGCTCCCGTTGATGCGCGAGCGGCGAGATGTATTCGACCATCTGCTGGCAGAGTTCGTTCAACTCGATCGGTTCGTAGCGCAACTCGACTCGCCCAGCGTCGGCTCGCGCCAGCGTCAGCAAATCTTCGACCAGCCGCGACAGGCGGACGATCTCTTCGAGGTTCGATGTCAGCACGCGCTGGTATTCGTCCACTGTGCGCTCGCGGCGCAGTGTGATCTCTATGTCTCCGCGCATCACGGCCAGCGGCGTTCGCATCTCGTGCGACGCATCGGAGGTGAACTGTTTCTGCCGTTCAAATGCCGCCTGCAAGCGCGAGATCATGTGGTTGAACGTCGCCGCCAGCCGTCCGATCTCGTCCATCTTCGCAGGCTCGGGCACGCGCTCGGTCAAATCGCCTGCGGCAATCCGGTCGGCGGCGCGCGTGATGCGGTCAACCGGGCGCAGCGCCTGATTGGCCAGCAGCAATCCGCCGTAACTGCCCAACAACAGCGCCAGCGGGATTGCGATGCCCAACACTATCACCGCGCGGCGGCGGGCGTTGCTCAACGCTTTGAGCGAATGACCCAGCCGGATGAAGTAAGTCCCGCTGCCTTCGGGATCTTTGGCGCGAAGAGTCATGACGCGCAGCGATTCTCCGGTTTGCGGCTTCACCGTCTCGAACACCGGCTTGCCTACCTCCATCCGCTGCAACTTGTCTTTGTCAACCGGCAAACAATCATTCGGGGAGGCGCACATTTCGTCTCTGATCTGCCAATTGTCATCAATGGTCTGCATGAGGTGCGGCGAAAGCTGGAGAAGCTGTTCGTCGTTTTCGCCGCTCAGGTCGGCGACGTTCGCGCCCGCGTTTATCGCGAAATGCCGTTCGATCTTCTTCGCCTGATAGGCGAGCGATTCGTCAATCGTCGCGAGCAGGCTGCGCGACAGGTAGGTGAAAATCGCAATTCCGAAAAGCAGCAGAATCGCTGAGAGAATGGCCAGGTAGTAGAGCGTGAGTTTGACTCGAAGTGAGAGCATTTGGGGGCGACGGGGCGGCGGGCGAGGGGGCGAGGGGGCGAGGGGGCGAGGGGGC
>Ga0247727_10011291_pt1 | contig 15623 bp, 16 predicted proteins | sample WisWelCaveWW1625_FD_202498 | JGI IMG/M metagenome (GOLD analysis project Ga0247727, IMG submission 202498) | Biofilm microbial communities from Wishing Well Cave, Virginia, United States - WW16-25 | ecosystem: Environmental > Aquatic > Deep subsurface > Groundwater > Cave microbial mat | place...
CTTGCCGTACCCCACGACGAGGCGCTACGGATTAGCGACGATGTCGCTTTCTTTCAGGCCGTCCGCGCGGTTCTAGCGAAACACGCGCCGGGTGAGCTCAAATCACCTGACGAGATCGATCATGCCATTCGCCAGATCGTCTCTAGAGCCTTAGCTTCGGATGAGGTCATTGACATTTTTTCCGCCGCGGGTTTGAAGAAACCGGATATTTCGATTTTGTCGGACGAATTCCTGTCGGAAATTCGTGGCATGCCGCAACGCCATCTTGCGGTCGAATTACTGCGCAAGCTTCTGCTAGGAGAGATAAAAAAGCAGAGCCGCAAGAATGTTGTCCAGGCCCGTTCCTTTACCGAAATGTTGGAGAGCGCCATTCGACGTTATCAGAACCGCGCCATCGAAACCGCTCAGATTATTGAAGAGTTGATCGGCCTAGCCGAGGAGATGCGACGCGCCAATGAACGCGGTGAGGAGCTTGGTTTGAGCGATGACGAATTGGCATTCTATGATGCGTTAGAAGTCAATGATAGCGCCGTCAAGGTTTTGGGCGATGCCACTCTCCAAATGATTGCGCAGGAGCTTGTCATCGCCGTCAAACGCAATCTGACCATCGACTGGACCGTGCGTGAAAATGTGCGCGCCCACCTGCGCGTGATCATCAAACGCATTCTGCGAAAGTATGGCTATCCTCCGGACAAGCAGGAAAAGGCGACACAAATTGTGTTGGAACAAGCAGAAGTTTTATGCCAGGATTGGGTGTTGACTGATATCGTTTGATGGTGCGAAATTACGAATACGGGGAAGAAAAACCAATGAATACAGCGTTTTCTTTCAAAATATGTCAAGCTAAAATTTTCAAACCACATGGACGAGCGCAACAAACTTGCCAATGCCATTGCGCAAATCGAGGCCGAGTTGGCATACTTAAACCAAGCGCGTGATTGTGCGGCTTTGGAATTAAAAAAATTGCGTTCCAAACTCGCTGAATTAACAAATGCCACGAATAATCCCACCTCTGGTCAATTGACTAAATATGCTCCATCAGAAGAAAAAGTGCAACTCTTCGCTAGTCTGTTTCGCGGCCGCGATGATGTATTCGCACGATTGTGGATCAGCCAGAAAACCGGCAAGAAAGGCTATAGTCCGGTTTGTGAATACGAGTGGCAGCCGGGAATTTGTACAAAGCCGGAAGTGAAATGCAGCAATTGTAAATATACACTGCTAACGCCGGAAGTTTTTCGTGCTCATCTTGATGGCCATCATGTTATTGGCCTCTATCCACTCCGCCAAGATGAAACTTGCTATTTTTTAGCTATCGATTTTGACAAAGAAGGTTGGAAGGAAAACGCTGCCGCGTTTTTGGAAATCTGCAAATTGAATAATGTGCCGGCCGCGTTGGAAAGATCGCGCTCGGGGAATGGCGGCCATGTGTGGATTTTCTTCTCGGAAGTCGTTCCGGCTTTTGTTGCTCGAAATCTGGGAAGCTATCTCCTCACCGAAACCATGTCGCGCCATCATCAGCTCAGTATGACGAGTTACGACCGGCTGTTTCCGAATCAAGATACGATGCCAAAAGGTGGGTTCGGCAATCTCATTGCGCTGCCGTTGCAAAAAGAGGCACGCAAGTCCGGCAACACGGAATTTCTTGATGCCCAATTCCTACCCTATGCGGATCAATGGGCTTATTTAGCCTCGATCCGGAAAATGAACCTACACGAATTGCAAACACTCGTGAACGAAGCAACAAAAACCAACCGTGTCACCGGCGTTGCCTTCAGTTCTTCTGAAGAGGAAAACACTCCTTGGCGAGTTCCGCTTGTGCGCCAAAATGTTTTGTTCAATAGTCGCGATCAAATTCCTTCTCGCCTCAACATAACGATGGCGAATCAACTTTATATTGAAAAAGCCGGATTGCCTTCTGTTCTTCTTGCCGAGATTAAAAGGTTGGCCTCATTTCAAAACCCTGAATTTTATAAAGCCCAACGTCAGCGACGCTCAACATTTCAGATTCCTCGCATTATCTCGTGCGCCGAAGAGTTCCCCAAACATTTGGCGGTTCCGCGCGGATGTTTGGAGCCGCTTCGCGCGTTGCTCGATCCGCTCGAGATCCTCATTGAGATTGGCGACGAGCGATTTTATGGTGGCCCACTCGAAGTTGAATTTCATGGAAAGCTAAATGCGACGCAGCAAAATGCGATTTCACAACTCACGCCGCATGATATTGGAATATTTGTCGCGCCGCCGGGAAGCGGCAAAACCGTCGTGGGAATTTATCTCATCGCGCAACGCCGGCTTTCCACTTTGGTTTTGGTGCATCGCCAACCGCTTCTGGAGCAATGGCATAGCCGGCTGGCGGAGTTTCTCAATCTTCGCCCCGAACAAATTGGTTGTATTGGCGGCGGCAAAGATTCGCGAACCGGCAGCATCGACGTGGCGATGCTGCAGAGTTTAGTGCGAAAAGGCGAAGTCGATCCATTGGTTGGTGAATACGGTCACATCATTATCGATGAATGTCACCACATACCGGCGTTTTCCGTCGAGCGGGTTTTGAAGCACGCACGGGCGCGATATGTAACCGGTTTAACGGCAACGCCATATCGCCGCGACGGCCATGATCCGATTATCAGTATGCAGTGCGGGCCAGTGCGCTGCCGAATTGATTCGCATGATACGAATCTGCTTTCATTCAAGCGCCGGTTGATTTGCCGAGAAACCGGTTTTGTTTTGCCCAATCATCATGAAATGGCGCATCATGAAATTTTGGATGCGCTTGCCATAAACGAAATGCGCAATCGGTTAATCATCGATGACATCATAAATGTCTTGCAGGAAAACTGCTCTCCACTTATTTTAACGGAACGCCGCGGCCACGTTGAATTGTTGCGCGAGGGATTGGCAAAACACGTGAAGCATTTAATTGTCTTGCACGGCGGCAAGGACGAAAAATTACGTCGTGAGACTCAGCAAAAACTCAAGGCCATTCCGGAAGACGAAGCCCGCGTCATTCTTGCCACCGGCGCTTATGCTGGTGAAGGATTTGATGACCACCGGCTCGATACATTATTCCTCGCCATGCCAATATCTTTCAAAGGCAAAATGGAACAATACGCCGGTCGAATTTTGCGGCCGCATCCGGGAAAAACAGAAGTTCGGATTTATGATTACGTCGACAGTAAAATTCCGATGCTGGCGCGCATGTTCAAGAAGCGGCTCAAAGCGTATCGGGTGATGAAGTATTTGCAGGATGAAGAAGTTAAACGGCCATTGACCAAGGCGGCGCCAGTGCAGCTTCAACTGCAGATGGTCGCATGAAAACGGAGAAAACACAATGAAACTCGTGCTAGCAGAAAATCCTAACCCATCGCAGTTGATCATCTACCAAACCCAAGACGGCAAAACCCGTCTCGAAGTGTGGCTGGATCACGAAACCGTCTGGCTAACTTTGAATCAAATGGCCGATTTGTTTCAGCGCGACAAGTCTGTTATTTCCAGACACATCCGCAATGTTTTTGAGGAAGGCGAGTTGCCACGTGAACGAACTGTTGCAAATTTTGCAACAGTTCAACAGGAAGGTGACCGCGAGGTTAGCCGTGAAATTGAATTCTTCAACCTCGATGTCATCATCTCCGTCGGCTACCGTGTCAAGTCCCACCGCGGCACGCAGTTTCGTATTTGGGCGACGCAGCGGCTGCGCGAGTACATTGTGAAGGGTTTCACGCTGGACGACGAGCGGCTCAAGCAGGTTGGCGGCGGCAATTATTTCGACGAGTTGCTGGCGCGTATTCGGGATATCCGCTCGTCAGAAAAAGTTTTCTGGCGCAAAGTGCTCGATATTTACGCGACGAGCATTGACTACGAACCCAACATCGAAATGTCGCAGCAGTTTTTTGCGACGGTGCAAAACAAAATGTTCGGTGTGTTTCATGACGCCGGTTACAAAGGCTTGTACGGCGGTTTGGGCAATGAAGCCCTCAAAGCCCGCAAGAAAATTCCGGCCAAAGAAAATCTGATGGATCGCATGGACACGACTGAGTTGGCGGCCAACCAATTCCGCATGACGCAAACGCGGGATAAGCTGGCGCGCGAGCGGGTGAAGAACCAAACGCATGCTATTCAAACCCACGAACAAGTTGGTAAAGAAGTGCGCGCCGCCATTCAGCGCATCGGCGGCACGATGCCGGAAAATCTGCCGCCCATCGAGCATATCAAAGAAGTGGAAAAAACGCCTGAAGCGCGCGCCGGCGAAACTGGCGTTGGTAGACAAAGATGCCAAAGGCCTCGCCGGCGGCAAAGAAAAGAGTGCATAAATTTTTTGACTCTATAATTTCCTTATTCAGTTCAAAGTATCATTTTGCTGGGAGGTTTTAGATGAACAAAGAAATACAAAAGGCCGCTTCCGGCCATGTTTCTCCGTTCGAGGAGATTCGCCGCACGAACGAAACCGGAACCGAATATTGGTCGAGCCGTGATTTTGCGCGCGTGTTGAATTACACCGATTATCGCAATTTTGAGCAGGTCATTCAGAAAGCCCGCGTGGCTTGTTTCAATAGCGGCCAGCGCCTCGAGGATCATTTCGTTGATGTCAACGAAATGATCGAAATTGGCAAGGGTGGGAGGCGTCCGGTAAAGACGGTTTATCTCTCCAGATATGCGTGCTATCTGATTATTCAGAATGCCGATCCGGAGAAAGATATCGTGGCGCTCGGGCAAACTTATTTTGCCGTGCAGACCCGGCGGCAGGAGCTTTCCGACCGGGCGATTGAAGACGAACGCCGTTTGCTGCTGCGCGATGAAATGACGAAACACAATCTCAAACTTGCCGACGCAGCAAAACGCACCGGTGTGGTGCAACCGATTGACTACGCGATTTTCCAAAACCATGGCTATATGGGATTGTACGGCGGCCTGACGGCCCAAGATATTCATTACCGCAAAGGCTTGAAAAAGAGCCAACAAATTCTGGATCACATGGGCAGCACCGAGCTGGCTGCCAATTTGTTCCGCGCCACGCAAACCGAAGAAAAGCTGCGCCGTGAAAACATCCGAGGCAAAGAAAAAGCCAACCTGACCCATCATCACGTCGGCGTTAAAGTACGTCAAACCATCAAAGAGCTCGGCGGAACGATGCCGGAAGAGTTGCCTTCGGCTGAAAGCATCAAAAAGTTGAAACTGAAAAAACCGCGGGAACTAAAATAAAAATTCATTGAACGAGTTGTTGCAAAATTTGCAACAGCTACTATTTCCCAAATTCGAGTGAACCACTGTGCTTGAAAATAGCGTACGAAAAAATTCCAAATTCTCGAGGAGGAACCATGTCCACAACTTTTTCCAGAAGACGTTTTTTGCAATTCACCGCCGCGTTGCCGGCGCTGAATTTTCCCAATATCATCACGAGCAAAACGCAACAAAAAGCTGCGGCCGGCGGCAAGCTGCCGGTGATCGTTTGCAGCCGCGGGGAAGATTGGGGCCGCAAAGTCAATACGCCGGGGTGGGAAATTCTCGCCGCTGGCGGCAATCTCATGGACGCCGTTGAAAAAGCCGCGAACGTGACTGAGCTTGATCCGGAAGATACCAGTGTCGGTTACGGCGGCTTGCCGAATGAAGAGGGCGTCGTGCAGCTTGATGCCTCGTGCATGTATGGCCCAACGCACAAGCCCGGCTCGGTCGCGTGTCTCGAAGGCATCAAAACCCCGTGCAGCGTCGCGCGGCTGGTGATGGAACGCACCGATCACATGATGCTCGTCGGGGTTGGCGCGCAAAAGTTTGCCATTTCGCACGGCTTTCAAATTGAAAATCTTCTTACGGAAAAATCGCGCCTCTATTGGTTGAAATGGAAAGAAAATTTGAGCGACAAAGACGATTGGCTGCCGCCAACCGACGGCATTTACAAAGACAAAAACGGCCGGCCAACGGGCACGATCAACGTCTTTGGCATCGACGCTAAGGGCGACGTGGCGGGCATCACGACAACGAGCGGATTGTTTGGAAAAATTAACGGCCGCATCGGCGATTCACCGATTATCGGCGCGGGGTTGTACGTCGATAATGAAGTGGGCGCAGCCGGCGCCACCGGTCGCGGTGAAGAAGTGATTCGCACCTGCGGCAGTTTTTACGTCGTTTCATTGATGCGGCAGGGCATGTCGCCGAATAAAGCCTGTCTCGAAGCTTGCAAGCGCATCGTCGAAATCAACGAGCGCCGCGGCGTAAAAATCGATTTCAATGATAAATTTGTCGCGGTGAATAAAAAAGGCGAGGTCGGTTGCGCCGCCATCAAAGGCTCGAAGAAAAATCCGCCGATGGTGGCGTTTACGAATCCGGATGGTTTCACCGCGATGGCAGGCGAGTATTTGATTGAAGAAAAAGAATCGTGAAAAAAATGGAGTGATAGATTGCTGGAGTAATGGAGTTTTGGATTACGGGATTGGTGAGACGCACATTCTTCCGTGTACTAAATCCAACGATCCATCAATCCATCATTCCAATACTCCAAATAATTCAACCTGCCGCGTGAGTTGTTTGCCTTTATCCGACCAACGCACGCCTTCGAGCTGCAGCAAGCGTCGTTTGAGATTCAAGCCCTCTTCATCAGCGCGGCCGGAAAATCCGCCCAACTTGCCGCCGCTGGCAACGACGCGATGGCAGGGGATGAGAATGGGAATTGGGTTGGCGCCCAATGCCTGTCCGACCGCCTGGCTCGATTTCGGCTTGCCCAGCTTTTTCGCAATCTCGCCGTAGGTATAAATCTGGCCATAAGGAATGCGGCTGGTCAATTGCAAAACCTGTCGCTGAAAATCGCCGGCGACAAAACGCCAATCAATCGGCAGAGTAAAGCGGTTGAGCTTGCGCTGCAAATAAAGCTGCAGTTCCTGGATGATCGCGGCGGTCATGAGCTGATCGCGCTTGATCCAAACTTCCGGCTGGCGACGCCGCAACATCTCTTCGATTTCAAACGGCGCTTTGCCGGTGAATTGAACCATGCAGACGCCGCGATTAGTGACTGCCGCCATCATCAATCCGGTGAGTGGATGCTGCATGAATTCGTAATAAATTTGTTTCTCGCGCATTTTGTTTTTGATGGTCGCGCGCAGCGCTTCGGCGCGGCCGCCGCCCATCTGCCTGACCAGCGTTTCAACGCCGCCGAGAATTTCACGATACAACGAAAATTGACGATGACAGCCCGGGCAATCGGAGACGTGGCGATGCAGACGCCGCTCCTCGTCGCCCGTCAAGTCGCCGAGATACAGCGCCATCACCTGATCTTCATTGATGTGACCGACAAGCTGCATACGCTCCTCCACCGCCGGTTGGAAGCTAACCCTGTTCATATTTTGTTTTAATGGCGCGATGGGATTTCCTGCTTCTCGCGCCCGCCGCTTTACGCCCTTTTCTTTACGCTCACGGCAATGACTTATTCAACGAACCGAGAATACGGCGCAGCCAGTTTTTCTTTTTGCTGAATATTAGCATATACCAAATCAATGTCCAAACCAATGCAATACCGATGGCAACGTTGCCGGTGACCGCGTCCTGAGTCCGCAGATAAATGCCTCCTCCCAGCGTCAGCAACGGCAAAAGCAAAATCAACCAGTAAAGAACCAGCACGGCAATGCTGTAAAGAAAGAAGAGCGCCAGCACGCCGAGAATGACGAGTACCACGATGATAACGATTTTCTGCGCTTCAATTTGAAACAGTAGTGTGACCAAAAATAAATTCATACGACCTCGAACCTTTCACACTACTTTCGGGTAAGCTTTATTTGCCGGCGCCGATGGACGCAAGAATTTGGCGCGCGGTGATTTCAGGCCGAGCCATAAATTCCGGCCGTACCCGCATGAAAACCATTCCCATCCAACTGGGATTGCGCCGCAGAAATTTGACGAGATCATCGAAATCTTCATCAACGACTTTTTTGACGCCGCGCCGCGCCGACGCATTGCGAAAGAAAATCCGGCCCGTGCTGTCGCGCAGCACGAAGCCGAGGTGGGCCGCAAAAATGCCCGGCCGGCTTTGAATCACCACGGCGACTTCTCCGCCCTGCAATTTTGCTTTGACGGCAGGCAAATGCGCTTCGGGAATATATTTCACCGTCTGCATTTCCGCCGGCGGAATCGCCGCCAGCTCTTTTGCCGGCACGCCTTTCTTGCGCAAGACTTCGCGGCGATCGATAAGCTTAGTCATTTCGACGCAAAACTCACTGCCGATTTGCGCCGTGATATCTTCAACCAACCAATGATTATTGGGCAGCCAATCCGATATCGCAAAGTGATTGCGGCCGCGAATATCGATAACGCCGCCGCGATAACGCATTCGTTGTAATGATTGCAACGTTTCCTCATAATGATCCGACAATGTCATCGCCAAAATCTGCTCGCAAAAAGTGAGGCAATCGACGCGCGCAAAATCAATGAGCGGCTGGCGATCGTATTTTCCCTGCGGGCCTTCGCCGAGCGGCTGCAGGCGATAAGGCGTGCCTTTCGCGGCCGCTGAATAAATTTGCAAGCGGCTGAGAAAATCGGCGTGCGGCGCGCTCGTCCGGCGTATGAAAGAGTCAACTTCCGCCGCCGTCATTGCATAAAGCGGCCGGGCGGCGCTGTTTTTTGCAGCACCGGTTTGGCCAGCCGCCTCGCCACCGGCAAACGCGAAAATGAGCGCCGCACTGAACATGAGATTATGCTTCAATTTCCATCCCAAAACTTTAGATTTTAAATTTAACTTTGTTGTTGTTGAAAAACAAATGCTTTTTTAAATTATATACATGCACCAAATCGTCGCTGACGAAAACCTCCCCGGCGTTCGCGAGGCGTTCTCGCCTCTGGGTGAAGTCCAACTATTGCCTGGCCGCAGCATGACACGTGAAGCGTTGCAAACTGCCGAGCTTTTGCTGGTGCGCGCGGTTACGCCGGTTGATGTAAAATTATTGGAAGGAACGGCAATCCGTTTTGTCGGCACGGCAACGATTGGCACCGATCACATCGATACAAATTATCTCAAACAACAGGGCATTGCCTTCGCCAGCGCGGCGGGAAGCAACGCCAACTCGGTAGCGGAATATGTGATGGCGGCGTTGCTGCATCACGTCGTGCAACAGAAGCTAACATTATCGCAATTAACTCTGGGAATAATCGGGGTGGGTCACATCGGCAGCCGCGTGGCAAAAATGGCCGCTGGACTCAATATGAGAGTTCTGCTGAATGATCCGCCGCTGGCGCGGCAAACCAACGATCCGAAATTTTTGCCGCTCGCGGCGCTGATGGAAGCGGATATACTCACGTTGCATGCGCCGCTTACTTTTGCCGGCGATGATGCCACGTTTCATCTATTTGATGAAAAACGTTTAATGGAAATGAAACGCGGCAGCACGCTCATCAACACTTGCCGCGGCGCCGTCGTGAATAATATCGCGCTCAAAAATATTTTACAGAGCGGGCGTCTTGCTGCCGCCATTCTCGATGTCTGGGAAAATGAGCCGTCCATTGACGCCGGGCTTTTGCAGCTCGTCGAAATCGGCACGCCGCATATTGCCGGCTATTCGTTGGATGGAAAATTAAATGGCACGTTTCAACTATATCGCGCCGCCTGCGAATTTCTCGGCATGGCGCCGCAATGGCGAATTGAAACGGCATTGCCGCCGATTGATGAGCCGCGGCTTCGATTAGAAACGAATTTTGAAAATAAGGAAAAGAGATTAAATAAGTTGATCCAATACGTTTATGACATCAGCGCGGATGATCGCCGCTTGCATGAAAGCTTAAATATGAATGCCGCAGAACGCAGCCGCTATTTTGACCGCCTGCGGCGGGATTATCCGATTCGGCGGGAGTTTTATAATTACCATATCCGCGGCGGAATGGCAGAAGAAAATTTAGAGAATCAAATTAAAGCCCTGGGATTTCAGTTCACGAAATAAATTTCAATTTTTCCACAGCGTTTCCAAACTTTGTCGCGGCCGCGAAAGATGCGCCTTCGTACCGTCCACGATAATTTCCGCCGGGCGCGGTCGGGCGTTATAATTTGAGGCAAGAGAAAAGCCATACGCGCCGGCCGTCATGATCGCCAGCAAATCGCCGCGCTGCACCGGCGGCAGCAACCGCTCTCTGGCGAAAAAATCGCCGGACTCGCAAATGGGGCCGACGACGTCACCGTTTTGCCATTCATCTTCAACCAGCGTCACGGGCACGATTTGATGATAGGCCTGATATAGACTGGGCCGCATGAGATCATTCATGCCGGCGTCGACGACGGCGAAAAATTTTCCGCGTGTAACTTTGGTGTAAAGAACCTGCGTGACCAGGATGCCGCTGCCTGCCACTAAGGCCCGGCCCGGCTCAAAAATAATCATGCACTCTTCTGGCAAGTCACGCGTGAGCGCCGGCAGCAACGCTTCGGCAATGGCGGACGGCGACAACGCCAGATCAACGGCTGGAGCGGTATTGGATTCAACTTTAATGGCGTTTTCATAAATCGCGCCGAGTCCGCCGCCGACGTCGATATAATCGAGATGGTGTCCGGCCGCGCGCGCAGCTTGCGCCAACCCGGCCAAAACTTCGCCGATTTGCGGAAACGGCCACAGCTCCGTAATCTGCGAGCCGAGATGCGCATGCAAACCGGCTAATTTCACATGCCGGTGGCTGCGAATTTCTCGCAACAATTCCTGCGCGCGTTTCAATTCAATCCCAAACTTGTTGGCCGCGCGGCCGGTGGAAATATACGGATGGCTGTGAATGTCGATATCCGGATTGAGGCGCAGCGACACCGGCGCAATTTTTTGATGGCGCGCGGCCAGCTCGTTGATGACAGCCAGCTCCGCTTCCGATTCAACATTGAAGCCGCGAATGCCCGCCTCGAGTCCGGCGATGATTTCATCGTCGCGTTTGCCGACGCCGGCGAAAACGATCCGCGGCGCTGGAATGCCGGCTTGCAAGGCCAATTGCAACTCGCCGATTGAGACCACATCCGCGCCGCCGCCAGGTTCGGCGAAATCTCGCAAAATAACCGGATTGGAATTTGCCTTCAGCGCAAAGCAAATCTGATGCGGCCACGGGGCAAAAGCGCGATCGATCAAATGAAATTTTTCTCGGTAGGTTTTGCGGCTGTAAAGATAAAGCGGCGTGCCGTATTGGGCCGCAATTTCAGCAACAGGAAGGTCTTCGCAGCAGAGTTGATTCTGACGGTAGGTAAAATAATGCATAAAAAGTTTGCCAGTTTACGGGTTGGCCGGTTTGCCAGTTACTCAGTTGTTGCGATTGCACAACGATCTTGCTTTTAAATATCATTAACTGGCCAACGGGCTAACCGGTAAACGGTTGAACAATAATTTCAAAACACCCGTCGTCTTTTTTCTTCACCTCGATTTTCGCCTCAAGAAAGCGTTTGATGACGTCGATATTGGTTTTGGTGTGCATCGACAGGCTTTGCGCGGTATAAACGCCGCCGTTGTTGAGCGCGAGATAGAGAAGAATTTGATTGGACAAATGTTCGTCCAGCGCTGCCTTGCTCAAACGAAAGCCGGTAAAAATATCGCACGCTTCGGCGGCCACTTGCTCGGACGGTTTGCCGCGTTGGCCGAAAGCCGTAAACAAATAAGTTTGCGCACCATATTTCACGCCAATCATCACGACGTTTCCCGGCCCCGGCGAATCGGCGATTTCCTGAATCGCAATTTTGCCTTCAGCCCATCCCAATTTTTGCTGCAAAATTTTGCTTTCCCGCTCGGCAATCGAGCGCGGCAGCCAGGAAATCAGAATGTCGGCATTAGCGGTGTGGGGCTCACCGCGTTGGCGAAGAGAAAAGTCCTGCGGGCTTGCGGTTTGCGGATGAATGGTCGCCGCAATTTCACCGCCGCCAACCGGATAAAAACCGTGCTTGCGAATTTGCATTTCCGCATGAATGCCAATTGATTGCAGCAGCGGCAGAAAGCTCCTGGTGAAAAATTCAAACGGCGGCGCGCCCGGGTTATGCGTGCCGCCGCGCACGGTGACGGTTGAAGCTTCGGCAGCGCGCGAAAGAACCGGCAGCACGGTTTGAATGACCTGCATCGTTGAACCGGCGGTCGGAATCGCAAAAAAATAATTCCCGGGCCGAATCGGCCCGGGAACGAATTCAAGCTCCACCGATTGCAGCACGTTACCCTTGCAGCGTGCTTCACAAATTTCCGCAGCCGCATTAACGCACGCCAGATGCTGATGGCGCAATCCCGGTTTGCTTCTTTTCTTGCGGATGTTGATAATGCGAAAGGGGTTGCCGGTCGCCGCGCTCAAGGAGAGCGCGGTGCGCAAAATCTGGCCGCCGCCTTCGCCGATTCGACCGTCAATGAGAATCATCAAAGAATCCACCTACCTCTTTAGCTTCCTACTCTGATTTTCCATTAAACTCGACAAAACGTCTGGCCGTACCCCTCAGCGTGGTCAAACTAACAAAAAACCATCCCTTTGTCAAGGAATTTTATGGGCATTAAAATTTCATCAACATCATTTCATCTAAAATCATTGGCTCTTATTATGGCGTTTATTCTTATCGAAGATTCCCACCAAAATGAGCAGGAATGAAATGAGCCGGAGCAGATATATAAAAGCGGGGTTTCTTCTTCAATGCCGATTAAGCCGAGCAGCACGCGATTCACGCCTTCGATGGCGAAGGAGAGCGCAAAAAAAGAAAGATTCTGTTGGTTTGCAGCCCAAAATCCGGCTCGCAACAAATCCGCGAGAACTTCACCGGCGGTGGCCTGATTGTATCAATAGGCCAGTCGGACTTGCGCCGATGGAACGCAAGTCCGACTGCACCTCTTTTCTTTTATTCCAGCGCGTCTAACGCCGCCTGAATTTCGCTCGCCGTGTGAAAATCACCGGCGTGGCGCGCGGCAATCAGCCCTTTTTGATAAATTTGCGCCGCTTCGTCCGTTCGACCGAGGTTTTCGCAGAGCTGCGCGAATTGATAATACGTGGGAACGTAATCCGGATGTTCGGTGATCAACTTCTCAAATTCGGCGATAGCTTCATCGGGGCGCTTGAGCTTAGCCAATTCCAACGCCACCAGATAGCGCGTAAACGCGTCGTGGGGAGTCGCTTTCAGACTTTTTTGCAGAATTTCCAGTCGAGAATTTTCCATTCATTCCTCACTTGATTTTTGTTTCGAAAATTTTTTTCTTTGCCGAAATAATGGCCGCGCTGCCGAACGTCAAGCTCTCGATTTCAATATTGATGTACCCATGATGGCGGAGAGCCGCTGCAAACTCGTCCAGCCATTTTGAGCGAATAATCAGTTCGGTGAGATTATTGTCAAAAACGACTTCCCATTCCGGAAACAAATGGCGACCGAGAAAATTGAGCGCGTGATTATAACCGTGCCACATCGCGCGCGCCACCGGAGGTTGCGGATATAAGAAATCATGCAGAACGATCATGCCGCCGGATTGCAAGTGTGGAGTAACATTTTCCAATAAAATATTGGCCTCGACATATTTGGGAATATACGACGAGGTGATGCAATCAAACATTCCGGTCAATGGCACCGTTTCAGCGTTGGCATGGATAAATTCAGCCTTCACGCCGAGCGGTTTGGCTTTTCGGCGGGCGACTTGCAAATAATCTTCCGTCACATCCACGCCGACGATACGGGCTTCGGGATGTCGTTTTGCCAACGCAAAGGTGAGAATACCCGTGCCGCAGGCAAGATCGAGAATCGCTCCCGACGGCGGCACTTTGGCGAGCAGGCGGCGCTTCCAGTATGAATCCAAACCGAGCGTGCACGTTCGAACGACCCGATCGTAGCTGCGTCCGGTGCCGGTAAAAAACCGCTCGACTAATTCGGCGCGTGTATTTTCCATGTCAGTAATCTAACAACATTTTTTGAAAAACCAAATTCCAAAAATTCACTTGCATCTTTGCGCTTTCCGCCGTATTGTTGGAAAACAAAAAAGGAGAGAACGATGCAATACGGAACCGTAAAAAAATGGGATGCCGCCAAAGGCTTTGGTTTTATCACGAGCGAGGACGACGAAGAATTGTTCGTTCACAAAAGCGATCTCGACGTGACCGTGCCGAACAAACAATTAAAAGTGGGGCAACGCGTGGCGTTCGATGTAGTGAGTGAGATGAAAGGTGATCGCGCCGTGCGGGTGAGGGTGGTAAGGTAAACTAGAAATGAGGAGACAATAGTTACGAACTACGAATAGAATCCGCCGGATCGCCGGCCAAAATCGTTGCAAGAATGGTATCTTCTGGCGGCAGTTCCCTGGCAAACAACCAATCAATCCGCAGCCAAAAACCTGGGAGAATAGAAGAACGAAAGATGCCCATCGCATCGATAGGCAGATCTTCCCAGATCCCGTCGTTATTTTTCCAAAAGTAGGCAACTTGTTGGTAAGGATCAATCACCCAATATTCGCGAACGCCGAATTTTGCGTACAACTCTTTTTTTTCCACCAAATCCAGCCGCCGGCTGCCGGGAGAGATAATTTCAATGACCAATTCCGCCGCTCCGAAAACGGCTTTGCCGGCAGCTTTGGCGAGTTTGGCTTTGCTAATAAACATCAAATCAGGTTCCGGCGCATTTTCATCAGAGAGCCACATGGCCGCGCGGGAGCCAAGCACTATTCCCAAACCTTTGCGCCGTACGTAACCCCGCACGACCATTAAAATAAAGCCAAACTCATCTTCATGTTCAAGACTGGCAGGAGAAGCCATATAAATTATCCCATTGATTAAATCAGCCTTTTGATCTTCCCGAATGATCGAGCAGAATTCATCGAACGTGAGGCGCTCCGGCGGCGGACTTTTGCGAGGAATCGATTTGGTTAAAACTTCGGTTGTCATGGTTGCATTCCAGGCTGCTCAAAAACCTTTGCTGTATAGCTAAGATAGCAAAATCTCGCCCAAATGCAAGCTCAAAATCAGCACGGACGGCCTTAATGGTTATAACAAGTCAGCGATCAAAACGAAAAATTTTTTTGTCGTCGTTCTTGCGGCCAAGATAAATATCACGAATGATTTTCGCGGCGATCATGCTGTAGGTAATGACATTGCCGCCATAGCCGAGCGCGAAATAGCCGTTGGGAAATCCCTCGTTTCGCCAATGTAAGCCAATCCATCTTTGGTTTCCCCAAAAGTTCCTGCCCGAGCATAAGCGACCTCCATCTCGATATCCGGAAACAATTGGCGAAACCGTTTTTGCAGTTTCGCGGTTTTCTTATCGCGTTCATCGAGAAGGACGGTGTCTATTCCTTCTTGAATGAGATAATAAGCCACCAGGGCTCCAGTTATGCCGCCGCCAATAATCGCGACCTCGCAGTTGAGGTTTTGTTGCAATCTTGGATAAGTTGTAAGCAGGCCATTTTTCAGCAACCCAAAAGGGTAACCCGTTTTTAAATCCATTTGTTGGAGCCGCAACTATTTTACGAATTACGAATACTATTTGCCGGACGAGTAAAAATAAATCTCGAAGTGCAAGCTCAAATTATTTTCCCGTCCCAGTATCTTTCAACAAATCCCGAATCCCGCCCAGCGCCGAGAGAATGCCGGTGGCTTCATAAGGCATGTAAACGACTTTGCTGCCGCTGCCTTTCACCATCTCTTTGAGCGCTTCGATATATTTCATGGCGATGAGATATTGCGCCGGATCGGCTTTGCCG
>Ga0247727_10011292_pt1 | contig 15622 bp, 11 predicted proteins | sample WisWelCaveWW1625_FD_202498 | JGI IMG/M metagenome (GOLD analysis project Ga0247727, IMG submission 202498) | Biofilm microbial communities from Wishing Well Cave, Virginia, United States - WW16-25 | ecosystem: Environmental > Aquatic > Deep subsurface > Groundwater > Cave microbial mat | place...
CGAGCTGCGACACCCGATGTGCTGCGGCGGCTGTCCAACAACGCGTTCCAGCGGTCGGTTCCGCATGTCACGGCCATTGCTGAAAAACGCAAGGGCCGCACCATGCGTCCCCGCCGCTGAACGCGAGCGTTATACGGTCCGGAATGGCCCCGAGGAGACAACATGTTGAAGACTCTGCTCTCGCTTCTGACGACTGCGACTATCGTTGCTGTTGCCTCGGCAGCCGAAGCCGACTTGCCTCGACCTCCACGTGATCAAGAGAGCGGCAAATTCCTGTATCAGGAAGTCGTCACCGTGGAAGGGATCGGAGCGGCTGAGCTGTATAGTCGGGCCAAGGCCTGGCTGGCCACAGCCTATCGATCCGCGCAGGACGTGATCCAGCTCGACGATGCCGCTGCCGGTAGGCTGATCGCCCGCGGGAACTTCGGCGTCACCTACTATATGAGCGAAGCTTGGGTTCGCCATACTCTGACGATAGAGGTGAAGGACGGCCGTTTCCGCTACAACCTGACCGACTTCGTCTTCGATAACGGACACTGGTCCGCGCCTCTTGAGGAAGAGAAGAAGTTTACCGGACAGAAGAAGAAGCTGTTCACGCAGGTGATGGCGCAATCCGGAAGCACGATAGCTGACCAGAAGGGCGCAATGAGTAAGGCTAGCCCGGTAGGGACAGATGAGTGGTAGGCCGTATAACAGCGCGCTGCAGCGGACGGTCTCGCGTGTCACGGCCCGTGCACGCAGACGGCACGGGCCGCGCCACGCGGCCCGCCGCTGAGCGCGGTCGTTGGACGCCGAACGGAATCGGGGGATGCAGGTGAGCAGGGGTACGTCTTTTGTGCACAGCTTCGTTCCGGCGTACTGCACGATACTCGGGTGCACGCTGCCGGTCGCGATTGTCGCTGCACAGCTAGACTTTGGGATCGCGGAACATCCATGGAAGGCGGCCACACTCGTCATGTTCGTGGTGGCCCTGGCGGCCCTGCTGACGCTTGGATGGACGAGGATGCGAGTTACCGTCTCTCCCGAGGGTCTCAACTGCTATTCGGCTTCAGGGACCTACCAGTTCGCGCGGTGGGAAGAGATGAAGTGGGCCCAACCGACTCGCATGATGCTTGGCCTGCCCTATCTTCGGGTGGGGCTGGACGATGGGCGGAGCCCGACTTGGCTGCCGATGTTTCTTGTCGACATGCCGCGGTTCGCCGCGCTCGTCTTATCGTATGCGGGTTCCAGCCACCCGGTGGCGGTCGTCCTGTCGAAGCGGATCGGCGCCCAACAACAGCATGCAGCGGACGGCGCTTCGCGCCGCCGCTGATGCTGAGCGTTAGGCCGCAGCGGAGGTGACATGCTACTGAACCGTGTCGAATACGCCCTTATGAACAACCCCCTCCGAGCCTTCCTTCAGCGGCACGTTGAAGCGCCGCGGCTTGCCGGGATGGGTGGCGAGGTGCGAGGCGCGGCGGCCCTGGAACTGGGCTGTGGGCGGGGGGTCGGGACCGAACTCATCCTTGCGCGGTTTCGGGCCCACACCGTCGATGCCTTCGATCTCGACCGTCGCATGGTGACGGTTGCGCGTGACCGCCTCCGACGACGCGAGGTTCGAGCCCGCTTGTGGGTCGGCGACGCCACGGGGATCGCGGTCGCGGACGCGAGCTATGATGCCGTGTTCGATTTCGGCGTCATTCATCATGTGCCGGAATGGCGTCGGGTCCTGGCCGAGGTGGCACGGGTCTTGAAGCCCGGCGGCCGCTTTGTTGGTGAGGAGGTGCTTCGCCGTTGGGTTCAGCATCCTCTTAGCCGCTGGCTTCTGGAACATCCGCAGCTCGATCGGTTCGACGGGGCAGAGTTTCGGGCCGGGCTTGAGGAAGCCGGGCTCACGCTGGTGGCGTACCGGGACCTATGGAACGGGTTCGCGTGGTTCGTCGCGGACAAGCAAGCTGCGGCCTAACCAGCGCATGGACCAGACCGGGCTCGGCCCATCGGTTTTGGTAAGGCAAGGGCCGACGTGCCTCGCCCGGCAGGTCATGCGCGAACGTTCGGCGCCTGCGAGCGCAGCCTCGACAAACTTCCATGGGTGGACAGGAATCCGCGCTCATGGCCGACACGAATAGGACGCACCCGCATTGACGCTCGAAGACCTCCAACCCGACGCCACGCTTCGCGGCATCCTTCCGGATGCACTGGTGACGGTCGTCAGCGTGGCCTGGCACGGGTCGGACGCGCTGACCCTGGTATACCGCGGGCCAAACGGCCGCGTCGCGGACGAGATCCTCTACCGGCACGACGAGGCCCGCCTCGAAATCGTCGAGGCCGGCCGCCCCTGGAGCTTCGACGGCGACGGCGCGCTCTTCCGTCTCGTCTCGGAAGCACATCGCATCCGACTCGCGCATCTGTTTGATCCTGTCCTGGCGGTGCACACGTCGCTCGTCGAGCCGCTGCCACACCAGATCACCGCCGTCTACGAGGCCATGCTGCCCCGGCAGCCGCTGCGCTTCCTGCTCGCAGACGATCCCGGCGCGGGCAAGACGATCATGGCCGGCCTCTTCATCAAGGAGCTGATCGCCCGCGGCGACCTCAAGCGCTGCCTCATCGTCTGTCCTGGCAGCCTGGCCGAGCAGTGGCAGGACGAGATGCACCGCCGTTTCCATCTGCCGTTCGAAATCCTCACCAACGACAAGCTCGAAGCCGCGCGCACCGGCAACTGGTTCCTCGAGAACGACCTCGCCATCGCGCGCCTCGACAAGCTCTCGCGCAACGAGGACGTGCAACAGAAGTTGAGCGCGCCGGACTGCCGCTACGACCTCATTGTCTGCGACGAGGCCCACAAGCTCTCCGCCACTTTCTTCGGCGACGAGGTCAAGTACACCAAGCGCTACCGGCTCGGTCAGCTCCTCTCGGGTCTCACGCGCCATTTCCTCTTGATGACCGCCACGCCGCACAACGGCAAGGAAGAGGATTTCCAGCTCTTCCTGGCGTTGCTGGACGGCGACCGGTTCGAGGGCAAGTTCCGCGACGGCGTGCACCAGGTGGAGGTCTCCGACCTGATGCGCCGCATGGTGAAGGAGAACCTGCTCAAGTTCGACGGCACACCGCTCTTCCCCGAGCGCATCGCCTACACGGTGCCCTACAAGCTCTCCGACGCCGAGGCGCGCCTCTACAAGGAAGTCACCGAGTACGTCCGCGAGGAGTTCAACCGCGCCGAAGCGCTCCAAAACGACAAGCGCGCGGGAACGGTCGGGTTCGCCCTCACCATCCTGCAGCGGCGCCTGGCCTCGTCGCCCGAGGCGATCTACCAGTCGCTGCGCCGCCGCCGCGAGCGCCTCGAGAAGCGGCTGCGCGAGCTGGAGCTTCTGCAGCGCGGGGCAACGGCGCCCCAGCCAGTGCTGGCCGGTCCCGTGCTCGACGCCGACGATGTCGAGGATCTCGAGGAAGCGCCCGAGAACGAGGTCGAGGCCGCCGAGGAAGAAGTCCTCGACCAGGCCACCGCAGCCGCGACGGTCACGGAGCTGAAAGCGGAGATCGCGACCCTCGGACGGCTCGAAACCCTCGCCGCCGAAGTGCGCCGCAGCGGTCAGGACACCAAGTGGCGCGAGCTCTCGCACCTGCTCGGCGAGATCTTCACCCCGGCGGGTCTGGGCGGCCGGGTCGCCGAGCCCACCGTTCCCTACGGCGCTGGCCCGCTCCCGAAGCCCGTTCCCTCGCCGCGCCAGAAGCTCGTCCTCTTCACCGAGCACCGTGACACGCTCAGCTACCTCGAACGCCAGATCGGCTCGCTGCTCGGCCGCCCGCAGTCGATCGTCCTGATCCACGGCGGCATGGGTCGCGAGGAGCGGCGCAAGGCGCAGGAGAGCTTCCTGCACGATCCCGTGGTCCAGGTGCTGCTCGCCACCGACGCGGCCGGCGAAGGCATCAACCTGCAGCGCGCGCACCTGATGGTGAACTACGACCTGCCCTGGAACCCGAACCGACTGGAGCAGCGCTTCGGCCGCATCCACCGCATCGGCCAGACCGAGGTCTGCCACCTCTGGAACCTGGTGGCCGAGGAGACGCGCGAGGGCGACGTCTACCGGCGACTCCTGGAGAAGCTGGAGGAGGCGCGCCTGGCCCTGGGCGGACAGGTGTTCGACGTGCTCGGCAAGCTCCAGTTCGACGGCCGGCCGCTGCGCGACCTCCTGATCGAGGCCATCCGCTACGGCGATCAGCCCGAGGTCCGCGCCCGCCTCACCCGCGCCATCGAGCACGGAGTGGACCGGCCGCACCTCGAAGGACTGATCGAGGAGCGGGCGCTGGCCCACGACGCGATGGACTCGAGCCGGGTAGCCCGCATCCGCGAGGAGATGGAGCGGGCCGAGGCGCGCCGTCTCCAGCCGCACTACGTGGAGTCGTTCTTCCTCGAGGCCTTCAAGCACCTCGGTGGCACGGTCCGCCAGCGGGAGCCGCGTCGCTACGAGATCACGAACGTTCCGGCGCCGGTGCGCAACCGCGACCGCCAGATCGGCGCGGGCGATCCCGTGCTCTCGCGCTACGAGCGCATCACCTTCGAGAAGGAGCTGATCGCGCCGCCGGGCCAGCCGCTCGCGGCCTTCGTCTGCCCGGGGCACCCACTGCTCGATGCCGCCCTCGACCTCACGCTCGAGCGCCATCGCGATCTGCTGAAGCGCGGTACGGTGCTGGTGGACGAGCGCGACACCGGCACGAGCCCGCGCGTGCTCTTCACTCTCGAACACGCCATCCAGGACGCGAGCCTCCTGCCGTCGGGCGAGCGCCGCACCATCTCGCGGCGCCTGCTCTACGTCGAGATGGACGCTGACGGCAACACGGGCCATCTCCAGCATGCGCCCTACCTCGACTGCCGCCCGCTCGCCGAGAACGAGCCGGCGCTGGCCGACGTGCTTGCACGCCCGGAATGCACCTGGATCACGCGGGCCACGGGCGAGAACATCGATCAGAAGGCGCAGGGCCATGCCATCGCCCAGGTGGTCCCCGAGCACGTCGCCGAGGTGCGCGGACGCCGGCTCACGTGGATCGAGAAGACCCGCGCCGCGGTGAAGGACCGCCTGACCAAGGCGATCGCCTACTGGGACCACCGCGCCGAGCGGTCGAAGCTCCAGGAGCAGGCGGGCAAAGCCGGCGCTCGGCTCAACTCGCAGGAGGCCCGCCGCCGGGCCGACGATTTGCAGGCGCGCCTCCAGCGGCGCCTCGCCGAGCTGGATCGCGAAGCGCAGATCTCCGCGCTGCCTCCCGTCGTGCTGGGCGGACTCGTGGTCGTGCCGCTCGGACTGGTCGCCGCGATGACCGGCCGTGCGCTCGCCACGCCAGCGACCCCGGCGGATACCCAGGCTTCCGCCGCTCGCGCCCGCGCCATCGTGATGGAGGTCGAGCGCGCTCTGGGCTTCGACCCCACCGACGCGAGTTCGAGAAGCTGGGCTACGATATCGAGAGCCGCGTCGTCTCCGGGCCGGTCCAAGGGCGGCTGCGCTTCATCGAGGTCAAGGGGCGCGTGACCGGCGCCGACACGGTGACCGTCACGAAGAACGAGATCCTGACGAGCCTCAACAAGCCGGAAGACTTCATCCTCGCGCTGGTGGAGTTCCTGGACGGTGACACCCACCGGGTGAACTACCTGCGGCGTCCCTTCCAGCGCGAGCCGGACTTCGGCGTCACCAGCGTCAACTACGACTTCGCCGAGCTGCTGGCGCGGGCGGGGCAGCCGACGTGAGAGCCACTCCACGCGCGGGTCGGAAGTCACCTGTTTCAGAGGAGCTTCCGAGCTCGGGTTGGCCGGGAAGCGCCGGCGCGTCCCTGCCGTGGCGAATTGTCCTTGATGGAAGGACGAACATCGTATAGTTTGTCCTTCTGTCAATGACAATCTCCCACGATCTCCTGCGCCTGAAGCTCAGCGAGTCGCTGGCGGCCCAGCCGCCCGCGCTGACGCGGCGCGACGTGCGGCTGCCCCGCATCCCGGGCAAGGCGTTCGCGGTCATCGGCGTGCGCCGCGGGGGAAAGACCTCGTTCCTGGCGCAGTGCCGCGCCGATCGGCTCGCCGCGGGGAGCGCACGCGAGGCGCAGCTCCTCGTCTCGCTCGAGGACGAGCGTCTCGCCGGGCTCACGGTGGCCGACCTCGGCTGGATGCTCGAGGAACACGCGCGCCAGTTCCCCGGCCTGCGCGCCGCAGGGGGGATGAGCGTCTACCTGGACGAGGTGCAGACGGTGCCGAGCTGGGAGGGGCTCGTCCGCCGGCTCATGGACGAAGGCGGTGTCGAGTTGTTCGTCTCGGGCTCTTCGGCGAAACTGCTCTCCCGCGAGGTGGCTACCAGCCTGCGCGGCCGCGCGATGGAAGTGCTGGTACACCCGTTCAGCTTCCGTGAGGCGCTGCGCCACGCCGAGGTCGAGCCGGCCGGGCCGGTCGACCGCCTGACGGCCGCGGACCGTGCGGCGCTCGATCAGCGGCTGCGGCGCTACCTGGCCGCGGGAGGCTTCCCCGAGGCGCAGGGCGCGGACGCACGCGACCGCGCGGCCCTGCTCTCGGGCTACGTGGACGTGCTGGTGCTGCGCGACGTGGTCGAGCGCCACGCGGTGAGCAACCCGCTGGCGCTGCGCTGGATCGAGCGCCAACTCCTGGCCAATCCCGGCGGCTCGTTTTCGGTGAAGAAGCACTACGACACGCTGCGCTCGCAGGGCGTGGCGGTCGGCAAGGACACGCTGCACGACTATCTGGCCCACCTCGAGGACGCGTTCCTGGTGCGCACGGTGGCGATGCACAGCGCGTCCGAGCGGCAGCGGATGGTGAACCCTCGCAAGGCCTACCCGGTGGACCCGGGGCTGATCGCGCTCTTCGAGCGCAGCGGCCGGACCCATCACGGCCGGGCACTGGAGACCGCCGTGCTGCTCGAGCTGGAGCGGAGGGGCTACGAAGTCGCCTACGTGCGCACGCCGGAGGGCTTCGAGGTGGACTTCCTGGCGCAGCGCGCCGGCGAGGCGCCGCTCCTGGTGCAGGCCTGCCTCGAGAGCGAGGGCGACGAGACCTGGCAGCGCGAGCTGCGCGCGCTCGAGGCGGCCGCCGTGGCCTACCCCGATGCACGCCCTCTCCTCGTGACGCTCGACGACGTTCCGCCGCGCCGGCCGCTGCCGGGCGGCCTGACCTGGGCGCCCGCCGCCCGCTGGCTACTGGAGGAGCGGTGACCGTACGCAAGAAGCTCATCGAAGTCGCCCTCCCCCTCGACGCGATCAACAAGGCCTCGGCGCGGGAGAAGTCCATCCGCCACGGCCACCCCAGCACGCTGCACCTCTGGTGGGCGCGGCGGCCGCTGGCGGCGGCGCGGGCGGTGATCTTCGCGCAGTTGGTGGACGACCCCTCGGCCTACGTGGGCACGCTGCGTGGGGACCCCAAGCTCAAGCGCAAGGCCGAGACCGCACTCAAGGCCCGCATGAAGCTGTGGGAGGAGGCCCCTGAGCTCGCCCGCAAGGCCAAGGGCACCAACCTCGCGGTGCCGGAACCCGGACCCCAGCCGACGCTGGACGACATGCTGGCCGACATCGAGCGCCAGCGGCTCTTCCGGATCATCGAAGACCTCGTGCTCTGGGAGAACACCACCAACGAGACGGTGCTACAGGCGGCGCGCGACGAGATCTGGGCGAGCTGGCGGCGCGCCTGCGCCGAGAACGCCGACCATCCGCGTGCCAAAGAGCTGTTCGACCGCAAGAAGCTGCCCGCGTTCCACGATCCCTTTGCCGGGGGCGGGGCGCTGCCGCTCGAGGCGCAGCGGCTCGGGCTCGAGAGCTACGCCAGCGACCTGAACCCGGTGGCGGTGCTGATCAACAAGGCGATGATCGAGATCCCGCCCAGGTTCGCCGGCAAGCCGCCGGTGAACCCCGATGCTCGCAAGGAGAAGTCGCTGATCGCTCGGGAGTGGAAGGGCGCGCAGGGTCTCGCGAAGGACGTGCGCTACTACGGCCAGTGGATGCGCGACGAGGCCGAGAAGCGCATCGGCCACCTCTACCCCAAGATCGAGGTCACCGCCGAGATGGCGAAGGCGCGGCCGGACCTGAAACCGTACGTCGGCCGGAAGCTCACCGTGATCGCCTGGCTCTGGGCGCGCACCGTGAAGAGCCCGAACCCCGCCTTCGCGCAGGTGGACGTGCCGCTCGCCGCGACCTTCATGCTCTCCACCAAGGCGGGCAAGGAGGCGTACGTCGAGCCGGTGATCGAGGACGGCGGCTACCGGTTCACGGTGAAGGTGGGGAAGCCGAGGGATGCGGAGGTGGCGAAGAACGGCACCAAGCTCTCGCGCGGCGCGAACTTCCAGTGCCTGATGTCGGCAACTCCGATAGCGTCCGACCACATCTACACCGAAGCACAAGCCGGGCGCATGGGTGCGCGGCTGATGGCCATCGTCGCAGAGGGAGATCGCGGGCGCGTCTATCTCGCACCTACACCGGAGCATGAGGCGGCGGCTCTCAAGGCGAAGCCGGAGTGGAAGCCTGAAGTCGCGATGCCCGAGAACCCGCGCTGGTTCTCGCCGCCGCTCTACGGCCTCAAGACCTACGGCGACCTCTTCACCCCCCGCCAGCTCGTGGCGCTGACGACCTTCTCCGACCTGGTGCAGGAAGCGCGCGAGCGGGTGCAGCGCGACGCCCTCGCCGCCGGTCTGCCCGACGACGCCATGCCCCTCCGCGACGGCGGCACCGGCGCTACGGCGTATGCCGAGGCGGTCCAGGTCTGCCTAGCGTGCACCTTCAGCGCGATATCTGACGACCTGTCGTCGATTGTTACATGGAGACCTAGTCATGGAACGGGTGCAACACGAGGAACCTTTGCACGACAAGCGTTGCCGATGGTTTGGGACTACGCAGAAGCCAATCCGTTCGGTGGTGCCGCGGGTGATCTCAGGAGTGCGGCCGAGTCCGTAGCGCGCGTCGTGGAGGTATCTCCAGCAGTCCCGCGAGGAGTCGGCATTCAAGCTGATGCCATGGTGCAGTCCATCTCAGGTGGCAGAGTTGTTTCAACCGACCCGCCCTACTACGACAACATCGGTTACGCGGATCTGTCGGACTTCTTCTACGTATGGCTCCGCCGCTCGCTGCGGCCCGTCTTCCCGGACCTGTTCGCCACGCTCGCCGTGCCCAAGGCCGAGGAACTGGTCGCCACGCCCTACCGCCACGGCAGCAAGGAGAAGGCCGAGACTTTCTTCCTCGAAGGCATGACGCAGGCGATGCACCGCCTCGCCGAGCAGGCCCATCCGGCGTTTCCGGTCACGATCTACTACGCTTTCAAGCAGTCGGAGAGCGACGACGAGGAAGGAACCGCGAGCACTGGTTGGGATACCTTCCTCGATGCCGTGATCCGCGCAGGCTTTGCAATCAGCGGTACCTGGCCGATGCGAACGGAACGCGGCTCGCGGTCGATCGGCATCGGCACCAACGCCCTCGCCTCCAGCATCATCCTCGTCTGCCGCCCACGCGCCGCCAACGCGCCCACCGCCACGCGCCGCGAGTTCGTCAGCGCCCTCAAGGCCAAGCTTCCCGTCGCGCTAGCCCACCTCCAGCGCGGCAACATCGCGCCGGTGGACCTGGCGCAAGCGGCCATCGGCCCGGGCATGGCGGTCTACACCCGCTACGCCAAGGTGCTCGACGCCGAGGGCAAGCCGCTCACCGTGCGCGAGGCGCTGGCGCTCATCAACCAAACCCTCGACGAGGCGCTGGCCGAGCAGGAGGGGGACTTCGACGCCGACAGCCGCTGGGCGCTCACCTGGTTCGAGCAGTCGGGCTTCGCCGAGGGCGAGTACGGCGTGGCCGAGCAGCTCTCCAAGTCCAAGAACACCAGCGTCGCCGGCATGGTCGAGGCGGGCATCCTCGAATCGAAGCGCGGCAAGGTGCGCCTGCTCCGACCCGAGGATCTGCCGGCCGACTGGGACCCGGCCACCGACCTGCGCCTCAGCGCGTGGGAGATCGTCCACCAACTGATCCGCGTGCTCGCAAGCGGCGGCGAAGGCGCGGCCGCTCTACTGGTCGCCAAGCTCGGCGCCAAGGCCGAGATCGCCCGCGAGCTGGCCTACCGCCTCTACGTCCTGAGCGAGCGCAAGAAGCGCGCGGCCGAGGCGCTCGCCTACAACGGCCTCGTCCAGAGCTGGCCCGAGATCATCCGCCTCGCCCGCGAGGGCGGCAAACCCAGAGCCGAGCAGGCGGCGCTGTTCGAGGAGGAGGCTGAGTGACTCGCGTTGCCGTTGAACCTGCGCTCCTGCGATGGGCGCGTGAACGCGCCGAGCTGGACGTCGCCCAGCTCTCGAAGCGCTTTCCCAGGCTGCCAGAGTGGGAGAGCCGTACCGTTCAGCCGACACTCAAACAGGTCGAAGAGTTCGCGCGCGTCACGCACGCCCCGGTGGGATACCTCTTCTTGTCCGAACCTCCGGTGGAGAACATCCCGATCCCGGACTTCCGCACCGTCGCGGACGCGGTGACGCGGCGACCCACGCCGGATCTCCTGGACACCATCTACCTCTGCCAGCAGCGACAGGATTGGTACAGCGACTTCGCGCGCACTGTCGGAGAAGAGCCGTTGCCGTTCGTAGGCACGGCACACCTTGGCGACGATGTCGTCTCGGTCGCAGCGGCGATCCGCGGTGCGCTCGGATTCGACCTCGAGGCACGCCGCACGGTGCCGACGTGGACCGATGCCCTGCGGCGCTTCATCGAGCAGGCGGATGCGCTCGGCGTGCTCGTGATGGTGAGCGGTGTCGTCGGCAGCAACAACCGCCGGAAGCTCGATCCCGGCGAGTTCCGGGGCTTCGCGCTGGCCGATTCGCTTGCTCCTCTCGTCTTCATCAACGGCGCCGACACCAAGGCCGCGCAGATGTTCACGCTGGCCCATGAGCTCGCTCACATCTGGCTCGGCGAGACGGCGCTCTCCGATGCGCGCGCCGCCGAGATCCCCGCGCAGGCGGTCGAGCGTTGGTGCAATAAGATCGCCGCCGAGTTGCTCGTGCCGCTGGACGTGTTTCGAGCAGAGCACGACCGGCATGCCGAGCTTCGTCAGGAGTTGGATCGCCTCGCACGGCGGTTCAAAGTCAGCACGTTGGTCGTCCTGCGGCGCATGCACGACGCGGAAACCCTGCGCGGCGACGCCTACTGGACGGCCTACGAGGACGAATTGGAGCGGTTGCGGAGCCTTCCCGGCGGAAGCGGGGGGAACTTCTATCTCACGTTGGGTGCGCGGGCGAGCAAGCGCTTCGCCCGCGCGCTGGTGATCAGCACGCTCGAGGGCCGGTCCTCGTTCACCGAGGCGTTCCGGCTGCTTGGCTTCAAGAAGATGGCCACGTTCCGGGAGCTGGGCCGCAGCCTCGGGGTCGGGTTCTGATGGCCTACCTGCTCGACGCCGACGTCTTTATCCGGGCCAAGAACCTCCACTATGGGTTCGACTTCTGCCCGGCATTCTGGGAATGGCTCATCCAGCGCAACGTTGACGGAACTGTCTTCAGCGTCGAGAAGGTAGGCGACGAGGTCCAGGCGATCGCAGACGAGCTTTCGGACTGGGCGGCAATGCGTGGAGTCAGGTTCTTCTTGCGACCCGATGCGACGGTGGTCCCCTCGCTGGCAGCGGTCAGCGCGTGGGCTTCGGGGCAACGCTACGAGCCTTCCGCAGTAAGCACGTTTCTTCAGGTCGCCGACTATTACCTGGTATCCCAGGCGCATGCCGGCGGACACACCGTGGTGACGCACGAGGTACCCGCCGCTTCGCCGCGCAAGATCAAGATCCCGGATGCTTGTATCGGGCTCGGGATCAAGTGCATGACGCCCTTCGAGATGCTGCGCACGTCCAAAGCGCGCTTCGTGTTACCGGCGCCGTGACCAGAGGAGAGTAGCGCATGGCCATCACCAACCAGGATCGCGTCGGCAAGGCGATGGAGCTGCTCCGCGCCGGGCTCGCGCCCTTCATCGAGCGCGAGATGCTGCGGCCGGGACCGAACCTCGACCAGCGAGAGAAGAGGCTCAAGGGGATCGCCAAAGAGGCGAGGCTCACCAACCAGCCTCTCTCCGAGTGGGATGTGTCCGGGCTGCTACGGTTGATGAGCGAGTCCTGGTACGAGGCCTTTGCGAGCGCATTGGGTTACGCCGAGCAAGCCTTGGTGACGGAGCTGCGCGGCGTGCGCAATGACTGGGCACACCAGAAGCCGTTCACGAGCGACAACACCGATCGGGCGCTCGACTCGATGGCGCGGCTCCTGATGGCCATCTCGGCCGCGGAAGCCGATGAAGTGACGAAGATGAGGCTCGAGTTGCGCCGTCTCGTCTACGACGAGCAGGTCCGCGGCGAAAAGCGCAAGGCCGGGGGATCGCTGATCGAGGCCGCGGCGACCGGGACGCTCAAGCCCTGGCGCGAGATCGTCACGCCGCATGCCGACGTGGCGAGCGGCCGCTATCAGCAGGCGGAGTTCGCGGCCGACCTTTGGCAGGTGCATCTGGGCGAGGGCTCTGACGAGTACAAGAAGCCGCCGGAGTTCTTCCGTCGCACTTATCTCACCGAGAGCCTGAAGCGCCTGCTCGTGGGCGGCGTGCAGCGCATCGCGGGCAAGGGCGGCGACCCGGTGGTGCAGCTCCAGACCAACTTCGGCGGCGGCAAGACGCACTCGATGCTGGCGCTCTACCACCTGTTCTCCGGGGCGAACCCGGGCGAACTTGCGGGCGTGGACGCGGTGCTCGCCGCGGCCGGCGTGAAGAGCCTGGCCGCGGCGAAGCGCGTGGTTCTGGTGGGAAACAAGATCTCGCCCGGCAACCCGGTCACCAAGGCGGACGGCACGGTGGTGCGCACGCTGTGGGGCGAGCTGGCGTGGCAGCTCGGCGGCAAGAAGGCGTTCGCGCGCGTCAAGGCCGACGACGAGAAGGCCACCAACCCTGGCGACGTGCTGCGCGAGCTGTTCAGGGAGTACGGGCCGTGCCTGATCCTGATCGACGAGTGGGTGGCCTACGCGCGCCAGCTCCACGACCAGAGCGACCTGCCGGCCGGGGGGTTCGAGACGCAGTTCACGTTCGCGCAGGCGCTCACCGAGTCGGCCAAGCTCGCCGGCAACTGCCTGCTCGTGATCTCGCTGCCGGCCTCCGACACCCAGGGCTCGCCGCACACGCAGGCCGACGACGCGGAAGTGGGCGGCATCCGCGGGCGCGAGGCGCTGGAACGGCTGCGCAACGTGGTCGGCCGGGTGGAATCGTCGTGGCGGCCGGCGACCGCCGAGGAGGGCTTCGAGATCGTGCGGCGGCGGCTGTTCGAACCGCTGGCCGGGCCGGACGCCTTCAAGCAGCGCGACGTGACCGCACGCGCCTTCGCCGACCTCTATCACGCGCAGAGCGCCGAGTTCCCGCCCGAGTGCAAGGGCGGCGACTACGAAAAGCGCATCCAGGCCGCGTACCCGATCCACCCGGAGATCTTCGACCGGCTCTACACCGACTGGTCCACGCTGCTCAAGTTCCAGCGCACGCGCGGCGTGCTGCGCCTGATGGCGGCGGTGATCCACAGCCTGTGGGAGAAGGGGGACCGCAATCCGCTGATCCTGCCGTCCACCGTACCGATCGACGACTCGCGCGTGCAGTCCGAGCTGACGCGCTACCTCTCGGACAACTGGGCGCCGATCATCGAGAAGGACGTGGACGGGCCGAGCTCGCTGCCGCTCAAGATCGACGGCGAGCAGCCCAACCTCGGCAAGCTGCACGCGACGCGGCGGGTGGCGCGCACGATCTACCTGGGCTCGGCGCCTACGGCGGCGGCAGCGCATCGCGGGCTCGAGGACCGGCGGGTCAAGCTCGGCTGCGTCATGCCGGGCGAGTCGCCGGCGGTGTTCGGCGATGCGCTGCGGCGGCTCGCGGCGGCGGCGACCTATCTCTATCAGGATGGGCCGCGATTCTGGTACGCGACGCAGCCGACGGTCACCAAGCTCGCCGAAGATCGCGCCGAGCAGCTCAAGCGCGACCCCGACAAGGTGGCGCAGGAGCTGGACGAGCGGCTACGGGCCGACCTACGGAAGCCCGGGGACTTCTCGCGCATCCACCCGCTTCCGCGCTCGGGCGCCGACGTGCCGGACGACCTAGACGCGCGGCTCGTGGTGCTGCCTTCGGAGCACACGTACACGAAGGAGCCCGGCAGCGCGGCCGAAACGGCGGCTCGGGCGATCCTCGAGTCGCGCGGTAACACGCCGCGACTCTACCGCAACACGCTGGTCTTTCTGGCCAGCGACAAGGTGCGTTTACAGGATCTCGACGAGGCGGTGCGCCGCTTCCTGGCGTGGCAATCGATCTTGGCCGAGAAGGAGACGCTCAACCTCGATCCGCACCAGGTACGGCAGGCCGAAACGCAGAAGCAGGCGGCCGACGGCGCGGTGACGGCGCGGCTGCCCGAGACCTACCAGTGGTTGCTCGTGCCGGAACAGGCGAACCCGCAGGCGGCGATCACGTGGCAGGCTGTCAGGCTTTCGGGGAGCGAGGCGCTCGCGGTGCGCACAAGCAAGAAGCTCCGGAGCGACGAGTCGCTGGTGCTGTCGCTCGGCTCGACGATCCTGCGGAAGCATCTCGATGCCGTTCCGCTGTGGCGCGGCGACCACGTCCCCGTGAAGCAGCTCGTGGAGGACTTCGCGCGCTACTTCTACCTGCCGCGCATCGCCGGGCCCGAGGTGCTCGTGCAGTCCATTCGCGACGGGGTGGCGCTGCTCACGTGGCAATCGGACACGTTCGCGTACGCGGAGAGCTACGACGAGGCGTCGGCGCGGTACGCGGGGCTTCGCGGCGGGCAGGTCGTATCGCTCTCGTCCGACAGCGCCGGGGTGTTGGTCAAACCGGACGTGGCGCGGCGGCAGATGGAAGCAGAGGCCCCTGCTACAGCGGCGAGCGCGGCGAGTGGCATGGGCGACACGGTGCCGACTGCTGGCGGATCGAGCGGGACAGCCTCGGGATCCACGGGACCCGCGGGTGCTGGGCCAGCGGTGTCGCCGCCGCGTCGGTTCCACGGAACGGTGCACCTCGATCCAGCCCGTGTCGGCCGCGACGCCAGCCGCATCGCCGATGAGGTGATCGCGCATCTGGCCGGACAGGTGGGTGCGGATGTTACGGTCACGCTCGAGGTCGAAGCGAAGCTGCCCGGTGGCGCTTCGGATCAGATCGTCCGCACGGTGACCGAGAACAGCCGGACACTGAAGTTCACAAGCCATGGATTCGAGAGTGAGTAGCCGATGCTGCTGTTGCGCGCTCGACTCGGGCAGGCGCCTAACAACGGCATGCAGCGGACGGCGCTGCGCGCCGCCGCTGATGCTGGGCGTTCGGCGGACAAGACGATGGTCATGCGGCACTTCATGCGTGGCACTACGCTGTGAGGATTCCAATGTTGACTCACTTCCTCGGCATCACTGCCGCGACAGCGGGCATCATTCTGTGCACGCTACTGCCGTTCCTTCCGGGCCGGTACGACAGCCTGGCAGTGCCCCTGTCGGGGATGTCTCAGCTCTTCGGAATGGTCGGGCTGTTGCTCGTGCCGGTCGGCGCCCTTTGGATGGCGTCCGGGTATTGGGGCCGACTTGCAGGGAAGCAATATGTCTTCGCGCTCGCAGCATTGATCGCGTCGTCGGTCGTCTGGGTCATCGTATCGCTT
>Ga0247727_10011293_pt1 | contig 15620 bp, 15 predicted proteins | sample WisWelCaveWW1625_FD_202498 | JGI IMG/M metagenome (GOLD analysis project Ga0247727, IMG submission 202498) | Biofilm microbial communities from Wishing Well Cave, Virginia, United States - WW16-25 | ecosystem: Environmental > Aquatic > Deep subsurface > Groundwater > Cave microbial mat | place...
ACGCACATAATAAATTCACTGCTGACATTCAAGCCTTTCTAATTCTTTTGGATCAATTTGCCGCCGCGTAAAACGAACTATCTCATCAATTCTTCTATTGCCTCCACCAAGCGCGTCCATGAGTAGTTCCGCTTTTCAATTTTCACATTTGCGGTAAATTCGTCTTCGCGTTTTTCCCGATAAAATTTAGACAACGCTTCGGCAAGCGCCGGCGGATCATTGGGGGCAACCAAGTAACCGGTCTGGTCAGGCTTGACGACTTCCGCCAGGCCGCCGACGTTCGTGGCAATGACCGGCTTGTCAAAGTTATAGGCGATTTGCGCGATACCGCTTTGGGTTGCCGATAAATACGGCAGCACGACCACATCCGCGGCGCAGAAATAATGTGCGACTTCTTCATTGGGAACATAGTCGGCGACAAAACGAACACGATCATCTAACTGCAATTCTTCCGCGTGTTGGCGATATTTTTTTTCATCGTCATAAAATTCCCCGACCACGAGCAACTGCGTCGCGCCAATTTCTCTTTGCTGCGCGCGTAAATGCGACATCGCCTCCAAAAGCGTCATCACCCCTTTATAGGGACGCACATAGCCGAAATATAAAATAACATTTTGCGCCGAAATTTTCAATGCTTGCCGCGCCGCGGTTTTGCTGATGGGTGCGCCAAAAAATTCATAAACCGGATGCGGCGACTTGCGATACGTGGCGCCGGGGAAATGATGCAGCAATTCGCGCTCAACGGCGTCGGATTGCACGAGGAAAAAATCCGCGTGTTTAAAGGCGAATTTGGTAAACGTCACATCGCCGGGGCGGCGTTCATGCGGAATGATGTTATCGCAAATAAAAAGCGTTTTCGTTTTTGTCCCCCGTTTTGCCAGCTTGGCGATGGTGCCGAAGCAAGGCCCGAAAAACGGCAGCCAATATTTGAAGATGAGCAAATCCGGTTGCCGCCGGCGAATTTCGCGCGCGACGCGAATCCAATTGAGCGGATTGATCGAATCCACTAATTGCGGCGCCGCTGCGATTTTGTCGTACCCCGCTTGTCCGCCGCTTTCTTCCTGCGTCTTGCCGGGAAAGAGCAACTTGGGATATTGGCGTTTAAAAGTGATGATCTCTACAGTGTGCCGCTGGCGTAAATTTGCCGCGAGTGCAGCAACATAATGCGCGATCCCGCCACGCAGCGGATAGGCCGTGCTGACGATAACGATTTTCATTTTATTTCAACCGCGCGCAAGCATTGAAAACTTTTTCGACGGAAAGATATTGCATGCAATGGTTGGGACAAGTGGGGGCATAGAAGCAACTGCAATCAAAATCCGGCTCGAGAATTTCTCCCAAGCCGTATAGTTCAAATTCATGCCGGTTAAAAATGTTGTTAAAGAGCACAATTTTTTTGCCCAAGCCAATCGTAATGTGCATGGCCATCGTCACCGCGGTCACCACGAGATCGCAATGATTGACTTCACTAATGAATTGCGCCAACGGAAAATGCCCTAAATAACGCGCACCGCTTTTTTGCGCGAGTCTGACATTTTTTTCATGTTCTTGCGCGCCGCCTAAAAGCAGCGGGAGATAGCCAGCTTGTAGCAATTGCCGGCTTAATTCGACCCAATAATCTTCCGGCCACAGCCGTGACGTCCATCGGCCGGCGCAGCCGGTGTTCAATCCGATCACGGGTTGCGTTTTCGGAATATCCCAGGCGAAGTCGTCGACAGCCGGCAAAAGATATTTTTCGCCGGAGAATTGTAAGCCGCAGATTTCAAAAATTTCTTGTTGATAACTTTTCGTGTTGGTTTTGCTGATGTCGTCGAAGATGCCAGTGAAATATTTATGTTCCGCCGCCGCGTCAATCGGGAAAGGTTTGCCCTCCCTCAAGGTGAATCCTCTTTTAACGCGCGCCGCAAGCGTCGCACCAAGCGCGCATGCGTCTTTATCTTTGTCCAAGCTGTAAATGGCATCGAACGTTATGGCTTGCAGCGTGACGAGGCTATCAACGGTATAGGGCAGGCGCACGTCGAGATTTGGCGGAAGAATTTCCGGCGTGCGCGTCAACCACCAAATCTCGGCGTCCGGGTCGAGCGCTTTAAGGCGCGTTACCAGCGGCGTGGTGCGGATCACATCGCCGATGGCGCCGAGCTTGATGATGAGAATTTTTTTGCGCGCCGGCTCGTAATAGCGGCAATCGTTGCCCTGTTCATCAAGGCAATGCACCCCGTGTTGCTTGTGCGGTTTACAGGGAATGTCGCCGCGAAAAGAGCGGCAGTCAAATTTCAAATCGGCAAGTTTAAGCGGCATATTTAAATTTTGTTGCAGCGCCATGCTGAAGCCGACGGCCGTAGGCATGGCACTCCGAAATTATCGTCATTCGGCTTTGACAAAACCTAACGTTGTTTTGATGCCTTGCTGCGGGTAGCTCTGCGACTGCGCTTGCGTGGCGGTCAGCATTTCGCCCAATAAGCCGAACGAAATCATCTGCACGCCGATGATGATCAAGAGCATGCCGAGAAACAAGAGGGGACGATTCTCCAAAAAACGAATGCCAAACAGCCGCTGATAAGTGAGGTAAGCATTGATGCCAAAGCCCAGCATGAACGAAATGAGACCGGCAAGCCCGAACAAGTGCAGCGGGCGGCGGGTGTAGCGCGCGAGAAACAACACCGTCATCAAATCAAAAAAGCCGCTCGTGTAACGCGACAAGCCAAACTTGCTTTTGCCGTATTTGCGCGCATGATGTTTGACTTCGATTTCACCGACGCGAAAACCTTCTTTGGCGGCCAGCACCGGCAAGAAGCGATGCAACTGGCCGTAGACGCGAATGCTTTCCGTCACTTCGCGGCGATAAGCTTTCAAACCGCAATTGATATCGTGCAAATGCACACCGGTAAAATAGCCGGTGACGGAATTAAAAATTTTTGAAGCAAAACGTTTGGAGAATTTGTCGTGGCGGCGTTTTTTCCAGCCGGAGATCAAGTCGTAGCCTTTCTCCAGCTCATTCAAAAGATGAGGGATTTCTTCCGGATCATCTTGCAGATCGGCGTCCATCGTCACGATGTAGCGGCCCTGCGCCTGCGCAAAACCGGCCGCCAACGCCGCGGATTTGCCGTAGTTGCGGCGAAATTGAATAACGCGCACGCGGCGATCGCGGCGATGCAGCTCTTGCAATTTTTTAAACGAGCCGTCGGTGGAGCCGTCATCGACAAAAATGATTTCGGCGGGAATATGCAGGCGTTGCATGACGGCGTGCAGTTGGCTGTGCAGTTCCGTGAGTGATTCGGCTTCATTAACGAGAGGAATGACCACCGAAAGGACGATATGATCGCGGCCCCATTTTGTTGAGGCGGCAATCGTTCGGGCGAGGGGTTGGGCTTTCTCTCTCCACTCGCCATTATTTGCGGTCGCGGTGGCCTCAAGTTTTGGCTCCGCAAGCGCAGTGTTTTTTTCTTTATCGTTCGACGGCCGGCGCGGCCGGCGGCGCCACTGCCGCCGGCGATCGGCGCCGCGTCTTTGCCGTTCTTCGTTCGATTGATTTTCTTTTGAGGGAGTCTCGGAATTCATTGCTGCTCTGGTTGCTGTTTTTCTTCTTCGGAAAGGCCGTTGCGGTCAGATAAATTAATCTGCCGGGCAGTTTTCGGAACGCGGATGACGAACTCCGTCGCATTGATTTTAGCATTGACTTCGACGTTGTTGTAAAAAACCGTCAGCCGTTCATGCTCAGTCGGGCGCTGCATCTGAATTAATTGCGGCAGCCAAACGCCGCGCTTCTGCCGAAATCTTTTAAATTCCTGGCGCGCATACAATTCGCCGCTCGCGTCGTACTCTTCGGCTTTGGTCACAACGCCGCGCTTGGCATCGACCCAATACGTGACGCGCCATATCGCGGCGCTGTCGATTGCCGCGGCGGCATATTGCGTCAAGCCGTTGGTGAAGGCTTCAGCACTTACACGTTGTTGGCGCTTCCCCTCAAAGCGATAAAGCTCGTCCTCGCGCGTCACCGTAAAACTACTGTCGAACGGAGGCAGCGCCGTGCCCACGAGGCCGCTGATCATTTCATCAAAGGTCAAATCCATTTGAAAGAGCGTCAAGTCGCGCACGTTCTCGGTTTCGCCGAAATAATAAATATTTTCGAGGGGTGAATACGTTTCAAAGCGTTGGCGATTGGCGAAGAAAAATCCCGCATCAATGCCGAAGCTGGCTTCCACTTTGATAAAGATCGAATCCGGCTTCATCGTCAAAACTTGCGCCGAGGCTGATAATCGCGCTTGCGGCGATTCCACCGTTAAATTGCCCTGTCCGCGAAAGTTTTGCCAACGCCCATAATTTTCGAGAACGCGGCCGTACAACTCCTGCGCCTGCCAATCACGCTCCAATTGCGGCGCGCGTCCGGCGCATCCCATGAGACAAAGCGGAATGAACAGCAGCCAACCGCAAGCGCTTTGTCCCCCATTAAATTTATTCTTATACATGCGAAACGTCAAACTTAGTATTTGTTCGATCCGAGTTTCTCTTTTAAGCTTCGGCGCGAGCCGTCTAATTCTAAAGCTTTTTGCCAATGCTTCGCGGCGTTTTCCATTTGACCGAGTTTCTGATAAACGTCGCCGAGATGCTCGAACACTTCCGCGGAAGAATCGCGCGTTTGAATGGCCTGCAAAATATATTCAAGCGCCAATTGATAGTTGCCCATTTTGTAATAGATCCAGCCGATGGTATCGAGAAAAGCGCCGTTCTTGGGCTCTTTCTCTAAGGCGCGCTTGACCAGCGCCGCGGCTTCATCAAGACGGATGCCGCGTTCGGACAAACTATAACTATAATTATTGAGCAACGTCGCGTCGTCCGGAGCAAGGCGCAAGGCGCGGGCATACATCGAATCGGATTCGGCATGCCGGCCCAATTCGTCCAGCGTGGAAGCCAGCGTCGCCAAAACATTCGTGTCATTCGGATTCGCGTTTAATGCCGTGTTCAGATATGGCAGCGCCCGTTCATGCTGGCGTTGTTGGCTGAGCACGGCGCCGAGCAAGAAATTGACATTGGGATCGTTGGGGATCAGCGCGTGCGCCCGCTCAAAACTTTTTTGCGCTTCGTCATTTTTGTTGCGGCGGAAATGGGAAAGTCCAAGCTCCAGCCAAATGCGCGGATCGCGGCCATTCAGTTTGCCGGCCTTCTCCAAATACACGGCCGCGGAGTCTAAACGATTTTGCTGATAGTTCCAATCACCGAGCGCATAAAACACGCGATAATCTTGCGGCGCCGCTTGCGTGGCGCGGCGGAAAGCTTTGCCGGCGTTGGCGGTGTCGCCGCGCTGAAAATACAATTCGCCTAACTGCAGCCATTTGTCCGCGCCGGCGGAATCTTTGCTGGCGCGTTTTTCCAACAAACGAATCGCGCCATCGAGCGTTTGCTGCGATTTCTTTTTCTCGCCTTTCTGCTCATACAATTGGCCGATCTGCATGAGGACGCGCACGTCACTCGAGTCTTTTTTAAACTGTTCGGTGAGCGAGACAATGATCCGATCTAATTTTTGATAAGCCGTGGCGGTATCGCGCTTTTGCAAATACAGCTCATGCAAATCGCCGAGAATTTCGAGATTGGTCGAATCGCGCCGGCTTTGTTCTTCCATTAAAGCAATCGCCGCGTCGAGTTTTTTTTGCGAAAGCAGCAAGCGCTTGAGCGCCTCGCGCACGTCAGTAAAGGATTCGTTACGATGCAGCGTCTGCTGATACCAATCGATCAATGCGGCCGTATCTTGTTTCGCTTCATAAACCGCGCCGAGGGAAAGATAAGCGCGTTCATCGCCGGGAGATTCTTTCAGATATTCTTGAAAAACTTGCAGCGCTTCGTCGTGGCGTTTTTGCGAAAGATAGAGCATGCCGAGGCCGAACCATTCGCGCGGGCCGGCTTCGCCGAGATCGACGAGCTTCTGATACATCGCGATGGCTTTGGCCTGCTCGCGGCGCTGCAGATAATAACTCGCTAAAACGGCGATGGCTTCGGTATTCTCCGCATCCAAGGTGAGAATGGTTTCGTACGCTTTGACCGCCGCATCGATTTGATTGGATTCGCGATAGACGATTGCCATTTGCTGGTGCGTCTCAATATGGCGTGGGTCGAGCCGCAGCGAGCGTTTGAGCATTTTAATCGCGCCGTCAGTGCGATCCAACGCCATGAAAACTTCGGCAATCGCGTTATGCAAGGACACCGAGCTTGAATCAAACAACAGCGCTTCTTGATAAGCATTCATCGCCGCGCCGTAATCGCCGTTCAGCTCGGCCAAAGAGCCGCGCACCACCAACTCGGTCGCGCGCGCATCCGCCTCGCGATAGGATTTGTATTGGCCTGCGGTTGCTTTGGCAGCGTCGTTTAATTTTGGCGGTTTTCCCGTGCAGCCAAGCCAGAGAATCAGTAGCGACAAAAAGCCAAATTTGAATATGGAATGGTTTGCTTTCATTATATATTGCTTATGTTTTATGGTAAATAAGGAAAGCCGTGATACCCAACTGCGTACCCGCCAATAAGTAAATATTCAACTTGTTTCGAGCTTAGAAACTGTAAAAACTCTTTGAAGTCTTGTGGTAGACGGATCGTAGCCATAGGAAATTTGCCGCAAGAATTCCAATGCTAATAAACGTTCATGAGGCGTTTTAGACAGCCAATACATTTTCTCATCTGATTCATCATGAATCGAAGCAACCGCGAAAGCAGTTTTATCCATTCGGTATGGAAAATCTTCAAGGCTCATTTTCTACATCCTATTTAAGCGACAAGTTCGCGATTTGTTTTATTAAAATATACCACAATGCCCAAAGAATTACAAGAATAATTTTGGGCGCTTCCGCGAGAATTTTATTATTGCAAGCGATTAACAAAACGGTTGCAACCGTCTCCTTCAAAAAAAACGCCACGGTGCGATACTCTTTGAACCCGTGGCAATGCAATTGGTTTCGCCCAATGTGGAGGGCGTTTTTACTTTTCCAACATTTTCTGCAACCGGCCCATCGCTGCGGCCCAATAAGCTTTCATTTTTATTGCGGCCTTTGCATCCGGCAGCTTGTCGTGTTCGAGGGCGACTTGGCTTTTCGCCATGCCTTTGGCGTAGAAATTCACCGACACATTCGTCTTGCCGTCGCTCCACGTTATGCGCATGGACTTTTCCGGTGTGGCCGTGCGAATCATCAGCCCCTTCTCGCCGAGCCAACGGCCGCGCATTTTGGCGTCGCTCCAAGCTTGGTAAAGATTGGCCCGCGGCGCCGCGATGGTTTTGCTGGCATTCGCCGAAAAGCCGCCGGCTTTTTCATATTTCTCGCGCAAGCCATGCTCTATTTCGTACGTCACCGTTAGCATCTGCTGCCACCACGGTCCGAGGTCGTAATGTTGCTTCAAATATGCGACGATCTCTTGGTGATTCATCTTCTTCGCGCCGGCTTTGTCGAGAATTTTAAACCACGCTTCCCAGTTTTTGCGGGTTTTCGTCTGCACGGCCTTGTCGCTTATGCGGTCGGATTTTTTGGTCGAGGTTGACATATTTATTTTCTCAATTTTAGCAATTGCAAATTTTCAATTTAAAATTTTAAATACCTCTCACGCATCCAACTCATACGCGACTTTGAGCTATTTCTTAACCTCGTCATCAATTTCCTCAACACGAAAAATCGGTATGCGGTGCGTGATGCGGTCTTTCTTCTCATAACCGCCGGTGTCGATAAGTCGCTTCGGCGTTTTCGTTTTTCCTAAAGCGAGGCCGAGATCGATGCGCGTGAGCGTCGTTGGTTTGATTTGCGCAAACACATGTTGGCGATAAAGCGGAACAATAGCGGCACACGGACAGGCCTTGACCTCTTTGCCAAGTTTCAATCCGAGGCGTAACAGCTTATCATAAATCGAAATCAAGCCCGCTTTCTTGCCGGCAAACATCTTTTCGACCAACGCTTCAGGACGGTAATTGGCCGCACCGCCTTTTCCGGCGGCGCGTTCCGCAATCCAGTGCGCGTAGTTCGTGGTGAGGTTATGCTTCTCTTTCAGCCACTCGCGTTGCTCCTTTTCTGTGGGCGGCTCCGAAGTTTTGACGATCTTAATCCATTCTTCCAGCGTCATGCCGGTGCGCTTCTGGAGATTGGCTCTCGAAGTCGCTTCCATCGCGTAACCCGGATGCAAGCGGTAAAGAGATTTTTGAGCGGTCATAAATTTTTTAAATTTGGTGCGGCTCACGTGGACAAGCCACAACCAAACTTTACCACCACGAAGACACTAAAGTTTTTTTAGTGTCTTCGTATCTTGGTGGTCGTAAAATCTTTGCTTTTTTTTGCAACGATTCAATTTTAAAGCGACTAAAGACTGCTAACGACCACGACTTCGGACCTCGAACTTTTGACCTCGGACTCAGTTAACGGCGGCAATCCCCACGCGATCCGCGCTTTATCGCAGCGCTCATGCGCTTTGCCGTTTTGCCAGGAAAATTCAAATTCGCGGCAGACCGAAGAACGTTTTTCGTAAATCGAGCAACCGACGCATTCGCCAATCGTCCCGTCGAGCGCGAGGCAGCGCGGATTTTTTTGATCCGTGCCTTTCATGACGACGAAAAAATCGTTGAGTTTCTCCGTCATCTCCGGCGGTACCGTGCCGCCGGTCGCGGGGTCGGCTTCCGCCCAATAAAATGAAGCGCGAAAATAAGCGCAACACGCGCCGCAGGTTATGCAGGGATTGTAGTTGCTCATCAAATTATTTCTTGCGCCGTCTTTTTGTACTCGGCCGCTCAAATTTAATCCGAATGATGCGCGTGATGATGCGTTTGCCGTCGACCATTTCTTCCTGCTCCAACACGTCGTCCTTGCCATGCTTGCTGCTGAAGACGACGTAATAGCCTTCTGCCAGCCCTTCGGAATTTACGTATTCCGCCAACTGGCGCTTGCCTTTTTCAAAATAGCTGAGATGGGAAAAAATTTTTGTTTCGATGATATACTTTTTACCGCGAAAGAGAATAAGTATATCGGTTCGACCGCGACCGGAAGGAACTTCGACAAAAGTTTGGCCTCCCAGGCTTTCCATGAAGAAGTTAATGAATCCATCGAGAGAATAATGCCACGCGCCTTCTTTGAGCTGCTCGACGTCGAACGCGCGAAAGCCGCGTTTGACCACATACGCCGCATACTGCTGCAAAATCGCCTTGATATTCAGGCCGTCGTTTTGCAAGTAGGCGCTGAAGTTGTCTTTGGCCGAAATATAGTAGCCGGTTTCACCATTGCTCGCGGGCCGAAAGGCGGTGAGCAAACGTTTTTTGTACAACGGCACTAAAATATCGGCGGCACCGGCGAAATTTTCCACGACGCCATGCGCAAAGAGAAAGGCGATGTCAGGATTATCCACGGTGAAGGGAATGGACTGATTGGAAAACAGCAAGCGCAACATGAATGCCTGTTTCTCGCGCGCCTTTTGCACGATGTTGAGAATGTTTTTGTCAAATTTTTCCGTGAGAAAATATTGCAGCGTCTTATAGAAATCGTCCATCGTGACGGGCCTGGTCTTGTCGGTGGCGATCATTTCCACGAGATGTGCACACAGCGCACAGGTCAAGCCTGGCTGGCCGGCGGAGTTTTCGTAGACGGCCTTAATAACCTCGTCCTCAAACCGTTGGCCCGTTTCCGCCGTGTATTCTCCGATCAAGCCGCGCACTTCCTCAAAGGAGAAATACGGAATCGCAATTTCATCGACGATATTGAATGGCGAAGCCGAAGAGACAATCAACTCGGCGATGGTGCTGACTCCCACCAGAATCAATGAGTGCAAAGCATGATTTTCCCGCTCATGATAAATCCTGCGGAAAGTATGCATCAATTCGTCAAGCACGCTATTGGGAATGCCTTCAAACTCATCGATCACCAGCACCAAATTCCGGCACTGGCTGCGAAGCTCGGCAAAGTATGTTGCCAGATGTCCCTGATCCCTGATCGGACGCGGCGTTTTGAACCCAAGTTTCGGCAGTTCCAGACCTAATGCCAGATCCAAATCTTCGTAGAAACGCTCGCGCGTCAGGGTTTTCATGTTTTCAAAGCTGATCTTGATCGGCTTCAGTTGCCCCTCTTGGACGAGCTCTTTCATAAGGAGGTGAAAAAATGTCGTCTTGCCCGCCTGTCGCGGCGCGAAAATCGTGAGATACTTGCCGCGCCGGATTTTTTCCATGCTGCTGGCAATCAACTCGCGGCGCAGAACGGTGTAATGCTCGATGGGATTGCAGGGACCGGAAGTATTAAAATGTCGCATCGTAATTAACTCTTTTCTGCTTTATCAATCTTCGCCCACGAATCGCGCAGCGTCACCGTACGATTGAAGACGGGATGATCGGCCGCAGAATCTTTTGCATCGGCAATAAAATAACCGTGGCGCTCGAACTGATAGCGATTGCCGGCGATGGCGCTCGCCAGGCTCGGCTCCAGACGGCACGCCGTCAATGTCTCCAGCGAATTGGGATTGAGATTCACCGTAAAATCCTGTCCCGCGGCGAAGTCATCGGGATTCGGTTTATTGAAAAGATGATCATACAACCGCACTTCCGCCGGAATCGCGTGCGCCGCCGAAACCCAGTGAATCGTGCCTTTGACTTTTTTGCCTTCCTGGCCGGAGCCGCTTTTCGTTGCCGGATCATACGTGCAACGCACTTCGGTGATTTCGCCGTTTTGATTTTTCACGACGCCGGTGCATTTGATGATGTACGCGTAACGCAGGCGAACTTCATTGCCGGGATACAAGCGAAAATATTTCTTCGGCGGTTCTTCGCGAAAGTCTTCCTGCTCGATATACAACTCGCGCGCGAACGGCACTTTGCGCGTGCCGGCATTCGGGTCTTCCGGATTGTTCACCGCTTCCAATTCTTCCACTTGGCCTGCGGGGTAATTTTCAATGACGAGCTTCAGCGGTCGCAACACCGCCATCGCGCGCGGCGCGCGTTTGTTCAAATCTTCACGCAGGCAATGTTCGAGCAAGGCAATATCAACCGTGCTGTTGCTCTTGGCCACGCCGATGCGATCGCAAAAATCGCGAATGGCCTCCGGCGTGTAGCCGCGGCGGCGCAGGCCCGCGAGGGTCGGCATGCGCGGATCATCCCAGCCATTGACGCAGCCTTTTTCAACCAAAGTGAGCAAGCGGCGTTTGCTCATCACCGTGTACGTGAGATTGAGCCGCGCAAATTCGATCTGCCGCGGATGATGAATGCCGAGCTGATCGAGATACCAATCGTACAACGGGCGATGATCCTCGTATTCCAGCGAGCAAAGCGAATGCGTGATGCCTTCGATCGAATCCGACTGGCCGTGAGCCCAATCGTACATCGGATAAATGCACCACTTGTTGCCGGTGCGATGATGCTCGGCCTGGCGAATGCGATACATCACCGGATCGCGCATATTGATATTCGGCGAGGCCATGTCGATTTTCGCGCGCAGCGTTCTGGAGCCGTCAGGAAATTCGCCGGCGCGCATGCGGGCGAACAAATCCAGATTTTCTTCCACCGAACGGTTGCGATACGGACTCGCCTTGCCGCCCGCGGTCAACGTGCCGCGCAGCTCGCGCGTGGCGTCGGCGCTCAAATCGTCGACATATGCTTTGCCCGCTTTAATGAGCTGCACCGCGAAATCATAAATCTGCTCAAAATAATCCGAAGCGAAATAGAGGTGCTTGCCCCAATCGAAACCGAGCCAGCGCACGTCGTCCATAATCGAATCGACATATTCCTGCTCTTCCTTCGTCGGGTTGGTGTCGTCAAAACGCAGATGGCAGCGGCCACCATATTCCTGCGCCATGCCGAAATCGATGCAAATCGCTTTCGCGTGGCCGATGTGCAAATAGCCATTCGGCTCCGGCGGAAACCGCGTGATGACATTGCCGCCGAATCTGCCGGTGCGATGGTGTTCTTCAATGATGTCACGGATAAAATGGGAGGGCTTGGTGGATTCCGTTGCATTCATTCTGCTATTCCTTATTCAGTTTTCCGGTATTTCCGTTTTAACAATCGGCACGTTGATGTAAAGTTCCTTGAGCGGCAGCTCACAGTTGACGCTTTCGAGCTTAATGACGTCGTCAATATTTTGATATTCGGAATACAGCCACGTCCGATCACTCTGCCGCACATATTGCTCGACGCGAATCGCGTCCTGCGTAATTAAAATATATTCGGCCAGCGATTCAATAAACTGATAATGTTGAAACTTCTTGCCACGATCATAAGCTTCGGTGGAGCTGGATAAAATCTCGAAAATCACGACGGGGTTGAGAAGGATGTCAACGTGATCATCTTCAAACAATTCCTTGCCGCAGGTCACCACCACATCCGGATAGGTATACTTGCCGATTTTTTTGATTTTGACCCGCATATCGCTTGAATAAATGTTGCAGCCGCGTTTCAGCAATTGCGTATCGGCGGTTCGGATAATATTTGACACGATCCGGTTATGCGGCCGGCTTGCGCCGGCCATCGCAAACGTCTCCCCCTTAAAATATTCACTTTTAAATTCAGCCTTGCGCTCGGCAGTGAGATACTCTTCGGCGGTTAAAAACGCTCGTTGAGGTAAAGTTGACATCGCAATCTCCTTGTAAAAATTCCACTTCATCGTTTGTCGCCCTAGAAGATACAAAAACTCGGCACTAAATTCAAGGTTTTGCTGGCGTTCAACCGAAATTAAATGGCGGTAAGCTGCTTTTATTTTAAAAAGCGAATAACCAGCAAGATGATGATTTGGAGAATGCTGCTCACCGTCCCGATCCAGAGATACCAAACCGACGCTACCGCAAAAATCAGCATCGCGTTCCACGCCCACGGCTTTTTTAATGCGAAGCAAACGAGGACGACAATCCACGCGAATCCGTAAATGGCAAAGATCAATTTCATCAACATCGACTCCGGATCGATGCCGATCTTGCTCACCACCTTTGCCCACGGACCGAGTTGCCCGGCGTATTCGCCCGATTGTGGCCGAATGTAATCGCCGACGAGCAGCGCGCGCGTACCGTCGAAAGCCATAAAGCCGCCATCTAACAAGGCGAGAACAATGACGGTCCAACGGAGAACATTTGACATACCATCACTCCTTTTAGGCATCAAGGTCATAAGCAATTTTCAGCCATTCTTTAAAACTCTTACAAATACTGAGTCAAATCAGGCTTGAAGAAAAAACCTTTGCCGTAAAAGCAAGGATTGGGCTCTTAACAGACTCTAAAATACGAGTAGAAAAATCAGAAACCGTCCGGACAGCGATCTCCGACATTATACTTGCTCTCTTGCCGAAAATCAACTATTTTTATTCATGGCTGAATTGCAATATTATCTCGGCTGCCCGCAATGGAGCAATAACTCGTGGGTCGGCGAGTTGTTTACGGCTGATGCCAAACCCACGGAATTTCTTCAACAATATGCCTCCGTTTTTAATACGGTCGAGGGCAACACGACGTTTTATGCTTTGCCAAAGCCGGTGACCGTGCTGAAATGGCGCGAGGAAACGCCGCCCGCTTTCAAATTCTGTTTTAAATTTCCGAAAACCGTCAGCCATCAATTGCGCCTGCAAAATGCCGAAAAAGAAACGAACGGCTTTCTCAAGCGGCTCGCGCCGCTCGGCGAAAAACTCGGCCCATTCTTTTTGCAACTCCCGCCGTCTTTTGATATTAACGCGTTGCCGGATTTAGAAAGCTTTTTGAAATCACTGCCAGCAGATTTCACTTACGCCGTCGAAGCGCGCCATTTGGATTTTTTCAATGGGATGATTGCCGAACAAAAATTCAATGATCTGCTGCAATCATTAAACATCGGTCGCGTCGTCTTTGACACGCGCGGTTTGCATGCCGCGGAAGTGACCGATGATGATTTTGACACGCTGGACGCGAAACGCCGCAAGCCGAAAGTGCCGGTTCGTTTCACGGCGACGAATCAATACCCGTTTGTGCGTTTCGTCGGCCATCCGATTATTGAGCACAACGAATTTCATTTGCTGCAGTGGGCCAGCGCCGTGGTCAAATGGCTGGCCGAGGGGAAAACGCCGTTTGTTTTTATGCACGCGCCGGATGATTTTTACGCGCCGCGATTGGCGCGATACTTTCATTCGCTCGTTGAAAAGCTTTCAAAAGACGCCGGCGGGCTTCCGCTCTGGCCGGGTGAAAAAGCGCAATCGTCTGAAGAGCAGTTGGACCTATTTTAGAAAAACACAGCGTGTCATCGCGAGGCGCTTTTTGTCCCGCTTTTCGGGACTCCGCAAAACGGCGCCGAAGCGATCTCCTCGCCGGCAAGAGACTGCTTCGCTGAAAAACGCTCGCAGTGACAGTTTTTTAAGCTCTAAAGAGCGAACTTTGTGCAAAAAAAACAAAAGAAAAAAACTTTGCGGTAACTTTGCGTCTCTGCGTCTTTGCGTGCGCTTTTGCTTTTTGGGTTCAGGCTCGGGTAGTCGAGATAAATTTTTAATGCTGCGTCAAGCTGAACCAACTTCCCGAATTATCTTTCAAAATCGCTTCAATTCCATAAGGCCGTTCCTGCGGCGGCGAGAGAAATTCAACGCCGCGTTTTTTCAATTCCTCATAAGTCGCGTGGCAATCAGCGGTATCGAAAACGCCCGCGCCCATGGCGCCTTTGGCGATCAGCTCGCGGATGGTTTTCACCGTCGCTTCGTCGAACATAAAACCGGTCTTCGGCTCCATTAAGACGAGTTCCAGATCCGGCTGCGATTTACTGGTCAGTGACTTTCCAAACACGCTCTCATTCCTGCCCGCCGGCCTGTTGAATCAACTTGGCGACCAGCGCGGTCCAGCCGGTTTGGTGGCTCGCGCCGAGGCCGGCGCCGTTGTCGCCGTGAAAATATTCATAAAAGGGCACATAATCGCGCCAGTGCGGATCGGTTTGAAAATAATCGTTGCCGGTCAACACGGGCCGGCCGCCGGTTTTATCATCACGCAGAAAAAGGCGCGCCAACCGGCGCGAAAGCTCGGCCGCGGCTTGCGCGAGCGTGACCCAATTACCGGAATAGCGCGGCAATTCGACTTTGAGCGCATCGCCGTAGTAGCGATGATAATTTTGCAGGGCCTCGATCATCAGATAATTCAGCGGAAACCAGATCGGCCCGCGCCAGTTGGAGTTGCCGCCAAACACGCCGCTGCCGGATTCCGCGGGCTCGTAGCGCACGGAATAGTTTTGGCCATCGACGTGAAACGTGTACGGCTCCCAGGCATGCTGCCGCGATAGCGAGCGCAAACCATAATCGGATAAAAACTGCGAGCTGTCGAGCATGCGCTGCATCACGCGCTCAAATTTCCGGCGATCGACGATAGCGAGCAGACGGCGCCCGCCTTCGCCGAGTCTCGTGAGCGAAGCGATATTCTTGATGAGCTGCGGCCGGTATTGGATGAACCACTCCATGCGCTGGCGAAAGTGCGGCAGCTTCTCGAGCAAATCCGCGTCCAGCGTTTCCGCGGCAAACAGCGGAATCAAGCCGACGAACGAGCGAATCTTCAGCGGCAGGTGCTGGCCGTCCGGCAGGTGCAAGCGGTCGTAAAAAAAATCATCATCGGGATCCCACAGGCTTGCCGCCTGGCCGCCCATGTGCGTAATCGCGTTGGCAATATAAATGAAGTGCTCGAAAAATTTGGTGGCCACGTCC
>Ga0247727_10011294_pt1 | contig 15620 bp, 13 predicted proteins | sample WisWelCaveWW1625_FD_202498 | JGI IMG/M metagenome (GOLD analysis project Ga0247727, IMG submission 202498) | Biofilm microbial communities from Wishing Well Cave, Virginia, United States - WW16-25 | ecosystem: Environmental > Aquatic > Deep subsurface > Groundwater > Cave microbial mat | place...
TCAGCATGTAGAGGAGGTCGGTGTTGCCGGCCGGCGTTGTCGTCACGGAATTGCTGCTCGGCTTGGCGACCGCTCGCATCCCCGGCGTGCGGCCGCGCCAGAACCATTGCTTCGCCTGGTTGTGCAAGCGCTTGTAGGTGCGATGTAGCGGTGGCGCCGGCGTGCGCGCAACGCGCACCGCCCCCGGCACGTTGTGCAGCAGGTCGAGGTCGAGCTCGCTGGCGAGATAAGTTTCCGGGCGCACCGTCAGCACGCTCGGTTGCCATCCCGACGCCGGCAGATCGCGCACGAAGCGCAAGGTGCGGAAAGTCCCCGCCGCCTTCGACGGCGGAAAATAGTACGCCAGCATCAAGACGCGCTTCACGCGGAAGCCTCCACGCACGCCGTGGACTCGACGTTGCGATGCGACAGCGGCCGCGCCGGCCGTCCCGCGAGCCTGCGGTACAGGCGGTCGTAGCCCTCGACCATGGATTGCAACGTGAAGTGCGCGCGGTAGAACGCTTGTCCACGCGCACCGAGCCGCGCGCGCAATGCCCCATCCTGCAGAAGCCGCGCCAGCGCGGACGCCATCGCCGCCTCGTCTCCCGACGGCACCAGGAATCCGGTCTCACCGTCTATGACAACTTCCGGATTCCCGCCGACGCGCGTCGCGACGATCGGCAGCGCCGCCGCTTCGGCCTCGAGCAGCGTCAGTGATAAGCCCTCGCTGAGACTGGAAAGCACGAACACGTCCATGCACTGCAGCAGTTCTGGAATGTCGCGGCGGAATCCCAGGAAACGCACCGTGTCGTCGAGTTGCAGCTCGGTGGCGAGCGCCCGCAGGTTCGCCTCCTGCGAGCCGTTGCCGACCACGAGCAGGACCGCGTCCGGAACCACAGCGATGACCTGCTTCCAAGCACGCAGCAAGAACGCGTGATCCTTGACCGGCGCCAGGCGCGCGATGATGCCGGCGGTCGGACGCGCCCCCAGCGCGAGCTCTCGGCGCATCGCGTCGCGCGTTCGCGCCGGCGGCGACAGTTGCACGCCGTTCTTCACCACGTGCACTTTGGCCGGCGGGAAGCACTCGTAACGCACCAAGTTCTGCCTCAACGTGTCCGACACCGTGACCACCGCGTGCGTGCGCCGCGCGAGCACCGCGTGCAAGCCGCGCTCACGCAGCGGGGTCGGGAAAGCGCGATCGTGCTCGGTGTAGAGGAAGCGCACTCGCGGCACCAGGCTGGTGGCAGCCGCACCATAGAAAAAGGCGGTGGCGTTGTGCGCGTGCACGACGTCGATGCGCTCGCGCCGCAGGAGCCGCGCCAGCCACAGCACGAAGCCGGCGTCGATCGCACCGCGCCGCGGCCGAAAGTGCAGCGGCATGCCGGCCGCGCCCACCTCGTCCGCCAGTGCTCCGACGCGGTCGAAGGTGCAGAAGGACGTCGCGTACTCGCCCGCCGGCAAGCCCCCGACGAGATCCAGCACCATGCGCTCGATGCCACCGATGGCGAGACCTTGCAGCAATTGCAGGACGCGGATCGGCACCGGAACTTCCCCGCTCATGCGGCACGCTCGGCGGCGGCACGCGCTGCGACGTTGCGCTCGGCTTCGTCCTGCCGCATTGCGATCTCGTGCAGTGTGATCCGCTTGGCGCAGAACCCGAGAATCAGCACGTGGTAGAGCAAGTCGAAGTGCGCGCGGTTCAAGAACGTGCCGCCGACCATGAAGGCCAGCGTGCTCGCCTCGAGGAATCGCGCTGCGTCTCCCGCCCACCGAATGCCGTGACGGCGCGCCAGACGCTCGGTGGAAAGGAGAGTTCCCCACGCCGCCATGAACAACGCGACGTACGCCAGCAACCCGATGTAGCCGGCTTCCGCCAGCACCTGCAACCACGTGTTGTGCGCCACATGGATGTCATCGGGATCCGGCGCGTAGTACTGGAACATGAACAAGAAGTTGTCGAGCCCGACGCCGAAGATGGGATAGTCGTTCGCCATGTGGAAGGATGCCTCCCACGCGTTCAAGCGTCCCATCGCCGAACCGTCTTCTTGGTAGTTGCCGATCGAAGCGATGCGCTCGTAGAAACTCGCCGGCACCACCAAGCGACCGACCGCCACCAGCACGATGACGGCAGCAATCGCCAGCGCCTTGCGGCGACTTCGGAAGGTGAGATACAGCACCGACGCTGCCAGCCCCAAGAACCCGCTGCGCGAGTGCGTGAACACGACCGTGATCGCGGTCAGCGGCACTAACCCGAGCGCCGCCCAGCGCACCCAGCGCGACTTCATCCACAAACCGGTGAACAGCAGCAGCGGCAGCGCCATGTTGAGCGCCAGTGCGAAGTCATTGTTGTCACCGATCATGCCGCCGACGCCGCGCGTGAAGTGCACGCCGCCGCGCAAGATGCCGTACACGCCATATTTCATTCCCAGGAATCCGAGCGACAGCGCGATCACGGCGACCGAGATTCGAAAGCGCTTGCCGTCGGTCACCAGCACGGTCGTCATGAACGCGATCAGAATCACCTTGGTGATGTCCTGGAACTTCTCGAACGCGACGTCGCGATGGGTCGCGGTGAGACAGCTCACCAAGAGCCACACCCACAGGCCCAGCATCGCGATCGGCACCGCCCCGCGCCGAAAGATGTTCACCTTGCCGCGCAACAGCATGCCCGCGAACAACGCCAGCACCACGTACTTCGAAAGTGGCAAGCTGGCAGCCAGGCCCCACGCGAGATCCTGTGGCCGCATGTACGCCAACCAACTGAAACCCAGCAACCCGTAGAACGGGCTGTAGAGAGCCAGCGGGATCGTGGCCACGACCAAGAACAACACGAGATAGTCACGCATGCTTCACTTCGACCTCGCTCCCCGCTGCAGCACGAAGTCGAACGCTCCGGTGATCTCGCACCAGAAGTAGGCGCGGGAGAAGTGTCGCCAGGCACTGCGCGAAGTGTCTTCGCACACGTTGCGGCGCCCGATGCGGAGCCGGTCGGCTCCCGGGCGCGGGTTCTCCGGTTGCATCGTGAAGGCGAGCTGCACGCCGGCGTCGGCGGCCTGTGCCGCGACCCGCGCATCGGCATCGCCGTTGGGATAGGCGAACCCCACGACCTGCATGCCGAGGCGCGCGCCGATCCGCTCGACGCTGGTCGCGATGTCGCGCGACGACGCGGTTGATTCCATGCGGGTCAAGATCGCGTGCTGCGTCCCATGCGCACCGATTCCCATGCCGGCATCGCGCAACGCCCGCACTTCGTCCCAGTGCATCGGCTCGGAGGTGCAGTCCACCGTCGCATCGAGCTGTGTCAGGCGATCCACCACCGCGGTGCGCTCGGCGTCGGGCAAGGTCTTCAAGAAGGCGACGGCGCGGCGCAAGCGCTCGACGCGCGGTGCATCGGCCGCGAAGGCACCGACGAGACCGGCGGGAAGATCGGCGCGCGCGGCGTCGCGCGCTTGCGGTTTCGCATCCCAAGCGTGCGCGGCAGCCGCGACCCGATCGAACCAGAACGGCTCGCGCCCGTCCACGAAGCCCAGGCTCAGGAAAAACGTCGCAGGAATATTCTCCTGCGCCAGGATCGGGAAGGCGTCGCGGAAGTTGTCGCGATAGCCGTCGTCGAAGGTGACGGCGGCGACGTGTCGGCGAAGCGGCGTCGTGCCGGAGAGAATCGCTGTGAGATCGCCCAGCGGCACGATGTCATAGAACTGCCGCAGCGCGCGCAACTGCGCCGCGAACGACCGGGTCGACACATGCATCGCGGGGTAGTCGACTGCATCCATGCCCGCGTCCGGCGTCACGCGGTGGTATGCCAGCACCAGCACGTGCGGCCGTCGCAGCCGCTGCACCAACGCCAAGAGCCCGGTGTGCACCAGGACGATCGCCAGGAGCGACTTCGCAGCATGAACCGTAGAGCTCACGACACCCTCTTCATGCGCGCTGCCGGCCAGCGCTCCACAACCTCGCGACGCTCAGGGGATGTACTTCAGCAACTGCGGCCCGACCACCTTGGTGACCCCGAGCGGCAACCGGCTCCAGATGCGCCGCGGCAACTCGAACTTCGGATTCGACGGGTTCAAGCGCGGCAACTCGCGCAAGCCGCGCAAGACGTACTGGTAGTGCAGCCGGCGCGGCTCGAACCCCATGTTCACCTTGAAATGGTAGGGGCCGGCGTCGCGACGGCTGCGCCCGAAGTCGAACTTGCGATAGCCGCGCCGCACGCCTTCTTCCATCAGGTCGCAGTACATGACGTTGCTGCACTGGGTGAAGAAGTAGTTGCTGTCGGTGCCCGAGTAATACGGGATGACGGTATCGCGGTGATAGAACGTGAGCACGGTCGAGACGACGCGGTCTTCGAACAGGGTGTGCATGACGTCGACGTGACCAGGATGCGCGTCGCGCAGGTTGACCAGGAAGCGGAAGGGCAGCGTCGGCGAACCCAACCGCCGCACGTTCAGCGAATACAGGTCGTACAGCCGCCGCAGCTCGGTCGTGAACTCCGAGCGCACCATGAACTTGCTGCGACCGTTGCGCACCGCGGCGCGCGACTTGCGCGGCACCAAGTTCAAGCATTCTTCCGGCGTCGCCGGCAGGTCGCGCTCGAAGGTGACGTGCGTGTCGCTCTCCTGCAAGCCGAGACCGTTGGCCTCGCGGGCTCGCAGCTCGACGTATTTCACTTGGCACGTATCGGCGCGCGATTGCACTGCGGCGAAGAGCGCCTGCTCGACCTCGGGATCGTCGGCCAGGATGCCGCCGTACACGCCGTACGGCACCGACACCAGGGCGCGACCCTTGAGCGTCGTCAGCAGGAACAAAGGCACGACGCCCGCCAGATCGCCGTCGCGCGTCGCCCATACATACATGGCGCGATGGCCGAAGGTGCGCTCCACCGCCTGCTTCCAGCCGCTGCGGTGGAAGATGGTGCCGCCGGGATGCGCATCCACGTACGCGTCCCAGGCTGCGATTCCGTCCGCGGTGAGTTCACCGACCTCGATCATGGCACCTCCTGCAGCACCGGCGCGGTCGCGGGTTGCGGCGACGCGGCGGGCGTTGCGCTGCCGCGTACATCCGCCAAGACCTCGGCGCAGGTTCCGAAGGCGAAGTCGCGCAACAGTCGCGCCAGCTTCTCCTCGGTGGACGCGACGCGGGCGTAGTGACGCAGGCCGCGCCAGCGCGACAGCGGCAAGCGCGGCTGTTGCGGGTCGTATTCCCAGGGATGCGTGTAGACGATCGCCGGCAAGCCCTCCCTCGCCATGCGACGCAGCGCGAACGCGCTCCACGCGTACGGCAACAACCGCAGGTAGCCGCCGCCCGCCGCCGGCAGCGTGCGTCCGGCCATCTGCACCGTCACCGGCGGCAGCTCCCACAACGTCCGCGCACCGGCGGTACGCACCACGTGCGGCGCGCGTGACGCGCCGGGAATGCCGTAGCGATCGTGATGCACCGGGAAGATGGACGCGTCGTACTCGATGCCCTGTTCCAGCAGCACATCCAACGCCCACAACGTGTCGCGCACGATCGAGAACGACGGCGCGCGATAGCCGCGCACCGGCTGACCCGATTGCGCCCGCAACACCGCCAGCGAACGGCGCAGATCGGCGGCGAATTCGGCCGGATCCTGCTGCGTGATCATGCGATGGGCGTAGCCGTGGGACGCGATCTCGTGGCCGGCGGCGGCGAGCCGCGTCACCAGCGCCGGCTCGCGTTCCGCGACCCATCCCAAGACGAAAAACGTCGCGCGCGTTTGCGCCCGGTCGAGCAAGCGCAGAATCGTTTCGACGTTGCGCCCGGCGCGCGGCTCGAGTCGGTCCCAATCCTCGCGCGTGACGTGATCACGCACCGCTTCGGGATGGAACCAATCCTCGACGTCCACGGAGAGGGCGTTGCGCATCATGCCTCCTGCGTGCCTGCCGCTTCCCGCTGTCCGTGCAGGGGGATCGTTCTGATTCTGCAAGCTTCGTTCCTTGCAGTGACTTCAAGCGCGCTCGTTGCAGCGCGTCAGGAGCGACTCCCAGTGGCGCGCGAGGAATTGCCGCGCCACCTGTTGCGGCGGCACATCGCTCGCCAGGATGAGCGGCTGGTGCCGCGCCAAGACGGCGCGAAAGCCGCGATCCATGGTCTCGAACAGCGCGCGATCGAGTTGCGGCTTGCGCGCCGCGACCAGGTCGTACGGAGCCGTCAGGTAGAGGATGCCGTCGGGCGGCGGGAACAGCCGGTAAAAGAGTTTGCGGGCCCACGCGCCGTGCTCGAACGGCGCACGCCCGTGCCGGAACTCCAGGTCGTACACGTAACGATCGGTGAGCACGATCGGACGGCGCGCGAGCGCGATGAAGCGCACGTAGCGATAACCCAGTTCGATCGCGAGCGCGACTGCGAAGGCGGCGTTCTTGATTCCGGTACGGAATGCGGCAAGTGCCAGCGACATGCGTCGTGGATTCGCGGCGAGCGCGGCGCGCTCTTCCTCGCACAGCGCGACGCGGAGGCCCAAGCGCCGCAGCAGCAACCGCAGCGGCGACACTTGCGGCGGCGTCAAGCGCCGCGCCTGCCGCATCGGCAAGAGATCATGTCCCCAGCAGCCCATGTACACGCGCCCGGGGCGCAGCGGCGAGTTGCGCAGCAACTCTTCCAACGTATCGGCGAGTGTCGTCTTGCCACAGCCGTCGGGCCCGAGAAGCGCCAGCACCACCGCGCGACGGCGCCAGCGCAATCGATCGCCGTGCCGATAGCGGAACGCGCCCAGCGCGTTTGTCGTCCGCAACAACAACATGCGCCGTGCTCGTGCACGCAGTCGTCGCCAGCGATCCGGATTCGTGAGCAACGTCTCGAAGTCGTCGAGCGCCGCCCGTACCACGCGCGCCGTGCCGAAGCGTCGCGTCTGATCGGCGATGCGCGCGGCATCGAGGCCGCTTGCCTGCAGCTCCCGCAAGCGCGCGACATGCTTCTCCTGTAGCGACGGCTTGCCGATCAAGTTGTGAAATAGCAAATGCAGGAATTCATCCTCGCGGCAGAGGTGCGGCGCCGCCGGATTGCCTTCGGCGCGCGCCAGCGCTCCCCGCGCGTGCATGTACTCGATGCCCGCCTGCACCAGGCGATGGTGCACGTCGAGCACGAAGAAGCGATCCGCCTGGTAGCGCACCCAGACCGACTTGCCGCGCAAGCGCCGATCGCGCTTGTGGACGAACCCGGCACGCGCCAGCGCCGCGGCCGCCAGGCGCTGGTCTTCCGGGTGCGCCAAGAGATCGAGATCAGCGATCGCATCGAAGGCTTCGGGGCGATCGCGCAACAAGCAGAAGCGCACGTTGGCATCGCGCAGACATTCCAAGGCCTCGCGATAGATGCGGCCGCCGCCGTCCGGGCCTGGCTCGGGTTCGGGAATCAACAACGTGTTGGCCGCGAAAACGGTGGCGCGATCGTCGTTCATACGTGCACCTCCATGCTGGGCTGAACTGCTTCCAGCACCCGCGCGACATTGGTCTCTGCCCATACCGGCGACGGCCAGGCGCCGCGCGCCGCGATCGGACCCAGTCGGTCGAGCCAGTACAGGAGCGGCGTGACCGCCACGAAGCGCGGATCGAGTTCACTTGCCAAGCTGTGCAGCAGCGCGCGTTCATGCGCGTCCAAATCGGCGGGCAAGATCCAGCGGCGTAGCCCCTCGCCCAAGGACACGCCGGCAGCGCGCGCTCGGCGCGAGCCGATCAAGTGCCAGGCATCGAGCAACGGTAACCCGCGCGGCGTCCACAATTCCCAGTCGAGAACGCGCATCGCACTCGAGCCTGGTTCACCGAGAATGTTTTCGAGCTTGAAGTCACCATGGCGCGGCACCAGCGGCACCGCGACTCCCGCGAGTCGTTCGAGAATGGATTCCCAGATCCGCTGCAGACGGCTGGCCTGATCGGGAGCGAGAAGCGCGCAGGTCGCGCGCACCGCCGCACCGCTCGTGCGCTCGAGGAACTCGGGCGCGATGCGCTGCGGTCGATCGCCCAGGGTGCCAAGCGCAGCGAGAAAGGCTGCGGCACGCGGCAGCGCTGCCGCTGCCTCGGTCGGCGCCCACGATTGCAGCGGCGTGCCGCGCACGTGTTCTTCCAGCGTGAATGTCCAGGCGCCGGACGTGCCCTGCGCCAAAAGCGCGGGCGCAACGCCGCTCCAAGCATCGAGTCGTGTTGCCTGATCCGTGAGAAAGATGAGCGCGCTGGCGTTGCGTGCGACGCGGCCCTCGGCGGCGGCGCGATACGCGGTCTTCAACACGGCGCGCGCACCATGTTCCGATTCGACGATCGCGATCGCGACCCCGTTCGGAGAGACCAACAAGCGCTCGACCCGTGCGATGCGTTCCCAGGTGCCGGCGGCGGACTCGAGAATGCGCTCGAACGCCGACGCGCAAGGCGCGATCCCGGGCAAGGTCGCGAGGCGCAAGCGCGCTGGTTGCAACAAGCGTCCGGCGACCGACTTCTCGAGGCGTTCCTTCCACGGCCGATGGGTGCGCGCGTGACGCACGAGCGGCGTGGTCGTGTACGCGTTCCACCCTACCAACTGCCGGACGCGATCGGCGTCGGGAAGAGCCAGGTCGGCGCGCGCCGCTCGGTAGCCGGCACGGCGGAGCACGCGATCACAGTCGAACCAGTGCGGGGCGCGCGCGCCGCGAAAACGATTGCGGGTCCATAGCGCGATCTCTCGCGGTGGCAGCGGCAGCGCTTGCAACGCTTCGAGCCACACCTTCACTTCGCGCACCGTGGCGGGATCCCAGAGTAATGCGAGGTCGTATTCGACGTCGGCGTCCGGCTCCCACAAACCACGCACACGACCGGGAAGCTGCGGCGCCGCCTGCAGCCAGGTCTCCAGATCGCAGCGCGTCACGACGTCGACGCGTGCACCGCGCCGTGCGAGCGCGCGCACCACCGGCGGCGGTTCCTGGGCGTGGCACAGCACGTGCGCCGAAGGCGGTAGCAGCAAGCTCCAGACTTCGGCTTCGGGCGTCGCGCGCGTGTTCTCCATCGGTGGATCCTCCGCGCGCTCGGCTTGCAAGTCCGGGTCCGAGGGCACCTCCGAGGCACGATTCTTCCACTTGCCGCACGATCGCGGCGCGTGTGCGCTTCATTCCACGCGGCCCCGCATTGCAGGTTGGTTGGCGGAAGGCAAACGCATGCGCGTCCTGGTGTTCAGCGGCCTGTATCCGAATCAGGCGATGCCGCAGCTCGGCTTGTTCGTGCAGCGGCGCGCCGATGCGGTGGCGCAAGCTGGCGCGGACGTCCGCGTCGTGGCGCCGGTGCCGTTTTCCCCCGCCTTCTTACCCGTGGGACGCCGGCGCACCTGGGGCGCGGTGCCGCACGGCGAGCGCATCAACGGCTTGGCCGTGACCCATCCGCGTTACCTGCATTGGCCCGGCCCCGGCATGTACGTGCAGGCCGACAACCTCTATCGCGCCGCGCTGCGGCACTTGCGCGCACTGCGGCGCGAGTTCGAGTTCGACTTGATCGATGCGCACTACGTCTATCCCGATGGGGTCGCGGCGGTGCGGTTGGCGAAGAAGTTCGGCGTGCCGTGCGTCGTGACCGCGCGCGGGTCGGATATCAACTTGCTGCCGTCGTTCGTCTCCGTTCGACGCCAGATCGAGATTGCGCTGCGCGCCGCCGATGGCGTCATCGGGGTCAGCGCTGCGCTCGCCGAGCGCATGCGGGCGTTGGGCGCCCGCGAGTCGGCGTTGCACGTGGTGCCGAACGGCATCGACGGGCGCATGTTCCATTACGGTGAGCCGGAGGCGGCGCGCGCGCGGCTCGGGCTGTACTCGGATGAAAAGTTGCTGTTGTCGGTCGGTAATTTGAATGAACTCAAGGGGCACGTCCTGGTGATCGAAGCGGTGGCGCGATTGCGCCAGACGGGCGTGCGCTGCAGCTATCACATCATCGGCGAAGGCGAAGAGCGCGGACACTTGCAAGCGCGGATCCGCGCGCTCGGATTACAAGAGCAGGTGGTGCTGCACGGGGCCATGCCCAACGAGCGGTTGCGGCCTTGGTATCAGGCGGCGACCGCCTTCGTGCTCGCCAGCTCACGCGAAGGTTGGCCGAATGTGTTGAACGAAGCGTTGGCATGCGGCGCGCCGTGTGTCGCGACCCGTGTTGGCGGCGTGCCCGAGATCCTGCGCGAGGGCGAGAACGGCATGATGGTCGATCGCAGCGTGGAAGCGATTGCCGCCGGCATCGAGGCCGCGCTCGCGCGCTCCTGGAATCGCCGCCGCCTCGCCGAGGACGCCGCTCAACGCGGCTGGGACGACGTCGCACGGCGACTGCTCGCCATCTTCGAGCAGGTTGCGGGCACTCGACCCGCACCTGCACCGTCGAGCCGTGAATCACACCCGGTCCCCACCCACGCGACAATCGCCTGAAGCGCACGCGGTTGGATGCAGGTGGCGTGTCGCACGCTGCAGCCATCCCATCGTTCGTCGCGTATTGGAGGACACGGTGCGGGCTGCGCGTCAGGCGGGGGCGAGCATGGCGCGGCGGAGGGCGGCGGCGCGGGAGGGATCGCCGAGCATTTCGACGATCGCGAGAGCGAACTCGAGTGCGGTGCCGGGACCGCGGCTGGTGAGCACGCGACCGTCGCGTACGACGCGGTCGGTGCTGTAGCGCGCGCCGCCGGCGCGCACTTGCGACTCGAATCCGGGATAACTGGTTGCCACGAGATTCGTGAGTAGACCTTGTGCAGCGAGCACGCGCGGCGCGGCGCAGATGGCGGCGAGCGGTCGCGCGGCTGCAGCGTGGCGTTTCAACATCGCCGCCAGGCGCGCGTCGGCGGCCAGGTGCGTCGTGCCCGGCTCGCCGCCCGGCAGCACGATCATGTCGAAGTCTTGGGTTTCGACGGCGGCCAATGCGATCGGCGCTTCGACGCACAAACCATGCGCGCCTTCGATCGAGCCGGCGCCGTCCAGCCCGGCCAGAATGACTTCGACCTCGGCTCGGCGCAACACGTCGACGATGGTCACGGCCTCGATCTCCTCGAAGCCGCGCGCCAGCGGTACCAGCACGCGACTCATGACTTCACCGCCGGTTTCTTGCGCAGGTCGTCCGGCTTCTTCATGAGATTCCCGAGATTGCTCTTGTAGAGCGAAAACAATGTCGCATTGCCGTCACGCCGCGCCAGCATCTTGGCTTCGTCGACTGCGATGAAATCCACCCGATGCGTCGTCGCGCCGGCGGTCACGGCCAACCGCAGGTCGGCCGAAGCGAAGTCCTTGCCGGCGGCTTCCGCATCGGTCGCGAAGTTCACCGTCGAGAGCTTCGCCGCGCCCTGCACCAAACGCGCCGCCACGGTCGAATCGGCCGGCTCGGTGCCCTTGCCGGGCACTTCCAGGTTCCAGTGCGTGCTGTCGGCGCGCACCAGCGTCAACTGCACCCGTTCCTTCGGGTACTCGAGCGCGACCCGGGTCACCGTCGGCTCGTCCAGCTTCAAGATGGACTTGTCGCGCCAGTCCTCGGGGCGCCGATTGAAGTTGTAGGCGATGACGCCTTCGGCGCGAAACACTTCCTTGCCGTCCTTGCGGCGCACGAAGGTGTGGGTCCAATCGGCGCTCGACTTGCCGATGATGAGCCCCATTACTTGCTTGTCGCCCGCCCAGATCTCGACCTCGGTGCCGGTCGAATCCACCTGGTAAGTACTGCGAGTCGCCGGATTCGTCGAGATGACATCCACCAGTTTCAGTTCTTCCACCGACTTCAACATGGTCGTGATCATGTCCTGGTTGGCGGGATAGTCCACCGGTTTGGTCAGTCGCCAATCGGAACCCGACTTCACCAGCTCGACATCGCCGTCCGTCTTGTGAACGCGCACGCGCGTCACCTGGTCGGGATTCACGGCCACCGTTTCCGCCGGCCCGGACACGACGACCTTGCCGCGCTGGGCGCGCTGCAGCACCAGCACCAGCAACAGCAGAATGAACACACCACCGAGAACTGCGATCCGCCTCATGATCCCTTCCTCAAATGTCGATCGTGCGACGGCGCCGCACTTGCCAGACGACGAGCCCCAGCAAGATCACCAGCGCCGGACTGCCGATCATGTTGGCGTACTTCACGAAGCGCTTGGTGGGTTCCGACACCGACTTGAGCGGCCGGTCGGTGACCTCGCGCGAGCGGATGGTGATCAACGCTTCGTCCTGCGCCAACCAGTCCACCAGGTTTTGGAAGAACAGCAAGTTGTCGCGGTCGCCGCCGCCCTTCTGATCCTCGAAGAACTCGCCGTCGCCGACCACGACCAGGCGGGTTTCCGGCGATTGATCGTTGCGCACGGCGCTCAAATCGGGCGGCGCCATGCCACTGTCGCTCGCCGCCGGCACCGGCTGGCCTTTGAAAGCACTGGTGAACTGGCCTTGAATGACCGCCGCCACCACTTGCGTGCCGCGATCGGCTTCCGCCAGCGTCCACTTCTTCAGCGGGTTCACGTCGTAGGTGCCTTCCTGGATCACCGACTTCTCCGAAGTCATGATCAGCGGCTCGGCTTTCAAGCCTTTGCCGCGCGCCGCGCTGGTGTCCACCGTGCTCGCGAAGTACAGGCCGACGCGCTCGAGATCCTTCACCATGACGTTGCTGCGGTTGAAGTCGCGCAAGGAAGGAATCCACGGGAACTGCACCTGGCTCATCATCCGGAAGAAACCCTCTTGCTGCGAGATGGTGAGGACGCCGGAGTTCTGTACGTCGCCGACCAGATTGTCGCCGATCTTGAAACCGTAGTTCGCCAGCCACTCGTCCATCGTCCAGCGCACCGGCTGCGCCTGCTGGTATTGCAAGTTGACGTTCACCTTGTCGAGCAGGAACGCCGTCTTGCCGCCGCGCATGATGAACTGATCGACGGCGTAACGATCCCAGGCGGCGAAATCCTGCCGCGGCGACGCGATGATCAAGATCTGCACATTCGGCGGCACCGGCTGCCCATTCGCGAGCGACACCGGTTGCATGCGGTATTGCTTCTGGAACACCTGGCTCACGGTCTGCAACTGCTCCATCGCCGGCTCGCCGTGACCGGTGAGAAATCCGACCGCGGGCAACTCCGTCGTGCCACTCGTCAGCTTTTTCAAATTGCTGGTGATCTCGTATTCGAGACCGGCGGTGTTATCCACCACGGGTAAGACTTCCTGTTTGTCCTGGTACAGGAACACGAGTCCCATGTAGGCCTTCTTGGCCTGGAACTGATCCTGTTCCACCACCTGCACCTGCACCGCCGGAATACGGTATTTCTGCGCTTCCTCTTCCAACTTGGCGTCGTCGCCGGGGTCGACGAACTGGTACTTGAAGCGCCCCTTGCCGAAGGCGCGGTACTCCGCCAATTGGTCTTGCACGTACTTGGCGTTGGCATTGTAGGGTGCCGGCAGGTTCTTGCTGAAGTACGCCTTGACCAAGAAATCATCCTGCAGCTTGCCGACGATGTCCTTGCTGGCACCGCTCAAGCTGTAGATGTTGCCGTCGGTCAGGTCGGCGCGACCGAACAAGTTGGCGGACACGATGTTCGCCAAGACGACAATGCCGGCGATCAGGAGCGCCGTCCCGAGCCCGTAGAAGGAGAACTTCTTCGCGTTCATGTCGCGCTCCCTTCCTAGAACCGGCGCTGCAGAGCGCGCGCCGAGAAGTAAAGTCCCAAGACGATCAAACTCGCGTAGTACACCAGGTCACGCGTATCGAGCACGCCGCGCGCGATGTTGTTGAAGTGGTACTCGGCGCTCAGGTATTCGAACACGCTCGCGAGCTTGACGGGCACGAACATCAGCACCTTGTCGACCAATGACAGCGCGAAGATGATCAGGAAGCTGACGATGAAGGCGATGATCTGGTTCTCGGTCAAGCTCGACGCCAGTACGCCGATGGCGACGTAGCCCGCCCCCAGCAGGAACAACCCGATGTAGCCCGCGAGCGTGACGCCGGCGTCGATCTTGCCGAGGCCGCTGACGGTGAACGCGTAGGTCAGCGTGCAGCCGATCGCGATCCCGAGCAGCGCCAGCGCCGCCAGGTATTTTCCCAAAATGACGCCGTGATCGGTGACCGGCATGGTGCTCAACAGTTCGAACGTCCCGGACTTCTTCTCTTCCGACACCAGGCGCATGGTGATCGCCGGCACGAAGAAGGTCAGCACGAACGGAATGATCTGAAACAGATTCCGGAGGCTCGCCTGTCCCACCACGAACAAACTGGTGGAAAAAAACCAGCCGCAGATCAGCAAGAACACCGTGATGACGATGTACGCGACGGGCGAGGCGAAGTACGCCCGCATCTCTTTTTTGAAAATCGGCCAGACGTTCTGCATGCGGAAAATCCTGCCTTATGCCGCGTTGGTGGTCAGTTGCCGGAACACGTCTTCGAGGCTGACGGTTTCGCGCCGCATCTCGAGCAGCGTCCACCCGTGCTGCACCGCGGCGCCGAAGATCAACGCTCGCACGTCACGACCGCGCGGTGCGTCGATGTGTAGGCGCACGATGCCGCCATCCTCACGCGACACGACATTCACGGCTTCGACATCCGCCAAGCCACGCAAATGCGCCACCGGATCGCCGCCGGCACGAAGTTCCACGAACACGCGCTCCTTGCCCGACATGCCGTACGACAGATCTTCCTTCGAGCCGTCGAACTTGATCTTCCCGCGGTCGATGATCAAGACGCGGTCGCACATCGCCTGCACTTCCGACAGAATGTGCGTCGACAACACGACCGTTTTTTGGCGTCCCAGTTCCTTGATGAGCCCACGGATCTGCACGATCTGGTTCGGATCGAGACCGCGCGTCGGCTCGTCGAGAATGAGAATCGGCGGATCGTGCACGATGGCCTGCGCCAAGCCGACGCGCTGCCGGAAACCGCTCGAGAGTTGACCGACGTTCTTCGACAATTCTCCGCCCAAGCCACAGACGTCGATTGCGTGGCGCACCGCGCGCCGGCGTTCTCCCGCCGGAATCAACCGCACTTCGGCGACAAAGAGCAGGTAATCGACGACATTCATATCGGCGTACAGCGGCGCGCTCTCCGGCAAGTAGCCGATGCGGGTGCGAATCGCGAGCGAGTTCGTCCGGACGTCGAGACCATCCACCGTCACCGTTCCGCCGCTCGGCGGCAAATAGCAGGTGATGACGCGCATGGTGGTCGTCTTGCCGGCGCCGTTGGGCCCGAGGAATCCGAGGATCTCGCCGTTCTTGATGTCGAACGAGACACCGTCGACCGCTTGGGTCGAACCGAAATGCTTGGTCAGATCGCGAACTTCAATCATGCGTGTTTCATCTCCGAGGACCGCCTACCTTCGACCGCAAGCACGAGTTCCCAGCGCACCTGTGGCCCGTTTCCCTGTCCGTGGGGAGGCCGCCCGAGCGAGCGGACCGCCGCGGACGATAGGCGAATCCGCATGAACCGATCAACCCCCGAAGCCAAGCTGGGAGCCCACGCGCGCATGGACAGCGCGCCATCCGACCTCGGATTGCGGCCATCCCAAGCCTCGAAGAAGGGTCAGGGTGAATCGCGTAGGTGTATGGACCGCATGGACTTGCGCGGACGAACGGGACCCGTCCGCGTGCTGGACACCCGCCCACGGCCTGCATAGAGTCCCGCGCGGGTGCTTGGGGTGGAGGTGCCGCGGACGTGCGCGAGAGCGATCCCTCGAACAACAGTATTCGACTGCCGCTCGCGGGG
>Ga0247727_10011295_pt1 | contig 15620 bp, 15 predicted proteins | sample WisWelCaveWW1625_FD_202498 | JGI IMG/M metagenome (GOLD analysis project Ga0247727, IMG submission 202498) | Biofilm microbial communities from Wishing Well Cave, Virginia, United States - WW16-25 | ecosystem: Environmental > Aquatic > Deep subsurface > Groundwater > Cave microbial mat | place...
AAAAGCGAAGACAGTCCCGTAGCGGTTGTTTGTCCAAAGGCGCTAATCAGATAGTCACTGTACAGGTCAAGCAGTTTGCCATTTTTCATCCGCCAAGTTTACCCAAAACCGCGTAAGGTGAGTTACTGATGAATTGCTTCCTTCTCCATCTGAAGCGCATTTAACGCCAGACGATAAAGACCATCTTAAGAGTATATTGGACGAATTGATTTCAAGATTAAAGACCAAATGACAACACCCCGAACGCCCTTCGGGGTGTTTGCTTTATAATGCGCCCCCATGAAACCTGCCGACCTCGTCCTTTACCTCAACGGCCTGGTTCACCACAACCTCAAACTCAGCACCATGATCTGGGGGCCGCCCGGCATTGGCAAGTCCAGCATCGTGGCCCAGACCGTCCAAGCCCACAACCTCGGCTTCATTGACCTGCGCCTCTCGCAACTCGCGCCCACTGACCTGCGCGGCCTGCCCGTCGCCGACGCAGAGACACAATCCTCGCGCTGGTATCCGCCGGAGTTTTTGCCACGACGGGGCGGGGATTCTGTTCCTCGACGAACTCAACCTCGCCCCGCCGACGATGCAGGGCATGGCCCAGCAATTGATTCTGGATCGGCGGGTGGGCGGTTACGTCGTGCCGCAGGGCTGGTTCATCTGGGCGGCGGGCAACCGCAAAGAAGATCGCGCCGCCGCCATTCGATGTATTGTGGTGGTCACGCCCGGTGGCCGTCCGCTTGACAGGTTCCCGTTCGGCGAGGCCGTGCGATTGTCGGAGCGCAAGTAGCTCAGACTTCCGAAGTCTCCGGCGAACCAAAAGTTCACACGACTTCGGAAGCCTTGTTGACCTTCAACCACACCTCTTTAGCCGAAAGTTCGGCCAGCCCCGGTCGGGAGAACATAACGTCATAATCCGGCCCTTCGCCCTCGCGAATATCATTGGTGTCCCACTCCGGAATCCAAAAATGCTGGGGGTCGGCAAGCTGGGCGGTGAATTCTCTTTTGCCTTTGAGGGTGAAGGTTTTGTCGTCGTCTTTGAGATGGCCGATGAGGGCCGTCGTCCCCAGTTCGTTTTCCCAGCGAGTGCGGATGAACAAGGTTCGGCCGCGCTGGGTGATGTCCCAGATGTGGGCCGGGCTGTCATCGCCCATGGTCTCGCCCACCCAGCGCCCGACGAATTGCGAGTCTGCCATATCGCTTTCCCTCTCAGAAACCAGGTTTCTGGATAGCTTATTTGCCTTTTGTTACCCCAGATGCTATTATCAGGCCGGGTAGTACCGAGTTCACACCCGACAGGGTTTGGATTGAAAAGGAGAATCAGTCATGGCCGATAATACCTCAAACTCCAGCAGCGCGCGCTTCCGGCAGATTTTGGATCGGATGGACGAAAAGGACGGGAGCAAGGCCTCAGAGGCGGACGTACCGGAGATCGCCGAACTGAAACATAATGGCATTTCAACTGTGGCGGCGACCCCGGCGAAGTCCCAGCGCGAGGGATTCAAGATGAGTGAGGCGTTCAAAAATTTCGCCATCCTGTTCTCGTTCATTATGAATGCCATCTTGTTGTTGGCCCTGATAGGACTAGGGTTTTATATGTTCGAGATCAAACGGGCCATTGCCGGCCCGCTCATCGGCGGCTTGCATGATAACTTTGTGCAAATGGATCTGGCTCACATCAAAACCACTATCCCAGTCAACACCAATATCACGGTGGACGACACCATCCCGGTGGTGTTCGACCTGCCTCTGCAACAAAACACCAATGTGATACTGTCGGAAGATACGCTGATTACGGGCGTATCGGTGACGATCAATGGCGGGATTTTGCAAATCACGAATGCGCCGACGACGATTGTTCTGCCCAGAGGCGCGGTGTTGCCCGTCACCCTGAACCTCACCGTCCCCGTCAACCAAACCGTCCCGGTGAAGCTCAACGTGCCGGTCAACATTCCGGTGGGAGTGGATATTCCGATGGAGCAGACTGAACTGCACAGTCCATTCAAGAGTTTGCGCGAGTTGTTTGCGCCGTACAACGATGTGGTGAAGCAAGTGCCAGACTCATGGTCGGAAGCGGTGTTTGGAGGCCCATGAGCGAGGCGCGTCCGGTTTGCGATTACGAAGGCTCGAACTATCAAACCGAGTTTTGGGGCAAGGGTGAGCGCGAATACGAGGATCGAGTTGAGCGTATCGCGCTCAATGCTTTGTTACCCAAGTCGGGCCGGTTGTGTTTGGAGGTGGGCGCAGGCGCGGGGCGATTGACGCCACTGCTGGCCGAACGGTTTGATCGCGTGGTGCTGATGGATTATTCGCGCACGCAGATGGAACAGGCCAGAGCCAGGCTGGGGGATGGAAATGGCCGCGGCCATGGCCGCCTCACCTTTGTAGCCGCCAACGTGTATCAACTTCCATTTGCTCCCAATGTCTTCGACGGGGCGACGATGATCCGCGTCATCCACCACCTCACCGATGCCCCTGCTGCGTTGAAAGAGATTCGGAGTGTGATGGCAAGCGGGTCGTTCATTCTCGAATTCGCCAACAAGCAAAACTGGAAGGCGATCTTTCGCTATCTGCTTCGACGCCAATCGTGGAGTCCGTTCACAACTGAGCCGGTGGAGTTTGCAGCACTGAACTTTGATTTTCACCCGCGTGCTATCCGGGGCTGGCTGGGCGAGGCAGGTTTTGCGGTGAAGGCTACCCGGACGGTGTCCCATTATCGGTTGGGGATGCTCAAACGCCTGATTCCTGCTAACATATTGGCCGCCGCCGATGCGCTGGCCCAGCCGACGGGCGAATGGGCGCAGTTCTCGCCGAGTGTGTTTGTCAAAAGCGAAGTGATCGGCGGCGGGAAACAAAAGGAAATAAAGAAGATCGAAGAAATTTTCGTCTGCCCCAACTGTGAGAGCCAGTTGAGCCGCAGTGGCGAGGCCATGGACTGCTTTTGTTGCGGCAAGCGTTGGGGCAGCAAAGACGGGATTTACGATTTCAAAGAACCTTTGTGATTCACCACGAAGGCGCTAAGACTCAAAGAGTCACGAAGAAATCTTTGTGATACTTCGTGCCTTTGTGACTTGGTGGTAAAAGCTTTGGAGATGGAAAGTTATGAATAACACACGCGAAGTGTATGCTGTGGAGGTGGCCGGGGTGAAGCGCAACCTGCCACTATTTGAGGTCAAGCCTGGTTTGCGGATCGCCATCCTCAACATTTTGGGCGATACCGAACTAGTGCAAGCCTCGGCCAGGGCGCTGGGCGAAAAGCTCAAAGCGGTCGAATACGATTTGCTTGTGACCGCCGAGGCCAAGAGTATCCCCCTCATTCACGCCCTGTCCGTCGTCACCGGCAAGGGCTACGTGGTGTTGCGTAAAACCTACAAGCCCTACATGGGCGACGCCTTACAGGCTGAGACACTGTCCATCACCACCGGCGCGCCGCAGACCCTATATCTCGACGAAAAAGACCTTGCATTGGTCAAAGGTAAAAAGGTCGTTTTGGTGGACGACGTGATCAGCACCGGCTCGACTCTACAGGGGATGCGGCTGGTGATGGACAAGGCCGAGGCCGAGGTGGCCGCCGAAAGCGCCATCTTCACCGAGGGCGAGCGGGCGCAGTGGGAGCGGATTATTGCCCTGGGGCATTTGCCGGTGTTTACCGGGTGATCAAAGACTTCTGAAGATGTGCGTGCTTCGCACGCCTGAGACTTTGGAAGTCTTATTCGCGAATCTTTTTCCTCGTCATTTGCGTCTAAAACGATATAATTTTGTAACCAATTGCCGATACCATCGGGCTGAAGGAGATCATCATGTTGAAGAGCATTTTTGGACGCAAAGAACAGGAGCAATCGGTCCGGGAGATGGGGCGGCTTCCACCGGGGCAGTCGCTCACTCAACGCTTCCCGGTTCTGCACTACGGGCCGGTGCCAAAATTCAACCCGGCGGCATGGGATTTGCGCGTCTTTGGTGAAGTGGAAGAGGAAAAACGGTGGACGTGGGACGAGTTCAACAAACTGCCGCGCACCAAAGTAAAGATGGACATTCACTGCGTCACCCGCTGGAGCAAGTTTGATACCGAGTGGGAAGGCGTTTCGATAAAGACGTTGGTAGACGAGGGCATGCTCAAACTCAAGCCGACGGCCAAATATTTGCTTCAACACTGCGAATACGGATTTACCGTAAACATCCCGCTGGAAATTGCGCTGGCCGACAACTTTTTGCTAGCCACCCACTTCGACAGCCAACCTCTGGAGTTGGATCACGGCTACCCCCTGCGTGGGGTGATTGGCAATGTGGTGGGCGCAGAGTTGAAGACGCCGTACTTCTGGAAAGGCGGCAAGTGGATTCGAGCGCTGGAGTTTTTGGCGAACGATCAGCTGGGCTTCTGGGAGCAGGCCGGATACCACAATGAAGCCGATGTGTGGAAGGAACAGCGCTTTTCGTACGACTAACCACCAGCGGCGAAGAGACTGATGGCAAAGGACGCATCTCTGGTTTTGCGGGAGGCGCGCGCGTCCTTTGCCTTATCATGACCATCAATGACGACACCCCGCCCCGACGAACAAGCCCTCGCTTACCAACTGCCGCAACCTACAGGCATAACACCCGATCTCGTGCACCCCGGTGTTCTCGACCAGTGGCTGGCCGACGATGCCTTGTGGGTTCCGTCTACGGCGGCGGTGGCCTTCAAGCCGCTCATGCTCAATGTCACGCAGGGCTACTATATCAATCTGTTGCGCGTGCGCGGGGGCGGTGTGGTGTCGCGCCATCGTCACAGCGGGCCGGTGCACGCGCTGGTGCTCCAGGGCCGCTGGTATTATCTTGAGCATGATTGGGTAGCTGAGGAAGGCGCTTACGCCTACGAGCCGCCGGGAGAAACGCACACTTTGTTTGTGCCGCCGGAAGCGCCGGAGATGATCACCTGGTTTCACGTCACCGGCGGCTATACCTACGTAGACCCGCAGGGTGTGGCGCAAGGGTATGAGGACGTGTTCACTAAAATCGCCACAGCGCGCAAGCACTATGAGGCCGTCGGCCTGGGGGCCGATTACGTGCAACGATTTATTCGCTAAGCGCTGGGGGACGCAGCAATAAAAACTTCCCGAAAGTTCAAACCTTTCGGGAAGTTTTCTTTTTCTTCACGGGTTGTTTCTTCTTCACCGTTTTCTTCTTCCGCCTGGATTTCTTCTCCGGCTGGCGGTGGTCATCGTCGTGGTCGCGGTCGTGGCCGCGCGCCAGTTCGCGCAGGCGCTTTTGCACGGCATGATGTACCGTACCTTCGGAGAAGCGATGATGTTCGTCGCGCGCGCCTGCCGGGAGGCCCATGAGCAATTCGAGGCCTTCATTAATTGTGGCGATGGGCCAAATGTGGAACTTGCCTGTTGCTACTGCCTCCACCACCTTTTCGTTCAACATCAAATCGCGCAAGTTGGCCACCGGGATCAACACCCCTTGCTCGCCGTTGAGGCCGCGCGCGGCGCACACCGTAAAGAAGCCCTCAATCTTTTCGTTCACCGCACCAATGGGTTGCACGTCGCCTTTTTGATTCACCGAGCCGGTGACGGCCAGCGATTGCTTGATCGCATGGCCCGAGAGACTGGAGAGCAGGGCAAACAGTTCGGCGCACGAAGCGCTATCGCCCTCGATATTGCCATAGTTTTGCTCGAAGGTGATCTGTGATCCGAACGAGATCGCACGATGGGCGGCATAAGTGGCGTTGAAGAAACTGGTGAGTGTGAGCAGGCCTTTGTTATGGATGGGGCCGGCCATGTTGATCTCGCGCTCGATCTGACCGATGCCGCTGTGACCGACAAAGGTGCGGGCCGTCACCCGCATGGGCAACCCATAACTGTAGTCCGCCGAGTCGCTGACGGTGATGGCGTTGATCTGCCCAACCGCCGACCCTGCCGTGTCAACGAACACCGACCCTTCGAGGATGTCGTTGCGCAAGCGCTCTTCAACTTTATTGGAGCGGTAAACTTTTTCCTCGAGGGCCGCGCGCACATCGTCGGCGCTCACAGCGGCGCGACCGGCGACCCCCGCCCAATAGTTGGCCTCACGCAGCACATCCGTCACTTCGCCAAAGCGCACACTCAATTTTTGTTGGTCGTGAACGGCGCGCGATCCGAATTCAATGACTTGCGCTACCGCACTGCGGTCGAACGGACGCAGTTTTTCTTCGGCGCAACGGGCGGCGATGAAATGCGCGTAGCGTTGTTCGTTGTCCGGCGTGCGTTGCATCTCATGGGTGAAGTCGGCCTTCACCTTAAACACGGAGCCGAAGTCTTCGTCTTCGTAAAAGAGGTGGTAGTACATGTCCGGCACGCCGACGAGGACGACTTTGAAATTGAGGGGGATCGGTTCGGGGTCGAGGGTTTTAGTGGCGGCATACCCGGCCCGGACGGGAATGTCTTCGGTGCGAACGAAACCGGAAAGCAGGGATCGCTTTAGGGCATCCCAGGCCAGCGGCTCGTAAAACACATCGCGGGCGCGTAAGACGAGATAGCCGCCATTGGCGGCGTGCAGTGCGCCAATACGAATGAGGCTGAAGTCGGTGGCGAGGTTGCCGAAACGGGATTCGTGTTCGATGCGGCCCAGTAGCTTGCTGTACGTCGGGTTGAGTTCGACGACGACGGGAGCGCCTTTCGTCCAGCTATGATCCACGACGACGTTCACGCCATAGCGACGGAAGTCGGGCGGCGGCAGCGCCCCAGAGTCCGGCCGGGCCTCGTCGGCGGGTAAAAAATCCGAGACGTGATCGATCAGGTCTTGCCGCACTTCGCCGAGGTAGAAAGTCGTTTCATCGTATGCGGCGTATTTGGTTTTGAGATCGTTCAACGGCCCATCTACAACGGAAGCGGCGACTTGTCCATTGAGCGCCCGGTGCGCCTCTTTGGCATTTTTCTCCAGCGCGCGGCCGGCGCGGAGGAGAGCCTCGAGGTCATCGCCGAGGTCGCGGCCGGTGGCGTCAATGGTTTTGCGTTCGGGTTCGGGCAGGGCGGCGAAGGCTTCGGGGCTGAGGGGCTGGCCGTCGCGCATCGGGTTCAGCGCCCAACCGCTCGGCGTGCGGAGGAGGTCGAAGTTGGCGGCCCTGGCTTTCGATTCGAATTCGGCGAAAAGTTTTTCGCGCCCGGCCTCGAACCGGCGCTGAAGCTGATTGCGGGCATCAAGGTACGACTCTTGCTCAAAGGCCTGTGGCAAATTGCGTTTGAGGGCGTCCACCAGTGCGGCCATGTCGTCGCGCAATTGATTGCCGAAACCGGCGGGCAGGTTGAGGGCGCGCGGCTTATGCGGCTCGGCAAAGTTGTTGACGTAGACCCAATCCTGCGGGGTAGGTCGGCTGGCGGCATGTTCACGTAGAAAGCGGCCAATGGCGGTGGTGCGGCCCGTGCCTTCCTCGCCCAGCACAAAAATGTTGTAGCCGGGACTGTCAATGTCAATGCCAAATTCAATGGCGCGCGTGCCGCGCGGCTGGCCGATGATGTCGGACTCGATCGGTAGGTCGGCAGTGGTCTCGAATTTGAAAGTGTCCGGATCGCAGACGTGGCGGAGTTGTGAAGTTGAAAGTGGAGTTGGGGGCATGTAGAGATTAGAGACTGGAGACTAGAGATTAAATAGTCTCCAGTCTCTAGTCTTTATTTTCCGAGGCGCATGGGCATGATGACGTAGAGGAAATCGTCGCGGCCTACAGCGCGCACCATGCCGGGGCTGGTGGAGGTGGACGTTTCGAGGGCGACGTTTTGCGTGTCCACCACATTCAACACGTCGATCATATATTTGACGTTGAAAGCGATCTCCAACTCTTTGCCCTCAATGGTGGCGTCGAGCCTGGCCTCATTGGAGCCGGTCTCGGCGGCCTGAGCCGTGATCTCCACCAAGCCCGGAGTCATCTCTTCGCCGGGTTGCAGTTTGAAGCGGCTGGTGTGAGAGTTCTCGCGGGCAAAAATGTCGGCGGCTTTGCAGGCTTTGAGGAAAGCATCAGTATTCATCACGGTGCGCGTATCGTATTTGCGCGGGACAATGTGTTGATAATCGGGGAAGGTGTTCTCAATCAGTTGTGAGACCAGTTCGACGTCGCGCAAGTGAAAGAGGACTTGGCCACGACCGGGCGGCAGACACATCACAGCGGCCTCATCCTGATCGCCGATCACCCGCGCCAACTCGGACAGCGCCCGCGCCGGGATGATGGCCGACACCGGCTCTTCAACTTTGTGTGACAGGGTTGCCGTCCGCACCGCGAGCCGGAAGCCGTCGGTGGCGGCAAAGGTGACGGTCTCCCCTTCGACTTTAATTTGCACCCCAGTCAGGACGGGACGGGCGTCATCTGTCGCGGCAGCGAAGACGACTTGATTGATCATCTCGCGCAGATCGGCTACATTCAGATGAATGCCCGAACTGACATCGGCCTGAGGGATGATGGGGAACTCCTGGGCGTCAATGCACTTCACGTCGTTGTTGAACGCGCCGCCGCGCACGTTGAGGCTTTGACTGCGGACGTTGAGGCCCATTTCCATTTGACCCGATGGCAGGGCCCCCACGATGTCGGTGAAGGTTTTGGCCGGCACGGTGGTGGAGCCTTCCTCTTCCACCTTCGCCCCGATCCAACAGGTGATGGACATCTCAAGATTGGTGGCTGAGAGTCGCAGGCGTGATTGATCGGTTGCGATCAAAATGTTGCTCAGCACGGGCAATGTACTGCGCGAAGCGACGGCGCGGCTGACGAGGCTGAGTCCTTTGGCGAGATTTTCCTGCAGGCAAGATACTTTCATTGTCCACTCCTCAAGGTTGGGGTGTGCAGAGTATACCTTGAGAGAAGGGGACTATCAAGGAATCTGGAACTACTGGTTGTCGAACCGCGATTCTTCCAGTTGTTGCTTGAGTTTTTCTTCCGCCGTCATTTCGGGAATGGGCGTTTGCGGTTGGGCCGATTTCAACTCGGCGGCTTCGGCCTCGGCCAATTGCTCGCGGCTGGCGCGCTTCACCACACTCCACTGGTCGCAGTGACTGCATCGGTCAAACTTGCCGCCTATGGCGTTGAACGCCCACCACTGCAAGGCGAAAGGGCGATGACACTTGGGGCAGATTGCGCCGCCCAACAATCCATATTTGCGCGGCGCGCCCAGCGGCAAAGACGACTTTTTTCCGGCGAAGGTGAACCACAACTGAAACCCGATGCCAATGAGCATAGCCGTGCCCACAACGCCGATTACAGGAATGATGATATTGCGCGCCGCCGCCCAGCCGACTTCGGCTGAGACGAACTCAAAGCGCCTGACCTCCGAGTTCAAAGTTTGCCCATCGGGCATTTGACCAGTGGCGAAGAGTTCATGCCAGCCGAAGGCGTAACTGCCAGTGTCGAAGTCGGCGCGAAACGGTGGGGTGTTCACGACAGCGACCACGGAGTCGTCAATCTTGAATGTGACGGATGTCAGCAGTGGCGGATCGATCAACTCCATTCGGAACGATCCCTGAATCTGATCACCGCCGCCATAACCCCAGAGTCGGCGGACAGAAAGTTTGAGGCTGGCCTCTTGCGCGAGTGCTGGCAAGACCGAACCGCAAAGGACGCCAAGAGCACAAAGGAATGCCAGATGTTTGAACATGTACTTTACTTCCATTTGGTGAGGATAGTTTCGCGTTGAAAGAGTTGGGCGCCGAGATAGATCAACCCAATGTCAATGATCAGCAATATCGTAATTGCTGTAAGCATAAAAGGAACGTTGAGGACGATTACCCCCGCCAACTGGCCGAAGACAATGGCCAGCATCGGTACCACGACAACGGCGGCCATTTGCTCGGCGGCGCGGGGGTCGGTGACGCGCGAGGAGATGATGACGGCAAAGTTGACGGCCACCACCGCCATCAGCGGCCCGGCGACGAAGATCGCCAACAACCACACCGGGCTGAAGATGTAGGCGATCACCCCAGGTTTGGCCCCGAAGAGTGGCGCGAGAATGATGAAGCTGATGAAGCTGATCCATGTTGCCAACACTGCTGGGATGACGGCGGCGAGAGCTTTGCCGGTCAGGAGTTCGATGGTTGTGATCGGCGTTGCCAGCAGCGGCTCCAGACTGCGCGTGGTCTTCTCGCCGACGATGCTGTAGGCGGCGATGGAGACCGGGATGATGACGGGCATCATCATAAACAGCACCAGAAATTGGTTGATGAGATAGATTTGAAAACACTCGTCGGGCGCGATCGGGCCGCACAACTCAAAAAACTGCGGCGGCAAATCGGTGTTGTTTCCGCCGCCCTCAATGCTTCCGACCCCGTACAAAATCCCCAAAGGCAACACGGTGAATATCAATGGCAGAAAGGCAATGGTGAACAACACCAGCCGGTTTTTAAACACTTCGGCCCACTCTTTGTCAATAATAGTCCATATCTTGTCCATAAAGTTTCTCCACAGCCATCCCCAGTTTTGGGCAGGTTATCCACAGGCAGGTCACTGGTGGATGAATTGCAGATAGATGTCCTCGAGCGAATGTCGCAGTTCGCCTACGAACTGCACTTCGGCCCCCAACTCCACCAAACGGCGAATGAGGATGGGGTTCTGCGCTTCGGGGTCGTCTAGCCCGATCACGAGTTTGGACTCCACGGCCTGCGCCTCTTTGACGAACGGCATGGCCCGCAGGGCCTCAACCCACTCCGGCTCGAGGCGTTTCATGTGAAACACCACTTTGCGCCCGTACAGTCGCTGGCGCAAGGCGGCGGGCGAGTCCACCGTCAGCAGACGGGTTTTGAAGATGCCGATGCGGGTGCAGAGGCGGTCGGCCTCGTCGAGGTTATGGGTGCAAAGGAAGATCGTCCGCCCCTCAGCCTTGAGTTCGGCGATGAAGTCGCGCACCAGTTTGGCCGCCTCCGGGTCGAGGCCGCTGGTCGGTTCATCGAGGAATACCACCTTCGGCTCGTGAAGAAGGGCGCGGGCAATGGCCAGCTTTTGTCGCATGCCTTTGGAGAAACTTCCGGCCTCGTCGCCCCGCCGCTCCCACAGCCCCAGCATCCGCAGATACTTCGCTACCTGACCAGCCACATCCTTCACACCGTACAACTTGGCGAAAATCGTCAGGTTTTTCTCGGCGCTCAAGCGGTCGTACATGCCCGGCGTCTCGGTCAAAATCCCCACCGAGCGGCGGATGGCCTGATCGTCACGGCCAACCTCAAACCCATTCACCACCGCCCGGCCTCCCGTCGGCCCGATCAGGCTGGTCAGCATCCGCACCGTCGTCGTCTTGCCCGCGCCGTTGGGGCCGAGAAAGCCGAACACTTCGCCCTCGGCCACGCTCAGCGTGAGCGACTCCACGGCCATAAAGTCGCCGAACTTTTTCGACAGGCCTTCGATGGTGATCATTGATACCTCGTTTCGTCTAGCTTCTCTTTCGACACTTCGATCGGAGCGACTGTCACGGGCAAGGGCGCAGGGGAAGTCGCCGCCGCAGTGGAGGCCGTCTCTGGCTCCTGGCCCCGGAGCGCGAAGATGATGCCCACGCTCATGACGGCAACCCCGACCAGGGCGGCCTCGGCGGCGTAAATCCCCCAGGTCTGCGAAACATAAACGGCAATGGCATTGGTTGCCGTGTGCCACAGAATCGCCGCCATCAGCCACAAAACATTCTTGCGGGTAAAAACCTGCAGCACCATGATCGCCGCCGAGAGGTGGAAGCACAGGGCAAAGGCGCGCTCCACTGCGCCAAGCAGAGTTGCATACCATGGAGCCGACCAATACTCGGCAAGCTGTTTTTGGCCTGTCGCCAATTGTTCGGCGGTGAGACCGAGGGTGCTCAGGTCAGTGTTCTGGAGGGCGGCCAATTGGATAAAGGCCAGCCCGGCCAGCGCCCCAAAGATGATGGCCTCGATGCCGCCATGTCCCGCGCCGAACATCAGCCCCTCGCGCCACACTCGCGCTGAGGGAATCCACCAGCGATAGGCGATGACGCGGGCGCTTTCCTCGCACAGCCCGGCTGTGAAGCCTAAAAGGATGACGTTGGTCAGCAGTTTCCATTCGACGGGCGGCTCGGGGAGAACCCTGAACAGCACAAGGTTGAGCGGGATGTGGACAACTTGCGAGGCTACGAAAGTGACGGCCCCAATCCAGAACAGCCGCCACCCCAAACCGAGACGGCGGGCAAGGAAGACGCCCAGCCCGATGGGCAAGGCTATCATCAGCAGGGCGTTGAGGGTATACGTCAGGTACAACATGATTGCTCCTGTTTCACATGGAACGTTTGTGGGAGTATGGCTCAGACTCTTTTTGCTTGCGACCGCCGCCAGATACGGAAACGATCGCTCCAGATTTTTTCCACTTCGGCGGGGGTGTAGCCCAGCCGCGCCGTGTCGCTCAGAAAGGCGGCGGTCAGCGCATTCAACTTTTCGCGCCGGGCCCGGGCCTGAGCGGGCGGTGGTGAATGATCGAGTACATAGGTGCCACGACCCTGTTGAGTCGAGATCACGCCGTCCTTAGCCAACTGGGTGTAGGCGCGGGCCACTGTATTGGGGTTGACGCGCAGTTCCACGGCAAGCTGGCGAACGGTGGGAAGTTGATCGTCGGGTTTTAGTTTTTTGGCGGCGACCAGATGTTTGATCTGTCCGACGATTTGGTTGTAGATCGGTTCGCCACTGCGGGGGTCAAGTCTAATTATCATCACCATCATCATTGTGGGCCAAAATCAAAATTGTACTAATTGTACTAATTGTCTGAATTGTATGCATTTGACCCTTTCCCGTCAAGCGGCGATTGCCTTGCGCTTTCAGACTTCCGAAATCTTGAAGATTTCGGAAGTCTGGGTGAAGTAGTATAGTGCTCACATGAAAAAACTTCCTCGCAATGTCTGGGCCGTGACCCTCACCAGCTTTCTCACTGACATCTCCAGTGAGATGACCGTGTATCTTCTGCCGCTCTTTCTCGCCAACGTGTTGGGAGTGAAAACCAATGTCATTGGATTGATTGACGGGCTGGCCGAGACCACAGCCAGCCTGCTCAAGCTGTTCTCCGGCTGGCTCTCCGATAAGCTACGGAGTCGCAAATGGCTCACCGTCGCGGGCTACAGCATCTCAACGCTGGCGAAACCATTTCTGCTCATCGCCAACAGTTGGGGCGCAGTGCTGACGGTTCGCCTCGCTGACCGGGTCGGTAAAGGGATTCGCAATTCGCCCCGTGATGCCTTGGTGGCCGACTCGGTGGATGAGTCGCAACGGGGACTAGCCTTCGGTCTGCATCGCGCGGGCGACACGGCGGGCGCGGCGATTGGATTGTTCATCGCGTTGATCGTCGTCGCGTATACCCAACGCGGGGCGATTGAACTCGCACCGCAAACGTTTCATATCCTCGTCGTCATCAGCATCATCCCAGCAGCTTTGGGGGTGTTAGCGTTGATTGTCGGCGCGAAGGAAGTGTCATTGAAGCCGAGCGGTACCTTGCCAAAGTTTTCGTTGGCTGGCTTCGACTCGCGCTTCAGGTTCTTTCTGCTCGTCGTCTTCATCTTCACTCTCGGTAACTCGTCGGATGTGTTTCTGGTGTTGCGGGCGCAGGAGCGCGGGTTGTCAGTGACGACGATCATGGGCATGATCCTCTCGTTCAACATTCTTTATGCCGTGGTCTCCGGCCCGGCAGGTCGCCTTTCGGATCGCGTCGGGCGCAATCGATTGATCATCGCCGGTTGGATCGTGTATGGGCTGGTCTATCTTGGCTTCGCATTGGGCGGCGCGGCGGGTGAAGCATCCCGTTGGACTCTGTTTGCGCTCTACACGCTGTATGGCGCATATTATGGTTTGACTGAGGGCGTGGGCAAAGCCCTCATTGCCGATCTAGTTGAGCAGGAACAACGCGGCACAGCGTATGGCCTGTACAACACCGTCGTCGGCGTCACGACCCTGCCTGCAAGCTTTATCGCCGGGGTGCTATGGCAGGGCCTCGGATCGTTCCTGGGCTTCGGGCCGAGCGCGCCGTTTTTGTTCGGGGCGATGCTGGCGATCACGGCGGCAATCATGCTTGGCATTGGGGTGAGAACAGCAGATCAGCCGAATTGAACGGATCGATCCGTTCAATTCGGCTGATCTGCTGTTCTTTTGCATCGAAACATCCGTGCTATAATCGTTTTCAAAGTTATGGGCCTCTCAAAGAAACCAACCTCCGGCGGAAACAAAGCCGCCCCCTCCAATAAACCGAAAGCGCCCGCGCGTCCGGCGGGGACGCGAAGCGCGTCGAAAAAGAACGCGCCGCCGCCCGGATTGACGCTCGATCAAAAACTCGACATTGTTGGCGTGGTGCTGGTGCTGATTGGCCTCATCCTCATCCTCGCCCTTTTCTCACCCACCAACAGCGCCGTCACCGGCCCCATCCTCAGCCTCATCAGCCAGCTTTTCGGCGTTGGCAAGTTCATTGCCCCCCTCGGCCTCATCGCTCTCGGCGGCTGGATCATTCTTCGCCACTTCGGCGACAAACTGCCGCGCGTTGATCCCACTCGCGTGCTGGGCTACTTTCTGTTATATCTTGTGGCTCTGATCTCCATTCACTTTTTCCTGGCCCGCACGGCTGAGGAGATTTCGCAACTCGCGGCGAATGGAAACGGCGGCGGTTATATCGGCGGCGGGTTGTTGCGAATTTTGATTGACAGCTTCGGCGCGGGCGGCGCTGTGGTCGCCGTCTTTGCTTGGTGGATCATTGGTCTTATCCTCGCCCTCGGCCTCACGACGCAACAAATGTTGCTGGGCCTGCAACGCATTCTCGAACGGTTACGCACCCGGCCCGAACGCGAAGCGCCGATCAGTCAACCTTATCAACGCCCACGCCCGACTCTTCCTCCAACCCCGATGACTCCGGTTCAACCGTCCGAGCCGGCGACGCCAGCGCTGGTTCCCACCCGGAGTCCGGGACCGCTCCAGAGTCCGGGGGCGCCGACAACAACGGCTAAAAAGCAGAAGCCAACCGTGAGTCCGGCGCCATCACCACCCCCGGTCGAAATTCCAGTAACTCCCACGTCGCCCACACCGGGATTCGATCAGCCGATCATTATTGGCGGCGGGCAACAGTGGTCAATCCCACCCGTGGCCGAGATGTTGGAGCAGGGTTCAGAAGAGGGTGCGGATGATCAATACGATCGCGAGCGGGTGCGCGTCATCGAAGAGACGTTAATGTCGTTTGGCGCTCCGGCGCGAGTGGTGGAGATTAATCGCGGGCCGGCGATTACGCAGTTCGGCGTCGAGCCGGATTATATTGACGTGCGCGGCAAGAAGACGAAAGTGAAGGTGGGCAAGATCGCATCGCTGTCAGATGATCTGGCTCTGGCTTTGGCCGCGCCCTCGATCAGAATCGAAGCGCCGGTGCCGGGCAAAGGGTACGTCGGCATCGAAGTGCCGAATACTGAGACTACGCTCGTCGCTCTGCGCGATGTGATGGAGTCCGAAAATTTCAAAAAGGCGAAGACGTCGTTAGGGCTGGCATTGGGACAAGATGTGTCGGGCCAGCCAATTTGCTCTGACTTGACCGGTTTGCCACATCTCCTCATCGCTGGCACGACCGGCTCCGGCAAGTCGGTATGCGTCAATTCCGTGATCGCCGCTCTGCTTTTGCAAAACACGCCTGACGATCTCAAACTGCTGATGGTGGACCCGAAGCGCGTTGAGCTGACATCGTATAACGG
>Ga0247727_10011296_pt1 | contig 15619 bp, 10 predicted proteins | sample WisWelCaveWW1625_FD_202498 | JGI IMG/M metagenome (GOLD analysis project Ga0247727, IMG submission 202498) | Biofilm microbial communities from Wishing Well Cave, Virginia, United States - WW16-25 | ecosystem: Environmental > Aquatic > Deep subsurface > Groundwater > Cave microbial mat | place...
ATGCGGGCGACCTTGATATCGTCGTTACCACCGGCGGAAGCGGGTTTGCCCCCCGCGATGTGACGCCTGAAGCCACCCGCGCGGTCATCGAGCGCGAAGCGCCCGGTCTCGCCGAAGCGATGCGCGCGGCAAGTTTAAAGATCACGCCTCACGCCATGCTCTCACGAAACGTTGCTGGGATTCGCAATAAAACGTTGATCGTCAATTTACCCGGCAGTCCGAAAGGTGCGGTGGAAAATTTAGAAGTGGTTTTGCCTGTGCTGGAACACGCGGTAAGACTGCTTCAAGACTTTCCCGAAGCGGAAGCAGGGCATTGACACCCTGCTTTTTGTTTTTGCTTAGGGGGAGAGAAACAGAAACTATAGGAGACCTGCGGTCACTCGTTGGCGGGGTTTAGCACTACACGATCCGCATACCATTGACGCGCACATAGTCCCGATGCCCTTCGGGATCGCGCCCGTGGCGGGATAGTACAAGGTCTCGAAATCTTCGAGGAAGCCATTACAATGTCTGATGTGGAATAGGGGTTGAGATAGGTTTGGAAAGATAGCAAAAGGCTCACTTCAATTTACGTTGGAGTGAGCTATTTCTGATCTAATTACTCAAGGAAACACGTCCATAAAGAAACTGGCGGATTGCTACTCAACGAATTAAAGCAATGACTTAGAAGCTAGATCGTGTGAGAATAACCCAGGTATTATAGAGAAGGTGGGCAAACGTACTTAATGTAAGGGATTTTGAACGCATTGCGATGTACCCATAAAGCAAACTATGGATTGGCAAAATTATCCAAAAGAAGAATGGCAACGCAAGTAGATAACCCATGTGTTTGATCGAAAACAAAAAAGCTTGTATATAGAAGGCTTTGGACTTGCTCACTCCCAAATCCATTAGAAACATGTACAACATGCCTCTGTATACTGCCTCCTCGTAAATCGAACCGGGAATGATCTCAAACACAAAACGGTCTACTAGCTCAGTGTTCGGAAGTTCTATTTTTACGGTACCAACTAAACCAGTGATGCAAAACGTTAGTCCAGCAAATACACCGGCAACCAAGAAAATCACCCGAAGCGAGTTGCGATCAACAGTCCCAAATGTTACCCTGTTGTCAAACAGGGCATAAACAGTATAGATCAATGCGATAACCGCGAATAAATTATATGGAAATTTATATAATTCAGTCAGCCCTGCACTTATCAGTATGAAAACATAAAATCTATCGATGTTCATTTTTTGCAGTTGATCGCGATTTAATTTTACGACAATGGCTATGGCGGGGAAACTTCCAAACCATTGAAGCAAAAATAGTGCCCTTTCCAGGTTTCTTAATTGATGCTCATATATATCCCTAACTGACGGGTCGAGTAAATCACGAACGATCAGAACGAAAAACCCTCGAGAAAAATCGACAAAGAGTAACGCAAATAACAGGATGTATGTAAGGGCTCGGTGTTTTGTCCATGTTTTCATAATTTAACTGGTCAACGGCTTCTAATAATTGTGTTCAGGAGGCCCACCAACTCCTGGCAGAAGCGGACGAGGTTGGAATGGATTGAAGCCATCAGGCGGCACAAAGGGTCCAAGATATTCCTCGCAATTATCTTCAAACACACAGTCATGACGACCTTCTAATGGAATCATAGAAGGGGCCAAAGTTGGTGTCGGAGAGGGAATTGTAGTAGCAGAAGGTGTAACCGACAAAGTAGCCGATGCAGTTGCGGAGGGAGGCCCAGGTGTCGATGAAAGTGTAGGTGTAAACACCCAGGGTGTAGTAGTTACACTTGAAGTAGGAGATGAAGTTGATGTAAGAGATGAGGTTGATGTCGGTCCCACCACATACACCGGGCCATCATACGGCGTTTCTGTAATAGTGGGAACTGGAGTAGGTGAAGAAGGAAAGCTACATGCGATAAGAACAACTGAACAAGGAGTACTGGTGGGTTCCAATGTGGTGCTCGGCGCAACAGTAGGCGTGGTCGTTGTTGTCGTAGTTGATCTATTTGGGCGCGTAATTCGCGAAGCGCGCAACTCCGCGTCGTTGCCGCGAATCATCCGATTGCCGACCCGCGTTAGCACTCGCGAACTGCCGTAACAAGTCGGGGTTTCGTCTTCGGGATCAGAGCACACATGCCCAGTGGGATCAACGTAGCGGGTCGGGTTATTCAGCACGTACGCATACCGATTGAACGCCTGCGGGTTCGCGGGGTTCGGCACGATCGTGTCGGCACTTAAGAATCTTCCCAATTTGGGTGAATAGAATCGTGACTGGTAATGGTAAATACCCAAGCCTGTGATCTCGCGTTGACCGGTGAAGAGTTTGTCGGTGTACATCGTGCCAGTGGTGAGGCGCGTTTCGCCGAAGGGATAGTAACGCTGTTCGCCAACGACTGCGCCTGTTGAATCGGTCACGACACTGGCTGAACCGAGGTGATCTTTGAGCATGTAGTACAGTGTACCATTGACGCGCATTGCGCCCGCGGCGGGATAGTACACGGTGGTTTTGGTCACTCCGCTTGGACATGGAGGAATTTTACAATGAAGTGCAATTTTAGATTTCCGCCCAGATAATTAATATACTGTCAGAATGAGCTGACTAATAAAATTGAATAGAAAGTGACTAACTGTGCTAGGAGTTAATGATTTTGAGCGCCAAACCAGAATCCCGAACAAAATCGCGCTACTCGGAACAACTATCCAGAATAAATACGGATAGCCAAGCAATAAAAATTGGCGGTGCGAAATCCAAAAAAGTAAAGCTTGCAAATAGAAAGCAGACTGCTCGCTTATGCCAAAACTTTTTAAATATGCCCAAAGAGCCCCTCTAAATATTATTTCTTCAAAGACAATCGTTCCCAAAAAAGATTGCAAGCTACCCACAAAAATTGCAATAACTGTTTGTAAATTCAGATGGGTCTCCAAAGTTAATCTAAAAACTAAGATGGGAGACAATGCCAGCAACATTGAGAGCAAGACGAGTATCCACGTTCCAGTTGAATACAAAACAGGACTTTTGAAGCTAAAATAATTATTAACAAACACCCAAAACATTAACACGGCAGCCATTCCAACAAGTATACCGATGTCGAATGCTGGTCGAAAAGCAAATAAAATGCCACCAAGTATTAGAATAACTACAAAAGGTCGATCTATATTTAATTTTGACAATCTATGTCGATTCAACCAAATAATAGTTGCCGCTAAGATATATGCAATGCCGTTGTACCAATAAGGAACCCAGTCTGGTACATTGGCACCAAATATCCAAACTGCCAAATCTTGATCGAAAATTCTTGCAACCAAAAGGAAAACTAAGAAGAAATTTGACCATCTCTCCCTTAGCGCAAAATCATCTCTTGGTTGTTCTTTGTCTATCATACAGTTAACTTCTTAAGCAGATCCAGCAGGAGGCGAGGTTGGGAATAGAAAATTATCAGACGGAAGAATAAAGATTGGCAATGTAATACCAATCCCAGTTTCAAAAACAGTGGAAACTGTGGAAGCAACATTTGTAATAACATTTGTAATAACATTAACTACCGGTGAGACGACATAGTCTACAGCACTAGTGAAATTGCTTGGTGCAAACCCAAATATTGGTGGGACTACATGTAACACAGTATCCCAAATTTGTTGAGCGTCAATGGGGTCAAAACTTGGGGCAAAAGGATTTAACAGACCAACACCGCGCTCAACAGCTGGTACCACAATATCTTGAGCAAATGGCGTTCCTGTTGGGCCTGCTGTGGGTGCTGAGCAGTTCATATTTTCGCCACAAATTCCAACTGATTGGGTGGGGGTTAGTGTAATAGTTGGCGTTACTTGTGCCTCTGCATTACTGGTCGCACAAGCATTTGTCGGGCTCGTACACGAAGGAATAGGTGTAGTTGTAATAGTTGGCGTTCCACCGCCCCCGCCCCCGCCGCAATTCCTGGTGCAAGGCGGAGTGTAGCCTCCCCCACCACTGCTCGCATTACTTCCAATATTACTTGTCCTCCCCGGGCAGTAGTCATCACTGTTCCGGTCGTTCGAGCAGATAAAATGCCCGCTGGGATCCGTATACCGCACGGGATTATTCCTCACATACGCGTAGCGATTGAAATCCTGCGGGTTCGCCGCGTTCGGGACGAGGGTGTCGGCGCTGAGGAAGCGTCCCAGCTTGGGAGAATAGAATCGTGACTGGTAGTGATAGATGCCCAAATCCGCCATCGCTCGCTGACCTGTGAACAGTTTGTCGGTGTACATACTGCCTGTGGCGAGGCGCGTCTCGCCGAAGGGATAGTAACGCTGTTCGCCAACCACCGCGCCTGTTGAATCCGTCACAACACTGGAAGAGCCGAGGTGATCTTTGAGCATGTAGTACAGTGTACCATTGACGCGCATTGCACCCGCGGCGGGATAGTACACGGTGGTTTTGGTCACTGTGCCGCCTGAATTTTTGTCCACTTCGTAGAGTCCACCCACAAAGATTGTTTTACTTCCGTCAGGTTTGATCTTCTTTACAAGGTTGCCGTCGCCGTCGTAAACGAGTTGGGTGGTCTGTCCGCTCACGGTCACAGAGACGAGGCGGTTTTTATAGTTTTATCTCACTAGGCAGGAACGAGAAATACTGTCTCTACATGTCTCATTGCAGTTTTCTATAAGATTCTTCCTCTTGTTTTTCTTGCCCTCGAAGCCACTTCTTAGCGCGTTCTCGATTCCAATATGTTATTATCCCGCCAAAAATTAATGCGATACCAATTGCGCCAGCTTTTATAGATTCATAAACGTTTCCTGTTCCCGCCATTCCTAGTAGAAGGAATGTTAGAAAACCATACAGACTCAATAACCAAGTTTGCCATTTTTTGGGGTTAATTCCGATAAATACTGCTATCCCATAAACTATGAGAAAAATTACTAGATTCACTGTTGCTGCTGTCTTCATGAGCTATTCTCCTAAGCCGCTACCTAATAAGACCATCAGTCCAAATTGTGTTGACGCCGTTGAAAAACCCATGGTTATATCCAGACGCATAGGTGTCAACAGCGAGATCCCAAGAGGGCGGGAGAGGCAACAAGCCAGTCGCCCATGTAGCTAAAGATGTTGCTGAGTTTTCTCCCAATCCACCGTTATATAAAAGATCATCAGCTAATGTGAGCGCCAGAGATGCAGTACTCGCATAGAATTCCGCATTATTCAAGGTTATATTCCAAGTCACTATAACGCCAACCTCTGCTATTACACAACCTAAGGGACCTCCCTCTATGCATCCCATCGCCACTGCTGGGGCTTCTATCAATCCTACACCTACCAAGTCTATTAGTGTTGCCCCATCTTGGGTTAACATTCCACCACAAGCAAGCCAACTAATATCTCCGCAGTAGCTTTCAAAAAAGGATGGTTGTTCTTGATTTGGTGTTGATGTAGTAATCGTGGGGAGAGTTGTTGGCAAATCAGGTTGAGGTGTTGGAGTCGGTAAGCAAACTACACTTGGATTTGGTCCACTACAAGAATTGCCACCATTGTTATTATTGTTTCCACCACCTCCACCACCGCCGCCAGCGGGCAGTTGAGGCGCAGGATACGGAGAAGAAGGCAACGTAGTAGTATTTGAGCAGTAACTAGGATCGTTGTAGCAATCAATCGGAATATTCCCGCTTGGGTCGGTATACCGCACGGGATTATTCCTCACATACGAGTAGCGATTGAAATCCTGCGGGTTCGCGGGGTTCGGCACGATGGTATCCGCGCTGAGGAAGCGTCCCAATTTGGGCGAGTAGAATCTCGCTCCGTAGTGATAGATTCCCAAGCCAGTCATCTCGCGTTGACCCGTGAATAATTTATCTGTGTACATCGTGCTTGTGCTGAGGCGCGTCTCGCCGAACGGATAATAACGCTGTTCGCCAACGACATAGCCAGAAGAATCAGTTACTACACTAGCTGAACCGAGATGGTCGTTCAACACATAGTACAGTGTACCATTGACTCGCAACGCTCCTGCGGCGGGATAGTACACGGTGGTTTTGGTGACTGCGCCGCCTGAATTTTTGTCCACTTCATAGAGTCCACCCACGCCTGCCCTGAGCCCCGTCGAAGGGTAGATGGTCCGGCTCCCGTCGGGTTTGGTCTTCTTGACGAGGTTCCCATCACCGTCGTAGGCAGAGGACGTGGTTTGTCCACTCACGGCCACGGAGATCAGGCGGTTCTCGGCATCGTATCTCTCTAGCTAGGAATGAGAAATATTGTCTTTACAGACCTCATGGCAGTTTTCTATAAGATTCTTCCTCCTGTTTTTCTTGCTCTTTGAGCCATTTCTTGGCGCGTTCTCGATTCCACCGTGTCGTTACTCCAACAAGAACCGTTGCGAACGCAACAATTGTACCGACCTTTACCGACTCATAAATATCTCCTGTCCCGACCATGCCTACTAGAAAAAACGTCAGGAACCCATACACGCCAAATAACCAACTTTGCCATTTTTTTATGTCAAGCCCAGTATAGATTGTTAACACAAAAATTATCGCAAAAATTACTGTGCTCATTGTTGCTACTGTTTTCATGAACTATTCTCCGAAGTCACTACCTAACCAAACCATCTCTCCAAATTGTGTGAATTCCGTTGAACAGTCCATGGTTATATCCAGATGCATATGTGTCAACAACGAGATCCCAAGAAGGAGGGAGAGGCAACTGACCGGCTGCCAATGTAACTAAAGACGTTGATGAGTTTTCTCCCCATCCTCCATTATTAAGAAGATCATCGCCCAACGTAAGGACAAAGGAAGTGCCACTAGCATACGTTTCCGCATTGTTCAAAGTAATGGTCCAAGTATATATAACTCCCACCTCTGCTATTGCACAACCCAACGCCCCTCCCTCTAAACATCCCACCGCTACTGCTGGTCCTTCTATCAACCCTACTCCTACCAAATCTATTAATGTTGCCGCATCTTGTGCCAGCATTCCTCCACAAGCTAATGTGCTAATATCCCCACAATAATTTTCAACAAAGGAAGGTGATGTTTGACTCGACACTGATGTAGTGACCGAAACCACAGGTTCTCCAGAACTTAGGCCAGGTGGAACGACTGTAACAATGGGGCAAGTGGAACCAGAACATTCTCCTGGTGGCACAACCGGAGTAATAGGCACACCTACGATTGGGTCAGGTGCAGGACTGCCCCCACCTCGTCTAGGACGAATTCGCGAAGCGCGCAACTCCGCGTCGTTGCCGCGAATCATTCGAGTGCCGACCAGCGTTTGCACTCGCGAACTGCCGTAACAAGTCGGGGTTTCGTCTTCGGGATCAGAGCACACATGCCCAGTGGGATCAACGTAGCGGGTCGGGTTATTCAGCACGTACGCATACCGATTGAACGCCTGCGGGTTCGCGGGGTTCGGCACGATGGTGTCCGCGCTGAGGAAGCGACCTAGTTTGGGCGAGTAAAATCGTGCGCCGTAGTGGTAGATTCCCAAACCAGTGATCTCTCGCTGGCTCGTGTAGAGTTTGTCGGTGAACATACTGCCTGTGCTGAGGCGCGTCTCGCCGAAGGGATAGCACGTATTTCATTCCACCACTGTAAAGGTGGTATCTGGAATCTCTTCAATGAAACCTCGCAGCTCTTCTACCAAATAATCAAAAACATTTTCAGGCACAGGGCGCTCTTCATAGGTGTTGTAGAACCCTATTTCAAATAAACCCGGATCTTCACTATCGCTGCCAATAATTCTTACATCATCCCTCCACATCTGCACAAGAAAATCTTTGCCGGTTGGGTCGGTCTGGGATATCCGAATCGCAAATGCATGCTTTGCAGCAAAATTCCTAAATTGCTCGAAGAGTTGATCGTGCTGGCTTTGCAAGAGAGTTATATCAACTTTTCGGACAGGCGCCTTGGTGTTGTTGTCCGGCGGTTTCAGGGTATCTCTGTTTACATTTCCAGCATTAAAGGACACCACAATTGCACAGAGGGTAAGGATTAGGGAAATCAATACGAACACCTTTGTTCTCTTCTGTAACATGCCAAGCCTCTTTTAAGGACTTAAGAGTTGATCAAGTGTAATGTGGATAACCATTTGGATATCTACAGTGTTGAAAAGGATTGGCCCGCCAACTTGATTAGCGGTGTCCATCCCCGGGTAAACATTATTCCCATACCCTGTCGTTACGACAACCCAATCTCCATACTCATTCTGCGACACAGCTCGAGTTACTTCACCATCATACAAAATATGTGTCGAGAGAGTCGTATTGGTTGTCGTCAAACCGCCATTGGTTGTTGTGAAAAAAATCGGCCCTAATTCATCAAGGCTAAGCCCGACAATCGGAATGCCAACTGTATAGATTTGCCGGTTTACGGCAGGATAGGATGGATCCTGGTTGGGATAGGCAAAGCGCGACATGTAATCTATCATTTCCTCTTTGGTGCAATTGAATATTGCCGGGCATACTACATTCGAAACTTTATATTCATGCCAGCCTGGGCATCCTGAAGAGTAAACTCCTGACTGTCCGCAAGAAGTAGCATTAGGAACCAACGTTGGTACTGTTGTAAGATCAAGAGTAATGGGTGGAACAATCAATAGTGTAGTTGTAGTATCTCCCCCGCCCCCACCTCCTCCACCACCACGAGGGCGGTTTTGCGATTGTCCCGCGTCAAGCGGAGGGTTATAGGCAGGAGACAGTGGTTGTTGTGAAAGAGTCCATGGATCAGGCGCATAACATTCCGGGTCAGAATAGGAATATCCGCATACAGAATCATGTCCCGTAGGATCAACATACCGCACGGGATTATTCCTCACGTACGAGTAGCGATTGAAATCCTGCGGGTTGGACGGGTTCGGCACGATGGTATCCGCGCTGAGGAAGCGTCCCAGTTTCGGCGAATAGAATCGTGACTGGTAATGGTAAATTCCCAAGCCCGTGATTTCTCTCTGCCCAGTGAATAATTTATCTGTGTACATCGTGCCTGTGCTGAGGCGCGTCTCGCCGAAGGGATAGTAACGCTGTTCGCCAACGACATTGCCAGAAGAATCAGTTACTACACTCGCTGAACCCAAGTGATCTTTGAGCATGTAGTACAGTGTACCATTGACGCGCATGGCACCCGCGGCGGGGTAGTACACGGTGGTCTTGGTGACTGTACCGCCTGAATTTTTGTCCACTTCGTAGAGTCCACCCACGTAAATCGTTTTACTTCCATCGGGCTTGATCTTCTTGATGAGGTTGCCGTCGCCGTCATATACGAATTGGGTGGTCTGTCCGCTTACGGTCACGGAGATGAGGCGGTTTTCGGCATCGAAGGTTTGGGTATAAGTTAACCCACCCTCGGCGCGCGTGATCATGTTGCCGTTCGCGTCATAGGTGTAGGTCTCGCCGGTCGAGAGCGCGGTCACGGCATGTTTGTGGTTCGGGTCGTAGGTGTAGGTGGACGTCCCAATGCTCACGGTCACCGGCGAGGTACGAGGGCTGGTTACCGTCCCGTCGCCCACCTGCCCGTAAATGTTATCGCCCCAGCATTTGAGGCTCGCGCTCAACGTCCGTGCGCAGGAATGATAGCCGCGCGTCATCACCGCAACTGTGCCGCTGGTGAGGCCGCTCACGTTTACAGGCGCGGAGCGGTTGGTGGTGGTCGCGTCGCCCACCTGCCCGTAATTGTTGCGCCCCCAACACTTTGCGCCTCCGCTCGCGGTGAAGGCGCAGGTATGTTCGCCGCCCGCAGAGATGCTCGAAACGCCGCTCGTCAAGCCGCTCACATTGGTGGGAGTGTTACGGGTGCTGGTCGTACCGTCGCCCACCTGCCCAAAGAAATTATTGCCCCAGCACTTTGCCCCGCCGCTCGTGGTCACCGCGCACGTATGAGAGGCGCCTGCGGTGATCGCGGCGACGCCGCTGGTCAACCCGTTCACGTCCACGGGCGCGGTGCGCGAGATCAACGTTCCATCTCCCAATTGTCCATGCCCATTGTAGCCCCAACACTTCATCCCGCCGGTAGAGAGCAGCGCGCAGGAAAAGCCTCCCGTCGGGCTGCCTCCGACGGCGATCGCCGAGACCCCGCTCGTCAGCCCGCTTACATCCACGGGTGTGGTCCTGTCTGTGGTCGTAGCGTCGCCGAGTTGTCCGTTGAGGTTATCGCCCCAGCACTTCATCCCGCCGCTCGTGGTGAGCGCGCAGGTATGGTAGTAGCCTGCGGATAAGGCGGCGGTGGCGTTCGTCAAGCCGGAAACAAACACAGGCGCGGTGCGGTTCGTCGTCGTCCCATCGCCGAGCTGCCCCTGACTGTTCTCCCCCCAGCACATCACGCCTGAGATTGTGACCGCGCAGGTGTGATACGCGCCTGCCGCAATGGAAATTACGCCGCTCGTCAAACCGGTCACGTCCACCGGCGTACTGCTGTTGGTCGTGGTCCCGTTCCCCAATTGTCCCTGATTATTTCTGCCCCAGCATTTGACGCCGCCGCCCGCGGTCAGCCCGCAGGTGTGTTCGCCGCCCGCCGCGATGGAGACCATGGAAGATGCAGACGTGATATTGCCGATGGCGTCGTATGACTGGCTCTTGCCATAGGGCCCGCTGGTGTTGATCAGCCGATCCAGTTCGTCGTAGGTGTAGGTGCTGGCTTCGAGACGATTGGCGTCCACAACCTCACTGATGTTTCCATTCGGCTGGTACGTGTACGCGAGATCGAGTTTTAGGGTCGTTACACCCGTCCCACAACTTTGCAGCGTCCCTGAATAGGCGCGCAGGTTCGTGATGCGCAGGGTATTGGCGTCGTAACAGGACTGCTGAATCAAGCCGTTGCCCAATTGCCGGTCCGTCACCTGCCCGCTGGCAGAGTGATGAATGTTCGAAAGGTATGTGTTCGTGCCGCTCAGGCTTGAGAGCGCGCCCATGGCATTGTAGGTATAGGTGAGCGCTTCACCGCTGGGCAGGGTTTGGGTGAGCGGGCGGCTCAACGCATCGAACGTCGCGCTCGAGGAATACGCCGTGCCTTCGATGGTGCGCGTTTCGTTGATCAACTGCCCCAACGCATTGTATTTCCACGTGGTGGGTCCGCTTCCATCGGTCATGCCCGTCCGGCGGCCGTAGCCTTCATTGCCGCTCACGTTCGAATCGTAGGTGTAGGTAACGTCCGGTGTGGGGTCGCACGCGCCGGGTCCGGTATACGTTTTTCCGGTCGGACGATTTAAATCATCGTACGTCACCGCAATCGCACAGCCGCGCGTGTCGGTCTGGCTGGTCAGGTTTCCTAAAACATCATACCCGTATGACCATGCGCCCATATCCGGGTCGGTCATCCAATCTTTGCGCCCCCACCCGTCGTAGTGAATAGTGGTTATATTGCCCGAGGCGTCGGTCACGGTTTCGAGCGCATCGCGTTCATCGTACGCGTAGGTTGTGGTCGCATACAGGGTATACGTTCCGCTGCCGGTATACTCTTCCGCTTTCAGCAGCCGTCCGAACGAATCGTTCTCGAATACTTTTTTATGGTTGTTCTTGTCTAGCGTGGTGGTTCGTAAACCGGAGTAGCTCAACGTCTCAGTAGTGGAGTCCGGGTAGGTCACTGAAGTAACCCTGCCCAGAGCATCATAACCCGTCGTCGCATGGGCTACACTCCCCCAACTCGGCGCGAAATAACTCCCGCCGCTTCCGCTCAACGTGCGCGGCAAGCCGCTGTAGGATGTCAATCCCAGGGCGTTATACGAAACATCGTTCAGGACCAAAACTCCAGCCGTTTCATACGGACTTTGGGTCTGGATCACACGCCCCAAGCCGTCCATCATCTGCCACGCGGCGCGGTATACGCTGGCGGTCTCGTCCCACACCTCCGCCTTGAGCGCGAACGGCGCGGTAACCGGCACAGCCGGGTAGGTATATTTAATGTTCGCCTGGGCATAGCCCGGGAATTTCACGGTCAGCGTTCTGCCCAGCCCGTCGTAGGTCAGCGTGGTGGTGTTGCCGTTCGGGTCAATCACGGTGAGAGGGAGACCAAGCCCATAGTCAAAGGTGTATGTGGTTGCCGGAATCAACGGCGCGTCCACCGACGCGGCATATGTTTTGTACGTTGTATCGTATACGTTGGCGTAACTGAGGTATGTACCCGCCGGCTGACTCCCTGTCGCGCCGTAGCTTTTATACAGGCGCGTTTCGGTCACGTTCCCGTACGCGTCATAGATGTATTTGGCGTCAATCGTCTGTGTGCCATTCACCGCGCGGCTGAGGTCGGGTTTATTCAGCGTTGGCGACCCGACGCCGGGCAGGTTGCCGTTGTAGCCGTATTCCTGTTTCGAGATCGCCGCGCCGCCCGCGTCCTTGAAGGTTTGGCGAAAAACAGTGTTCAGGATCCAAACCGCAGGAGAAGTGTTGGTCACATACTCATAGTCCGTCTGGCGATACAGGGTCGGTGTTCCGTTGTAGGCTTTTTCGGAGGTCAGGTTGCCGGTTGCCTCGCTGTAGGTGTATTCCATGCGGTTCACGCGCGTCAGTACGCCTGAGATGCGCAAATAATTTTCCAGCGCGCTGGTATACGTGAACGATACTCCGCTTGGGAACCCGGACGTGACGATCGTGTATTCGGTATTGCTCTGACTCAGGATGGTGCCGCCCGAATCCTTATTCTGCGCCCATTCCGTGCGCCCGGACTTATCCTCGTCCGTATGAAAGTTGTGAACGGCTATCGCCAGCGTTGCCCCGCCAAAATCCTTCGTTGTTGCCGTGGTCTGGTCGTAGCCGATCAACCCGCCGACGTTGCCCGCATTGCACCAGCCTGCGGTGTCATCGTCATAACACGGCGCGGCATAGGCAAACGTGGTCTTCATCGGGCTGGCATTCACCCCGTCGGCAACGTCCACTGTCTCGACTCGATAGTTGTACCAAGAGGTATGCGGTCGTCCATCGTCGCCATAGGTATAAGTCATCGTGCCGCCCCATCCGCTGGAAACCGAAGCCAGGCGCGGATATGCCCACTCATAACATTGGGTGGTACAACCTGTGTCAGCGGCGCGGTTATTTTTGTCTGTGTAATCGAAGGTGAGGGTCGGCGCGCTGGTCGTCCCGCCGGTGACCGCGATGGATGTCAGGGTTGTCGTCTGCCACGTTTTGTCGTCATCGGTATAGGATCGCACTGTGTAATTCAAGTCGTACGAACGCTTGACGGTCGTACTTTGTTTTACGTCAATGCGGTCGAGCAGATACGTATCCCAGTTATCCCAGTCATTTTGCGGTGCAGGAACTTCGTTACTGCCGCGGCTTACGCGCACGAACACAACGGAATACCCTGCGGCTGGCGTTCCGGAGGTGTGGCTTGTGTATGAAATCGTATCCAGATAACTGGCGCGATCATAGTTTGTTCCGGTTCCTGCAACTACGCGCGTTTCTTCAAAATACGTGAAGGTCATCAGGTTGCCATACACATCAGTCACCTGATCGGCGCGCCAGCGCGCGGCGACCACATTGGTCGCTGTTCCTGCGTAGCCCAAAGCCGCCCATGCGCCCGTTGCCGCACCGGGGTATCCTTTCATCGCGGCAAGTTGCTCTGAGTTGGCATTCCAACCCAGTCTCCAGCGTGTACCGTTTCTCTCCACGACCTCCCACCATTCCTTGGATTCGTTCGATGTCGCGGGGCTGTTATTCCCTAAACTCGGATTGTGAAGCTGGATGTAGAGGAAACTTTCCGACTTGGTATGATAGCGTCCAGGGGTGGTTCCATCCGGAATCAATTCATAACCCGTACCATTGAACAGCAACAGGAACTTATTTTCATACCCATACGACCCGCTTCCGCAGGGATTGCAGCCCCCGTTGGTGATCTTGCGCGCGATCTCGACCGAATCCACGTTCCAACCCATCCCCACCCAGGGCGCTTGCACGTCGCCCAATACGCCATCCACTGTACTGCTGGAATAACTTAACGCCAGCGAGGGCGCCATGCCATTGCGCCCGGGAGGAGCCCAGATCGGGAGTGAATAACTGGCACTGCCTTTGAACAGGCTCGGGTAGGCGCTGTTGAACAATAAAACATTGGCGCCATTCGTCGGGAAGGAGGGTCCAAAGCCGACTCCCCACGTGGAAAAGTGCTCCAACTCAGCCGTGATCGTATTCGTTTCGCGATCAATACGTTTCAGAGGCACACGCACCCAAACACCGGAGGCTTCATCCAATGTGACGAGGTAGGGTGTCTGATCTGCACCGAGGGTTGTGAGATCCCCTAATTCATCCAGCGAAATTGAAAGTTCCACCGGGTTGTTGAATTCGGCTTCGACGGCTTCAAAGGAAATCAACCTATCGGTTTCCTGTGATAAAGCCGCAGGCGGAACGAGCGATTGCGCATTCTCGGGACGAGGCAATTTCAACCCTAATTCAAAGACCAAAGGAGGCGCATCCTCCAAATCGGAGATTTCTGATATGGAGACTGCCCCCAGCGCCTCCAGGCTGTTTTCAGACAAAGTCACCTTCACTTGATCGCGTATCCCAAGCGCCTCACCGCCCTTTTCGTCGAGCAGAGTAAGGGTATCGCCATCGCTCACGAAGATAATGCTCGTCTCGAGTGTCAGTGGCTCTTTCAGTCCATCTGCATTCAGGCTTGCAGAGTCAAAGACCTGTGCATTCACGATCTGCGATTCGATGAGAACCGAATAGGTCAGAAGCAGACTTTCCCCAGCTGGCAAATCAGCGATTGCTTTCCAGGTCAACGCGCGGGTTTGTGCATCGAAGACAAACCCTGCATCATCATTGGGCACATAGTTGAATTCTGCCGGGAGAATGTTCGAGAAATGAAGGCCTGCAACGGGGGTTTTTCCATTATTTGTGAACTTTAGCGTAAAAGTAATCTCTTCCCCGTTCTTCGCCTGTCCCGGGCTGGCAGAAAACTCAGCAGATAATTCGGCAATTTCTCCTGAAGGCTCTGATGTTTGTGTAGGGATTGGAGTGGCAGTTGGCGCATCAACGGTTGGCGTTGCCGTTCCTTCTGGCGTAACCGAAGCTTCCGGCGTGGGGGTTTCGGTTGGAGTAACTTCCTGAACTACTTGGGCAACAGATCGAATTGAGAGCGAGGATTTTCTATCCCCGCGCTTGATGCCCCTCAAGATAATTTCTGAAGATGCTGATGTATCAACGTCTTCTCCCCCCAATAGGGGCATTGCGCGAGCGGGCGCGGGAATCAACACATTGAACAGAATCGCTACGATCAACGATCCAGAGATCACGATCTCAGTCCGTGGTTTCGATGCAAACATGCCAGCCTCCTCTTTTGGTCTGCAACCAGGTACGCCCCTGATTATTCAATTGTTTCCATCAACGCCTGTCAACACTTTCTCCACCCTGATTCTTCTGGCATTTTACCCTCCCCCCGAAATGTTTGTCAAGACATCATGCTTTCAAAAACCCCTAAAGCCGATTTCACCAGCGGTTGGAATGGTTTGATTAACTTCACGGTGGTTTGTTCCCTTGCCACGCCTCTTGGCTTGGGCTATAATCCCGCCGCTTCAAAAGAAATTCACAAAATAAGGAAAGTGCGCGCATGATTGACGTCAACGAATTACGTAAAGGGGTCACCTTCGAACTGGACGGTGGACTCTACAAAGTGCTTGATTACAGCCATAACAAAACTGGGCGCGGCAACGCGAACATCCGCATCAAGGCGC
>Ga0247727_10011297_pt1 | contig 15619 bp, 13 predicted proteins | sample WisWelCaveWW1625_FD_202498 | JGI IMG/M metagenome (GOLD analysis project Ga0247727, IMG submission 202498) | Biofilm microbial communities from Wishing Well Cave, Virginia, United States - WW16-25 | ecosystem: Environmental > Aquatic > Deep subsurface > Groundwater > Cave microbial mat | place...
ACAGATCAAGAAAGAACCTTGACAAGTTTAATAATAAAGAACATAAAAATAGTGAAGAATGCAGTCCTTGCGACCGTAATTGGTAGAATAATGGGAAAGCTAGTTCATGCAATAAAGCATTCGTTCTTGGATAAGATAGAGAAATTAGGTAGACCTATTGCGTTGGCAATGGCAAAAGGTGCTTACAATTGCGGCAACATAGACGCACTAAACTGGACGGAGAACTTGAATTACATAAGATACCTGGGTCTTATGGCATACTATGATCCTATGCGCAAATTCTTAGTTACAAGTGGTGGCAGGGTCTAAGTCAAACATGATGGAATTTGAATATGAAATCAGCATTACCAATTAGAAAGAAGCGTAACAGAGAAGAGATCATAGCATCTATTCTGGACGCTGCCAGACATGGTGCTACTAAAACGAGAATAATGTACGTCAGTTTCTTAAGCTTCAGCCAACTGCAGAGGTATCTCGGTATGGCCGTGGAGACAGAGTTGTTAGGTCTAGACGTTAGCGCTAAAAGGTATCTCATCACAAGCAAGGGATTTGAATATCTCAAGCGTTTTGATGAGGTACACAGCATAGAGAATAATGTTCTAGAAAAACGAAGATCACTGGCTGAAATTTTGGAGAACAAGGATCGATAAATATGTTAGAGGAAAAAGCTGAAAGTTCACTCGAATTCGACAAGAATATTACCATAGTAATACCGACGTTAAATGAAGAGCAGGGCATAGCTAAAGTATTAGAGGAATTGTTTTATCTTCGTTTAAGAAACATACTTGTAGTAGATGGCTATTCTTCTGATAGAACTGTAGACGTTGCAAAGCAGTTTGGCGCAAGAGTAGTCTATCAGCATGGCAAGGGGAAGACAGGAGCAATAAAGACCGCTATACAGGAGATCAATACTCCATATATGCTAGTGATGGATGGTGACTTTACCTATGACGCTTCCTGCATAAACAGGTTTTTGAAACAAATAGGTTCACATGATGAAGTGATAGGTACAAGAATAAGTACTGCTAACAGCATGAGTCGATTGCATAAACTTGGTAACAAGGTCATATCAAAGATATTCAATACTTTGATGAACACAAACGTATCGGACGTATGTTCAGGGATGTACTTGCTGAGAACTGGTTCTGCAAAAGACCTTCACCTGGAAACCGATGGTTTCGACGTCGAGGCAGAGATAGCGGCCCAGATAGCTGCGTCAGGAAGTATAGCCGAGGTTCCAGTCATTTACAGGAAAAGGATAGGAAGACAGAAATTATCCACATGGAGGCATGGTTTTAGAATAGTTAGGACCATATTTGACCTAGCAAGATCGTATAATCCTGGTGTCTTTTACTCTATGGTCGGAGGTTTTCTCATAGTACCAGCGAGTTTGATGCTTTTCAATTCCTTTATAGATTGGGTCTTTACCGGAAATATATTCAGTTCTTGGTTCTTCGCGGGAATTTCAACTCTGCTAGTTGCTCTACAATCCCTAAGTGTTGGTGTTTTGTCCTTGATAATGAGAAGAGCTGAGTTGAGAATCGCACGGAGATTGAAAAAATTAATGCCCCAAGGTGTTTCAACTTGATCTCTCTACAATATTGTGATATATGGAGATGTAATAAGAGATGATGAACGCAGGACTTAGTACATGCAAGAAACATAACATTCCAGTTCCAATGCTACCAGTCTATACAGAGATGGGAATCAAGGTTGGTACCTATTGTATCTTTTGCATGAACTTTGTACCTAATAATGCTGATGCGGAACTGGCACCTTTGAAAAGTCTGATGAAGCGCAGCTTAGGTCAATCCTTGGTCAATAAAGACAGTCATCCAATTGGTCAGGCATAGAGTCATAGAGGAAAAAGATCTAGCTAGCGAGTTAGGTGTTGGTAGAATGAATGACACATTTGTTAAACATAAGTTGTTTGAATATGCCCGCAAGGCTACATTGAGGCTCTGCAACACTTTCGCGTACGCTGTCAGTAGGGCAAGGAATGGAATATCGTTGACTCAATATCAAAATAAGAAATCATTTGAAATAGGACAGAAGAAAATCGAGGTATCAACCATATCTACTGTTGCACCGTCAGGAAGAGGCAACGCTACAGAAAATGAAAGTATGCATCGACTTGGTCAACATGACTCTGTACTAGTATCAAAACAAGATTACCTAAACCTATTGGAAAAAAGAATAAAGGATTTAGAGTTGGAGAATAGCATTTTAAAGAGAAAGTTCTGGAAACTAACATACAAAGGAACAAAAACTATAAGCATATCACTGCTCTTCGTAGGCGGAACATCATTAGTAACGTCATATGCTTATGATTCAGTAATCTTAGCATTCGTCGGACTCGGACTAGTGCTATGGGGAGTAGTGGTATTTTCGGCTTTGCCATTCAGGCAGGTACCTGCAAGTGTAATCTATCCAATTATGTTACACACGATAAAGACACTCGACTACATTCTGGTCAGCATGGGTTACAAAGGGAGAACTATATTCTATCATCTAAAGGATCAGGACGGTCAGGGACAGGGTTACCTGTTCATTCCATATGAATATACATACGAAATACCAAATCATCAGATAGTCAAAGAAAAGATGTTTTATGATGCTCCGAAAGGGTTATCTATTGTAGCACCCAGTCAAGGTCTTCTTGAACTCTTCGAAAGAGAACTAGATGTAAACTTTGAAACTGTTGATCTGAACTATGTACGAGAAAAGCTTTCAAAACTATTGACTGAGGATCTTAAGTTAATTGATAATCTTTCCATAGAAAATAGTGAGGGTGTTACAAAAGTTAAGATCTTTGGAAAAACATCTGCATACATTTGCGATTCTATAAATAAGCAAACGCAGGTAGGAAATCACCTAGGCTGTCCACTCTGCAGCACATTTGGATTAATACTCAGCAAAGTTAATGGAAAACCAATGACAATCAAAGAGAGTAATGTGAACAATGACTGCATACAAACCAGTTATGTCATGTTGAATGTGTAATGACCTTCATGATTTCGTTGTGGGATATTGGATTATGGCTTGCGGTATCATCATTCTTAATGATCGTGACATCAGAACTTATATCACCGCACTACGGCAGGATAAACACAGTTATTGAATTCAAAAGGATTAGGCGACTAGCATTATCAGTAGGTATAGCCTATCTATGTGTAGCATCAATAAACATAGTATCTATGCTTTCCGGATAAGTTCTTGATATGTATAACATAGAACTGTTAATTAGTATTGTATTGCTTTTGACTGCGTACAATACGGATTCTAACATAGACAAAGAAAGCACCTCGATTACCACATCTGCTGAGATAGCATTCAAAAGCATAAATCAGGCGCAACTCGCAGGTGCTGATGTATCTGATCTCGTTAAGAGATTCAACACAGCATTAGATTTGATAGACCGGAGTGAAAAATCCATGTTTGATTCTTGCAGCTCAAATAAGGATTGCAATGACAAGGCCATTACCATGTTTGTGGAGATAACTAACGACGCGCATTTTCTGAAAGAGCAAGTTAAGGACTTGGCAAGTTTTCAGAAACTAGTCAACCTTGGCATTTACACACCTCTTTCCGCATTCGTAACCTCAGTAGCTGGATATTGGTCTTTCAAGGCATGGAAATCTCATAATGCTAGAAGATTTCTCGAGATGGAGATTAAGGTAAAGGAAAAATGAGTCTTGCTAAACTAATATCACAATGCAGTCAAGTTCTGGCATCAAGAGCATTTTTGCTCTTTTTTGCTTCCCTGCTCATGATTTCTATAAGCATAGCATACGTTGCGTCTGAGCCCAGACCACAAGAAAGATTTCTGAGTATAAGCACATTGGGTAGCAAGATGATGCTAAAGGACTATTATCCTACAGGTAGTTCTACAATAGATGTAGGCGATAATGTAAATTGGTATCTAAATGTTTACAATCGCATGGGCCAGGTTGAATATCTTTCAGTTAGAATAAAATTGCTCAACTCTACTCAGGCAGCGCCTGAATCTGACACATTATATCAAAGTCCAGAGGGTTACATATTTGAACTAAAACAAATACTGCAGAATAACTCCACATGGGCCGTCCCTCTGACGTGGAGTATCAAAGATGTTGATAAGGAGCAAGATCACATTGCTATAAAGAGCCTCGAGATAAACGGTATGGTTGTTGATGATCTTAACATTAGAAGTACTAGTGGAGGCTTCAGGATGATAATAGAGCTGTGGCGATACGATGCAAACAGTGGGGATTTCGCATTTGATTGGGATTCTAATACTGATAAAAGGAATACGTGGAATCAGGTATGGTTCAAAATAAAACAGAACAGATAGAGCAAACCGAACTACTGCAAGGAATGGTAATTGATGTCATACGTAAGTATGGATGCGCAAAAGTAAGGAACGTAGTTGACAAATTGCAGCAACTAGACAGATCTATAACATTCGAGGAGATTCGTGATGTCATGAATGAATTGAAACACGATAGCATAATCACACTATCAGAACCACGTGTAGAAGGTTCGTTCTTTAGCTATATGAAGAGTATTTCCAAAAGTGCACCTTTCTGGCTGACTGTGTTTGTTTCAATTGCAACGCTCTCCACAGTCTACCTAGTGCCTCAAGAGGGGCCATGGTTGATAGCTAGGATCGTTGTCGGAGCTGTATTTGTGCTATTCATGCCAGGATACGCTCTAGTCCAAATCTTGTTTCCTAAGAAAGATATGGATTTTGTGGAACGTATAGTGCTAAGCATAGGTCTCAGTTTCGCGGTTTCTCCCATCATCGGGTTGATGCTGAACTACGTACTGTGGGGAATAAGACTCGACTCTATAGTAGTATCTCTGAGCGCTGTAAGTATTGCATTGGCCCTTGGTGCCATCTACAAGAAGTTCAAGATGAAGCGAAGATTGCCTATATTGTAGATCTTTTGTTGAAATGAATTTGACTGATAGAACATCCGAGAAACTGGCAAAGGGATCATACTACCTAATTCTAGAAAGTATCACTAACGTAGTGATTGGTGCTGTGTTGTGGATTGTCATGGCAAAAATCATCGATCCAGCATCGTTAGGACAGGTGATGGTTGCCATTGCGTTTGCAACCAGTGTTATAGGATTCGCAGGGTACGGTGTCCGAGTTACAATTTCCAAGTATATTGCAGAGTATAATGCTAGGAACATGCCAAGTACTGCAGATAGCATCATGAAGCTTGGCATCAAACTGGCTCTGATTGTAAGTGGAGCAGCGGCAGTCTGCGTTGCTTTGCTATCCAACCATATAGCTACTATAGCTTACAATGATCCATCTCTTTCGGCCCTATTGGCAATTGCTGTTGTAGCTTACCTCCCCTCACAGACAATAGTAATAGCACTCATGGGGGTATTCCAAGGTCATCAAAGGATGGAATATTCTCTTATCACTTTCCTGATCTATGAGCTTTCGAGACTAGCAATTGCGGTAACATTGGTGTTATATGGATTCAGTAGTTTTGGTATAATAATTGCTTTCTCCGCGTCATCAATAATTGCGGCGATCGTATGTCGTGTGTATTTAATTCCCAAAATAGTTCCCAAAACCAAATCTGATAAGGAAGAAAGGCTAAGGAGCGTAGGACATATAATCAAGTTTTCAGGCATGAACTACTTTGCGGTCGGAATGCGTACTCTAAGTGCTCAAATGGGAGTGATAATTTTGGGTACGCAAGACTTTGAATTGGCTGCCTTTTTTGGTTTATCAGTCATGATAGCGAACGTTGTTGGCGGCGTCTCGACTGCTGTATCGCGAGCGGTGCTACCTACTGCATCAGAGGAGTGGGCAAGAGGAAATAGAGCTAAATTTAAGAATGTGTTTAATAAGACGGTAAGAATATCGCTATTGCTGAGTGGCTTTAGTTTTATAGTGTTCATGATCGAACCCAGTCATGTGCTGAGATTATTGTCAGATTCTTATCTCGAGGCATCATCTGCATTAAGAATACTTGTAGTATCTGCAATAATTAATGCCATTGGCACAATAATAATTTCAATGTTAAATGCGGCTAACAGAGCAACCATAGTTGCGAAGATCGGCTTTCTATCATCTGCAAGTACCATAGCATTGACGTTCCTTCTGGTTCCAGCAATCGGCATTGATGGCGCTGCAATTGCTATTCTTGTCGGTTCATTGGCTAGTCTAATTCTATCGGTCATAATACTCAAAACGAAAGAAAAACTAACTGTTTCTGTTAAGAGTGTAGTCAAACCTTCTATATCGATGCTGGTAGGATTGCTTACTGGTTACTTCTTATATGCACTATGGGATAATTTCATACTGGCTCTTTCTTTGGCAGTCATGTTATATGCTGGATTTTCCATGTTGTATCGTGTAATTACGCAGAATGAATTAAAAGCTTTGTTAACCATAGTACTGCGTACGATGCGGGCCTAAATTGAGCACTCATCAGACTGTAAATAATTGATCTAACTTGCATTTCTGGTTGTTGCTCCTGTCAGTATTGGTTGCTCCATATTTGCTCATTACCGCATTGATATTAGCGTATGGAAGAGAGCAAAATATATGGAAAAATAGAGAGTATAACACATCAGTCACAGTTTTCATTCCAACTTATAATGAGGAGAAATACATAGAAACTAAACTAGAGAATTTAATTTCACAAACTTACTCAGTTAACGAGATCCTGATCTATGATTGCTCTACAGATAAAACACCGTATCTGGTAGAAAAATATCAAAGACAATATCCACAAATTAAATTGATCAGACAGGGACAGCGTATAGGACCTGCAAGAACATTCAACCAAGCCCTCATGGATGCTAAAGGAGAGATAATCATAAAAACCGATGCGGATGTTTTGTTAAAATCACATGATGCTATAAATAATCTGATTTGCAATTTCTCGAATCCTGGAATTGGGGCGGTTTGTGCTGTTTACGTAAAGGAAAGAGGCTTTGAGAAACACTACAGAAATCTAATGACGATGATACAAGTAGCCGAGTCCAATATTGATAGCACTGTAATAGCACATACTGGATTGCTCGCATTCAGGAAGTCCGCCACATCATTAGTAGATCCTAACTCCATGGCAGAAGACACCGAAGAATTCATTTTGGTTAGAAAAAATGGTTTTAAAACCATTATCGACGAGTCAGTAGAGGCAGAGGAAGAGATACCTGACAGCTTCGTGCTGAGAAGAAATCAGAGAGATAGACGCGCTCAAGGAATAATTAAAGCAATGATAAGTAACAAGGATGTATTCTTTAATACGAGGTTTGGTAAGTACGGATTCATAATATTTCCAGTCGAGTTATTCATAATAGCACTGTCTCCCTTCATTTTGTTAACCATAGGAGGACTATTAGCTTATGTTTTGTATCTAATCAATCCATTGTTTCTAGGATTCCTAATAATTCCAATTGTCATTTTGGCAAATAGATCGAAGATGTTATTTGCAGTGCTGGATACACAAATGAGCGGACTGATAGCAGCATGCAAAGTTATGTTGAATAAAGATCAGCCGATCTGGAAAAAGGTCAGGTAACAGTCTTGCCAGCAAATTACGATTTGGTTGTGGATCATAACAGCAGAGTTTCTCAAGTGAGATCTTTCCTAAGATGAATTATATGAAGAAAAAGAAGACAATCTTGTTTGGTATAGACGGTGCTACTTGGAACCTTCTGGATAAGTATCTCATGGATGGGTATCTCCCAACTTTTGATTATGTAATAAAAGGTGGTACAAGGGCTACTATGCTATCTACGATACCAGCTGTCACATTACCTTCATGGACTAGTATGTTTACTGGTGTTAATCCGGCTAAACACGGATTGACTGATTTCATTTTGAAAGCAAAGAAAAAATTTGTTCTAGCAACGTCGAATTACAGAATGATCGACACTATCTGGCAAATAATGGGTAGGAAGGGTGTAAAATCGATCGTAGTAAATGACCCTACAACCTACCCTCCTGAAAAGATAAACGGTATCATGACAACTGGACTAATGACGCCTCCTGGAGCTAACTACGTTTACCCTTTGGAACTTAGAAGCGAAATAGAACGGGTAGCGGGTGGGTATTGGACCGATCTGCCTTTGGACTATTATCTTACAGTAAGTAAAAACTACGATAGAGCATATTCTATGGTAGAAGAGTTCGCGAACAAGACAGCAAAGGTTGGTAACTATCTTGCACAAAATTACGAATGGGATATGCTAGCCGTGATATTCATTTCCACTGACAAGATCCAACATACGCTATGGCACAAACAAGAGTACATACTCAAACATTATATGCAAATTGACAATATACTGAAGCATTATTTGGACATAGCCAACAAGGAAGATGCAAACATACTGATAGTTTCTGATCATGGATTCGGTCCATTGCAAAGGACATTTTACATAAACACTTGGTTGGCCAACATAGGTTTTCAGAAACGTAAAACGAATTTAATTAATCTAATGGCGCGAATAGGATTGTCACCAGCCAAGATTGCGGTTGGATTGAAGAAGTTTCGTCTTTATGAATTAGTGCTACGAAATCTTATGCAGTCTGATCTAATCGTAGACGCAGCATTTCAGTATGATCGACCTATCGATCTAGACAACTCAACCGCGTTCGCTAAGGCAGAAGGTATCTTCATAAATGATAGTGTCATGTCGGATTCATACGAAAAAACTAGACAAACCATAATGGAAAAACTAGAAAAACTAAAAGACAACGATATGCCAGTGGTGGCAAGAGCTTACAAACGCGAAGAGGTCATGCATGGCGCATATATCGGTAGGGCGCCAGATATTTTGTTTATTTTGAACGATGGATATTGCCCTACATACTACTCAGACGGACCAGACTCAGAATACATAGGAACTGATAAGGGTGGATATAAGGGTGGTTCTGCTAACACCGGTATTCATAGACCTGAAGGGATACTCATGTCGTATGGTTCTGACATAAAACAACATGAGATAATGGATAGAGTTAGAGTCTATGATATAGCACCAACTATATTACACATGATGGGATTGGCGATTCCTTCCTACATGGATGGTCATGTATTGAAAAATATCTTCAAGGCTAACAGTAAATTAGTTGAGCAAGAAAATGTTGTTGAAGCTAATGAAGTCAACAGGATCAAGAATAAATTGCATAGATTGAAGATCACCTGATTTACTAGGTAATATTACATGAAGAAAAGAACGATTTTGTTTGGTATCGATGGAGCCACATGGCAACTCGTAGACAGATTCATAGAGGAAGGTTCGATGCCAAATCTGAAGTATGTAATAGATCACGGTGTTAAAGGAGTTCTAGTGTCTACTTTCCCAACAGAAACCATGGCTGCATGGACAAGTATATTCACTGGAGTTAATCCGGGGAAGCATGGGATGCCTGATTTTAGACTTAGAATAAATGATCGTATAGAGATCGCACAGTCAAGGTACAGGATGGTTGAGACTATTTGGCAGATATTAAGCAAGAAAGGATTAAAAACTATAGTGGTAAATGATCCAGTTACATACCCACCAGATGCGATTAACGGCATAATGACAACAGGTTTGATGACTCCGCCCAACGCTAACTATGTATTCCCTGCAGAAATGAGAAGTGAAATCGATAAGGTTGTTGGTGGTTACATGTGCGAACCTCCCGAAAACTTCTATGAAAAAGCTATTACTGCCAAGGCAGAAGCATACTCTATGTTGGAGCATGTCGCAACAAAGCAAGCACTTACGGCGCTACATTTGGCAAAGAACTACGAATGGGATATACTAGCTCCAATATTTACTACAAGCGACAGACTCCAGCATGTTTTCTTTGCGGATCATCATTACCTGAAGCGACATTATGCGTTGTTAGATGGATTTTTGCACAAGTTTCTTGATATAGCCAGTGAGGGAAACACGAATTTGCTTATAGTGTCGGATCACGGTTTCGGTCCACTTCATAAATCTCTATACATCAACACATGGTTGAAGGAAGCAGGTTTCCAGAATGTTAGAAAAAGCGCAATCCGCTCCATGCTGATCTCTGGAGGCCTAACAATCTACAAGCTAAAAGAACTAATTGGAAAGTTGCATATTTCTGGGCTTGCTTTAAAAATGTACAAGCTGAGCCCCAACATGATAAAAGAAGCCCTTCCTTTGGGAACTTATGAAGAGAACCAGACTGATTATTTGACTTCGCAAGCGTTCAGCACAGCTTACCATGGAATATACCTCAACAGCAATCTTAAAGGCCAAGAGTACGAACAGGTTAGGGATGCCATTATAAACAAACTCTACGAATTAAAGGATAATGGCACTAAGGTAGTTGAACGGTTGTACAGGCAAGAAGAAGTGCTATGGGGGCAATACAATGACAGAGCTCCTGATATCTTTATTGTAACAAAAGTGGGTTACGGTATATCTACACATCTGAATCCAGAGATCTTCGATAGACCACAAAACCATGGTGTTACTATTTCTGGTTCTCATAGACTAGAGGGAATAATAGCTGCAACAGGACCTGATATAAAGACAGGCATGACGATAGAGAATAATATGTATGTCTGGGATGTTGCAACCACAATTCTGCATACGTTAGGATTGCCAATATTGGACTATATGGATGGCAGAGTTATAACGGAGATGTTTAAGGATAGTAATCAATTAACAAGGACTGTTCATAAAGCGGTAAATGAAAGAGATAGAATTAAACATGCAGTACGCAATCTGACATAGAGCAATCATTGTATAAAAAATTACAAACAAAAATCCGGCATACAAATTTGATTATCCAGAAATGTTCTGCAACTGCTGATAGAAGGTGATATAAATATGATGAGTTTAAGATCTGCCAGAAACAAACCACTTAGCTCTAATTTCATTAATTATCTTCCAATAGCATCAATTATTCTCTTTGTTCTGACTCTTAGCAGTCTGTCAATTACAGAATTCCCAGCAGACCCTCTATACTACGTGAAATCTCTTCCGTATTACTACTGGGCTGGTATCTGTATAACTCTAGCATCTATTCTAATTCCTTTGTGGTTCAAAATCCCATCACATGAGTACTTTAGGATTTTATCTTTAATTATGCTCGGGTTCTATGTGTATGGTACCCCCGTATTAGCTTCTGAAATTCCTCGCTTCCAAGATATTTTCATTCATGGAGCTGGTGTACCATCAATAATCTCAACAGGTCTTATCGATCCTACACATAGATACGCCAGCGAGCATCCTAACGCGTTCGTATTCATGTCCATGTCTGTTATTGTACAAAATATCGGAGCGTTTGAGTATTTTAAATTCATCGAACTGATCATTATGCTCTCATTAATCCTTTTGATATACTATATAGCAAGGTTCTTCAATCCTGCTTATGCTGCTATTGGCCCGCTTGCGTTTATTGGTGTGTACTGGGTCGATCAAGGACATTTTTCACCGCAGGGAATTGCTATTGTTCTATACCTGATATTTTTCCTGTCCATGATCAAGGCTATAGCCACTACCAAGAACAACAGAAACTGGTTAATACTAACAATACTTATGCTAGTGGCAATTAATTTAACTAGCCCCACAAACTCTTTCTTTCTGCTCATAAATCTCTTAACTATTCCTGCTGTTGGCTATGTGATAAGTAGACAAAGAAAGATCCCCAACAGAATAGTCATTATTGCTTTCATTTGTGCTGTAATATTTACTGGATGGTCCACATATAACGCAGAGTCGCGAACTATTCTGAAAGCAGAGGTATTTGGCGATGAAATAGAAGAAAAGCTTGGTTCTGTGGATAGCACGAAGATAACCCGCACACCCGACAAAACTTACCTATTTGTTAACAACATCAGAATGTCCGTAACTATCAGTGTTATAGCGTCGGGAGTAATACTCTCCTTCATTCTGATGCGAAACAAATCAAAACTGGATCATGTAATAATGCTAGCAGGGTGGTTCGCAATTGCTTACTTGATCATAGTGAGCTTTTACATATCAACATTCTTGCTTGCAAGACACTTCATGTATACGGTATTTCCATGGGCAATTGTAGTTGCATTTTTCCTAGCTTATGGAAAACAAAGCAGATGGTATAAAGGTATAAAGCTATTCTTGCTCTTTTCCATAGTAGCATTCACAATTCTAATTCCCGTAACGCGTTATGGGCGCGAACCTACCACATATGTTCCTGCCTCGCTAGTCAACTCTGGAGAATTGCTAGCAGAAAAATCAACCGAAAGCAACATCGTCGCTTATGGTATGAGTGCCAGTGTAACAAAGTATCTTAATGCTATAGTTGGCGGCGATATAGAAGTACGAAGATATCATCTCTTCTTTGAAAAAGTTTTCGAAGAAGATGAAACTTACAAAGTGGAGGATTGGATCAGACGTGAGGCTACGGACATGGATGATAAGATAATTTTCTCCGAAACCGAGAAGAATATTATAGCCTTAAAATACAGCGAAGCCGAACTTTATGAGACATTTGAGAATAACGTAAGAACTACAGACAATTTGCTCATTAATAATGGGGACGCAAGAGTATATTCAAGGATAGACTAGACAAATTATTATCAAGACTACTAACTTTCTAAACACTTGATTTTGGCGTAACACAAATTAATGCGAAACTGAAGTATAGAACTATGAATACACAATAATTAAATAATTCAGAAATAGTGACACTGCAATGAAAGTAACAGTTTTAGCATTAGACGGATTTGATAGTAATTTACTTTCGTTAAACGAGTTTTCGTCATTAGCATCGTTGTACAAAGATGGAGTTTCATCACACCTTATGAGTACTATACCCTATACTACGCCCACAGCTTTTGCAAGCATGCAGACAGGTAAAGATGCCGGCAAACATGGTGTATCTGGATTTCTTAAATTTGATGGCTCTGCGAAATCTCGCTTGTACACTGGAAGTGATATCGAAGACAAGACCTTCTATGAGATTTTACATGAACATGGAAAGAAGTGCTTCATAATGGGTTTACCGTACAATTATCCTCCTAGAATACCTGGAGATCTGGTATTCGACTGGCTTTCTGGTAAATCCAACGAGTCATTGATCCATCCATCTTCTCTGGTAAATAATTTCCCGGAATTGACAGGTTTGCGTACATTTCCAGATCGTGCTAATACATTAGAAGAATTCATGGAACGTCTTCAGAGAGAGACGAAGAAATTGTTGGATGTTGTAACGAAGGTTTTCCGCTCAAGAACATATGATTTCTGCTTCTTTTATGTCCCTGCTCCAGACAGAATACAGCACAAAATCGCTGTTGACATAGCAGAAGGGAGCAATTCTAGGAGTGTAAGAATTGCAAAACAAACTTTTCAAGACATAGATAATTGTATCAAAACAATGAATTCGGAGCTACGAAATGATGAAGTGTTGATGATAATGTCCGATCATGGTTTTGCTACATACGATCATCAGTTTTTCATAAACGATTGGCTTAAAGAGAACGGCTATCTGATTTATGGTTCATCAGATGCATACACAGATGATAGATCCATACGTGCCAAAGTGAGATATTCTGACGATGCCGATCTAGCAATGAGTCAGCTGAAAACCATCAGAATTCCTAGATCTATGGGCAAATTTATACGCAAACATCAAACAGTTCGTCATCTTGCGTTATCATTGAGAATGAATATTGAGCGAAGTCTTGGGTTGAGTATAATAGATGCACCTAGTGTGGATCTCGATAAAAGTCTGGCAGTTTGTTTCGAAGCCCTAGAACAGGGCATTTATCTTAATAGAAAAATATTATCAGAAGGGGAGATTGAGCAGACAAAGAAAGAGTTGATCAAGAAATTGTCCGTAAATGGAATGCAGGCATATGACAGGAACGAGCTATACAGTGGACCAAAAGTAGGTAACATAGCGGATATTTATTTGGCCTCATCCAACTGTTGTTTTGGAATAGGTGTTGGTGGCACTGGTTTCGAACGCATGAAAGTAGGAGCGCATAGGAGAGAGGGTATATTGCTAATGTTAGGCAACGGTTTTGCAGGACATCCAAATTCGCCAACGCTCTTAGATATAGCTCCTACAATATTGCATTTGATGGATGTACCAGTACCTATGGACATGCAGGGTCGTGTTTTGTCAGAATGTTTCAAAGGTTCATCAGAATTAGCACAGAGAAAAACACAATACATAGAATCAAGTTCATCAAACATTCAGCAAACGACTGTAATGAATAAAGAAGAGGAGGAGATCGTTAGGCAGCGTCTTAAGGCTTTAGGTTATATCTAAAAGTAAAATATCTGAATGGTTGTTATTCATAGTAATTATGCAGCAGAACACTATAACACTTGTTTTATAACAATTACTACATCCGGCTTATATAACTATCACTAAATTCCAATCGTAATGACGGTTCACTTGGTTTCAAATCTGTTAACCTTCTTATTCTTTAGTGGAATCTTACTTGGATCTATTGCTGTAGCGCAGTCGTCTGGTGAGGGGTTAGAGAAAAAACCAAACATCGTAGTGATTTATACAGACGATCAACGATGGGATACAGTAGAATTCATGCCTACTGTGAAGAAACTAGCACGGGAAGGAGTGACATTCACAAACTCGTTCGTTACTACACCGCTATGTTGCCCAAGCAGAGCAAGCTTTCTTACAGGTCAATACGCTCATAATCATGGCGTATTAACGAACGAACCGCCTCATGGTGGAGCGCCGAAATTTAACGATACAGAAACTCTGGCTACAGCTCTTCAGAAAGCTGGGTATGTTACTGCATATGTGGGAAAATACTTGAATGCATATCAACGTATTTCTCCATACATACCTCCAGGATGGGATCACTGGTATGCGTTCGATAAGCCTGGGTATTACTCATATACGCTTAATGAAAATGGAATTATTAATAAATATGGAAATTCGCCAAGTGATTATTCTACCGATGTGATCGCAGAAAGAGCTACAGAACTTATAGCTGCTATGAAGACACCGTTCTTCTTAATGGTTGCGCCCACAGCTCCTCATGTTGATGATGGAAGTGTTATACCCGCTCCACGCCATCAAGGAACTTGTGATCTAGAACTACCTAGGCCATCAAACTTTAACGAGGAAGATGTAAGCGACAAACCGAAATGGATACAGGAACAACCAAAGATGGGCCCTGGAAAGATCGCAGATGTTGATTTGTTTCGACGACAGCAAATATGTTCGCTAAAAGCTGTGGACGATGCTGTTGCAAAGATTATTGACGCCCTTGGATCAGAAATCAAGAATACTGTAATTCTGTTTACGTCAGACAATGGGATTACTTGGGGAGAGCATCGTATAGGAAGCAAACAGAAAGGATCGATCAAAGACTGTATTTACGAAGAATGTATTCGCGTACCACTTGTACTGTACTATCCTGATTTGATTAAAGTATCAAAGCAGGTAGATGAATTTGTATTGAACATTGATATCGCTCCAACAATGGCTGAGATAGCTGGTGCTAGGTTAAGGGGTGTAGATGGTAGCAGCTTGTTACCATTGCTTACGGGCGAAGACATCAAATGGCGCGATGCTATATTGTTGGAATATTATCTTAGGCATGGATACTACAGTGCTGCTGTGCGCACTGAGAACTACAAGTATGTTGAGCTGGGAACCGGTGAGAAT
>Ga0247727_10011298_pt1 | contig 15618 bp, 15 predicted proteins | sample WisWelCaveWW1625_FD_202498 | JGI IMG/M metagenome (GOLD analysis project Ga0247727, IMG submission 202498) | Biofilm microbial communities from Wishing Well Cave, Virginia, United States - WW16-25 | ecosystem: Environmental > Aquatic > Deep subsurface > Groundwater > Cave microbial mat | place...
ACTCGCCGCTGCGCAGCTTGATCACGCCCGGGACGCGCACGAAGTCGACGCGCGCGCGGAAATCGAACGAGCCGATGATCGGCGACCCCGACAGGATCAGCACCGAGACCTGCTTGAATTTCTGCACCAGCGAATGCGCGATGGTGCGGCAGCGGCGCAGGTGGCCGAGGCCCAACGTGTCGTGGCTGTAGATCAGAATGCGGCGGTCGGCGCGCTTCGCTGTCATCCTCGCCCCCCTAGTCTCGTCCGGCGGTCCGTTCCTGTCATGCATGGCGGTCTCGCCGGAAAGCCGGCATTCTATACCGTGGTGCTGAAAATCGAGCAGCGCCACGTCGGCGCCCGGCGACGCGGCATATTGCGCGCTGCGTGCGACGCTGGCTTGACGCGCCCGGCGCCGCAGGTCTAGATTGATTGCAGCAGGAAGCAGGCTTCGTCCAATCAACGGGAAAGGGTACAGATGAATCTATCTTTCGTTCGTCTAGTCAGCCGGCTCTTGATCGTCTGCCTGATCGGCTTGCCGTTCCAGGTCAACGCCCAAATGATCGGCACCGACCAAGTCGCCTCCGCAGCGCAGGCGGCCGCAGCGCGCGATAGCGTCGCGAGCTTCATGAACCGCAGCGACGTTGCCGGCCAGCTGCAGGCGCTCGGCCTCACGGCGCAGGACGCCGCGGCGCGCGTCGCCGCGCTCACCGACGCCGAAGTCGCCAGGCTCGCGGGCCAGATCGAGCGCCTGCCGGCCGGCGCCGATGGCGGCAGCCTGGTGTTTCTGATCCTCGTCGGCTTGCTGATCTGGTGGTTCGTCAAGAAGTAGCCGCGGCAGCCGGAAAAGCCCGCGCTCGCGCGGGCTTTTTATTTGCCGCGCTGGCGGCCTTGTGCCTCGGCGGCTGCATCTCGCTGCCGCAGAGCGAGGCGCTGCGCGCCGCGCCGCCGCAGGGCCTGCCGCCGCGCGTGGAACTGGCGCAGGTACCGTTCCACCGGCAGGATGATTTCCTCTGCGGGCCCGCTGCGCTGGCGATGGTGTTCAATGCCGCGGGCGTGCAGGCGGATGTCGAGTCGGTGACGCCTCTGGTCTACCTGCCGGGCCGGCAGGGTAGCCTGCAGGCGGAGATGCTGGGCGCGACGCGGCGCTCGGGCCTCGTCGCCTACGTCCTCGCCCCCCGGCTGGAGGACCTGCTGCGCGAGCTGGCCGCTGGCACACCCGTGGTGGTACTGCTCAATCTCTCGTTCAAGTGGGTTCCGATCTGGCATTACGCGGTGGTGGTCGGCTACGACCTCGAAAAGCGCGAGGTGATCGTGCGCTCGGCCGGCCGGCAGCGCGACGAATGGAGTTTCGCCTTCCTCGAATTCTTCTGGCAGGACGGCAATCACTGGTCGATGCTGGCGCTGCCGCCGGGGCGCGTGCCGGCGAGCGCGCGTGAATCCGAGTTTGCCCTCGCGGTCGCCGCGCTGGAGCAGGCTGGCCGCGCGCGCGAAGCGCGCGAGTCCTACCGCGCGCTGCTCAAGCGCTGGCCGGACAACCTGATCGGCCTGATCGGCCTGGGCAACGTCGAATTCGGCTTCAAGGATCTGGCGGCGGCGGAGCAGGCCTTGCGCCGCGCCAGCGTGGCGCATCCGAAGTCCGCGGTCGCGTTCAACAACCTCGCCCACGTGCTGGCGGCGCTCGGCCGCCTGGCCGAAGCCGAGAGCGCCGCCCGCAGCGCGGTTGCGCTCGAAGGCCCGACGCTGCCGCAGGCGCGCAAGACGCTCGAGGCGATCCTCGAGCGGCGCGTCAGCCTCCCGTGATCTCCGCCAGGCGCTTCTTCGCCGCGACGCGCACCGCTTCCTGCAGGTCCGGGTGGGATTGCATGAAGCTCTCGAAGTCGTCCTTGTGCAGCACCAGCAGCTTGCAGGGCGATTGCGCGGTGATAGTCGCGGTGCGCGGGCGCTCGGCGATCAGCGCGATCTCGCCGAAGAAGTCGCCCGCGGCGAGACGACCCTTGGGCGCGGCCGTTTCCTGGTCCACTTCAACTTCGCCCGAGACGATGAAGTACATCGAGTCGGCCTGGTCGCCCTTGCGGATCAGCCGCTCGCCGCGTTCCGCGCGCCGCGCGCGCAGCACCCCGGCGACGGCGGCGATGCGCGACGCATCGAGGGTCCGGAACAGCGGCACCTTGGCGACCAGGTTCCAGGTATCGACGAATTCGCGCCGCCGCACGGCCTCGATGAAAGCCGATGCAATGATGCCGACCGGGATCGCGAACATGCACAGGCCCATCACCGCGGTGAGCCCGCCGGCGATTTTTCCCCACGGCGTCACCGGCGTGACATCGCCGTAACCCACCGTGGTCAGCGTCACGATGCCCCACCACATCGCCTCGGGAACGCTGCCGAACTTGTCGGGCTGCGCCTCGCGCTCGAAGTAGTACACCAGGCTCGATTGGAACACGAGCAGCGCGAGCATCAGCACCGCCGCGCTCCACAGCACGCGCCGCTCGCTGTAGACCGCCTCGACCATGAACTGGAACGCCGCGGTGTGGCGCAGCAGCTTGAAGATCGGCACGATGTCGAGCCAGTCGAGGTTCAGCCCGACATGCGGCGCAAGCGCGAACGGGATGGCGGCGACAAGATCCACCAGCCCGGGCAGCGAGAAAACATAGCGCAGGCGCTCGCGCGCGGCGCCGCCTCGGCCAACCCCAGCACCGGGATTCTCGGGCGCGATCCAGATGCGCAGGATGTACTCGATGGCGAAGCCGAGCGTGGTGAGCAGCAGTACCAGGTCGAGCAGGTTGGCGTGCGCGCGCCCGATCTGCGGCACCGATTTGAGCACCGCGGTGGTGACGCTGAGCGCGATCAGCAGCACCAGCCCCGTGCGCACCGCGTGGCCGCCCGATCCGCCCTCCTCGCGGGTAAGCAGCTGGTGGGCCCTCGCGCGCAGCGTTTCCCGGCGGCTGGATTCGCTCATCGCGGCGCTTTTTCCTTCCGCATTAGAATCAGCAGTGTCAGCGCCACGCCCATCTCGAGATAAATGACCCACATCGTCCGCGCCCTTGGCCCTTTCCTCTGCGCGATTCTAGTCCTCGGCGGTTGCGCCGCACTGCCGCCCCCTGACGCCTGCCCCGCCTGCCCCGCCTGCCCGGACTGCCCGGCGCCGGCGCGGCCCGCCGAAGCGAAGTACCAGCAGACGCCGTTCGCGGCGATCCCGGGCTGGGCGAATGCGCCGCTCGCGCCGGGCCTGCGCGCGTTCGCCGCCGGCTGCGCGCGGATCGCCGCCGCCACGTCGTTGCGCCGCGCCTGCGACGCGGCGCGCGCGCTGCCCGCGGACGACGAGTCCGCCGCGCGCGCCTTCGTCGAGATAACGTTCGATGCCTGGGCGGTCGCCTTCGCCGACGGCATCGCGGAGGGCATGGTCACCGGCTACTACGAGTCGGTGCTTGCCGGCAACCGCACACGCAGCGAGCGTTTCCGCCACCCGGTCTACGGCGTGCCGTCAGACCTGATCGCCGTGGACCTGGAAAGCGTCAACCCGGAACTGAAGGGCCTGCGCCTGCGCGGCCGGATAGACGGCAAACGCCTGGTCCCGTACTGGACACGCGCAGAGATTGAAAGCGGCAACGGAATTCGCGCGCCCGCCGTTGCCTGGGTGGAGGACCCGGTGGAGTTGTTCTTCCTGCAGATCCAGGGCTCGGGCCAGATCGAGCTCGCCTCCGGCGGGCGCCTGCGCCTGGGCTACGGCGACCACAATGGCCATCCTTACCGGTCGATGGGCCAATACCTGATCCAACGCGGCGAGCTTGCCTTGGAGCAGACCTCGATGCAGGGGATCAAGGCCTGGGCCGCGGCCAATCCGCGCAAACTGCGCGAGGCGCTGGATGCCAATCCGAGCTACGTCTTCTTTCGGGAAATGCCCGAGGGTGCAAATGCGGGCAGCGGGCCGATCGGCACACTGGGCGTACCGCTCAGCGCGGGCTACAGCATCGCCGTCGACCCGCGCTTCGTCCCGCTCGGTGCGCCGGTGTTCCTCGCCACCAGCTGGCCGCTGTCGGCGCAGCCGATGGAACGGCTGATGGCGGCGCAGGACACCGGCGGCGCGATCCGCGGCGCGGTGCGCGCGGACTTCTACTGGGGCAGCGGCAACGAGGCCGGTGCGCTCGCCGGGCGCATGCGCCAGCAGAGCCGGATGTGGGTCCTGTGGCCGCGCGGTGAAATACTGCCGAAGCCCTAGCTCAGTTCTTCTTCGACGGCTGCTTGGCGATTTCGTCCAGCTTGGCGCGCAGCTGGCCGAGCGGCATGCCGCCGCCCGCGCGCTCGCCGTTGGCGAAGAACAGCGTCGGCGTGCCGTTGATGCGCAGCGAGCGTCCGACGTCCAGCACCTTGTCCACCGGGTTGGCGCAGTTCGCGCCGCCGGCCGGCACCTTCGGCGTATCGGCCGCCGCCAATTCCAGCCAGGCCTTGACGCGGTCCGGCGCGCACCACACCGCGCGCGAATGGTCGGCGTAGTCGGGGCGGATCACCGGGAACATGAACACGTAGACCGTGATGTCGTCGATCTGCAGCAGCGACTGCTCCAACCGCCGGCAGTACGGGCAGTACGGGTCGGTGAACATCGCCAGCAGCCGTTTGCCATTTCCGCGCTGGATCTTGAGCGCGAGGTCCAGCGGCAGCGAATTGAACTCGATCGCCGAGAGCTTCTGCAGCCGCTCCTCGGTGAGGTTGCGGCCGGTCCTCGCCTCGATGATGCTGCCGTTGACGAAAAAATTCGCCTGCGCATCGGTGTAGAGGATCTGCGGCCCCTCCTGGTTCTGGAAGCGCACCTCGAACAGCCCGGCGAGCGGCGCCGGCTGCACGCCCTCGACCCGCACGTTCGGGAACTTTGCCTTCAGCACTTGGCGGATCAGCGTCTCATTGGCGGACGCGGGCACGGCGAGCAACGCAATAACGAGCAACAGAATGTTCTTCATTCGAGGCTTTAACCCATCGCGTGGCGCATCAGCAGATTCTTTAAGACCGGCAGACGGTCGGCGAGGTTCAATGCCGCGTTGCGCAGCCGCGCAAAACCTGTTCCCGGGGCATCGAACAGGCGGTAGAGGCCATGCACCGTGGCGCCCATTGCCAGTATGGCCTCGGCGCGCGAGCGCTCGTAGCGGCGCAGCAGCCGCAGGTCGCCGGGATCGCGGCCCGGCTCCCGCCCGGCAAGCACCCCGGCAAGCGCGCGCGCATCCTGCAGGCCGAGGTTGGCGCCTTGCCCGGCGAGCGGATGGATCACATGCGCGGCGTCCCCGGCGAGCGCAACGCGCGGGGCGACGAGGCGCCGGGCCGCGAGCCGCTGCAGCGTAAATCCGCGCGGCGGCGTCACCGGCGAAAGTTCGCCGAGCGCATGGCGCGCGGCGGCGGCGACTTCACGCGCGAGCCGCTCGCCGTCGAGCGCGAGCAGGCGCGCGGCCTGCGCGGCAGTCGTCGACCACACCATCGACGCATGATCGCCGGACAGCGGCAGCAGCGCGAGCACCGCGCCTCCCTTCGCAGCGCCCTGGAACCACTGGTACGCGACGTTGCGGTGCGGCCGCGCGCAGGCGAAATTCGCCACCACTGCAGTCTGGCCATAGGGGCGTTCCTCGCTGGCAATTCCCGCCTGGCCGCGCACAAAGGAGCGCGCGCCGTCGGCGCCGACCACCAGCTTCGCGCCGAGTTTGCGGCCGTCCGTGAGACAAAGGCTGGCGCGCTGTTCGGCTATTTCCAGTTCCTGAATGCTTGAAGCAGGAAACAGTGCGAGGCCCTCCTGGCCTTCGAGCCCGCGCCACAGCGCCTCCTGCAGCAACCGGTCCTCCACGATCCAGGCGAGTTCGGCGCAACCCGTGCGGTAGGCGTCGAACTCAAGCATCGACTCGCCATCATCGCCATAGACGCGCATTGCGTGCACCGGCGTCTTGCGCGCCTCCGCAATCGCGCTCCAAGCGCCAAGTTGCGCGAGGAACGCGGCGTTTCCCGGACTAACGGCATAGACGCGGGCGTCGAAACCCCGCGCATTCGATATCGCGTGCTGCTCTTGGGCAATCAGTGCAACCCGTGCGCCCGCGAGCGCGCGCGCCGCGGCCATGCCCACCAAGCCGCCCCCTGCGATCGCCACGTCGAACTGCAGTTCAGTGTTCACAGCGTTACGCTCTCAACTCTTTGACTCGAATCCCTTTTTGGGCGAAAATTCGCCCTCTTCACCGGGGCGAATTAGCTCAGCTGGTTAGAGCAGCGGAATCATAATCCGTTTGTCCGGGGTTCGAGTCCCTGATTCGCCACCACCCCCTTTTCTGTAGACTGCCCCAATGATGCGCAGCGTACCGATCGTCCTCCTGCTCGCCTTTGCCGCTGGCACGGCGCAAGCGCAACTGCGCACGATCCCTGCCGACGCCAAGCGCGCCACCATGAACCACGTCGAGGGGATGACGGTCCTCATCGACGGCAAGAAAACCCAGCTCGCCGCGGGCGCGCAGATCCGCGATGGCCGGAACATGATCGTGGTTCCCGCCGCCGTGCCTCCCGGGGTGAAAATCAAGTACATGCCTGACGTCCAGGGCCAAGTAGCGCGCATCTGGATTCTCTCGCCGCAGGAAGCGGCGCAGCCGGATCCGAAAAAGTAGGGAATGACCGGCAAAGTCTTCATCCGCACTTTCGGTTGCCAGATGAACGAGTACGACTCGGCGAAGATCGCCGATGTGCTCGCCAAGGCCGAGGGTCTCACGCCCGCCGCCAGTCCCGACGAAGCAGACGTCATCGTCTTCAACACCTGCTCGGTGCGCGAGAAGGCGCAGGAGAAGGTGTTCGCCGACCTGGGCCGCGTCAAGCATCTCAAGCGCGCGAATCCCAAGCTCATGATCGCGGTCGGCGGCTGCGTCGCCAGCCAGGAAGGCGGCGCGATCGTCGAGCGCGCGCCCTTCGTCGACGTGGTCTTCGGCCCGCAGACCCTGCACCGCCTACCTGAACTGCTCGAGCGCCGTCGCGCCAGCGGCCGGCCGCAGGTCGACGTGAGCTTTCCCGAAATCGAGAAGTTCGACAATCTGCCGCCGGCGCGCACCGAGGGCGCCAGCGCCTTCGTTTCGATCATGGAAGGCTGCAGCAAGTACTGCAGCTTCTGCGTGGTGCCCTATACGCGCGGCCCGGAATTCTCGCGGCCGTTCGACGATCTCGTCGCCGAAATCGCCGGCCTCGCGGCACAGGGCGTGAAGGAAATGACGCTGCTGGGGCAGAACGTCAACGCCTGGCGCGGAGAAATCGACGGGGCGGCGCAGGATTTTGCGGAGTTGCTTTTCTACGTAAATGAAATTCAAGGCATCGAGCGCATTCGCTATACCACCTCGCACCCGCGCGAGTTCACGCAGCGCCTGATCGACGCCCACGCCGAGCTGCCGCTCCTGGCCGCGCACGTGCACCTGCCGGTGCAGTCGGGCTCGGACCGCGTGCTGGCGGCGATGAAGCGCGGCTACACCTCGCTCGAGTACCGCTCCATCATCCGCCGCTTGAGGAAAGCGAAGCCCGGCATATCCGTGTCGTCGGATTTCATCGTCGGTTTCCCCGGCGAAACCGCGGCCGACTTCGCGGCCACACTGGCGCTGGCGCGCGAACTTGAGTTCGACGGCTCCTACTCGTTCCTTTACAGCCCGCGACCGGGCACGCCCGCAGCGGAACTGGAGGATCCGATCCCGCATGCGGAGAAGGTCGGGCGCCTGCGGCAGCTGCAGGCGCTGCTCGAGGCGCAGGCGCATGCCGTGAGCGAGTCGATGGTGGGCACGCTGCAGCGCGTGCTGGTGGAAGGCCCTTCGAAGCGGGACCCCATGGAGCTCGCGGCGCGCACCGGCAACAACCGCACGGTGAACTTCGCCGGCCATGCAGGATTGGTGAACGCCTTCGCCGACCTGAAGATTACCGAAGCGCGGCACCACTCGCTGCGCGGTGAACTCGCGCATGCGGGCTAGGCCTGCCTCTCATCCCGTGGAGGTCCGGCTCGACCCGGTCGACAACCGGCGCCTCGCGCGGCTGTGCGGCGCGCTGGACGCCAACCTGCGGCAGATCGAATCGGCGCTGGACGTCGAGATCGCGCGCCGGGGTGCGCGCTTTTCGGTGCGCGGCGAGCCCGACCGCGCGGCGCGCGCCGCGCGCGCGATCGAGCTGTTCTACGACCGTGCCGCGGACGAACTCACCATCGACGACGTGCAGCTCGGCCTGACCGAGATGGTGCAGGACCGCAACTCCAGCGACGCCATGAAGGAGGCGATGAAGACTGCCGCCAGCGGCGACCACCCGCAGCTGCTGACGCGCCGCGCCGAACTGCAGGGCCGCACCCCGCACCAGCTGCAGTACATCGAGAACATCCTGGCGCACGACATCACGCTCGGCATCGGCCCGGCCGGCACCGGCAAGACCTACCTGGCGGTCGCCTGCGCGGTCGACGCGCTGGAACGCGACAAGGTAAAGCGCATCGTGCTGGTCAGGCCCGCGGTCGAAGCCGGCGAGCGGCTCGGCTTCCTGCCCGGGGATCTCGCGCAGAAGGTGGACCCCTACCTGCGGCCGCTGTACGATGCGCTCTACGACCTCGCCGGCTTCGACAAGACCGCCAAGTTGCTCGAGCGCGGCACCATCGAGCTCGCGCCGCTCGCCTACATGCGCGGACGCACGCTCAACCACGCGTTTGTCATCCTCGATGAAGCGCAGAACACCACGCCGGAGCAGATGATGATGTTCCTCACGCGCATCGGCTTCGGCGCCAAGGCAGTGGTCACCGGCGATGTGACGCAGATCGACCTCGGGCGCGGGCAGAAAAGCGGCCTCATCGAGGCGCGCCGCATCCTCGCCGCGGTGCGCGGCATCGCATTCACCGATTTCACGTCCGCCGACGTGGTGCGCCACCCGCTGGTGGCGCGCATCATCGATGCCTACGAAAAGCAAGCGCAGGACGCGCAAGCGCCGCCGCCGAAGTAGCGTCACCGTCCAGCGCGCCGGCGGCGCGGCGCCCTCCGCCGCCCTGCTTCGCCGCTACGCGCTGGCCGCGGCTTCGCCGGGCGCGCAGCTGACGCTGCGCGTGGTCGGAGCGGCCGAATCGAAGCGCCTCAATTCGGTCTTCCGCAGAAGAAAACACGCGACCAACGTGCTTTCGTTCCGCTACCAGGAACGCCCCGTCGCGGGCGATGTCGTCCTCTGCCATCCGGTCATCGCGAAGGAGGCGGCAAGCCAGGGCAAGACACTGGCGGCGCACTATGCGCACCTGGTGGTGCACGGCATGCTGCACCTGCGCGGCCACGACCACCTGCGCAAGAGCGACGCGGCGCGCATGGAGCGCGCCGAGATCCGCATCCTGCGGCGCCTCGGGTTCGGCAATCCGTATGAGTGAAATGCAGCGGTAAAATATCTGCTCCCGCCCGCAATGACCGATTCCGCCCGACCTGGTTTGCTCGAGCGCCTCGCGGCGCTGGTCCTGCGTGAGCCCGCTGACCGCGCGGCGCTCACGCGGCTGCTGCGCTCGGCCTACCAGCGTAACCTGCTTGATGCCGATGCGCTTTCGATCATCGAGGGCGCGCTGACGGTGTCGGAGATGCAGGTGCGTGACATCATGATCCCGCGCGCGCAGATGGACGTGATCGACGTCCACTCGAAAGTGGAAGATTTCATTTCCCAGGTCATCGGCACCGCGCACTCGCGCTTCCCCGTGATCGACCAGAATCGCGACGACGTGATCGGCGTGCTGCTCGCCAAGGACCTGCTGCGCCACTACGCCGGCGAGGAGCAGTTCAACGTGCGCGAGATGCTGCGCCCGGCGATCTTCGTGCCCGAGGCCAAGCGCCTCAATGTGCTGCTGCGCGAATTCCGCGCCAGCCGCAACCACATGGCGATCGTGGCGGACGAGTACGGCGGCGTGGCGGGCCTGGTGACCATCGAGGACGTGCTGGAACAGATCGTCGGCGACATCGAAGACGAGTACGACTTCGACGAGGCGAGCGACAACATCCTGCCCGAGCCGGGCGGTCGCCATCGCGTCAAAGCGCTGACCCAGATCGCCGACTTCAACGCCGCCTTCGGCAGCGAATTCTCCGACGAGGAGCACGACACCGTGGGCGGCCTGGTGATCGCGCACCTCGGGCGCCTGCCGCGGCGCGGCGAGAACCTGTCCATCGCTGGGCTCAGGTTCCAGGTGCTGCGCGCCGACAGCCGGCGCGTCTACACGCTGATCGTGGAGAAGCCAAAGACGTGAGGTTTCGGCCTCACGCCGCCGCGATCCTCGCCGGCGCGGCGGCGGTGTTCGGTTTTTCGCCGCTCGATTTTTTTCCCGCCACGCTGCTTGCGCTGGGCGTGCTGATTCACCTCTGGGTGCGCGCGCCTTCGCCGCGCGCCGCGTTTCTCTTGGGCTTCCTGTTCGGGCTGGGCTTCTTCCTCGCCGGCGTATCCTGGGTCTACGTCAGCCTGAACCGCTTCGGCGCGATGCCGGCGCCGCTGGCCGCGTTCGCCACCCTCGGCTTCTGTGCTTTTCTCGCGCTGTTTCCCGCCACGGCCGGCTGGGCGCAAGCCAGGTTGCGCGCGCCGCTGGCGATTCCGGCGCTCTGGGTGCTCACCGAATGGCTGCGCGGCGCGATCCTGACCGGCTTCCCGTGGCTTTCCGTTGGTTATGCCGCGATCGATACGCCGCTCGCTGGATTCGCCCCGGTCGGCGGTGTATACCTGTTGTCGCTGCTGACGATTGCCGCGGCCGGTCTGCTGTGGCTGATCGCCGCCAACCGGTCGAGGTGGCCCGCCGCCGCCGGATTCGCGGCCATCGGCATCGCCGGCGCCGTTCTTCAATCTGTGGCATGGACCGCGCCCTCCGGCAACGCGGTCAGCGTCAGCCTGCTGCAGGGCAACGTTCCGCAGAGCCTCAAGTTCGACCCGAGCCGCTACGAGCGCACCCTCGCCACCTATGCGCGCCTTGCCGACGCGAGCGGCGCGCGGCTCATCGTGCTGCCCGAAACCGCCATGCCGCGCTTCCTCGACCTGGTGGATGCCGCGTTCATCGGCCAGCTGAAGGCGATCGCGGTGAGGAACGGCGGCGACCTGCTGCTCGGCGTGCCGACGCGCGCACAGCCGGACGTCTACCGCAACAGCGTGATCAGCCTGGGCGTCTCGCCGCCCGCGGCGTACCACAAGTCGCACCTGGTGCCCTTCGGCGAGTTCGTGCCGCCGGGTTTCGGCTGGATCCTCGGCGTGCTGCAGATTCCGCTCTCCGATTTCTCGCGCGGCGGCACCGCACAGCAGCCGATGGCGGTCGCGGGCGAGCGGGTCGCGCTCAACATCTGCTACGAGGACGCGTACGGCGCGGAGATCCTGCGCCAGCTGCCGGCGGCGACGTTGCTGGTCAACGTGTCGAACGTCGCCTGGTTCGGCGATTCGCTCGCCCCCGGCCAGCACCTGCAGATCGCCCGGATGCGCGCGCTGGAGACGGGGCGCATGATGCTGACCGCAACCAATACCGGGATCACGGCGGCGATCGCCGCGGACGGCGAGCTGCTCGCCCGGTTGCCGCAGTTCATCGAAGGCCGGCTCGAGGTCAAGGCGCAGGGCCGAACCGGCGTGACGCCCTATGTCGCATTCGCAGACGGCCCGGCGCTCGCGCTTTCCTTGCTGCTGCTGTTTTTCTTCGCGCGCCGCGCGGGCAGCCGCTAGAATTCAGGCCGCATTTAGCTGCCCAATGCTCACTTTCCAGCAACTCATCCTGCGCCTCAACGATTTCTGGGACCGCCGCGGCTGCGTGCTGCTGCAGCCTTACGACATGGAGATGGGCGCGGGCACCTTCCACACCGCGACCTTCCTGCGCGCCATCGGCCCGGAACCCTGGAACGCGGCCTACGTACAGCCCTCGCGCCGGCCCAAGGACGGCCGCTACGGCGACAACCCGAACCGGCTGCAGCACTACTACCAGTACCAGGTGGCGCTGAAGCCATCGCCGCCGGATATTCAGGATTCGTATTTGGAATCTTTAAAGAATTTGGGAGTAAATCCACAGCAGCACGACATCCGCTTCGTTGAGGACGATTGGGAATCGCCCACTCTGAACGCCTCAGGCCTGGGCTGGGAGGTGTGGCTCGATGGCATGGAGATTACGCAGTTCACCTATTTCCAGCTCGTCGGCGGGCTCGACTGCAAGCCCGTGCTGGGTGAAATCACCTACGGGCTGGAGCGCCTGGCAATGGTCCTGCAGGACAAGGAATCAGTTTACGACCTGGTTTGGACCAAGGGCGTGAGCTATGGCGATGTCTACCTGCAAAACGAGAGAGAGCAGTCGCGCTACAACTTTGAATTGTCGAATACCGAGATGCTATTCCGCCACTTTGGCGATTTCGAGTCAGAAGCAAAGCGCTTGATCGAAGCGCAGTGCGTGCTACCGGCTTACGAAATGGTGCTGAAGAGCTCGCACACTTTCAACCTGCTCGATGCACGTGGCGCCATCTCGGTCACCGAGCGCGCCGCCTACATCGGCCGCGTGCGCGCGCTCGCGCGCGCCGTTGCCCGGGCCTACTACGAATCGCGCGAGCGGCTCGGCTTCCCGATGGTCGAGGCAGCCTAGATGAAAGCCACGTTGCTGGTCGAACTGCTCACCGAGGAACTGCCGCCGAAATCGCTCAAGGAACTATCCGAGATATTTGGTTCGAAGCTTTTTTTTGATCTCGAGAAAGATCGGTTTCTTTCAAACGGCAGTGCGCTAGCGGTACTAGCAACGCCTCGTCGTCTAGCGGTTCTGATTGCCAAGATCAAAGAGCGTTCGCCCGCTACCGAGCGGGACGTGCAAGGCCCGCCTGTCACCGCCGCGGCGCAGGCCGTCGCCGGGTTCGCGAAAAAGAACAGTGTCACAGTCGATGCGCTGAAAAAGCAACATGGACCGAAAGGCGAAATCTACGTTGCGCATGTGAAGCAGACCGGCCAGGCGCTTGCCGATGCGCTCGCCGCAAAGGTCGAAGCAGCGCTCAAGACCCTGCCGATCCCCAAGGTGATGCGCTGGGGCGCGGGCGACGCGCAGTTCGTCCGCCCGGTGCACGGTCTGGTGATGCTGCATGGCTCGCAAGTTGTTCCCGGCAACGTGCTCGGACTGGCGTCCGGTAATTCGACACGCGGCCACCGCTTCATGGGCGCGGCCGAAATCGCGTTTGGCAGCGCGGACGAATACGAAAAGAAGCTGCTCGATGAAGGTAAGGTGCTGGCGGATTTCGCCAAAAGGAAATCGGAGATCGACCGGCAGTTGCGGGCGGAGGCAAAGAAGCAGAACGCCAGCCTCGGTGACTACCGGGTCTTGCTGGACGAGGTCACGGCGCTGGTCGAGCACCCGAGCGTCTACGCGGGCGAGTTTGACAAGGCTTTTCTGGAAATGCCGCCCGAGTGCCTGATCCTCACGATGCGGCAGAACCAGAAGTATTTCCCGCTGTTCGGCGCGGGCGGCAAGCTGCTGCCGAAGTTCCTGATTGTCTCGAACATGCAGGTCGCCGACCCGAGCCACATCATTGGCGGCAACCAGCGCGTGGTTCGGCCGCGGCTTGAAGACGCGCGTTTCTTCTTCAATCAGGACCGCAAGCAACGGCTCGAAGAGCGCATCCCGCAGCTGGCCAAGGTCGTCTATCACAACAAACTCGGCAGCCAGCTCGACCGCGTCGGCCGGATCACCGCGCTGGCCGGAAAAATCGCGCGCGCGCTGAAGGCAGACGCGGCGCTCGCCGAGCGCGCCGCCCGGCTGTCCAAAGCGGACCTGCTCGCCGGCATGGTTGGTGAATTCCCTGAACTGCAGGGCACCATGGGGCGCTACTACGCGCTGCATGACAAGGAACCCGCCGCGGTGGCGGATGCCATTGAGGCCCACTACCGGCCGCGCTTCGCCGGCGACCGGCTACCCGAGGGACCGGTGGCCTCGGCGGTCGCGCTCGCCGACAAGCTCGATGCGATCGCCGGCCTGTTCAGCATCGGCCAGCAGCCCACCGGCGACAAGGACCCCTTCGGCCTGCGCCGCGCCGCGCTTGGCGTCGTGCGGATCCTGGTCGAGAACCGCCTGCATCTGTCACTGTATGAGTTGGCGAAGGCGGCTTTCGATCCATATGCGAGCCAGGCTCCTGTCGAACTCATTGAATTCGTTTACCACCGCTTTACCGGCTACCTGAAGGAACAGGGCTACTCGACGCTGCAGGTGGACGCCGTGCTGAGCAAGGGCCCCGTCAACCTGGGGGTGGTCCCGCAGCAGCTGGAAGCCGTGAAAGCGTTCCAGGCGCTGCCGGAGGCGGAAAGCCTTGCGGCCGCGAACAAGCGGATCGTGAACATCCTCAAGCAGGCAGAAGCGAAGGGCGAATCTTTCGCGAATGCGGAATCAGGCGAACTCAAGGAGCCTGCGGAGCGGGCGTTGCGCGAAGCCGTTCGTTCAACCTCGGAAAAGGCGAAGATCCTCTACGAGAAGGGCGACTATACGGGTTATCTGAAGAGCTTCTCGGTGCTGAAGGCGCCGGTCGACAGCTTTTTCGACCAGGTCATGGTCATGGTCGATGACCCGGTATTGCGCCGCAGTCGGCTCGCGTTGCTTCGCGATTTGCGCGAATCGATGAACAGAGTGGCGGATATTTCCAAGCTCGCCGCATGAAACTTGTGATTCTCGACCGCGACGGCACGATCAACGAGGACAGCGACCAGCACATCAAGTCGCCGGCCGAGTGGCAGCCGATCCCGGGCAGCCTGGAGGCGATTGCGCGCCTGACGCAGGGCGGCTGGCGCATCGTGGTGGCGACCAACCAGTCGGGCATCGCGCGCGGCCTCTTTGACATGGCGACGCTGAACGCGATCCATGCCGAGATGCACCGCGCGGTTGGCCAGGTGGGCGGCCGGATCGACGCGATCTTCTTCTGTCCGCACGCGGCCGATGCCGGCTGCGAGTGCCGCAAGCCCAAGCCGGGCCTGCTGCACGAGATCGGCGCGCGGCTGGGCGTGGAGCTGGCGGGCGTGCCGATGATCGGCGACTCGCTGCGCGACGTCGAGGCCGCCGCCGCGGTGGCAGCCAAGCCCTGGCTGGTGCTCACCGGCAAGGGCAAGAAGACGCGCGACGCCGGCGGCCTGCCCCCGGGCACCGAGATCGCCGCCGACCTTGCCGCCTTCGCGGCGCGCCTCGCTCCATGACGCCGCCACTATGACCCTCCTGCGCTCGGCCCTGTTCTGGCTGGCGCTGCTGCTCTTCACCCCGCCCTACGCGCTGCTCGCGCTCGCCAGCGCACCGCTGCCGCGCATGATGCGCTACCGCGTCATCTCGGGCTGGTCGCGGCTGACGCTGCGCTGCCTGCGCGGCCTGTGCGGCATCCGCTGGAGCGTCGAGGGGCGCGAGCACCTGCCCGCACGGCCCTCGGTGATCCTATCGAAGCACCAGTCGGCCTGGGAGACGCTCGCGTTCCAGCAGATCTTTCCGCCGCAGGTGCTCGTGCTCAAGCGCGAGCTGCTGTGGATCCCCTTTTTTGGCTGGGGCCTGGCGCTGATGAGCCCGATCGCGATCAACCGCGGGCGCGGCATGGCAGCGCTGCGCCAGATGGCGCGCCGCGGCAAGGAGCGCCTGGAGCAGGGCTTCTGGGTGGTGGTGTTTCCCGAGGGCACGCGGGTGGCCTCGGGCCGCAAACG
>Ga0247727_10011299_pt1 | contig 15618 bp, 15 predicted proteins | sample WisWelCaveWW1625_FD_202498 | JGI IMG/M metagenome (GOLD analysis project Ga0247727, IMG submission 202498) | Biofilm microbial communities from Wishing Well Cave, Virginia, United States - WW16-25 | ecosystem: Environmental > Aquatic > Deep subsurface > Groundwater > Cave microbial mat | place...
CAAGCCGAGACGGTGCGCTACCTGCGGGAGCATCTGTTGCCCCGTTGAGCCGGGATGCGCATCGGCGCATTCGGGCATAAGCTTTGTTCCCCGATTGCGGAGCGCCCGTGCCTCCGACCAACGACCCACCCGACGGTGCGGAGCCTCGGCTTGCCGCCGGAGCCGTGCTCGCGGGCCGCTACGTCATCTCCGATGAGCTGGCCCACGGCGGAATGGGCCGGGTCTTCGCGGCGCGCGACGGCAAGCTGAAACGCGACGTGGCCGTCAAGGTGATCGCTGCCGCTGCGCCCACGGCGCAAGCCCGGCAACGATTCGAGCAGGAAGCGCTGGCCGCGGGAGCGCTCCAGCATCCCAACGTGCTCGCGGTCCACGACATCGGCGAGCACCAGGGAAGACCCTTCCTCGTGTCCGAGTTGCTCCTGGGAACCACCCTGCGCGACCGCGTGGCCAAGGGGGCCCTGCCCGAGCGGGATGCCATCGACACCGGAGCGCAGCTCGCCCGGGGGCTCTCGGCCGCCCACGCCAAGGGCATCGTCCATCGCGATCTCAAGCCCGAGAACGTCTTTCTCACCGAGGATGGCTTCGTCAAGATCCTCGACTTCGGGCTGGCCAAGCTGTGCGAGGACGAGTCTCACGACCCTTCGACCGGCGCGGTGCCGCGCCTTCGCACAAGCACCGGCCACATCCTCGGCACCGTCGGCTACATGGCGCCCGAGCAGGTCCGCGGACAGCCCGTCGACGCCCGCGCCGACCTCTTCAGCCTGGGCGCGGTGCTCTACGAGATGGTCAGCGGCCGCCGCGCCTTCCACGGCGGGTCGGCGGTGGAGACGTGCTACGCCATCCTCTCCTCGGCGCCGCTGCCCCTGCCCGCGGAGGTGCCGGCGGACCTGCGCACGCTGATCGAGCGCTGCCTGGAGAAGGACGCCGATCGGCGGCCGCGCTCCGCTCGCGAAGTCGCCGAGTCGCTCTCCGCCTTGCTGTCGTCGACCAAGAGCGCCCCGCGGCTCGCGTTGCGCCCGAAACGCCACTGGCGCCGCCTGCTCGTCGCCGGCGTGCTGGCCCTGCTGGCGCTGACCGCCGCGGGGCTCGTGCGCTCGCGCTTCTCGATGCGCGGCCAGCCGGCGGACCTGTCGGGCACGGTGGCGATCCTGCCCTTCGTGGTGCGCGACGACGAACTGGGCTACCTCCGCGAGGGAGTGATCGACCTGCTCGGCCGGGACCTCTCCGGCGCGCCGGTGCGCCCGATCGAGCCGGCCAGCGTGTTGCGCGCCCTGCGCGGGGCCCAGGGCCTGCCGGAAGGGCGAAGGCCGCGCGCGGTCGCCGAGGCGGTGGGGGCCTCGCTCTACCTGATGGGCAGCGCGCGGGGATCGCGGCAGCGGATCGAGCTGCGGGCCGCTCTGCACAAGGCGCAGGACGGGTCGCTCCTGGCCGAGGCCGCCGTCAGCGGCGAACCGGCGCAGCTCGGCGCGCTGGTGCATCGGCTGGGAATGCACCTGGGCTTGCGGCGGATCCACGGCCCCGGCGCCGCTTCGACATCGCTCGACAGTCTGCAGCACGGGCTCACCCACGTGCCGGAGGCGCTGGCCGACTACCTGGAAGGCGAGCGGCTCTTGCGCAAGAACCTGTGGCCCGAGGCCATCGCGGCCCTGCAGCGCGCCGTGAACAAGGATCCCGATTTCGCCCTGGCGCACTACAAGCTGGGCGACGTCGCCAGCCTGGTCGAGCCGGGGATGGCGGAGGATGCCCTGCAGCGCGCGTTGCGCTACGGCGATCGTTTGACGGCGCACGAGCGCCTCCTGGTCGAGGGGCGGCTCGCCTTCCACCAGGGGCGGCTGGGCGACGCGGAGCGCGTCTACCGCGGCGCGGTGCGCGAGCGGCCGGATGATCCAGAAGCCTGGAGGCAGCTCGGCGAGCTGTACTTCCACGGCAGCTACCTGCGGGGCCGCTCGCCGATCGAAGCCGAGGAGCCATTCCAGCGCGACCTGGTGCTCGATCCGATGGGCCCGGCCCTGGCGCATCTGGCCGACCTGGCGCTGCTCCGCGAAGAATGGACGTTGGTGGTGGCGCTGGCAGACCGCCAGCTGGCCGTGGCCGAGGACGAGCCGTGGGCGGCGGCGGCGATGCGCCTCATGCGCGCGCAAGCCGCGAACGACGCGGTTGCCCGCGCGCGCATCATCGCCGAGGTGGTCAAGCCGGGCACCGATCGACGCATCCGCGCCACGGCGTTCGTGCGCTCGCTCTGGCGCGGGGCGTATTTCGAGGATGCTCGTGCCATCGCCTCCGCAATGGCCGATGCCGCCAGCGCGCCCGTGGAACGCGCCCGCGGCCTCTTCTCGCTGGCGGCAGTCGAGCTGGCACAGGGGCGGGTGCAGGCGGCGCGAACGTTCTTCCAGCGTGCCGCCGAGGCCGACCGCCACGGAGAGGCGGCCTTCCATCCCGGCTGGCTGGAGACGGTGGAGTTCGTGAGGCCCACGCCGGCGCAGCTCGAGGCGGCGCGCGCGGCCGCCGAGCGTCTCGATGCCGCGCGCGACGGGCCGTTGGCCGCGGCCCGCGCGTGGCTGCTCGGGGCGCTCGCCATCCGCGCCGGCGACCGGGCCGCAGCCGACCGCGCGGTGAAGGAGCTGGAGGCGATGCCGCCGCTGGAAGGCACGAGCATCACCGCCGATCTGGCGCTGTCGGTCCGCGCGCGCCAGCTCGCCGGCGAAGGCCGCGCCGCCGAAGCGCTGGCCGCGCTCGATCGGCAGGCGCTGCGCATCCCGGCCCGCCACGCGCATTTCCTGGTGCGCGTGGCCGAGCCGGTGCTGCGCGCCTCGCTGCTCGAATCGCTGGGGCGCGATGCGGAGGCGCTGCCGCTCTACGACTCGGTGAACCAGTACGCGCCGCTGGAAGCCGCCATGCGCGCCCACGCGCACCTGCGCAAGGCGGGCATCGCCGAGCGGCGCGGCGACACGGTCGAGGCGCTGGCGCGCTTCCGCCGCGTCGTCGAGATGTGGAGCGGCTGCGACGAGGAGCTGCGTCCGTCCCTGGAGCTGGCGCGCAGGCGCGTGCGCGAGTTGCAGCCGTCCCATGCCGGACGCTGAGCGCTGTATGGTCAGGACATCAGCCAGGAGGGCACCATGCCGGGGAAGCGAGAATCGATGACGACGTTTTGCCGCCGCCTCGTCACGAGCGCCAGGGCCCGAAAGGCCTACCAGGCCGATCCGGAAGGGTTCGTCGACGCCTCGGGGCTGAGCCCGAAAGAGAAGGCGGCGATGAAGACCAAATGCCTCGACGACGCCAAGGCCCTCCTTCCCCGAGGGGCAGCCACGGTTGTCATCAGCCACTGTGGCGTCGACCCGAAGTGCCGGCACGCGAGATGCCGCGCTTTCTACCAGGAGCTCGCCAATCTGGAAGCCGGCAGGTGAAGAAGGGCTCGCTCACCATCGTCGGCACCGGCATCCAGGCCTTCGCGCACCTGTCGGCGGAGGCCCGGCAGCGCATCCGGTCGGCGGACCGCACCTTCTATCTGGTCGGCGACCCTCTCACCGAGGGGATGATCCTCGAGTTGAAGCCCGCGGCGCGCTCGCTCGCCGGCCTCTACCATCCGCGCAAGCACCGCCTGAAAACGTACCGCCAGATGGTCGACGCCATGCTGGCGCCGGTGCGCGAGGGCCTTGGCGTCTGCGCGGCCTTCTACGGCCACCCCGGGGTCTTCGCCACCGCGCCGCACGTGGCGGTGCGCATGGCGCGCCAGGAAGGGCACCGGGCGGAGATGCTGCCGGCCGTCTCGGCCGAGGCGTGCCTGTTCGCCGACCTGGGCGTGGACCCTGCCGGCGGCTGGCAGAGCTTCGAGGCCACCGAGTTCCTGTTGCGACGCCGCCGTCCCGACCCGCGCGCGGGGCTCGCGCTCTGGCAGGTGGGGATGATCGGGGAGAGCCGCTACGGCTCAGCGCGCGTCAAACGGAAGAACCTGCGGGTGCTGGCCGAGGCCCTGTCGGCGATCTACGGAGAGCGCCACGAGGTCGTCGTCTACGAGGCCTCTCCTCTTCCCGGCCTGCAGCACACGGCCAGGCGCGTCCGCCTCGCCGACCTGCCGCGCGCCGAGGTCTCCTGGATGTCGACGCTCTACGTCCCGCCGCTGCCGCGGCCGCGCTTCGACCGGCGCATGATGAGGCGGCTGGGGATGCGGGAGGAAGACGTGAGGGTCTGCGTCCGCTGATCAGTGCCGGAACTCGTCCACCTCGATGCGGGACCGCCGCACCCGCCGTGGCCGTTGCATCAACCCTCCAGCGACGCCACGTCGCGCCCCGTGATGCCGAGCAGGTAGAGGATGGCGTCGAGGCCGCCGGCGCTGATCGAGGTGTGCGCCGCCTCGCGCACTTTCGGCTTGGCCCGGAATGCGATTCCCAGGCCCGCCTTCTGCAGCATGAGCAGGTCATTCGCGCCGTCGCCGATGGCGATCACCTGCTCTAAGGGCACGCCGGCGCGCGCGGCGAGCGATTCCAATAGATCTGCCTTGCGCTGCGCATTGACGATGGGCCCCAGCACCCGCCCGGTCAGCTTGCCGTCGATGATCTCCAGGGCATTCGCATATGCGTCATCGATGCCGAGTTGCTTCTGCAACGCCTCGGCTACCAGCGTGAAGCCGCCGGAGACCACCGCGGTCCGATATCCCAGCTTCTTCAAGACCCGCAGCATCACCTCGGCGCCTTCGGTCAGGGGCGGCGCCGACGCGATGCGCTCGAGCACGGCCGCGTCCAGCCCGCGCAAGAGCCCCACCCGTTCGCGCAGCGCGGAATCGAAATCCAATTCGCCCATCATGGCGCGCCGGGTGATGGCCGCGACGCGATCGAAGACCCCGTGCGCCCGCGCCAGCTCGTCGATGACCTCGATGCGGATCAAGGTCGAATCCATGTCCATCACCACCAGCCGCTTCGATCGGCGCAGCAGGGTCTCGCGCTGCAGGGCGCAGTCGAAGCCGCCCTCTCCGGCGACGGCCAGGAGCGACCGCTTCAACGCGCCGGCGTCGCTTTCGGGTGCCAGCGACAGCGCCAGCTCGACGCAGGTCAGGTCGCCCTCGGAGAGGCGGTGGATGCGCTCGATGTTCGCTCCGTGCGCGGCCAGCGCCTCGCCCAGCGCGCGCAGGTGGGCGGCGCCGAAGGACGGCGCGATGGCCGTGAGCGCGAAGCGCTGCGCCCCCGACGCTCCCGCCGTCTCGACGCGGCGGTACTCGAGCGAGAGGCCCAGCCCCTTCGCCACGAAGAGCAGTTCCTTGAGCGCCCGCTCCTCGTCCGGCAACTCGACCGAGAAGCCCAGCGTCAGGACCTGTTGCACCACCACCTGCTCGACGTCGTGGAGCCGCGCGCCCTCCCGCTCCAGCGCCGCGGCCAGCGCGGCCGTGATGCCCGGCGAGTCGCGGCCCGTGAACGTGAGGATCAACGGCATCCGCTCATCCTCCCGCCAGCCGCGCGATGGCATCGCCCTCGATGCGCATGGTCAGCCACTCACGCAGCGTGCCCGCGCCCAGCGACTCATAGAACCGGATGGCCCGCTCGTTCCAGTCGAGCACCTGCCACTGGAACCGGCCGCAGCCCGCGTTCACCGCGCGCCGCGCCAGATGGACCAGCAGCGCCTTGCCGATGCCGCGCCCGCGGAACTCGGGCCGCACGAAGACGTCCTCCAGGTACAGCCCCGGCTTGCCCTGCCACGTCGACCAGTTGAAGAACCAGAGCGCGAATCCGGCCGGCTGCGCATCCCAGCGCGCCACCTCGGCGAAGAACTTGGGCGCGGCCCCGAAGCCGTCGCGCAGGAAATCGCCCTCGTTGGCCACCACCGCGCCCGGCGCGCGCTCGTAGGCCGCCAGCTCGCGCACGAGCTGCAGGAGCAGCGGCACGTCGGCGGCGGTGGCGGAGCGGATGTCGATCATCCGACCACCAGCCTGGCATCGCTGCGCGCCAGGGCGGAGAGCACGAGCCCGCGCAGGTGGAGCGGCTCCGCGGCCAGGGCTTCTTCCATCGCGTCGCCGAGCTTGCGCTGCCCGTTTCCCAGCGACGCCTCGAGCGATCGCAAGAGCGCGCCGACCGCGGGCGCGTAGGCCTCCGTGGCGAGCGGCGCGGCCAGGCGGGCCGGCCAGTCCCAGAGGGCGAGGATGTCGAGCAGCGGCGCGTCCTCGCCGAGCACGTCGGACGCGCTGCGCAGCGTGGGCGCCCGGGAGCGGGACTGCGCCAGCATCTCGACGAAGAGCGAGGCGGCCAGAAGGCGGCGCGGCATCCGCTGGATCTCGGTCGTGTAGGGCATCGCGCCACGGCGGATCAGGCAGGTCATCCGGAACTGCGAGGTGAGGAGCGCCAGCAGCCGCGCCGCCAGCGCCGAGCCGCGCGCGTCGGCCTCGCCGGAGAAGAGCGTGCGCCAGCGGCCCAACAGCGAGCGCAGCCGCGCGGCGCGCTCCAGCGCCAGGTCCGAGCCCGGTTCCGGCAGCGGCTGGCCGCGGGCCAGCGCCACCACCATCGCCTCCTGGTAGCCGGCGAAGTCCGCGTAGTCGGGGGCGGCGAGGTAGCGCTCGATGGCGTCGCGGACCCGCGTCTCGAACGCGAGCCAGCCGAACTGCTCCGCGCCTTCGGGGAGCGGGTAGCCCGTCTGCAAGATGTCGCGGCCGGACAGCTCCTCCAGCTCGGCGGCCAGATCGCTCCAGGCCTGCCCGGTGCGCTGGTCGGCCACGTCCTCGAGCGGGCAGAAGGCGGCGGCGAAGTCGATGACGCGCGCCTCGCCGAGCTGGAAGACCTTGTTGAACGGGAAGAGGCGGCACACCGCGGGCTTTCGGGCGCGGCCCTGCTCGACCTCGACGCTGCAGAGGCCGTCGGGCATCAGCATGGCGCAGCCGTCGTGGGCCTGCTTCATCAAGGGGGTGCCAGCCCTCGCCTGGAGCGCGAAGGCAGCGCGCGGCCGGTGCGCGGCGAGCTGCACCAGCTCGGCGGCGACGTCGAGGAGCACGCCCTTCCCCCGGCAGCAGGCCTGGCCGCACTTCGGGCAGTCGTAATGCAGCGAACGATCGGGGAAGGTGAAGAACGGCACGGGGGGCATCGGTGGCATTCTAGCGAAATGGAGACGCTGCTCCTCACCGACGAGCGCATGCTCGAGCACGACCCGGGCGGCGAGCACCCCGAGGCGCCTTCCCGGCTGGCCGCCATCCTCGCCGCCCTGAGCGAGCGGCCGGTCGCCGGGGCGCGTTTCGAGGCCGCGCCCGAGGCCAGCGAGGCGGAGTTGGTCCGCGTCCACGGGGCCGAACACGTGCGCCGCATCCTCGCGCTGCGCGGCCGGTCGGCGGCGCTCGACCCGGACACTTCCGTCTCGCCGCGCTCGATCGACGCCGCGCTCCTGGCCGCGGGGTCGGCCACGGAAGGGGTGCGCCGCGTGCTGGACGGCAAGGCCGCCGGCGCCTTCGCGCTGGTGCGGCCGCCCGGCCACCACGCCGAGGCCACGCGCGCGATGGGATTCTGCCTCTTCAACAACGTGGCCGTCGCCGCCGCCGAGGCGCACGCGCGCGGGCTGCAGCGCGTGTTGTGCGTCGACTGGGACGTCCACCACGGCAACGGCACGCAGCGGAGCTTCTGGTCGCGGCGCGACCTGCTCTACATGAGCACGCACCAGTACCCCTTCTATCCGGGCTCGGGGCACGAGTCGGAGACCGGGACCGCCGAGGGGGAGGGCTTCACCGTCAACGTCCCGCTCCCGGCGGGCTGCACCGACCGCGATTACTTCGCCGTCTTCACCGACCTGCTCCTCCCCATCGCCGAGGAGTACCGGCCCGAGCTGGTGCTGGTCTCGGCGGGATTCGATGCCCACCAGCGCGACCCGCTGGGCGGGATGCGGCTGACGTCGGCGGGGTTCGCCGCGCTCTGCGGCGCGGTCAAGGCGGTGGCCGACCGGCACTGCCCGGGCAGGCTCGTCCTCACGCTCGAGGGCGGCTACGATCTGGACGCGCTGACCGCGAGCGTACGGGCGTGCGTCGAGGTGATGGCCGGCGCGGCGCCGCCCGCGCTGAAGCCCGACGCGGGCGCCAGGGCTCGCGACGCCATCGACCGGGTCCGCGCCGCGCAGAAGGGGCGCTGGCGCGTCTGACTGGACCAGCGGCAGCGCCGCCGGCCACCCGAGGGCACATCGGATTGCCGGGCTGGAATGCGCGTGCTAATGCACTGCGCCCGATATGGCGGAATCGCCCTACCTCTCCGTGATCATCCCCCTCTTCAATGAGGTGGAGAACGTCGGGCCGCTGCTCGACGAGCTGTTCGGCGCGCTCGCGGGCCTGGGCCGCACCTTCGAAGTCATCTGCGTCGACGACGGCAGCCGCGACGGCACCTTCGCCGAGCTGGCGCGCCGGGCCGAGCGCGACCAGCGGCTCCGCGTCATCCGCTTCCGCCTCAACTTCGGCCAGACCGCGGCCATGAGCGCCGGCATCGAGGCAGCGCGGGGCGAAGTCATCGTGCCGATGGACGGAGATCTGCAGAACGATCCGGCCGACATCGGCAAGCTTTTGGCCGAGCTGGACCGCGGCCACGACGTGGTCAGCGGCTGGCGCAAGGAGCGCAAGGACAAGGAGCTGGGCAGAAAGCTCCCCTCGCGCATCGCCAACCGGCTCATCAGCGCCATCAGCGGCGTGCACCTGCACGACTATGGCTGCTCGCTGAAGGCCTACCGCCGCGACGTGCTCCAGGGCGTGAAGCTCTACGGCGAGATGCACCGCTTCATCCCCATCTACGCGAGCTGGCAGGGTGCGCGCGTCACCGAGATGGTGGTCAACCACCGCGCCCGCCGCGCCGGCAAATCAAAATACGGCCTCTCGCGCACCTTGAAGGTGGTCCTCGATCTCATGGTGGTGAAGTTCCTCGCCAGCTACGCCACCAAGCCCATCTACGTCTTCGGCGGCTTCGGGTTGTTCTCCTGGATGCTGGCGGCGGTCGCGTCGATCTGGGCGGTCTATTTCAAGCTGCGCGGGCTCAAGGACTTCGTCGAGACGCCGCTGCCGCTCCTGGCCGTGATGTTCACGCTGGTTGGCGCGCTCAGCCTGCTCATGGGGCTATTGGCCGAGCTGAACATCCGCACCTACTACGAGTCGCAGGACAAGCGCCCCTACCTCGTCGCCGAGGAGTTGAATCCGCCCGAGGAGGCGGAGGTCGAGCGGCTGGGACGCCGGGCGCGGCGAGGCTAGCGGGGATGTGCGGCATCGCGGGCGAGGTCCGCCTCGACGCTCCGCCCGACGCGGAAGCGGTGCGGAGGATGGCGGCCGCGCTGGCGCACCGCGGACCCGACGCCGAGGGATTCTTCGTCGAGGGGCCGGCGGCGCTGGGGCACCGGCGCCTGTCGATCCTGGATATCGAGGGCGGCGTGCAGCCGATGGTGCGCGACGGCTGCGCCCTGGTCTTCAACGGCCAGGCCTACGATCACGAGGCGCTCCGGGCCGAGCTGGGCGGGCCGTTCACCACCCGCAGCGATACCGAGGTGGTGCTGCGGGCGTACCTGCGCTGGGGCCCCGACTTTGTCGAGCGCGTCCACGGGATGTTCGCGATCGCGATCTGGGACTCGCGGCGCCAGCGGCTTCTCTTGGCCCGCGATCGGCTGGGCAAGAAGCCGCTCTACTACCGGCACGACGGGCAGCGGCTGACCTTCGGCTCGGAGCTGAAGGCTTTCTACGCCCACGGCGGCGTTCCGCGGCGGCTCGATCGCGAGGCGCTGGTGCAATACCTGGCCGTCGAATACGTGCCCGCGCCGCGCAGCATCCTGGCCGGCGTCTCCAAGCTCCCGGCCGGCCACGTGGCGGTCTTCGACGCGCGCGGGCTGTCGATGCGCCGCTACTGGGAGCTGCCGGCGCCGAACGGCGATTCCATCTCGGCCGAAGAGGCGGGCGAGGAGCTGGTGCGGCGCCTGGATCGCGCGGTGGCCAAGCGGCTGGTCGCCGACGTGCCGGTGGGCGTGTTCCTCTCCGGCGGCATCGATTCCACCTCCATCACCGCGCTGGCGGCGCGGCACAAGAAGCCGCTGTCGACGTTCTCCATCGGTTTCTCCGAGGCGTCGTTCGACGAGTCGCCGTTCGCATCGCTCGCGGCGGAGCGCCTGGGCACCGAGCACCATGGCGAGGTGCTGAACGGCACCGCCTGCCTCGACCTGCTCCCCGAGGCGGTGGCGTCCTTGGACGAGCCGTTCGCCGACCCGAGCATCTTGCCCACGCTCCTGCTCTCGCGCTTCACCCGGCGGCACGTGAAGGTGGCGCTGGCAGGCGACGGCGGCGACGAGCTGTTCGCCGGCTACGATCCGTTCCTCGCGCACCGGCCGGCGCACCTGCTGGCGAAGTTGCCCAACGCGATGTTCGCCGCGATGCGGACCGCGGCGCGGCTGTTGCCCTCGGCGCAGACCAACATGAGCCTGGAGTTCCGCATCAAGCAGCTCCTGCGCGGCGTCTCGGCGCATCCCTCGCTGCGGCACCAGGCGTGGATCGGATCGTTCATGCCCGCGGAGCTGGAACGCCTCTTGGCCCCCGAGCTGCGACCGCTGGCCACCGAGGAGGTCGCCTTCCGCGCCGTGCTCGACGAGGCGCGGCGCTCCTCGATGGCGGGTGTTCCCACCGGCTCCATCGACGAGGCGCTCCGCTTCTATGCCACGCGATATCTCGTCGACGACATCCTGGTGAAGGCCGACCGCGCCTCGATGGCGGCGTCCTTGGAGGTGCGCGCGCCGTTCCTCGATACCGACGTCGTCGAGTTCGCGGCGCGCCTGCCGTGGCGGCTCAAGCTGTCCTTGACGAAGACCAAGGTGCTGATGAAGCGCGCGCTGGCGGGGCTGGTGCCCGAGGAGATCCTGCGGCGGCCGAAGAAGGGCTTCGGCATCCCGGTGGCGGCGTGGATCCGCGGGCCGCTGCGGCCGCTGTTCGAGGATCTCCTGTCCGAAGGTTCGCTGCGCGCGTCGGGAGTATTCGAGCCGGCCGAGGCGCGCGCACTGCTCGACCGCCACCTGCGCGGCGAAGCCGACCTGAGAAAGCCGCTCTGGACGCTGGCCATGTTCCTCCTCTGGCAGAGGAAGTGGGGCGCGGCGTAGCCCTTCTCTCCGCCCCGCACTCGCGGCAGAGTGCCCGCATGGCGCCTCGGCGAATCCTCGTCACCGGCGGGGCCGGCTTCATCGGCTCGCACCTCGTCTCCGCGCTGCTCGATCGCGGCGACCAGGTGGCGGTGATCGACAACTTCGACCCGTTCTATCCCGAGCACATCAAGCGGCGCGCCATCGGGCCGCTCATCGATCGCGGCGCGCGGCTGTTCGAGGCCGACATCCGCGACGAGGCGGGGCTGAAAAAGGCCTTCACCGAGGCGCGGCCCGAGATCGTCGTCCACCTCGCGGCGCTGGCCGGCGTGCGCCCCAGCCTGCGCGAGCCGGCGCGGTACGTGGACGTCAACGTCCGCGGCACCGCCGCGCTCCTGGCCGCCGCGCGCGACGCGGATGTGCGCCGATTCATCTTCGGCTCCAGCTCCTCGGTCTACGGCGCGCGCACCGAGGCGCCGTTCAAGGAGACCGACCGCGTCGACTCGCCGCTCTCGCCGTACGCGGCCTCGAAAGTCGCGGGCGAGATCCTGGCGCGCACGTTCCACAACCTGTACGCGATGGAAACCGTCTCGCTCCGCTTCTTCACCGTCTACGGCCCGCGCCAGCGGCCCGACCTCGCCATCCACAAGTTCGCCCGGCTGATGCTGGCGCGAAAGCCATTGCCCTTCTTCGGCGACGGCGAGATGCGGCGCGACCATACGTGGATCGGAGACATCCTCGCCGGCGTGCTGGCGGCGCTCGAGGCACCGGGCTTGCGGGACGAGGTCATCAACCTGGGCGGCGCGCGGACCACCAGCCTGCGCGAGCTGATCGATCTGCTTCAAGAAACGCTGGGCGTCGAGGCCATCCTCGATCGGCAGCCGGTGCCGCCCGGCGACGTGCCGCTGACCAGCGCCGACGTGACCAAGGCGGGCCGGCTCCTGGGCTACGCGCCGGGGACGCCGCTGCGCGAGGGCCTGGCGAAGTTCGCCGCCTGGATCACGGGACCCGAAGGGCGCGACTGGCTTTGAGTGGAGCACTTGAGTGCGACGCGCCTCTTGAGAGGGCTCCGCTGGGATCAGTTCTCGCCCTCGACGGCGAGGACTGCCTTCAACCCACGTGCGATGAGCCCCGCCCGCGATACGCCCATGCGCCTGGCGAGCGCGTCGGAGCGTTCCAGAAGTGCCCGCTCCACGCTAACGGAAATCACCTGAGCGCCGCGTCCCAGGCGTGGACGGCCGACCTTGCGACGGGCTCCGGTCCAGCGCCGCTTCGCTTCTGCGGTCGGCGTTCCAAAGGACTCGGCGATCATCTCCCGGTCGAACTCCTCGGTTCCGCCCACCCGGCCGGGCGCCGCAGCCTGACTCCGCTTCTTCGTCCGTCGCGCGCTCATCTCTTCTTCCTTCTCCGGTATCGCTGTTTCTCCCGGTCGGTCAACGCTCGGGCATGGATGATGAAGACGGTGTCGTCGGGATCGAGGACGAAGACCACCTGCAACAGTTGCCCGCCGCGCCCAGGCCCCCAGACAAGCCACTTGTCATCGGGGCGCCACAACGGGAACGGCTGCCTCGCGCGGGCGACCACGTGCTCGGCGTCCTCGGGGGCGACCCCATGCTGCCCGATGTGCTCGATGTTCCAGTCGTTCCAGCGGAAGATCATCGAAGTATAAATTATATATATAATTTACTGCCCGTCAAGGGCGCGGCCGGTGCCAGCGGAACGTCAGACGCGCTTCAGGTCGCGGCAGGAGGGAGCAGGTCAGCGCGAATCCCGCCGGCAGAGCGCGAACCACGCGTCCATCGGCTCCCCCTTCTTCGACGCGCGCCCGATGCTCACGTGCTTGCTCACGCCGCGCATCGCGTCCTGCGTCTGGTAGTAGACGAAGCGGGAGAGGCCCGCCGAGTTGGGCAGGATCGCCGGCCAGCCCTGCGGCGGCGCGCCCGACGGCACCTCGAGGTAATCGATGAGTACGCCGCCATCGACGATGCGCGCCTTGAAGTAGCCGGGGCCGGTGGCCCACCGCATCGCCTGCTCGTTGTAGCCCCACAGCTCGGTCGCGCCGGGCGCGGGACGGCAGAAGCGCTTCTGGAAGGAAGAGAACAGCGGCAGCGAGTTCTTCCCCTCGTGGATCACCTCGCGCAGGGGCGCCACGTCGGGGCCCACGAAGTACTCCAGCGTCAGCGGCCCCGACGCCGCGTCGTACAGCGCCGCCAACTCCTTGCCCGAGAGCGAGCGCACCTCGAGGACGCGCTGCTCCTCGGAGAGCCCGTCGAGGTACGCGCCCAGCCCCTTGGCGTCGGCGCCGTTCTTGAAGAAGTCGTGGGCGCTCATCGGACGCCCAACAACTCCACCTCGAAGACCAGCGTGGCGTTGGGCGGGATGACGCCGGCCGCGCCGCGAGCGCCGTAGCCCAGCTCGGGCGGGATGGTCAGCTTGCGCTTGCCGCCCACCTTCATGCCGGCCACGCCGTCGTCCCAGCCGCGGATGACGTGCCCGGCGCCGAGCGGAAACGAAAACGGCTGGCCCCGATCCTTGGACGAGTCGAACTTCTTCCCGTCGGTGAGCCAGCCCGTGTAGTGAACCGAGACGGTCTGGCCCTTCACCGCCTCCACCCCGCCGCCGACGACGAGGTCCTCGACCTTGAGCGCGTCTGCCATGGGAGCGCCCTATACCGGATCAGCGCCCGGCGTGCACGCTGTCGCCCGGAAACGGCGACTCGCCCGGATCGAGGCGGTACACCTTGACCACCTCGCGCCCGCGGATGCGTTCGATGTGCCAGGGCGTGCGGCGCGCGAGGCCCTCGACGGCCTCGCGGTTGAGGAAGTAGAGCCGGCCGGTCTGCACCACGACGTAGCAGGGCTTGCCCGACCGGCACGACTGGCCCCGCCGCACCAGCGAGTGCACGAGGTCGCCGCGGCCTTCGGTGTAGAGCTTTGCCGGCCAGTCGATCTCGGTCGACAGCTCGGCGCCGCGCTCGGCGTGCCGGGCCACGTGCCGGACGGCCTCGCGGAAGCCGGCGTCGAAATAGTCGCAGTGCGGGAAGTACCAGTCGACCTTCGCGTCGCCGCCCAACAGCGGGCTGACGTAGAGGCGGTAGTGCGGCGCGTGCGCCAGCGCGGCGTGCGCCTCGCCCGCCACCAGCAATGCCGCCGCCAGCGCCGGGACCAGCCGCGAGGCGCGCAGCCGCTCGGCCAGCAGCGCCACCGCCCAGCCGGCCAGGAGCAGGAACGCCGGCAGCACGCTGACGAAGAAGCGCCCCCACTTCGAGCCGGACAGCGAATGCACGACGAACCAGACTCCCATCCAGGAGAGCACGATGCGGTGCGAGGGTCGCCGCTGCACCAGCGCAAGCCCCAGCCCGGCCAGCGCGAACAGGAGCGTCAGCGGCGCCAGCTTGGCCGCGGCGAAGACGGCGTAGAACCAGGGCGGCGTCCCGCGCGGCCCGTATTCGACGAGGTTGTGGTGCACCTGCCCCATGAAGAAGAGGCTGCCGTGGACGGTCTGCTTCCCGGCCGTGTAGCTCTTCGCGTATTCCCAGGTCGAGGGAAGAAGCGGCGTCCAGTTGAGGCACGCCCAGACGAACAGCGCCACGCCCGCGAGCTGCGCCCAGCGCTTGAGGGGCACCCGGAAGGCCGTGCCGGTGCCGCGCAGCCAGAGGTACGCCACCACCGGGATGGGCGTGAGGAAGAAGAAGTACTTCGAGGCCAGCATGCCGGCGAGCGAGGCGGCGCTCCCAAGCTCCCAGCGGCGCTGATGATGCGCACGCCCGTCGTCGGCCGCCGCCTTGGCCTCGGCGAAGCACCAGAGCAAGAGCATGAGGAAGAGGCCGAGGAGCGTGTCCTCCTTGGCCACGCGCTGGTAGCCGATGAACGTGGTCGAGGCCGCGGCCAGCGCCGCCGCGCACAGGCCCGCGACGCGACCGAAGAGGCGCCGCCCCAGGAGCGCCACCACCAGGATGGCCGCGCCGCCCGCCAGCGCGTTGGGGAGCCGCGTGATCGTCTCCGGCGCCCAGCCCAGCGCCCGCCCGGCCAGCAGCGCCAGCGTGATGAGCGCCTTCATCAGCATCGGGTGCTCGACGTCGTCGCCGCCCAGATCGCCGGCCAGGTAGCGGTTCGCCGCCAGCCACTTGTGGACCTCGTCGTCGCCGAACCCCTCGGCGGCCAGATCGTTCAGCCGCAAGAAGAGCCCGAAGGCGACGAGCACGGCCAGCAGCGCCGACTGCGCGCGCCCCCAGGGCTCGGTCGGGCCGCGCAGCTCGATCACTTGCTCCCCCGCGCCCCAGACGCGTCGCGCCGCGGCGAGGCCAGATGGCCGGCATCGATGGGGGCGGGTCCGGCGAGCATGGCGCAGCCTTCTACCGTCGCCGGGTGCGCATGGGAAGCGCTCCGCCGCGCCGGGGCCGGCATCGAAACATGACCCCCCTACGTCGCTGAGGTAGAAATCCGACGTGCTCCGCGTACCCCTCGCCCTGGCCTTCGCTGCCCTGGCGGCGCTGGCCGCGCCCGCGAAGGACGCCGGCATCGAGCCCGTTCCCGAGCCGCCCGTGCCGGCCGGGATGGAGCTCTTGCGCATCGA
>Ga0247727_10011300_pt1 | contig 15615 bp, 11 predicted proteins | sample WisWelCaveWW1625_FD_202498 | JGI IMG/M metagenome (GOLD analysis project Ga0247727, IMG submission 202498) | Biofilm microbial communities from Wishing Well Cave, Virginia, United States - WW16-25 | ecosystem: Environmental > Aquatic > Deep subsurface > Groundwater > Cave microbial mat | place...
TTCGATTGCTCGTGTCGCCAAGATGAATATGATTGTTCACGACGACGGGCATACCAACGTCATAAGCGTGGATTCATTGCAGGGCGTGGATAAGATCAAAGAGGAAAACAAAGGTTTTGCCTTCAATCACTTTGACTTGATTCTCACCAACCCGCCTTTTGGTGCAACGATCAAGAAAACTGAAAAACCGTATCTCGATGAATATGATTTGGATTATGACTGGAAAGAGGGTACAAGAAGCGGCAAGCCAAAAGCCACCGTCAAGACCGAGATTTTGTTTTTGGAACGCTGTCATCAATTCCTGAAACCAAACGGGCGCATGGCGATAGTTCTGCCTGACGGTATTCTCACCAATTCATCTTTACAACAAGTGCGCGATTGGTTGTTGGAGCGTTATCGTTTATTAGCGGTCGTAAGCCTGCCTCAATATTCTTTCGCTCATTACGGCGCGGGCGTGAAAGCCAGCCTGGTATTTTTGGAAAAGAGAGAAGCGGGCGAAACGCCAAACGATGATGAAGCTATCTTCATGGCAATCGCTGAAAACATTGGTTACGACGCGACAGGACGAAAAACCTTCAAGACTATCAGCAGTAAAGTAACACGCGATTCAAAAATCGAAGTCGTTCGTTGCGACCTGTTTGATATGCGCTTCGATTACAAACTCGATTCTTCCAACCCCAACGCGTGGATTGAAATGCACAGACAGGTTCTACCCGAAACTGGTTTGGTTGCCGAATATCGCAAATTCACGGAAAACCCAGAACCTTTTTTCGCCTAAGCCCCGCGCACAACACGCCAAACTGTTTCGCGGTGCGGCGGGGCGAAGTGATTGGACGAATCGACTCTAATTTCTATTTGCCTTCAACAACTGGCTTGTCAAATTCAAAATTCCCAATAACAACATTGGGCGAATTGAGTTTGCGAATCATTCAACCAACTGAATTTACTCGTGAGTATGTAGAAGAATCCGAAAACTCACTCCCTGTATTGCGTGCCGCCAATATAGGTGATGGCGAATTGAATCTTGAGGACTTGATTTTTATTGATAAGAGTAAATTACAAGGCGCAAAAGATTCTTTCATTGAAAGGGGTGATGTTCTTATCACTCGCACTGGCGCAAACGCAGGTGAGACTTGTGTTGTTCGTGAACTTTCACGGCAATATGTTATTTCTTCACACTCCATCAGAGTACTTCCCAAGAAGGATATTGTTATTCCTGAATTCCTAGAAGGCGCCCTTCTCTCAAAATTTGGAAAAGATCAAGTAAACAGATTGTTTACAGGCGCAGCCCAAAAACAACTTCAACTAAAGTCTGTCGCAACTATTCAAATTCCGATCCCACCTTTGGAAGCTCAACTCGCCCTCGTAGCAGACATGGAATCTGCACGTCTTGCGCGGCAGGAGAAGTTAAGTCAAGTCAGTGATCTGCTTAAGGGTATGGATGTGTTTGTGCTGGAGCAGTTAGGTTTGAAATTGCCAAAGGAAGAAAAGAAATCTACTTTCGCAATCCGGTTTAATACAGTTCAAGATAGTCGTGTTGACCCACACTTTCATCATCCGACATTTAGAAAGTTAATTGACGTTATTCAAAGAGTCTCATATGAAGAACTTGGACAACTCGTAAAGTTTTCACATGAAATCTGGTCGCCTGAACGTGAAACAGCCGAAATATTCAGATACATTGAAATTAGCGGAGTGAATATCCAAACAGGAAACATAACTGCGATTGAAACGCCTGTGAGCGAAGCTCCTAGCCGTGCTCGAATGATGACAAGAAATGGCGATATTCTTATCAGCCTTACACGCCCACATCGCGGCGCAATAGCGCAGGTAGATAAATCGTTTGATAGTTGTATTGCTTCAACGGGCTTTTCTATTATCCGTGAAATTACAGATAAGCGAATTACCAAAGATTATCTTTGGTGTATTTTACGAAATCAAATTTCCTTACAGCAAATGCTTCAAAGAAGCAGTGGTGGAAACTATCCAGCTATTACTGAGCCAGAATTAACAAAAATCATTATTCCTATACCATCAGAAAAGATACAAGAAAAAATCACGTCTGAATTGTCCCACCGCCGCGCCCAAGCCCGCGCCTTGCGCGAAGAAGCCGAGCGCGAATGGCAGTCTGCAAAAGAGAAGTTTGAAAAGGCGTTGTTGAATGGATAGCTTTGCGCATCCTCGTTGCCTGAATGTTCCTCAACAATGGCTTTGACGATGGCGAGTCCCAGCCCATTGCCAGCAAGTCTGTTCTTCACATGAATATCTCAAATTTATTCAGCGCTTCAATCAGCAGTATAATAAAAATCGAACGAGCAAATATCTAGTATCCCGCGGAGGTAGAAATGAATATCATTGTATGGATCATCTTTGGAGCCATCGCTGGCTGGATCGCAAGCATCGTGATGGGAAAGAACAGGCAAATGGGAGCCATCGCCAACATCGTCGTCGGCATCATCGGCGCGTTTCTTGGGAGTTGGATCATGCAGCAGTTCTTCGGCGCGCAGGGCGTCACCGGTTTCAACCTTCCCAGTATTTTGACTGCGGTCGTAGGCGCGGTCGTTTTGCTTTTCGTGGTCGGCTTGGTCCGCCGCTAATTGACCCAATGATCCAAACAAAGAGCCGTGCAATTCCATGCGTGGCTCTTTGTTTTTCAAACTAAACTCAGGCTAATGGAAGGTTCACAACAAACCTACTCCCCTTCCCAACTCCACCACTTCGCACATCCACGTACCCTGAATGCGACTCAACAATCGCTTGACGATGGCGTGTATCACTTATCAAAATGCAGGATCGCCAGATTCCCTTCAAAGGAGGCGGCAAGTTGTTCGGGGAGGTTGCCGAGCGTATCCGCGACGCGCTTGCGCGAGCCGAAGCCCGGCACAACGATAAAACTGCTGATGCTTTCCTGTTCCAGCGCGGCGGGTTTGAGTTGATCTTTCAGCGCTTCAACACTGACAGGATGATCTGTTTCCATCGTCACGAGCAGGGCTTCGATGGATTGCAGATAACTAGAATCCGCGCGAAGGACGAGAGGGACATTCAAAGCTTTAGCGAGCAGTACATTTGTTTCCAACATACGGCGCAATGCAATGTGAGGGATTGCCTTGGCAGGCAGGATGAACGCCACACGTTGCGTGCCATTCAAAGGCATCGGGAGCTTCCCCACCATCACGGGCGTATCTGACCCCCAGACGACTTCATCCAGCACGGAACCCAGCAGGGACTCGCGTAGAGTCCGTTTGCCGCGCCAGCCCATGAGGATGAGCGAAGCATTCTTCTCGGAGGCTGTTTGCAAAATCCCCTGCGCGTGAGTCGTAGCGAGGCGCGGGATCAACTCAATTTCAGATTGCGGGTCACCCATCACGTCATGGACGCGCCCAAGTAACTCGCGATGCATCGTCAAACTGTTTTCCTGCATTCCATGATCTTTTGCTACGCTGACCGCGAGCACCTTTCCTCCGTGTACTTTTGCAAGCAAGGTTGCCAGCCCGATCAACTGCTCCTGCGATTTCGGGTCCGCCACGGGGACGAGGATCCGCCCGAAGAGAGGCGAAGGCTTGTCGTCATCCGAAGCAGTTTTCAGGTCCGATGCGAAGCGCTGGACGAGCAGGGGCGAGGTGATCGAAGTGAGGAGAATCATCAAGATGGCGGCATTGAATAGGGTGGAGTCAAACAGTCCAGTTTGCAATCCAATGACTAACGTGGGAATCGTCACCGCGGCTTGCGCGTGAGAGAGTCCGTAGACCGTCCAAAATTCTGATTTGGTGTATTTGTAAATACGTGCAGTAATCCACGCCGCAATAAATTTCGAGACGTACGCGACGATGGTCACGCCGATCGCAACGATGAGGGTCTCAGGACTTTCGAGGAATGTGAGCGGATCAGTGATGAGACCGCTGTATAAAAGAAAAACGGGAATGAAAAATGATTCGCCCATGAAAAGCACATGACCTGTGACCGGGCTGTGGCGCGGGAGCATCGAGTTGATCGCCAAGCCCGCGAGAAACGCGCCGACGACTTCATGCACGCCGATGAGTTCTGCAATAAATGCCGCGACGAAAAGAGTCACGATGATGAATTGAAATTCAATGGCTCTGCCTGTGAGTTTTTGAAAAATGATTTTTCCAAGACGCGGCAAACCAAAAATGATGGCGGCAGTGAAGATCCCAAGCAGGACGAGCAATTGAATAAAGTAACCGAAGGTGACGCCCCCGCCTGTTTTCGCGCCCAGCACTACCGCGAGGACAATGAACGCGCCGATGTCAGTCAGCACCGTTGCGCCGGTTGTGACTGCAACGGCTTCGTTGCGCGTGACGCCAAAGCGTGCAAGAATTGGAAACGCGATCAACGTGTGCGATGCAAATGCAGAGCCGAGCAAAATCATTCCAAGCCAGTCGAGACCGAGCAAATAGCCCAGCCCCATGCCCATGAGTTGTGGAAAAATAAATGTGACGATGCCAAAAACTAACGCACGTCCGCGCACGCGCATGAATTGATTGATGTCCACTTCAAGCCCCGCGCTGAACATGAGATACACCAGCCCGATCGTGGATAGGAATTCAATTCTGTCACCTGCTTCGATGAGTCCGAATCCATGCGGACCGATGAGCATTCCGCCAAGGATGATGCCTACGATTCCGGGCAGGCGCACGCGCTCGGAAAGCAAGGGCGTGATGAGGATGATGGTCATGATGAGCAGGAAGAATCCCACCGGCTTGTTGAAGAGTTCGATCATTAAATAGGCTCCTAGATTAAATTAGACCACTAGCGACAGTCACTTTGCCACAGAGACCACACCGTTCGTGCCGCGAGCACGTCGGTGCGAGACGGCAGAGAAAATGAGTTTTTCTCAAAGGTCTCTGAGAACTCTGTGGCTAAGCAATAGCTTACTTTCGCAAAATGTCAATCATATCAATATCACTTCCACGATCTCGCCCGCGCTCAACCCCGTAGCATCAGGAGGGATTCGCAACAAGCCATCCGCGTTTGCCAGCGTAAAAATCAAATTTGATTTCCCAAAAATTGGCTCAGCGTCAAACCTAACTGCTGACTGCTGACCGCTCATCGCTAACTTCACGGGCCACCAATCTTCACGACCTGCTTGCGACGGCAAGTTAACGGTCAAGCGCGCGAGCACGGTTGCTTTGGGTCTTGGTAATGCGCCTAATAATTTTTCGATCACCGGCACGACGAATAAATATCCGTTGACCAACGCGCTCACGGGGTTGCCGGGCAATCCGATCACGGCTTTGCCGTTGCACACGCCCAATATTGTTGGCTTGCCCGGGCGCGTGTTGATCCCATGCACCAGCACGCCGGGCGCGCCCAACGAGCGGATGACTTCAGCGGTCATATCTCGTGTGGAGGCGGATGAGCCAGCGGTGATGATCACCACTTCACATTCGGATAGCGCCTTCGCAGCCGCCTCTTTCAAAGCCTGAAGCTGGTCGCTGATAATCCCATAGCGTTTTGCCACGCCTCCGCTTTTTTCTACGAGCGCGGCAAGTGTGTAAGAGTTGACATCGCGCACTTGCCCGCGCCGCGGCGACTGACTCGGGTCAATCACTTCATCACCCGTTGAGATGATACCTACTTTCACTAATCTGGCTACGCGCAAAGACGTTATCCCCAACGCCAGCAACCCGCCAATTTCCGCAGGGCGCATTATGCAGCCCCGAGGCAGGATCAATTGTCCCTGCGCCACATCCTCCCCAACGTGGATGACGTTCTCGCCATCCGCGACCGCGCGGAAGATTTCGATTTCTCTCTTGCCGCTCTCTTCGGGTCTCAGACCCGAAAAAGCAATGCCTTGTGTATATTCCAACATCACAACCGCGTCTGCGCCATTCGGCAACATGCCTCCCGTGTGAATGGACGCACATTGACCTGCCCTGATTTCAAACGCGGGCGCGTCTCCCATGGGGACTTCGCCGACGAGAGTCAAATACGCAGGCTGTGAATCTGACGCGCCAAATGTATCGCGTGCGCGGACGGCATATCCGTCAACAGTGGTGCGCTGGAATTCGGGTAATGGATGCGGCGCGAGGATGTCTTCGGCAAGAATCCGATCCAAAGAGGAGATAACGTCTATTGATTCAGAATCAACTGTCGACTTAGGAAGATGCGAGAGCAGGAGGGCGCGGGCTTCGTCTGGAGGGAGGAGAGTTAAGAACTCAGGCATGAGAAAGTCGAGAATTGGAGAATTAGCGTATCCAGAAAGTCAGGGTCAAAAAATAAGTGGTGAGTCCGAAGACGGCAAGGGCGGTGGCAGTGAGGAGAGTCCAGTTTGTCGGCGCGCCAAGGGCGATGTTGCGCAGTTGGATGATTTGAAAGATGGCAAAAGGAAACGTGAGGAAGGCGGGCCAGATCAATGCAAGCGACAGACCGTATGCAGGCGCTATGAGGAAGAGCAGGTAAGCAAACAAAATAAAAAGATGATGCAGCGGCACGACGCGTTCCCAGCCAAGACGAGTGAGGAAGGTCATCCGATTTAATTTTCGGTCGGTGGCAAAGGTTGGAAAGTTCATTACGATGAAATAAGCAAAAGCAAGAAAGGTCAGCGGGGCAGCGAGCGAGAGGAAACGATGCGGCTCACCAGTTTGAAGGGTGAACGCGATGGATGGAATCACGTATGCCAGATGCGCGGCGAGGAGAAATTCACCCAGCCCGCGATTGACAAATCGAAATGGCGGGAGTGAGTATGTGAGGGTGATGAGGAATGAAAGAAGAAGAAAGAGGAAGGCTTGCCCTGAGCCTTGTCGAAGGGAGGAAAGTGGTAACTGATTATTGGCAAATAGAAGATAAACAATAACGACTATGACAGTAAGAAATGTAATTGAAATATATAACGTGTTGTTGCGAAGAGTTTGTCGCTGTATTCGTGTTTCGTTTTCGAGGAGAGGTTCCGCGTCTAGGCGAAAGACCTCAGACAAGAGACTCATGCTCGCCTGTGCGAGAAGAACAACGATGAGTCCCAGCCAAAAGGAATTTGCGAGGAAAGGTTTGCCAAGATAATTGGCGAGACTCACGCCGAGGGCGTATGTCAGCGCGGCGAGGAGGAGATGGAGAGGGCGGATAAGGCGGAGGAGGGGCATTGGGAATAGAGATTGGAGAATTGGAGAATTAGAGAATTGAGAATTGGAGATTACTGGTGGTCGAGTAGCCCCGTATTTGTCGGGCGTACACTTGCACCTGAACTGCGTTCGGCGCAGTGCAGGTGTCGAGACCAGTGGTAAGCAAAGATATTTTTGCTCGTAGTGGTTTCGACTGCTTGCGCTCAACCACCAAGTTATTTTTGTTTCGTAAGATATTCTTCCAGTCTCTCAACGGCTTGCGGGAGGTTCTTTCTTCCAAGACCCAAGCGGAAGTGGTTTCTCGAATCATCATACATGGAACCGGGTAGGAGTAAAACGCCTGCCTTCTTGACCAGGTCATCGCAAAAGTCTTCGATGTCGCCTTTCAATAATTTGGAAAATGCCATTGACCCGGCTTTTGGTCGCACCCATTTGAACAAATTTGCGCGGCGGGAAAAGAGATCATCAATGACAGTCAGGTTAAGTTTGATAATGCCCAGATTTCGGTCAATGAGTTTCTTTCGATTCCGCATGGCGACTTCGGCGAGAAATTCGCTTGGGGCAGAGTTGCAGATGGTGGTGTAATCTTTGAGCGACGCCATGTTTTGATATATCTTCTTGTTCTTTGTGGCAATCCATCCGATGCGCAGACCTGCGAGTCCGTAGGTCTTGGATGTGACGCCCAATGAAACGGCGTGCTCACCCAGATCACACGCGGCGGGAAGACGTGTCGCGGGGTCATATTCGGATTCGCGATAGACCTCATCCGAGAACAAGATCAATTTTTCCTCCTGAGCAAACTTGCTCACGGCTTCAAAGTCTGCACGAGCCATGAGATAGCCCGTCGGGTTATGAGGCGTGTTGATAACGATGCCTTTGGTGTTCGTCCGCATCAGGTGGCGGAGTTCGTCCAAATCCAATGCCCAACCGTTTTCTTCGCGCGCAAGCCACGGGCTGACGTCACAACCAACCGCACGCGCCACTTCGGCTAAAGATTGATACCCGGGCGAATGAACGATGACATGATCCCCTTCTTTGAAAGCGGCATACATAAAGAGATAAATCGCTTCGCCTGCTCCGGTGTGAACAAGAATGTCTTCCGGCTGAATCGTTTCGTACAGTTTGCAAATCTCTTTACGAAGCGCGGGGCTTCCCTGTGATTCGGTGTATCCCAGCCAAACTTGTTGAAATTTCTGCACTGCGTCTAGCTCAAAAGCGAGCAAGTCCGCGGTGGACATGGCTTCACAATCCGAGGAACATAAAAGATACTCGGTATTGAATTCGTATTTGGCGAAGTAGCGTTCGAGTTTGAAGGGGGGAAGATTCATTAAAAAACTTTGCCGTCATTGCGAGGGCGATGCTCTTTCGCCCGAAGCAATCCCCAACACCGTAATGGAGATTGCTTCGTCGGCCCTTCGGGCTTCCTCGCAATGACGAATTATTTCAACACTTTCTTCATATCACGATAATGAGTCTGGTGGTGGATGTACAGCATTTTGATCATCTCACGAATGGAGGTCATGCCAAGGAATGGATGACGTCCTTTGATTTCGAGTTCTTCCTCTTTCAACCCCGCCACCCAAGCCACCGAATCAGCGCGGACGGCTTTGTATTGCTCAAGCAATTCGCGCGCGGGTAAATCTTTCGTCTTTTGTTGTTGCGCGGTGTTGTAGCGGTCAATCGAAAAATCGTCCGCCGAGCCTTCGCCTGTGGTGCGGATGCGCTCGAAGAGTTTCACTAGTCCGCGTTCGGAGGTGACGAAATGCGAGAGCACGTTGCGGATCGTCCACGTTTCGCCTTCGGTGTATACCTCCGATTGCCATTGGTCATCGGCGAGGCCCGCGAAGAGGGAATAAAATTTTTCGCCTTCGGATTTGAGTTTGTCTGCGAGTTCATCGAGTTCGGACATAAGTTACTCCTCTTCACTTTACTATGGTGGTCGAGTAGGGCGAAGCCCGTATCGAGACCACCGGTTTTCAATAAATCAATTGTTTTTATGAAACTCGCTGGTTTCGATACGGCCCGCGAACTGCACGCGGGACTACTCAACCAGCAATGTTTACACCAACGAATACCCACCATCCACAACGATCGTCTGACCGGTAATATACTCGTTCTTCAACAGGAATTCCAGTGCAGATGAAATTTCTTCGGGTCGCGCTGGACGTTTGAGCGGAACCCGTCCGACCAGCCTTTCCCACTCTTCAGCAGGGACAATGTCCGATTGCAGGACGAAGCCCGGGGCGATGGCGTTGACGCGAATCTTCGGTGCGAGCGCGCAGGCAAGGATCTTTGTCAACGATTCGAGCGCGGCTTTACTGACGGTGTACGAGGGATACTTACTCCACGCCTTTTGCGCGCCCACGTCTGTGATGTTGACGATAAGTCCGCCATCGATCATTTTCTTGGCACATTCCTGCGCGAGCAAAAACGGAGCGCGGAGATTCAAATCAAGTGTTGTATTCCAAGTTTCAAGCGAAAGCGATTCTATATTTCCACTCGGCATGAAGGCGGCGGAGTTCACGAGGACATCGAGAGATTCGAAATTGGAGATTAGAGAATGGATTTGCGCGGGGTCGGTGAGGTCCGCTGGGGCGAGGGTAACGCGTCTCGAAAGCGATTCAATTTCCGCCTGAGTCTGACGCGCTTCCTCTTCTGCAGAATGGTAATGGAGGAGGATGTCGTAGCCGAGGCGGGCAAGAGTCAACGCGAAGGATTTTCCAAGTCTGTGCGCGCCGCCTGTTACCAAAGCAATTTTTTCCATGTATACCTGTCTACGTGTTTACTTGCCTACTTCCTGAAATAATTCGACACAAAGAACCAAATATTCGCGGGGCGCTCGGCAAGGCGGCGCATGAAATACGGATACCACTGCGTGCCGAATGGGATATACACTCGAACAGAGGAACCGTCCTTTACTAATTGTTCCTGCAAGTCGCGGCGGATGCCGTACAGCATTTGAAATTCGATCCCGTTTTTTGGCAAGCCAACTTTCTCGGCATATTGTTTTGCAAATGCGATACGTTTATCGTCATGCGATGCAATCGCGACCACCGGCGGGGTACGCCCATCTTCACTGATCGCGTTTGATTCTCGTTTCAACGCGGCGTCAATCATGATTTTGGCGAGCAGATCGTAATTCGCGTCCGTGTCCGTTTTTTTAGGATAGGCTTTATCCGGCGGTTCGTTGTACGCGCCTTTCACGAGACGAAGGCGCGCTCCGCTTTCAAGCAAGGCGCGCACGTCGGCTTCCGCGCGAAAGAGATAGGCTTGTTGAACCAGCCCAAGTTGATTCGAGTCGAATCCCCTCTCGATCATGGCGCGATATAACGAAAGAGTAACGTCTGTATACGGAGTATCTTCCATATCGAGGCGCAAAAAGTTTTTGCATTTCTTTACTTCATCGAGAAGCCTGGTTAGATTCTGGCGGCAAATTTCCTCATCCAACCCGATCCCAATTTGCGTCAACTTGATCGAAACATTCGCCCGAACGCCCGATGTTTCGATATGCTTGAATATGGAAAGGATTTTTTCTGTTGCCTGATCTGCCTCTTCAACAGTGGACGTGTGTTCCCCCAAATAATCCAGTGTTGCGTTGATACCTTTTGCATTTAACTCGCGTACCACACGAATCGCATCTTCAATTTCCTCCCCCGCCACAAACCGAGATGCGGCTCGCCATGCGAATCCCCAGTTGGTGATCAGCCTCTGCGCCCAGGCGGCTTTGGATAGATAGATCAATAAAGATCGTAACATGGTCCCATCCTGCAAGTGAATTTTGCCTGCGTTCGCGTCTTTCCATACTACGCAGGATGCCGAATTATTCTAGCACAAAGGCGAAAATGGGTGTGTTATACTTTTTTTGAAGCGTACCTAATATTACAGCGCGAGGTTCTCTCGCAAAATTGGCGATTTTTTACATGTGAGAACCATCCACGAATAGGGTCACGAATTCACGAATACGGGCGTGTCTATTCGTTTATTCGTAGTTTCATTCGTGGATGGTATGCTAGCGCCATGATCAACCTTGCGCTGTAATACTAATACCAAAAACACAAGCCGTCTTTGCGAGCCCCGAGCCTCAAACGGCGAGTGGGCGAAGCAATCCCCGTCATGGGATTGGAGATTGCTTACTCTAAAGAGTACGATGTCGTCGGGCAGGTCTCGATACGTCCCGCGAACTGTACGCGGGACTACCCTTCGACAAGCTCAGGACATCGCTCGACCACCAGCCCTCCTCGCAATGACGGATGGCGTAAGTATTTTCGGAGGTAGTGTGAGAAACAGCAGTTCCATTCCCGTTCTGCGCGGCATATCCATTGCGTTGTTATCCATCGCGCTGGTGATTGTCGTGATCGCGTTGATCGGATACAGCCGTCAGCGAAATAATTACCCAGGCGGAATGACGATAGGCGGCGTCCCCGTTGGCGGTGTTGACCCGCAGATCGCGTCGCAACGCGTGTTGCAGGTATATTCATCACCCATCGAAGTGCAATACGGCAATGCGATCATCCACGTTGACCCGAGTGTCGTGGGCTTTGAATTGGATTTGGACAGCATGATCGCCGCGGCTGACCTGGAACGGACTGGCGGTTCTTTCTGGGGTGGGTTTTGGAACTATTTATGGAACCGTGATCCTAACCCAGTTGAGGTCCCGCTCATCGCAACGATTGCAGAGGACCGTTTGATTTCGTATTTACAAAATGAAATTTCAACGCGCTACGATGAACCTCCCACCCCCGCACAACCCGTCCCTGGCGGCACAACATTCACAGCAGGGACTCCCGGAACCGTACTGGATATTAATCGCGCAGTCCGTTTGATCGAAGACACCTTGCGCTCCCCCTCCAATCGGGTAGTGGTGCTTTCCTTTCAACGCAGTTCCGCGGCAAGACCCACAATACAAAACCTCCAAATCCTTCTTCAACAAAATGTCACTGTCGCAAAATTCGATGGCGTGATGGGCGTGTATCTCTTCGACCTGCAAAACGGACAGGAGATCCACTTTGCCATGGATCAGGGTGAAGTGATTCCAGTTAACCCGGATGTGCCATTCACCGCGTCAAGCACCGTGAAGATTCCGATCATGGTTTCGTATTTCAGCAAATATGGCACTGACGCGCTCGAAGAACCATCGGCAACCTTGCTATTGGATATGATTCGCAAGTCCGAGAATCCGCCGGCAGATACATTAATGGAAAGTTTGGATCAATTCAGAGGTCCGCTCATTGTGACGGAGGATATGCGTAAGATCGGGCTTGAAAATACTTTCCTCGCCGGATTCTTTTGCAGCGCAGAATTTCCGTGTCCGCTTTTGGAAAAATTCGATACTCCCGCCAACCAACGCGCGGATGTGTTTACCGACCCCGACCCATTCAACCAAACGACTCCATCCGAAGCCGGAATGTTGCTTGCGGATATTTATCAGTGCGCAACCGCAGGCGGCGGCGCGTTGATCGCGGCGTTCCCGGAAAAGATCAACAGCGAAATCTGTCAGACGATGATCGGCTATTTGGCGGCAGACAAGATCGGGGTCCTGATCGAAGCGGGAGTCCCCGAAGGAACACAAGTCGCGCACAAACACGGCTGGATCACCGAACCCAGTTCAGGCGTCATCAAAAATATCAGCGACGCGGGCATCGTTTATACACCGGGCGGGAATTACGTGCTGGTATTGTACGCGTTCCATCCAGTGCAAACGGTTTGGGAACCGGTTTCAACTCTTTTCGCGCAACTGTCGCAGGCGGTTTACAACTTTTACAATTTACCCACCCAGTAACCGAGTTCGTATATAATCAAATCATGAGCGCGGCGCTGGGATTGTATCGTCTTCAACAAGTGGACAGCCAGATGGATCAAATCCATACGCGGCTCAAATGGATTCAAGACACGCTTCAAAACGACCTGGAACTGCGCGCCGCCACCGAGCGTTTCGCGGCGGCTGAGAGTAAAAACAAAGACGCCGCGCGCGCGCTGAAACAGAGTGAAGATGACTTTGAGAAACAGCGAGTCAAAATCGAGCAGACCGAAGCCAGCCTGTATGGCGGCACAGTCCACAACCCGAAAGAATTGCAGGACTTGCAAAAGGATGTTGTTTCGCTGAAAAAACATCTGCAGACCCTCGAAGGTCGTGAACTGGAAGCGATGCTGGTTGTGGAGACCGTTGAAAAAGAATTTCAAGCCGCAAAAACAGACCTTGAAAATCTAAAGTCAAGTAAATCATCCGAGACACTTGAACTAGCCAAAGAAAGCGAAACACTTCAAAAGGACATCGAGCGACTTGATTCGGAACGTAACGCAGTGATGAGTAACCTGGCCGCGCAATCTGTCACAATCTATAACCAGTTGCGCCAGCAAAAGCGCGGCATCGCTGTCACAACGATCAGCGATTCGACCTGCTCGGCATGTGGCGCAACATTGAATCCATCGCAACAACAGAATGCGCGTTCAACAACTCAATTCTTCAACTGCCCAACTTGCGGGCGCATCTTGTATGCAAACTAACTCCGTTTTTCGGGGTCTGAGACCCCGAAAGAACATTTTGTTAGGTCAATAATTTCAAATGCCACGTATTGATCCGTTTTCATTTTTCATCGGCGCCTTCGTCGGCATCATCTTCTGGCTGATGCTCGGACGTGCGCGTCCGTTGTTCGCCCAGATACGGGAAAATTTCAAGGAACAACGCGAAGTCGCAAAAGTACGCCGTTCCAGCGGGCTGGAGGACAACCATCGCCGCATTACCCTGCGCCGTGCGCAAGGGATGCATCTCGCGGCATCACTCTTTTCGTTGGATGAAATACTCCAGGAGCCGCGCCTCATGGCTCCGCCTGCACGTGTTGAACCGGGAGTCATCGGGCTTCAAGAAGATATTATTTCGCAGACGCTTCCCTACATGCCAGCCTGGCCCGAATTGGCAGGGATTTATCGCGCGCCAACATTAAGTGTTGACGAGGCTGTTTCAGGCGGGGCAAATGTGGTCATCGTCGGTGCGGCTGGAGCTGGGAAAACCGTCGCCCTGGCACACCTCGCTTCGATGGCTGCCAACCTCAAGGTCCGGCTGGATGCGAATTCAGAGGTCGAAGCGGTTCCCTATCTTTATCATGTCGCCGATTTGCAACTTCCATTCGACGCATCCAAAGATCCAATCAACGTTGTCACAAGCGCCGCCGTTGAACATGCGCCGATATTCGACCTGAGCCGCCTGCCCGCCTTCATCCAACAAACTTTCAAAGACGGTCATGCTTTATTGTTGATTGATGGATTCGACGAACTTGATCTGCAAGGTCAACAGGATGTTGCCGCATGGTTCAAGGCGCTGTTGCAAACCTATCCAAAGATCAGGGTCGTCACAACGGGTTGTGCGAATCAAATGAATGGCTTGATCGGTTTGGGATTCAATCCTCTGGCAGTGATCGGCTGGGACTCGCGCACTGCGCCAAAATTTATTCAGCAATGGGGCGAGTTGTGGTCGCGCACTGTCGCGCTGGAATCCTGGTCACAAGCGGCGCCCGAACAAGTTGACCCGATCCTGCTGAACACGTGGCTTACGACCGACAATCACGGTCTGACTCCTTTCGAGTTGACTCTGAAAGTCTGGGGCGCATACGCCGGTGACAGTTTGGGTCCGCGCGTGCTGGATTCGATCGCCACACATGTCCGGCGCGTGGCTCCCAGCGGCACACCCCTCGCCGCGTTGGAATTGCTCGCCATGCAGGCTGTCTTAACGTCACAACCGATATTCGATCCGCGCTCTGCCCGCGCCTGGGTCAAGCAATACGACATCGTGGAAGACAAACCCATCGAGAGCGCCGAGACCATTACTCAAACCCCTGAGGGAGAAAAGGCGCCCGTCACCGAATCGCAAAAGATCAGGATCAAAAAATCAAAAGCTGGAGACGCGGTTCCAACACATGGGCTTCTCAGCAAAATGGTGGATAGCGGCTTGCTCGTAATCCATGCCGGAAACAAAATGCGATTCCTGCATTCGGTGTTGAACGGTTATCTGGCAGGTCAGGCAATCGGCGATAACGATGCGGACGCAACCCTGCTCGCCCAGCCCGATTGGAATGGAAAAACATTGGGCTTGCAATATCTCGCCGCACGCGGAGACGCCTCCGCCGTGGCGGATATACTGTTGAAAGAATCCGGCTTACCGCTTTATGCGCACATGTTTGACGTTGCCCGTTGGCTGCGCGATGCCCCCAAAGATGCCGGTTGGCGCGGAAAAGTTTTTGCCAGTTTGCTTACCCTGCTACAGGCAGAAGGTCAGCCGCAAGGGTTGCGCGGGCAAGCCATGGCGGCATTCGTCTCCAGCGGCGACCCGGGCGCGGCGACTCTCTTCCGTCAATTATTGAGTTCAAGGTCGTTTGAATTAATTCCGCTTGCCGCGCTGGGGAGCGGCGCGATGGTTGATACGAAAGCAATTGATGCGTTGGAGGAAGTCTTACAGGCGCCGGTCGGCGCGGTGAGGCGGGCAACCTGTCTTGCACTGGTCGCGATAGGGACGGAAAAATCCCTCGAAGCGGTTGCGCGCGCGTTG
>Ga0247727_10011301_pt1 | contig 15614 bp, 17 predicted proteins | sample WisWelCaveWW1625_FD_202498 | JGI IMG/M metagenome (GOLD analysis project Ga0247727, IMG submission 202498) | Biofilm microbial communities from Wishing Well Cave, Virginia, United States - WW16-25 | ecosystem: Environmental > Aquatic > Deep subsurface > Groundwater > Cave microbial mat | place...
CTACTACAAAAAAAGGTTTCGCTATTTTAACATAGAGTCCTGTCCATCGCGGTGATTAAAAACTGTTCACCGAATCATTAGAATCTACCGGCAAAATCGTGAGTTAGCGGAATTTTTAAACCACCGTAATGAAAAAGGCGGGGATTGCGTTCACAAAACAAAACGTGGCGCAACATGAATGTTGCGCTTTTCATTTTTTAAACTTACCGAGTTCTATCGTTGCAATCGTTTCATACAACTCCGGCCCCGTCCGAATTCTTTTCAACTCTAACAAATCACTTCGATGATCGGCAAAACCGTGCGCCGAGGTGACGGACGAATAATAACCGCTGTCGGCGACCATTTGCTTGATTTGATCGTTGTAATACGGATACGGCCCGCTGTTGGGTACGGAGAAATGGCGAATAGGAATGCCAAGTTTTTTTTCCAACGCGGTGCGGCACGCGGCAATCTCTTCGCGCGCCTCCGGCGGATCGGCATTCGGCAGATTGAGATGCGTCATCGTGTGGCCGCCCATGATCATCCCCATTTCCATCATCTCCCGCACTTGCTCCCACGTGAGCATCACGCGATCGGCGGCGGCGCGATAATTTTCATCGGCCAACTGTTGCCGCAGTTGCGCGCGCACGGTCTCGCGCACCGCGCGGTTGTTGCTCTTGATGATTTTGACGACTTCACGAATCGCGGCGTTTTTCTTGGCAGTATCGGATAGATCCAGCTCGATGATTTTGCCGAGCGCCTGCAAACGCAAACGCGGCTGCTTCGTTTTCAAAATGAGATAGTTCGCTTCAAACAGCCAAAACGGCTCGGCGCGGTCGATACAGCTTACCGTTAAATAAATCGTGCCGGAAGCGCGGTAACGTTGCAGAATTTTGGCGGCGTGAAAATTATCGGCGTAGCCGTCATCAAACGTGAAAACCACGGCGTTTTTGGGCAAAGACTTTCCCGTGCGCAGCGCGTCCACAACTTCATCCAAGGACAGCACGCGATAGCGTTTGGCGAAATAGCGGACGTGCCGCTCGAACTCACGCTTGGAAACGCCAATGCCGGGGCTGGCGTAATAATTATCCGGCGGATCGACGACGGCATGATAACGCAAAATCGCCACGCGGCGATGGGGAAATAAAATTCTAAGGAGATGAAAAATACCGCAATAAAACAAGGCCGCTTTTAACCAGCGGCTCAAACGCATTTTCAGGTTCCGCAAAATTTTACCACTCCGATTTCAGTTTGTCTTTAGACCTCACAGAAGTTCTTAGTATCGGTAAAGGGAAAGCGTTGCGGAAAATTAAAAATTCTTAATGCCATGGGAATGTCGCGCGCCGGGATTTCGCGCTTGACTCTGAAAGAAGAAGATTTCGGCAGCAAGCGCGACACCTATGCCTGGATGGGGGTGCGGGAATATTATGAGCAAGATCGGCTGCGGCTGTATGATCCCAAGACGTATCAATGTTTATTAACGCACGAAGAATCCGAAGTCGCGCGGCACGCTGCCGAAGCAAAAGCGGCGCAAGAACAGGCGGCCCGACAAGCTGCAGAAACTGAGCTTATCCGTCTGTGCGAAGAATTAGCCAAATTGCGCGAACAGAAATGAGCCGCGCCACTCATTATGAAAAATAAAAACGCCCCGCGTTCAAATCATCCGAACGCGGGGCGTTTCATTTTTCAAGTATAAATTCTTTTCAATAACAGCGAGCCATCCACCGGTCAACCGGCTTGACTTTTCGATTAAAAGTGTTATTTTAAATTTAGCGAGGACAATTCCATACACGGAGAAATTGGTGAATCAAATTATTTTGCCCTCTAAAATCTTTGCCGGCGGTCGTAGTTTTTTTTGTGCACATTGAACTTGTAAAAGAGTGACGATTTCTCAACTCCAATAATCCAACAATCCATTGCTCCATGCAAACCGTCATGCGTTTTTCCTCCATAAAATCTTCCCGCACGCTCGTCATCGTTGTCAGCATCATGATCGTCGTGTTGCTCGCGGCGTTCAACTTTGGCAGTTGGTTTTTTCTCAACAGTTTGAACCGCGAGCTTGATGCGGAGCTGGAAACGCGCTTAAACGCGATTGCCGGACTGGTGGCGCGGCAAGTGCAATCGACGGATTTTCCCAACTATATAGCGGAAGGCCGGCGCATTTCCGCGAAAGCCATTATTGATTTGATGATCGATCCGCTGCCGCGTGAAGTTAATGCGCAAAACATTTTTCTGATTGACCGCGAATACCGTACGCTGAAAGCCAGCCAAGATCTTTTTGCGCTCGGCGACGAGATTACCTATTTGGAAGACGATAGCAATGTGGTGCGGCGCGCGTGGAATGGCGAAATTGTCAGCTCAAAGCTGCGCGTGCTGTCGGGAAATAATCGTGTGAAAGCGGCTTATGCGCCGGTGCGCGATCGGCTCGGTGACATTGTTTGTCTCGTCGCAGTTGAGGCCAAAGCGGATTTTCTGAATTTACTGCAGCCGCATAAACAACGCCTGGTCATCGGCGGCGTCGCCAGTTTTGCGGTGTTGATCACATTTGCTTTTTTGTTGTACACGACCGTCTCGCTGTTTTTGCGCACCCAGGAGAATTTGCGGCGCTCCGAGCGTTTGGCGACGATGGGGCAAATGGCGGCTACCGTCGCGCATGAAATTCGCAATCCGCTCGGCATCATCAAAAGCACGGCCTACGTGCTGCGCCAACGTTATGAAAATGCGCAGCAGCCCGACGAGTTGTTTGAGTTTATTCCCTCGGAAGTACGGCGTTTGAATCGTCTCGTCAATGATTTTCTCAGTCTCACGCGGGACAAACAGCTCAACGTCGCGCCGAGTGATCTCGTCAAAACCGTGGAGAAGGCCGTCACCATGGTGCAAAGCGACGAGCAAGCGAATGGGGTGCTCTGCCATTTCAAAAGCGCCGCAACGACTTTGCCGATGGCGCATGACGAAGAAGCGCTGACGCAAGTTCTGTTGAATCTCTTGTTCAATGCGATTCAAGCGCTGGAAAGCAAAGGAGAAATTAACGTTCATCTGCAGGAAGAGCTTGAAAAAGGCAAAAAAATCGCGCATATTGTGGTGCAAGATAACGGCCCGGGCTTGCCGGTGGAACCAGAAAAAATTTTCGAGCCTTTTTTTACGACCAAATCTCGCGGCAGCGGCCTCGGCTTGGCCGTGTGCAAACAGATCGTGGAAAAACACGGCGGCCGCATTAACGCCGAAAGCGAAAAAGGCCAAGGCACGGCGATGCATGTTTGGTTACCGACGGGGTAAATCCGGATTGAGGGATCGCTGGATTGATGGATGATTGGATTGTTGGGATTCAATCATCCAACGATCCAACGATCCATCAATCCATTTGAACCTTACCAACCTTGAATGGCAAAATGAGCGAACGCACCATTTTAATTGTCGACGATGAAGCGCGCATGGCCACGGTTTTGAAAGCAGCATTGGAGCCGGAAGGTTACGCCATCGCTACGGCGAATAACGGCACGACGGCGATGAACGCGCTGGATACGCATGCGTATGACGTCGTTCTCACCGATCTCAAAATGGACGGACCGGACGGCTTGCAAGTTCTGGAGTTTGCGAAAAAACGCTATCCGCAATGCGAAGTGATTTTGATGACGGCGTATGCGACGGCACAAACCGCGGTGGAGGCGATGAAGCGAGGCGCTTATGATTATATCATCAAGCCGTTCGAGATCGACGAGCTGAAAGTCAAAATTCGCCATATTTTTGAGAAGAAAACGCTGGCGTGGGAGAATCGCACGCTGAAGCAGGAGTTGCAGCAGCGTTATTCGCTCGACAATATGGTGGGGCAGAGCGGCATCATGCAGGAGGTTTATAAAATGATCCACAAAGTCGCGCCGAGCGAGGCGACGGTGCTGATTCGCGGCGAGAGCGGCACGGGCAAAGAACTCGTGGCGCAGGCGATTCATTATTTGAGCCCGCGCGCGGAAAAACCGTTTGTCGCCATCAACTGCGCGGCACTGCCGGAGACGTTGTTGGAGAGCGAGTTATTCGGCTACGAAAAAGGCGCGTTCACCGGTGCGGATAAACGCAAGCTCGGCCTTTTTGAAACGGCGGGCGAAGGCACGATTTTTCTCGATGAAATCGGCGAAGTCGCCACCACGATTCAAGTGAAACTGCTGCGCGCTTTGCAGAATCGCCAAATCATTCATCTTGGCGGCCATGAACAAATTTCCGTAAAAGCGCGTGTCGTCACTGCGACCAATCGCGATTTGGAAACGGCGGTGAAAGACGGCGAATTTCGCGAAGATTTTTATTATCGCATCAATGTCTTTCCCATTTCCGTGCCGCCGCTGCGCAAACGTTTGGAAGACTTGCCGGATCTCGTGACTTTTTTCTTGAAACGCGCCGGCAAAGGGGCGTATGCGATTACGGCGGAGGCCTTAGAAAAATTGCGCCTGTACCCTTGGCCCGGCAACGTGCGTGAGCTGGAAAATGTCGTCGAGCGTTCGCTGATCATGGCCGGAGATCGTCCGATCGAGATCACCGACCTGCCGCCGCATATTCAAGGTATTCTAAGATTGCCGACGCAATTCGATCTTCCCGACGAGGGCATCGTGCTCGAAGACATCGAGAAGAAACTCATTCACCGCGCGATTGAAAAAGCCGGCGGCAATAAGAGCAAAGCGGCGAAGTTGTTGGGAATTACGCGGCGGAAGTTATATTCGATGTTGGAGCGGTTGGGGTAGATGAAAAATAAATTTTAAATAAAAACTCAAAAGCCCGCGACGAAATTCATCGTGAGCTTTGGTTTTACTGAAAGTATTGCTCCGGTGAAATCGCGACGAACCTGTTCCGCCGGGCGTTGCCTGCCGCAAGCCAGGGAAAGTCGTTTTACGCCTTAAAATTACAGACCGGCGGTCTGTGTTACGCGCCTTGCACGAGGCCCATCCAATAAATCGGCATGGTCGGTGTGGGGCGGCCGCCTTTGGGCTCGCGGGTAATCGCAAAAGCTGAAATGCCGCTTAAAGTCTCGGGCAGATTTTTCACCTCGCCAATATACTCGCCTTGCGCATTCACATGAAATACACCGGCGTCAAACGGCTGGCCGTCTTTCAAAAACCAAAGCTGATAATCCTGCGCATCAGTCAGCCCGGGCAAATCGTACGCGATGAAACTTCCGCCGGCGGTTTGCGGATCGAGCATGATTTTAACGTCGCCTTTTTCGGCGCCTTTGAGCTGCACTAACAAGAGGCGTGAGGCATTGCTTTTCTTAATACGCTCGATTACGGTTTGCTGCCGCGCCATCTCAAATTTCAGCAGCTCAATATCGGCGTGGCGTTCGCTTAATTGTGTTTGCAAGTGGCGGATGACGCCGCGCTGCAAAAAATAACCATATCCCACGGCAAACAGCAGAAAAACCGCGGCCCACGCGAGCGCGCCGCGCGCGCGTTGATAGAACGTCTGCTGCGGCATGGAACGAATCGATGCCGGTGCGGACGAGGTTGTTGTGCTTTTCTTCGTGGCCGGTTGCATTGGAAGAATATTCGCCTCCGGGTTAATCGCACGCAATAATTGCCGTTTTAATTCCGGTGGCGGCGTCTTTTGCGGCGCAACATAGGGCAACAAGCCGGCCACTCGTTTTGCCTCTGCCAGCTCTTGCTCACAGGCCCGGCAACCGGAAGCGAGATGTTCGGCAAATTGCCGCGCTTCTTTTTCTTCCAATATTCCCAAGACAAAAGACGCGGCCAGCTCGGTGAATTGGTCTGCCATGCTTAATGGAATTTAGGCTCTTGTTCTCTCTCGACGATGCCTGTTGCTGCCAGTTCCCTGGCGAACAATGTCGCATCCAACCATAACAAAAACGACAAAAAACCGCCCGCCTTCGCAGACTGGCTTTTGGCGCTACTGAAGAATATACGAATCAAACATAAAAACAGTTTTTAAAAATTTTAGAAATTTTTAGGGGAGAGCAATCTAAAACGAGGAAAGTCAGGGGAAAACGTTGTCCAGGGAAATACCTTAAGCTTCTTCGCCGGCCAGCATTTCATCATGCAAGGAAGAAACGATCAGCAACATGCAGCCGTTCTCCGTATATTGCAGGCCATGAATGGAATCCGGCTCGGCGTACTGATAGTCGCCCGCATGTAAAACTGTTCCGGCCATGTGCAAATCACCTTGCAGCACGTAACATTGCTCCGGCCCGGCGTGGCGGTGGCGCGGATAAACGGCGCCCGCCGGCGCTTTCACCAGCATCGTCACGCGGTCATGCGCTCCATCGACAAACAACCGCTTCACTTGAATGCCGTTGACGCCAATATCCACCCACCCTTCCTCGTGCGCTCGAACAATCAGCAAACCCGGTGAGGTGGGAGGCGGGGCCGTTGGCGAATCTGGCCAAATTTTCCAAACCTGCGGATTCGCCTCGCCGTTCGGGGAAGATTTTAGACCGTGCAATAATCTTTCTTTTAAAGAGGCAGGAGGATTGACCAATGCAATGGGAGAAGAAGTCGGTGACAACAAAGCCAATGGCAACGCCTGCAAGACGCGCTTCGTCTCGGCAACCGCTTGTTGGCATGCGGCGCATCCCGCAGCAACGTGCCGCACAAACTCATCTGCTTCGCGTTGTTCTAAGGTTCCTAACAAAAAGGTTTCAACCTGGTTTAAGAAAGTATCTTGCATTGGCTTTTCCGTATCGTCGAGTAGTTTTGCTTTTTCTTGTCATCCTGGTCATCCAAGCTCCTCACTGATTTTGCCGTTAATTTATCCATTAGCTCGTTGCCAGACGCGGCTGAAGATCGCCAAGCGATTCGCGCAGTTTCAGCAGCGCCTGGCGTGTTCGCGTCTTAATCGTGCCCAATGGAATTTTGGTCGTGGCGGCGATTTCCGTTTGGCTCAGGCCCTGGAAATAGGCCATCTCGAGCACTTGTTTTTGTTCCGCCGGTAGTTTGACCAAGGCCTCGCGCAGTAATCGCACCTCGTCGGCAGCAACCACTGCCAATGCCGGATCGTTCTCCGTCGAGGTCAAATATTCCGAGGCGGTCTCAAGCTCAACGCGCCGGCTGGCGAGCCGCATTTTAGCGCGATACTGATCAATCGCCAGATTCCGGCACAACACGATCAACCACGATGCCACGTTGCCGCGCGTTTGATTATACTGCGCGGCCTTCTGCCAGGCAGTGAGGAAAGCTTCGTGCACCACATCTTGCGCTCGCCCGGTATCGCTGAGAATTTTCGACGCCAAGCTGTAGAGCACCGTGGCGTAGCGATCATAAAGCGTCGCCAGCGCCCATTCCTGTTTTTGCGCAACGGCCGCGAAAAGCTCCGCGTCTGAAGGTGTGGTGGCTGGTGCTGAGGAATTCGTCGCAGTAGCCGTAAAATTCTCTTTCATGAATGAATCATTCAAGCGGTGACGCTATGCAATCCTAATAATATCTAACAAAATTGGAAATTTCGGCTTAAAAAGCAAGCCTTTTTTGGTTTACAATTTTTGTTCAAACTCGTTCAACCGGGCTTTGGCTTCATTATAAATCCGCGCTTTTTCCGTAAAGGGGATAAACAAGCTCTTGAAGCCATTCAGAATGATTTTTTTCACTTGGGAAAAATCCAAATCCCAGGTTTGCACCGCCAGCCACAGCTCGTCGGTCATCGTGGTGTCGGAGATCAAACGGTTATCCGTGTTCAACGTCACACGCAGTTGACGGTCGAGGTATTTTTTAAAGGGATGATGTTCGATGCGCAAGACCGATTTGGTTTGGACATTGCTCTTCAAGCAAACTTCGAGCGGAATGCGATGATCGCAAACATAGTTGAGCAAATCTTCGTCTTCGATCAAGCGCGTGCCGTGGCCGATGCGATGCGCGCCGCACGCGTGAATCGCCTGATGAATGCTGTCGGGGCCGTAAGCTTCGCCCGCATGCACGGTGCAATTCACGCAATGTTTGCGCACGACATAAAACGCCTTGGCATGATCTTTAGCCGGATTATCATATTCGCCGCCGGCGAGATCGAATCCCACGACGCCTTTGCGTTTATATTGCACCGCTAACTCCGCCAATCTGACCGAAGTCGCTGGATCAATCGAGCGGATGCTGCAGATGATAACGCCGCAGCGAATGGGAAATTTGTTTTCGGCCTCGCGCAAACCGTCGAGCACGGCGTCGACAATCTGTTCGAGACTCATGCCCTTTTGTTGATGCAAAATCGGCGCGTAGCGCACTTCCATATAAGTGATATTTTCTTGCGCCGCATCTTCGGCAAGCTCAAAAGCGATGCGCCGGATCGAATCGTAATCCTGCATCAATTGTAAAGTGAAATCAAATTTATCGAGATAGGTTTTTAGATTTTCAACTTGCCCTTTGACCGACAAATAATCGCGGACGTCATCTTCATGGTAGCCGGGTAATTGAATATTTTTTGCTTTGGCCAATTCGATCGCAGTTTTCACGCGCAATGAACCGTCAAGATGGACGTGCAAATCGGTTTTGGGCAATTCGAATAATAAGTCGCGGGTGATTTGTTTCATTTTTGCGCTCCGTTGCTGTAGAGTCAAAAAGGTTGCGAAAAATTCTTTTAGTTTGGCGTTTTAAGAAGCGGAAAATGCTCGTCCGCATACAACCGCGCCAATTACGCCTCCTCATTCTCACGAATTTGCTGTTCTATTTCTTCCCGATGAGCGCGGAAATAGGCCCACGCGTTGGCGAGGTCTTCGACTCGTAGAGTTGGATACCAACGCAATAAGTCTGATTCACTCGTTCCTAACCGCCTCGCTTGCACTAAGCCCCATACTGGAATACGTGTACGAACGATGCAGGCCGCACCTCCACATACACCGAGGGTACTTTCAATTCCAGGAAAGGCATCACCCAGGTCATGCGTCAGAGTTTGAAACTCCAGAGTTTCGTTGCTCATTTGTTCCCGATATGGTGGCTGCATAATTCAATGCTCCAATCATTTGCTTGATCATAACAAGCACCGATATTTTTTGCAGCAACGTTTCCGCGCCGTAATCTTAAGAGACCTTCACTCAAGCGGGCACACTTTGCCGCGCCGGAGCCGTGCGGAGTGTTGCCGTTTTACCCGCTTGCTCCCGCGCCTCCGGCAGCAGCGTAATGAGCGTGCCGAGCGTCAAGACCATACCGCCAATCCAGACCCAATTTACCAGCGGGTTCAAATACACATGAAACGTCGCCGCGTTGGTTTCGGGTTGATGCTCGCCGAGCACGACGTATAAATCCTCACGCAAATTGGAAAAGAGCGCCACTTCCGTCGTCGGCTGCTGCTGGACGATATAAAAATATTTCTGCGGAAAAATCGTGTCGAGCATTTTGCCGTCGCGTTTCACTATCATGGTTGATTCAATCACTATCTTGTTCGGATCTTGCAGGCGCTTCGTATCTTGATAAACCAACTCGTAATTCCGAATTTTGATCGATTCGCCGGGCGCGAGCTGTTTTTCGGCTTCCTCGGTAAAAGCCGCGCCGGTGACGCCGATAAAAATCAACACCATGCCGAAATGAACGACGTAGCCGCCGTAACGCCGCTTGTTTTTCATCAGCAAGCGCCACAACGCGACGGGATAAAATTCGCCATTGGTGTGCCCGCGTGCCGTCGCCCCGCGATGAAACTCCGTCACAATCGTGATGGTGACGAAGACGCTGAGCGAGAAAGAGATCAGCGCGTACAGATGACGCATACCGAAGATGAGCAGAATTACCAACGTCACCAACATGCCGACCGCCGACGGAAAAAACATTTTCTTCAAATGTTCGACCGAGCTTTTGCGCCACGCAACCAGTGGGCCGATGCCGGTCAACAATAGCAGCAGCAATGAAATAGGCACGAGCACGGCGTTAAACCACGGCGCGCCGACGGTGATCTTGATGCCGCGCACCGCTTCGGAGACGACGGGAAACAGCGTGCCCCAAAATACTGCGAAACACGCGCCGAGAAACACAACGTTGTTGAGCAAAAACGCGGATTCGCGCGACACCACGGAATCCATGCGTACGTCGCCTTTCAATATATCAAGACGCAGTCCCATCAAGGTAAACGAGAACGTCGCGATCAAGCCGACGAATCCCAAAAATAGCGGGCCAAGGCTGGATTGCGTAAAACTATGTACTGACGAAATCACGCCGCTGCGGGTGAGAAACGTGCCGAAAATGCAGAGCGTGAACGTGAGAATGATCAGCACCATGTTCCACACGCGGAGCATGTTTTTCTTTTCTTGAATCATCACCGAGTGGACGAAGCCGGTGCCGATGAGCCACGGCATCATTGCCGCGTTCTCGACCGGATCCCACGCCCAGTAACCGCCCCAGCCGAGTTCCATGTACGCCCACTTGCCGCCGAGCATCATGCCGACGCCGAGAAAGAACCACGGCACGATCGTCCACCGTCGCGTGATCTTCAACCACTCATTACTGACTTGGCCGCTGAGCATCGCCGCGATGCCGAACGCAAACGGCACGGTGAAACCGACGTAGCCTAAATAGAGAATCGGCGGATGAATGACCATCGCCCAATGTTGGAGCAGCGGATTGAGGCCGCGACCATCTGCCGGCGGCTGTGCGAGCAATTCAAAGGGATCGGTGACAAAGACGATCATGCTGATGAAGAACGTCGCAACGGCCATCAGCACCGCGGTGACGTAAGGCATCAGTAGCGTTTGTTGGCGGCGATAGGTGACGATACAAACAAAACTAAAAGCCGAGAGCAGCCACGCCCAGAACAGTAATGAGCCTTCCATGCCCGCCCACCAGGAAGTCACTTTGAAAAAAACCGGCAGGGCGCGATTGCTGGTGCTGGCGACATATTTCAATTGAAAATTATCCGCCAACAATGCCTGCACCAAAGCGACCGCCGCGAGCGATAGAAAAACCATCACGGCGATGGCGGCGTTGTGGCCGGTGTCAACCATCTCCTGCTGCTGGCGGCGCGCGCCGAGAATCGTCGCGATCATCGCATACACCGCGCAGCCGAGCGCGAGAATAAGAAAAACGTGTCCGAATTGTGTCATGTTAAATTTTGTAGTTAATGTGGCTATCTTTTTGTAGGTGAATAGAGCAAAGCGCATAGCGTATTGTTTCGTCACGCCGTGCGCTTTGTTCATTGTCTAACAAACAAAGAGAGAAAAGAGCATTAGCGAATTACGGAATAAAAATCCGACCTGTTTCTTGAGCGAAACGCCAAACGACTCTGTCGCTGCTATCATCCGACAACCCGGCTTCGGCAAATGTTACCATTCGCATCAAAAGCAATTCAGGCCATCCCTCAGCCCCGAGCGTCCCCCATAGCATAATGGCCTGACCTTCGATATTATGATCAATGAGAAGCGTTATCATGCTCTCTAAGTTTAGCCTTCAAAGCTTGCAATTTGGCGTGGATTTTTTCTTGCCCAGGCTTTGGAGGCAATGAAGCTATTTGTGCAAATCGCTCCCGATTGCGATTTTCCCAATACTGCCGAATTTCTTCGGTCTGTTGCAAAACAAGCTGATATTCCGTTTCGACCTCAAGTTTATTTTTCTTGATGTAATCCATGACATCCGCGATTTGTTGATCGGTCAAATTCAGCCAATGCTGGATCAATTTAGGCGGCCAATCAGCTTTCACATAGTCCATGACATCGTAGAGCGTGATTCGTGTGCCACGGATGGATAATCCTCGGCTGGTTCTGGCGACTGTGCTTTGAAGATGCTCTGTTTCAATCATATTAATTCACGCTACTTGTTCAAGGGAAAGGGCCGGCTGAAAAGCTATTTTGGGTAAATCAACTTTAACCGCATACTCATCGAACAGGGCGTCCATCGCGCGAAGAACCTTGATATCGAAATAGCGATATCGGCATCGCGTACAAACTTCGGCGGGGACATCTTCGATGACTAAAACCTTTCCGCGTTTTAAAATAGTTTCAGAGACTTTTTGGGGATGCAGCGTTCCTTCATAACAGCGATCACAGTGATCACCTGCAATTTTCCCGTTTTTTCGCTTACTCATGGCTGATCAAAAATTTGGTAAACGGTAATGATGCGATATTTATCATCATTCTCATCTAATCTTAAAACCACACCAACCCTGCGAAAATTTCGCGTCGTTCCTTCTAAACAATAACACTTCCGCCCAAGCTCATCTTTATCGATTCGCCGAATATCGGCGCTAAAAATAGTTTCGCGAATCTCATGTTCGCCTAATTCGTCATCGCGCATTTCGTCATAAGCATGTTTTGAGAATTTGAGCTTGTCTTGACGAGTATAGTCGCGAATGCGATCCAGAATTTTCCCCGACATTCGGTAGTCCTTTCTCCCTTCCTGCAAGCATTCAACTCACGACGCGGTCTGCTGTGTCTGCATCTGCCCTTCGCCCTCGTATTTGCTGGCGCATTTCGTCATGATGTTGGTCGCCTCGAAGCGGCCATCGGCATATTTGCCTTCGAGCAGAACGCCGGCGCCTTCTTTGAACGTGTCGGGAATGATGCCGTGATACATGACCGGCATGGTATTGCCAAGCTCGTCGATGGTAAACGTCATCGACAAACCGTCTTCGGCGCGCACCACCGAGCCTTCAATGACTTTGCCGCTCACGCGAAAATTTCTGCCTTCGGCGCTGACGCCGAGCGCTTGCAATTCGTCGACTTTCTGATAATAGGCTACCGTGGTATCATTGAAGCCGCTCATGATAAGATAACCCATGATGCCGACGACGGCGGTAAACACAAAGAAGATGGTGACTCTTTTATTGGACATGATGACACCTCGCTGAAATTTTCATGCTTTCAAATATAATGAGAAACTAAAATGAAATTGAAACAACACGTTTTGTTGCAAAATATACAACAGGGCTCTTTAAATTGACACGAGCTAAAGTTCTAATAGCAAGTGTTATACCAATTACGCATACGCCGTCGCGCGGCTCTCGCGAATCACGGTGACTTTTATCTGGCCGGGATACTCCAATTCTTGTTGAATCTTTTTCGCGATATCCGACGCCAGCAAATCCGCCTCGGCGTCGTTGATTTTTTCCGGCTGCACCATCACGCGAATCTCACGGCCGGCGGAAATGGCGTAAGCCTTGGAAACGTATTCAAAGCCATCGGCAACTTTTTCGAGCTTGTCGATGCGTTTCACGTAACCATCCAGCGTGTCGCGTCGCGCCCCGGGGCGGGAGCCGGAGATCGCATCCGCCGCGCTCACGAGCAGGGAGATCAAATTATCCGCCGGAATATCCTCGTGATGCGAACCAATGGCGTTGATAACGACCGGATCTTCATTATACTTCTTCGCCAACTCCATGCCGAGCTGCGTGTGCGTGCCCTCCTGATTTTGGCTGATGGCTTTGCCAATATCGTGCATCAAAGCGGCGCGTTTCGCGAGTTTCACATCGAGCTTCAGCTCCCCTGCCATCATGCCGCACACGTGCGCGACTTCCTGCGAATGCGACAGCACGTTTTGGCCGTAACTCGTGCGGTAATACAGCCGGCCCAGGGTGCGAATCAATTCCGGATGCACTTTGCCGATGCCGACATTCGCGATGGCTTCATTGCCGGCGCGCCAAATACTTTTATCCACTTCCTGCTCCGACTGCGCCACGATTTCGTCGATGCGCTGCGGATGAATCTTGCCGTTGTTGATCAGTTTTTCGAGCGAAATCCGCGCCACTTCCCGACGCACCGGATCGAATGCCGACAACACCACGGCTTCCGGCGTATCATCCACGATCACCTTCACACCGGTCGCCTGCTCGAACGCTTTGATATTGCGGCCTTCGCGCCCGATGATGCGGCCCTTCACTTCTTCCGAGGGCAGCGGCACGACGGACACGGAAGTTTCCGAGGCATGCTCCGAAGCGATACTCTCGATTGTCATCGTGAGAATGCGTTTCGCTTCGCGGGTCGCGTTGGCCTTTGCTTCATCAACGATAGACTTATAAAGATCCGCGGCTTCTTTGTTAAAATCGCGGCGGAGGTTTTCAAAGAGCCGCTGTTTGGCCTCTTCAAAGGAAAGCTGCGTGATCTTGACCAGCTCGACGTTTTGCTGCTTGAGGAGGCGAGAAACTTCTTCGTCTTTGGCGCGCAAGGAATCACGCTGCGCCGCGGCTTCATTTTCTTTTTGGGCGACGAGATGCTCGCGCTGTTTTAAGGTGTCTTCGCGACGGTTCAGCTTTTTGTCGCGTTCTTCGAGGCGCGCTTCGCTTTCTTCAATTTTGCGTTGGCGTTGTTTAAATTGATTTTCTTGCTCGTCGCGGTAACGGAACCACTCCTCTTTGGCTTTAACGATGAATTGATTCTTTTGACGTTCAGCTTCTTTCTTGGCATTATCCAAAATATCTTGGGCCGTGCCTTGGGCTTTGCGCAAGCGCGCTTGAATGCTGGCCTGCGCCAGAAACCAAGCCGCGGCAAACGCCGTGGCACCGACGGCGATCATTATTAACCAATTTGACATAGATATCCTCAACGAAGAGAACCCCGACCTCCCACCGGGAGAAATCGAAGGTAAAGTTCAAGACGGTGTTTTCCAAATGCGTCTTCATGGCGTGGCGTAATTTTTTTGAGGCGCTGGAGTTGCTGAAGCCCCATTCAGAAAACTGCGAATATGGCCGGCCATCACTTCCATATTCATTTTCACTTTGTTGCCGGCGCAGATCGGATTCGACCAAATACACTCGACGCCCTTGCAATAATCGAGACGAAGATCGCAATTCTGCTGGCGTTGATATTTGGCCGCAGGCATCATTTTTTTGGTCACTGCTTCACGGCGGAATTCACGCGGTTGGGTCTGCGCGTGAAATTCCACCATTTTATCCCACAAAAAATTGTGGGCTTGCACTAATTGCGCGGAGGAGAGCTCATCAAGAATCGGCTGCAACGGCTGATTCTTAAAAATGCTCACGATAATTTCCAGACGCTGGCTGAAGGTAAGCTCTTCCGCGGCGCTGCGTCCATTCGGCTTCCGGTTCATAGCAGTCTCGCAACGTTCTGACGTCAACTTCCTCGTCCCGATTTTCCTTGTTAAAAATCTATAACGAAGGTCGGGGGCGATGAATCGAAATGAGCTTATGCCCGAGCCTCCGCATTGCCCTCCTGCAATGGACCGGCCTCGCGCCAGACATCATACTCAAATAAGATTTATTCAATATAGAATCTTACGGCAACAAAATCAAGCGATAATTGCGATGGGATGGTGCGGCGGTGGTTTCTCCCCATTGTTGTTAAATCCACCCCGCTTCTCCTTGAGATTTTTAATGGAAAATCTGAGTGTGCTTTTGATAAAACGTGTCGTCCTCCGGCAACGCGCCGGCGACATGATGGGCGAAGTCCGACTTGCGCTCGAAGCCTTGCCAGGCTTTAGAAAATCTTCTTGCGCAAGTCGGACTTCACAAGTTCCTCTAATTCGGGATAATCAACTCGACCACGTCACCGGCGCGCACGCTGATCTCTTGACTGATCGGGGTTTGGGTGCCGCCGATGGGATCGGCAAAGAACCGCACTAAACCCGCACCGACGATGAGGCCTTCGGGAATGGTGAGCACCTGCGTGCTGTTGCCGGTGACCGTGCCGATGCGAATGCGCTCGGCGCCGCGCAGAATGTAAACTTTCATGTCGAGAAAATTCCGGTTTTCAACGCGCACGGCGGTTTTGAAATCTTCCTGGTTTCCGGCCT
>Ga0247727_10011302_pt1 | contig 15614 bp, 11 predicted proteins | sample WisWelCaveWW1625_FD_202498 | JGI IMG/M metagenome (GOLD analysis project Ga0247727, IMG submission 202498) | Biofilm microbial communities from Wishing Well Cave, Virginia, United States - WW16-25 | ecosystem: Environmental > Aquatic > Deep subsurface > Groundwater > Cave microbial mat | place...
CATCAGACTGAAGGTATCCTGAAAACGGCTGCAGGAATTCTGCCGGGCCTTTCCGCGCCCGGGTGGGGCGGTAAATGAATGCCGCTGCCTTTTGAACCGGTGAGTATATCACCCAATAATATCCCCGGTGCTTATTTTTCTTTTTGGTTCTGTCCGGTCATTCAGGGGGCTAAGGCATGATAACCTCGACAATCCGGAAGTCATGGCTCAAATTACACGCGTAGGAAATTATTCTGACCAATACGATGACCTGCTCAAATCAAAATATCTTACCATTTTACCTGCCGGCGCCTACACCGGAGGCCCCCCAGGGAGATCTTAAGGGCAACTCTAAAAACCAATATCACAAGCTGCTTTCATCGCTTGCTCTTAATTCGTTTCGCAAATTTTTTACCTGCCTCATTTACAAGAAGAAAACCATTGTTAAAAGATTTCCAGGCCTCGTCTGAGGGATTTTTAGGGGTGCCCTTAAATACTGGTCTTAAAAAAATTCCTGGATATTAATATCTGATAATACGTGCGGTGCGCACCGTATTTTCATCATTGAGCTTGAGCAGGTAAATCCCTGCCGGCTGATCTGACATGTCAATCGCGATGATTTCGTCTGATGATTTTCCGAACAACACCTGTTTTCCATTCATGTCATAGATGTGGTACCAGGCAAGGCCGCTTACTACCCGCTGGCAAAAGATTGAGCCATTTGCAGGATTAGGATAAACCCGGAACGGAATCAGGTCTGAATTCCGGAACTCGATAAAGCTTCCCTGAAATACCTTTACCTGACCTGCATCGGTTCCGGCATCATCGTTTTCGGTGGCGCCAATTGCCAGGTGAAGTCCGTCATCCGAAAGACTTACCGCACCACCTAACCGGTCAAGAGCGCTGTCACCATCGATGTCGGCGGCTCCCAACTGGTTCCAATTAAACGACAAATCCAAAAAAAAGACTCGCGCATGCCCCGCTGTAGAATTATTGAACATCGCCCCGATCGCGATGATATTGCCGTTACCCGATAAATCTATTGCCCAACCTGACTGATCATTTACCGCTTCACCGTCAATGTCATAGCCTTTTTGAACCCAGGATGTTCCACTCCAATAAAAAACCCGGACATGACCTCCACCGGGAAACTGACCTGTATTAAACCGGGCTCCAAAAGCAACAACGTTTCCCGAATCATCCGTCGTGACAGATTGACCGGCAAAATCACCGGCTGATTCGCCGTCAAGGTCTGTTCCTTTTTGTATCCATAGGGTATCTGCCCATTCATATACCCTTGCATGCCCTGCTTCGGGCCCTGTGCCGTCGTTGCCGGTTGCGCCGATAATGACTGTTGCTCCATCGGCAGACATTGCTACTGCCCAACCCGAATAGTCATTTTTGGCTTCCCCATCCAGATCCTGGCCTTTTTGCACCCATGCAGTTCCGCTCCATTCGAATACACGCGTGCTTCCTGAAAGGGTATCGTTTCCCATATTCTCGTAATCGCCCACCGCAAGCGTATTTCCATCCGCCGAAAGCGCAACGTCCGCACCAAAGGAACCCCCCACTCCGCTTTCGCCATAAATGCCTGCACCCATCTGAACCCAGGCCGAAGAATCCCATTCAAATACCCGGACCTGCCCCTCGTTGCCAAGACTGTCGTAGTAATTAGGGATTCCAACTGCGAGAATATTTCCATCTTGTGAAAGAGCGACCGAATGGCCAAAACGAACCGCAGGTTTTCCGGCATCGAGTGAGAGTCCTTTTTGCAGCCAGGCCGTACTGTCCCACTCAAATACACGAACTTGGCCACCCTGTGAATTGTGCAGGTAAGAACCGGCCGCTACCGTTTTCCCGTCACCGGAAATGGCAACATCATTGCCGCTGTAATCTCCTGCGGTGTCCCCTAAGATGTCATTTCCAATCTGCGTCCACGTATATATTTGGGCGCGGGAAAGAGACGAAATAAGAAGCAAAATGAACATTGTGAGGAAATAGATTGCAGCTTTCATACAGAATAAATAAATATTCCATGTGAATGTAAGAAATAATTTCGGCTCAATGCTATATTGCCTGACTACCCTGATCAGCCTGAACATCTCTTTTACAGCCTGCCAGATCACCCGGAATGAGCCTCCTTTGTTCTTCCCTCCCCTCCGCGGATCATAGGATGACTGAACTTCGCGGCATTTGAATCCCAAACGGATCAGTTTGGAAGTAAGTTCCGATTCCGGCAAAGAGCTGTACAGTTCCGGTTTGCAATGAATGATGGATGGGCACTTGTAAATTGTCTTAACCCCCTATTATCTGGACAATTTTTCCAAAAAGGTTTGCTACAGATCCGCGCTGCCTGGCCTGCGCGCCTGTCAGGTAAAGATAGGCCGTTTCGTTTGGCCCGCCAAGGCTCATGCCATATCAATAAGCTCGTACACTTTTCTCTTTTCTTCGTCGGGCAGGTTCTCAATATCTTCCATACCCTGGAAATCGGTGATCATGTTTTCTCAAGGAGCATATGGCCATTCGTACAACCGGCCGATTCGAAAGTTTGAAAATTGTTCTTTTTGTTGTCGCTGATTGAAAGTATCCGTCCGGTGAACCCCACCCCCTTGGATTTTCGGGGCCAGGCAGCCCCCGGCTTCCTTCTGGGAGAAATTAATTCAGGCTATCTTTCGGCAAGGGGTAATGAAACCGTTCCCGGGGAATATCGAACACCTGTTGGGTCCAATTGTGCGGCAACATATCGTCAAGCAACTGATTTGGCAACGAAGGGCAATACCCGAACAGCTTACCTCAATGCAATCAAAGCAGCGCATAAAGGAGATATTCAACTACTGATAAATTTTGCAAGGGAATAGTTCAAAATAACAGATCAAAAAAAAAAGTATAAAACACAGTAATAATGGCAAACAATAAATTCGGATTAATCGGTTCCTTTTTAGCCAATCGTGACGCATTAACCCACATGCCGTACGATAAGCAAAATAACGAGTGTCGAGCCGGTGCAATTAAACCAAATTTCTTTGGTTGGTATGTAATTCACAGAGTTACACCAACAAAAAAGTGGGAATACCAGAGTTATTCTCTTGTATTCCCACCCGGTGGAGGTGGCGGGGATCGAACCCGCGTCCGGAGAAGGTGCCAACCAGGCTTCTACATGCTTAGCTTGTTATTCGTTTCTCAGCAGATCAGGCAAACAAGCACGCCCGATTCTGCCGAAAATCCGTTGTTTTTAAGAAAGCTTAACGGAGTCGCTCCCCGGTCCTGTTTGTTTTGAAGCCTCAAAGGACTGCCAACAGGCAAACATTCCGAGAGACTAATCACTGAACTGATCTGATCAGGCAGCGATTGCGTAGTTGTTATTAGCAACTGTTGTTGACGGCTCAACTTTAAAGTGCTATTCCGACAAAGCACTGCATGCTTACCTGGCCCTCACTCCTCCCGTCAAGTCCATGTCACCCCCGGAGGTTGCCCATCGGGCAGATTAGTCGAAAGTCCTTAGTCGAATGTCGAAAGGGAGTCGAAAGTCCTTAGTCGAATGTCGAAAGGGAGTCGAAAGTCCTTAGTCGAAAGTCGAAAGAATTTGCAACGTTTTACTTTGGACTTTCTACTTTCATCTTTCTACTTTCTGCATTCATCTTTCTACTTTCATCTTTCTTCTTTCGAATCTTTGTCTTATTCCCCGAATCCAGCCGGATTTTCCTCCCCATCATGGAATGGATCTTTTTCAACCAGTACGGTAAATTTCAACTGAACGTTCGGATTGCTGATGTCATTTGACTTCACCGTGATCGTCTTGGTTTGCTGACCCAAGCGGCCTTTCGAATCAAAAGAAGCTGTAATCCTGGACTCCGCTCCGGGAGCTACTTCTTTGTCTTCAGGCGCGCTTGCCGTACATCCGCAAGACGCCTTGGCAGATTCAATCAAAAGGGTTGATTTTCCCGTATTCTTGAAACGGAAATCATAGACGAATTTTTCACCCTCAATGATCTTTCCGCCGTCAATATCCGCATCATAAAACTCGATTTTCGGCGAATTGTTTTTCTCTGCTTCCGTCCAGATTTTCTCATAATTGCCCGAAACTGTGACGGATTTGGAATCATGCGGAGCCGCTTCGTTTGTTTTGAAATCTATCCGCTCATTGAATGTACCACCCAATGATACCAACTTAGAAGCATCGAGGGAAACAATTACGACCGATTCTTGTGCGGGTTTCAATACGTTGTCGGCGAATTTCATCGCAAAACCGGCAGGCGCAGAATATTCTCCTGTAAAAGTCACATCGGAAGTGGAGGTATTCGCAACAGCAAATTCTATGATCTTCGTGTCTTTCGAAGTCACATCCCCGACATGTTTCACCATCTGATCAAATGAAAGTGCACCCCGCGGGATGGTATATTTCTTTTTCAGTTCTTCCATTTTTTCCGGAGCAATACCCGCTTTCATTTCCGGCAATACCACGGAGGTGTTGGCCTGCTGGTCTCCCGCGGAAACCGGCTGTGGTTCCAGGGCTTTAATCGGAGCATGATTGTGACCATCGCCTTCGCGATGCTGATTCATATGATCGGCAGGATTAACGGGAACCGGCTGAATGGGTGCCGGCTGCAACGAAGGCGGTGGAACCGGAGATGCCTGGACGGGCGTTCTCTGAAGCTGATCCGGATCTACAGGTAGCGCCTGAACCGGAGTTCTCTGAAGTTGGTTCGGATCTATGGGTTGCGCCTGAATCGGTGGCGGTGCCGGCTGCAAATTGCCATCAACCGGAGCCAATGAATCCCCCGGTGCAGGGGGCGGTGCAAGAACATTGCCTTTGATATAAATCACCTTCGGATTTTGGATTGAATCATAGTACACACTTACTGACTTATTGAAAGCTCCTACCCTTGCGGTGTTATAGGAAACACTGATTTCGCCGGTTTTTCCCCGATCAACCAGATCTCTCGTCCAGTTTGGGGTAGTACAACCGCATGATGCTTTCACATTGTCCAACTTGACCGGATGATCGGCGCGGTTGGTAAAAACAAACTTGAACTCGGCTTTTTCACCTTGCTTGATCTCCCCGAAATCGTGGTTGATCTCGTTCCAATCCAGGAGTTCTGGTTCCTGTGCGAAAGACACAGTGAAGCAAAGCAGAAGCGCAATACCACAGGCATATTTTATCATGACTAAAAGCTGTTTTTTGGGTAAATGAACGCGAATTTACGCAAAAAATTTGAATCAGGACAACAAAAATATCGAATCAGGAATCCTTCAAGCGCTGGTGGTATATTCCAGAAAGCCTCTCGCCGATTGCGATTCTGGCCGTTTCCAGGTCTTTGAATGTCAGATTCGAATTCTTCAACTGTCCGTTTGAGACTTTTTTTTCTATGATTTCGTCAACAAGAGACCGCAATCCGGCGGGCGTCGGATTTGCCAAACTTCGCGATGCAGCTTCCACGGAGTCCACAATCATGACCACTGCTGTTTCCTTGCTGAATGGAAGCCTTCCTTTGTACCGGAAGTCTTCATCGGCATTTTCGCTTCCGGGATTCTCCAATACATGTTTCCGGTAAAACGTCTCCACACGGGAGTTTCCATGGTGGGTGCGAATGAAATCAATAATCTCCGGCGGCAGATTGTGCTGTTTGGCCAATTCAATTCCATCCGGAACATGCTTCATGATCAATGCCGCACTTTCTGCCGGAGGCATGCCGTCGTGCGGATTCCTCCCAATTTGGTTTTCAATAAAAAATTGCGGGTTTTTGATCTTTCCGATGTCATGAAACAGTGCCCCGGCACGAGCCTGAAGTCCGTTCCCGCCGATCTTATCGAGCACCGCTTCTGCCATATTGCTCACCTGCAGACTGTGATGAAAAGTTCCGGGAGCCAGCAATGCCAGGTCTTTCAGGAGGGGATGATTGGTATCGAGCAATTCCACATAAGTCAGGTCGGATGCGATTCTGAATAATTTCTCGAAAATATATATGAATGGATAGGTCAGCACCGTCAGCACCACATTCATCAGCAACAACAACATGTTTCCCCAGGGAATTTCTGCGATGGAGGCGAACACGAAAAAATTGTATCCCGAAAATGCAATCGAATAGGTAACAGCGATATGTCCGATGGCAAGAAAAAACTGACCTCTGCTTCTGACGCGGGTGAATGTATTGACCGCAACGGAACCGGCGCACAATTGAATGAACAAAAACTCAAAGCCATTCGGCAAAAGGATTCCGGCGAACAATGCGGCAAGTATATTTCCGAAGAATCCGACGCCACTGTCAAAAAATGCGGCAAGGGTCATGGGAATCATGCAAAGTGGAACCAGGAATACATAGTCCAGGTCAAACTGCCGCGATTCAATTGCAGAAATTCGGATCGCCGCCACCACCAGGGCCATCATAAACAGGAACAGCGCAAGGATCATCGCCAGTTTCCGGTTCCTGTAAAAAATCTGCGGGCGGCGCCTCATCAGGAATGCGATCAGCATCACAGTCAGCAGGGAGACAATCAGCAATTGCCCAAAGAACCTCGGAAAAAACCGGATGTCCCCCTCCTCCTTTCGTTTAGATTCCAGATAACTATGAAGGACGCGATTGAGTTCTTCAGTTACGATATCGTTGCTTCCGATAATTTTCTCTCCCCGCCTGATTCTTCCGCTCACCGGCGAAAGCATATTTCTCCGTCGCTCGGATTCCGTATCAGTCAGATTCTGATCGAATCGCAAATTGGGAGAAATGGCTTTCATCACGAGAATTTCCATCCGTCTTTGTTCATCTGTACCCAATGCCGGGAACATTTTGTGCATGAGTTCGATCACATCCGCAGAATCCAAAAGGGATTCCAATTCTGCCTTCCGGAATATCCTTCCGCCTTCGCTGATGAGTATGAAATCGCTTTTCATTCCGCCGCGCGGACGATTGATATATCCAAAGCGGTAAACCTCCCTGCCAATTGCTTCTGCATTACTCTTCAGTCCGGAAATTTTGAATGCATCATTTGCCCATGCATCCGGCATCCCGGATTCGCCAGCAACCTTTCCCAACAACGAAATGGCGGAATCGAGTTTCGCAGTCACTGAGGCCATCACCAGACTGTCAGGAACAAATACCGGCAGTTCGGTTTGCTTCAATCTTTCCGCCTCTGCCTTTACAGAATCATCAGATTTCATCACCGGAAAATCGCCGGAGGCATATAAATCTTCTCCCTGCCAGGGTTTTCCATTCTCATAGCGAAAGCTGACATGAAATGTTTTCGGAAGCAGCAAAGCCATCGCCAGAATGAATATGACAATCATTCCAAAGCGGATAAGGGCTTTCCTTTGGTTGATGCGTTCCAGGAAATTCCCGGTGTTCAATCGGTCAGGCATTGTGCTTTTCAGCGTGGCACTTCTGCCTGGTCAGCGATACTCCGCAGAATCTGATCCACGGTGAGACCTTCTATTTCAGCTTCGGGATTCAGAATCACGCGATGCCTGAGAACCGGAAGGGCCGTGCTTTTCACATCATCCGGATTGACATAATCCCGACCGGAAAGGGCGGCACGTGTTTTTGCGCACAGAAGCAAGGCAATGTTCCCGCGGGGACTGCTGCCCATAAAAAGATGACCATGGTTTCTCGTTCCCCTCACCAGGCGATTGATATATCCAAAAATACCATCTTCGACTGCCACCGACTCTATGGTTCGCCGCATCGCCTTCAATTCTGTTGCACCCGCGAGAACACCCGGAGCATTTCCTCCGCTTTTGCTCTCACCGATCTTCAGGACACCGGAATGAAATCTCCTCAGCACTTCCTTTTCCTCTTCCTCTTCCGGATAAGCGACAAGAATTTTCATCAGGAAGCGGTCGAGCTGTGCCTCGGGAAGCTGATAAGTGCCTTCAAATTCAACGGGATTCTGCGTCGCAAGAACCAGGAAAGGATATTCCATCGGAAAAGTTTCGCCTTCAATTGTCACCTGCCTTTCTTCCATGACTTCCAGCAATGCAGCCTGTGTTTTTGCCGGCGCCCGGTTGACCTCATCAATCAAAACGAGGTTGGAGAAAACAGGACCTTTCTGGGTTTTGAAAGTCGAATCTGAGAAATCAAATATTTTAGTTCCGACAATATCTGAAGGCATGAGGTCGGGGGTGAATTGAATGCGGGTGAATTTCGCCCCGATCAGGGAAGCAAGGGATTTGGCGATCAGCGTCTTTGCAACACCGGGAACGCCTTCAAGGAGAGTGTGGCCATTGGAAAGAATACAATTCAGCAGATCATCAATAAGAGAAGTCTGTCCAACGACAACTTTGCCGATCTCTGCATGGACCTTATTCCGGAAATCGGTTATCCGGCTGATGTCAGGATTTGTCAACTGAGTGAGTTCCAATAGGTTGGACTGGATTCGATCAACCGGGTTTTCAGGGGGAGTCGGATTTTCAGGGATCACGGATTCTTGGTGTTTGGGATTCCGGCAAATATACCGATCGAATCCTGACTCAAAATGGAAACCTGGCCACGGTGTTTCTCTTCGCTTCCTTTTGTCCAAACCGCAATCCGTTTGCCTTCCTTCATGAAATTCGCCCGGTCTTACATTTTGTGCAGGAATACTATCACCTGCGTGGCATCCTGGGCAAAAACGGAATTCACAAAAACCGGCTGGGCAAGCTGGAAACAGATCGCTGCGAACAAAAAGAGAATAGTTTTCCTTTTCATCAAATCTGACATTGCTTCACTAAGTAAGGAATACAACCGCATATCATGCAAAGACATTCATCCATATGCCGGAACAGAAATCCAATTTGGGACTTTTGACCGGCCCGGGACATCAGGACAGGCAGAAAATTCTTAAATTTCGGAGAATTTGGAACGAAAAGCGGATCACGATACCGGAATCCACTTTCGCACCATTTGATGCAAACTGAAAACACAATCAGGGTTATGATGAGAAATACCATTCGTTTTGCCTGCCTCTTTTGCGCGATCTTTTTGGCCTCGGCAGATGTCCTGCCGGCCCAATGCACGCCTGACACCACAATGAGCTCCGCCACGAATTATCCGAATACATGGACAAACGGCTGTGTCGGACAAGCATACGATCAAACCGTATATTTTTCCTTTCCCCGCGACACGACCATATCCCCGTTTGGGACCATAGTCTTTGATTCTTTTACGGTGGTCGCTGCCAGCCTTCCTCCCGGACTTTCCTATTCATGCAATACGGCAGGATGCGATTGGACGCAAACCAATACTCCGAAAAATGCCAACTTCCTGTTTGGATGTATCCATGTTACCGGTACTCCCACCGGAACTTTTGCAGGAATCGCAACTTTTGATATCAAAGGCTGCGTTACCGTTCCGATCATCGGAGTCCAATGTTCGACAGTAACCCAACCATTTAATTTCACCATATATGATTCTCCGGTTGCCGGTTTCTCATTTATCGTAGCGGGAATGATTGCCACGTTTACTGACAATACCACAGGAAGTGTAACGACCTGGTCCTGGGATTTTGGTGACGGCAATTCCAGTTCAACCCAAAGCCCGGCTCACACCTATGCCGGACCCGGACTTTACAATGTCTGTTTGCTTGCTGATAACGGAAATTGCCAGGATTCCATTTGTCAATTGGTTACCATCGGCTGCCCGAATCCTTCGGTGCAATTTTCTCACGTCGTAAATCAGCTTTCAGTCAATTTCACTGATATCACACCCGGTTCACCGACGGCATGGTCCTGGGATTTCGGAGACGGCAATTCATCCACTTCTCAGAATCCATCTCATTTATATTTGACACCCGGTCTATATACCGTCTGCCTGATAGTTACAGATTCCTGTGGTATTGATTCGGCTTGCGATTCCGTGAATCCTTGCCTTCCTCCCGTTGCCGGATTTACTTCCAATACAATTCTGAGCGCCGTAGCTTTTACCGATACATCCGGCGGCTCCCCGGCTTCCTGGATGTGGGATTTCGGGGACGGCACGACGGATTCAACCCAGAATCCTTCTCACACCTACCTGGAAGACAGCACATATACAGTATGTCTGATTGTGACGAGCTCTTGCGGAAGCGATACAAGCTGCCGGCAGGTGATCATTGCGAACATTCCCGATGGATTTCCGGTGAACAAACTTTCAGTATTCCCCAATCCCGCAAAAGATCGCTTGTTTGTTTATGCAAATTCGGCATACGAGAAATCGTTGATGCTGGAAGTGATGGATGTGGCAGGGCGAATACTGAAAACCGAATGGTGCCTCAATCCGCATGGCTCATTTGACGCAACTTTGGATCTTACGGATATGAAATCCGGAATTTATTTCCTGGTGATAACCGCGGCAGGCATGAAACACGGCAGCAAATTTGTTGTGGAATAGAATCTTAATTTTGCCCCGGCAAATTAATTTCGCCTGTTACACATGCTGAAAGAAGTTTTCATCGTTTCTGCCGTCAGGACGCCCATCGGCAGTTTCCTCGGTTCATTGTCTGCCGTTTCTGCAACCAAACTCGGTTCCGTTGCAATCGCACATGCCCTGAAAAACGCGTCTGTAAACCCGGAATGGGTGGATGAAGTCTTTATGGGAAATGTGCTTCAGGCGAATGAAGGCCAGGCTCCTGCCCGGCAGGCCTCTCTTGGCGCAGGCATACCGTATTCAGTTCCCTGCACGACGGTCAACAAGGTTTGTGCATCCGGAACGAAATCGGTGATATTCGGCGCCCAGGCAATCCAACTTGGTGAAGCGCACATCATCGTCGCCGGCGGAATGGAAAGCATGAGCAACGTTCCGTTTTACCTTGGCGATTACCGCACCGGAAGAAAATTTGGTCATGGCGAACTGACCGATGGGATGATCAAAGACGGATTGTGGGATGTGTACAACAATTACCACATGGGAAATGCGGCGGAATTGTGTGCCAGGGAATGCAGGATCAGTCGCGAGGATCAGGACAAATATGCGATCGAATCATATAAGCGGTCGCAAAAAGCCTGGACGGATGGAAAATTCACAAAATCGCTTGCCGTAGTGGAAATTCCTCAAAGAAAAGGAGACCCTGTCATTGTCAACAAGGACGAGGAACCGTGGAAGGTGGATTTTGCCAAGATCCCGGCGTTGTCTCCGGTATTTCAGAAAGATGGGACCGTGACTGCTGCCAATTCATCTACATTGAACGACGGCGCAGCAGCAGTCATCCTTGCAAGTGAGGAGGCATTGAAAAAATACAACCTGAAACCTGTTGGCAGAATCCTTTCGTACGCCGATGCCGAACGGGAACCGGAGTGGTTTACAACCGCGCCGTCACTTGCGATGCCAAAAGCATTTGCAAAGGCGGGATTGGATGTGGGCAAGCTCGACGCATTTGAAGTGAATGAAGCGTTTTCCGTTGTCGCTCTCGCCAACCAGAGAGAATTGAAAATTCCAATGGAGAAAATCAATGTATTCGGCGGTGCGGTTTCCCTGGGACATCCACTCGGCGCCTCTGGCTGCCGCATCCTTGTTACCCTGATTGACGTATTGCGTGAGACCGGCGGCAAAACCGGGGCTCTCGGCATTTGTAACGGTGGCGGTGGAGCCTCAGCAATGGTCGTTTCCATTGCCTGAACACGCAGTTACCAACATGGATTTGTATTTCATTGGCTGCAGAGCCCGATTTCTTGATAAAACACTTGTTTAGAACCCTTTGCTTATGAGATTGGGAATTGTATTCTCCATTGGTCTTATTGTATTCGCCCTGACCGGTCAATCTCAGACTTCAGGCGGAATGGGGAAACGCGATCCCGATGCATTGAAAACCATCGCCGAAGTGGAGATGGAATTGATGCCGCTTACCGGCAGGATCATGAACGGAACAAGTACCGAAGAAAAGTATCATGCCAACAATGAATTTGCACCCCGGCTGGTTCAATTGCTGAAACGTCCGGAGAGTTTTGACTATCCCTTCGATTCTCTTAAAACAATATCCATCCTGAAGCCCAAAGACAATACATTCCGGATTTTCACATGGGTGGTAACAGAGGTCGAATCAGATACCTCCCGGTCTTTGTATGACAAACATCATTCGCATTCCTATTTCGGATTGGTACAAAGGAAATATGTCCAGTCGAGCGGCAAGGAGGAGATTATCGTCATCGGACTCCGGGAAGGCGGCGATTTGCCACGTACCAGGGAAGGTATGGTCACAGACCAGAACAATTGGTTCGGAGCATTGTATTACCGTCCGAAACACCAGGAAGAACTTCTGGCTTATGACGGCCATTGCTACGAAGCTGTGCCAAAGTCCGGCAAGAAAAACGATTCGGAAATTCAAAAGACAAAGACTACCACCACCATCACTTTTGTTCCGGGAAATTTCAAGAAGCGGATGCTCACGGAAACGGAAAGGCCATTGATCAAGACTCACAAGTGGGAGAAGAAAGATGTGAGGTATTACCTTCTGACCGGCTGGAATGGATGGGGAACGGAATCGAATTACAAGGTTGTCGAATGCATGTATTTTGATCCGGAAGACAGTACCCACGTGGTTTTCGGTGCGCCGGTGTTCTTTTTCGAGTCAATCCCAAAGAGCCGTGTTCTCTTCAAGTATTCAGAAAATGCCCCCTTCTCGCTGAATACGGGCGAAGTCCGTCGCGGATTGTTTGGGATACTCAAAGAAAATATGATTGTATTTGATCACATCGCAGAGCCGCACGCGACAAAGGAAATGAACATGTATTGGGAATTGGGACCTGACGGCACGACAGATGCCCTTTGGTTCCAGAAAAGGCTGGGAGTATTCATGTGGATCAAAGATGTTGAGGTTGTATCGGAAAGCCCGGGGAAACAAAGCGTTAAAGAATTGAAACGGCAATTCCGGATTCACGAGCGACAAGCAAAGAAAGCAAAGCGGACCGATCCATCGGCACAGCCTTTGTTTTACGAATAGGAATTCCATGATCGAAAAATACCGCAAAGTCGCCGTGATCGGCGCCGGCACCATGGGAAACGGAATCGCCCACGTATTCGCCCAAAGTGGCTACGAAGTAAACCTTGTTGACAACAACGCCGAAGCCCTGGGCAGAGGATTGGCAACCATTGACAAAAACATGGAACGGCAGGTTGCAAAATCCATAATTTCCGCTGCGGAAAAAGAGTCTGCCTTGAAGAGAATTTCCGGTCAGACCGACATTCAAAAAGCGGTATCCGACCGCGCCCTCATCGTCGAAGCAGCGACAGAAAACACAGAACTCAAACTGAAGATTTTCAGGGAGATTGCCATAGCAACTCCCGCTGATACAGTATTGGCAACCAATACCTCGTCCATCTCCATCACAGCGATTGCCGCTGCTACCGGTAGAAGCAAACAGGTAATCGGAATGCATTTCATGAATCCGGTACCAGTGATGAAGCTTATAGAAGTCATCCGCGGATTTGACACTTCAGATGAAGTACTCAGGGACATTATGGCATTGTCCGCCGACCTTGGCAAAACGCCGGTTGAAGTCAATGATTATCCCGGATTCGTCGCTAACCGCATCCTGATGCCTATGATTAATGAAGCGATTTATACGTTGTATGAAGGGGTGGCAGGAAAAGATGAGATAGACACGGTTATGAAGCTGGGAATGAATCACCCCATGGGTCCTTTGGGATTGGCCGATTTTATCGGACTTGATGTTTGCCTGGCCATTCTCAGGGTTCTGCACGACGGCTTCGGAAACCCCAAATATGCCCCTTGTCCGCTCCTGGTGAATATGGTAAATGCAGGCCATTTGGGTAAGAAAACCGGACGAGGATTCTATGATTACTCTTAAGGGGTAAGGCTTAAGGGAACCTCTAAAAACAATGAAGTTCGAGGCGGATGAACAAGTGAAAAGCGGAGTTTACTTTGGTAAATGAGCATTTTCACTTGGAATCCAACGAAGAAATTCGAAGTTTTTAGAGGTTCCCTAATGCGCAAGGAGTAAACAAGGCTTAGTGACCCCGGCCCGGAAGCGGGAAGCAGCCGTATTTCGTGCGCATCAATTGCCGATGGTCAAGTGTATATGGTTCTTCAGCCATCGCGAGCCGGGATTTTTTTCAAAAGAAAAAATATTATTCATTATCAAGCAGTTGCGCTGATGTCCACATCGGGAATTGCAATTTGGTTGATTCCTTCATTTAAATTTGCCCGAATCGATTTTTGAATTCGTCTTTATTCACTTGATTCCTGTCCTATGAAAAAAGTAGTAATCTATGGTCTTATTGCGATTGTCGTCATCGTTGGCGGATTGATCGCATACATCTCAGCAACGTACCGGGTTGTTTACGATGTTCCGTATCCGGATATCAAAGCATCCACAGATCCGGCTGTGATCGCGAGAGGAGAATACCTCGTGTATGGTCCGGCGCATTGCGCTTCCTGCCACATGTCGCCAGACAAAATGGAAGCCATGGAATCAGGCGAAAAAGTTCCTTTGCAGGGAGGATTCGAAATTCCGATTCCCCCGGGAACGTTCAGACCGAGGAACCTGACTCCGGATAAAGAAACCGGAATCGGCAACCGGACTGACCAGGAAATTGCCCGCACTATGCGATACCAGGTGAATCATCGCGGCGAAGCCATCGTTCCCTTCATGCCATTCGGTCAAATGAGCGATGAAGACCTGATCGCATGCATTTCTTACCTGCGGTCAGCCCCGGCTGTAAAAAACGAAGTGCCGGAATCAGTATATTCCATGCTTGGAAAATTTGTGATGCGCTTCATGATCAAACCGGATTATCCGCCAAAGCAAGTACCTCCCAAACGTGTAATTGAAGGTCCGACAAAAGAGTACGGTGAGTACCTCGCATTCAATGTTGCGAATTGTTATGGCTGCCATACCAACCGTGATTTGAAAACGGGAGAATTCACCGGTGAGCCATATGCCGGCGGATTGTTATTCGAAGATGACCTCATAGAAGGAAAATTTATGTACATGGCTCCGAACCTCACCCCCGATCCCGAAACCGGTGTCATCGCCAAATGGACAGAAGCGGCTTTCATTGACCGTTTCAGCAAAGGCAGGGTTCACAAAGGATCTCCTATGCCCTGGGGGAATTTCAAAAGCATAAAGGAAGACGATCTGAAAGCTTTGTATGCCTTCCTGATGTCGGTAAAGCCGGTCAAGAATGAGGTAAAGGAGACGAAGATACCGATGTGATAAGACGAAAGGAGAAAGTCGAAAGTCGAAAGAAGAATTTGCTGTGAAATGGAAATCCCCGTAAACCGAGCGGGTTCTATTTCAGGGGCAGGGTTTACCCCTGCCCGTGTCGGAAATACCAACGACTCGGGACCATCTGCTCACGACTACCTCAGGGCATCGAAGCCGCAATGTATTCGGCCAGAACTCCAAAATTGTCCTGAACCATCTTGTTAAAGTTGTTTGTGGCGGAATTGTATTTCGCGGTGATCACATCGCCGTGCATCAGTTTCCCATCGGGACGATAAACATTGTAGTGAACTTTGATCCGCCGGCGGAATTTCCCATGTTCCCGGTCAATGCATTTTTCGTAGTCGGTGACAATCTCAAACTGATTGATTGTGACTATGTAATCCGGCTCATACAATGCCGTCAGCTCGTCAAGGAACTCCCGGTCATGAAAGATCAATTTCATGTATTGGCCGTCTTCCGGCTCCAGTGTCGTATAGCAATCTTCGTCTTCATTATTTGAAGCCTTTCC
>Ga0247727_10011303_pt1 | contig 15613 bp, 18 predicted proteins | sample WisWelCaveWW1625_FD_202498 | JGI IMG/M metagenome (GOLD analysis project Ga0247727, IMG submission 202498) | Biofilm microbial communities from Wishing Well Cave, Virginia, United States - WW16-25 | ecosystem: Environmental > Aquatic > Deep subsurface > Groundwater > Cave microbial mat | place...
AACGTCGCCATCGACGCGCGCGCTCCGCGACGCGTGGCGCGAGCGGCTCGAGACCTCGGAATCGGCGGCGCGGGCCGAGCTGCACGACATCGTGGAGCGTCTCACGCGCGAGGACCTCGGCATGGCACTCATGTTTGCTCGACGACTGTTCGGAGGAGCAGGTCAGTCCCGGTAGTCGGGTGGCCCAGGCGTACCCTCAGGACCAGCCGGTCCTAGACACTCTGGCTCGGGGAGCTTGAGCACGGCTCTCGCGCGGGAGACGATCCCCTTCGTGGATGTGGTGACGCCCGACGATCGTGCCGCGAGGCTGGTGCGGTTCGAACGAAGGACCGCCTTGCCGATGCTGGTCCTCGCGCTGTTGTCTCGTCCGTAGGGATGGGGAGGTAACTCGGGCACGTGATGCAAGAGCTCAGAACGTTGCGACACGAGATCGCCGAACTGAAGGGGTCCGCAGAGAGCAACGGCACGTCGTGGGTCTTGTGCTACGCAGATCGTTGGCTCGAGACAGTTCAAACGATGACGCTATCGTGTGCGCGTCGATGAAGAGCCAGGCGCAGAAGGGGACGGCGTTCCAGGCGCTGCATTCGGGGGAAGCGTTCGTGATCCCGAACCCCTGGGACGCGGGGTTCGCGCGCATGTTCGCCGCACTCGGCTTCAAGGCGCTCGCCACCACCAGCGCCGGGTTCGCGTTCACGCTCGGTCGCCTCGATGGCCAGGTCACCCTCGATGAGGTGGTCAGCCACACGAGGGCGCTCGATCAGGCGACGGATCTTCCGGTCTCGGTCGATCTCGAGAACGGCTACGGCCCCGATCCGACGAGCGCGGCTCTGGCGATCACACGGGTCGCGGAAGCGGGAGCGGTGGGTGGTTCCATCGAGGATTACGACCCCGACGGGCACATCTATGAGCGTGCCCATGCCGTCGAACGGATCGCAGCTGCCGCGGAGGCCGCGCACGGCCTGGGGTTCCCGTTCACCCTGACCGGGCGCGCAGAGAACCTCATCCGCAACAACCCCGATCTAGACGACACCATCGCTCGTCTCCAGGCGTACGAGCGAGCCGGTGCCGACGTGCTCTACGCGCCGGGGCTCCGCAGCCCGGAAGAGATCCGGACGGTGTGTGAGGCGGTGTCGAAACCGGTCAACGTCCTGGCGCGCCCGGAGTTCTCGTTTTTCGACGCCGTGGAATCCGGCGCGCAACGCATCAGCGTCGGCGGCAGGCTGGGCTTGGTCGGGGTGGATGCGATCTTGAAAGCGGCCATCGCGATGCGCGACGAAGGCGACTTCTCGCTCCAGGATGTCCATCTCCCGCTCCGAGAGTGGCTCGGCAACCCGTAGCGCCAAGCGGATCCCGGGTTGTCACGGCCTTGGAGGCGGCATAGCGTGCGGCGGAGCATCTGTCGAGGTGCAGGTTGTGGTTTGCGTCGAAGGGGCTGGGTCCGCAAACGGACCCAGCCCCTTCGAGTTCCTCGCCTCACGAGCCTTTCCGCCGCGAACGGCTTCGTCCGGTAGACCAGATCGGAACCCGCGAGGTTGGTGAGCTGGTTGGATTCTGCCGGCCATCCGGCAGACGGGCGGGGCGGTCGGCCCCGGCCCGCGAGGGACGGCTCAGCAGCCAGTCACCTCGGAGGTCTCATGCTGTCTATGCAAGTTGGACCACCTCCTCTCTCCCGTGCCCCCATGGTGCGACAGAATCTCGGGGAAGACAAGGCGAGATCACGAAGCTGAAGCTCGTTGACGCCACGAGAGTCACCCGTCACCTACCGTCTGGTCCGCCATCCGGACCTCGAGCCCTTCGATGTCCTCGAACCCTCGGCGATCCATCGTCAGGAGTGCGCGCTCCCGAGCGATCCCGGTCGCTGCGATCAGGAGATCGTGCGCGCCGCGCGGCCGGCCTGCGCGCCCCGCGGCGGCCAGCAAGGCGGCATGCGCCCACGCCACCTCGAGGTCGTAGTCCTCGACGGGAATCGTGGCGAGCACCTGCTCGACGAACGTCGCTCGCCTTGGCCTCCGACGCCCGTCCGCGAGAGCCACGCCGACCCACAGCTCCGCGGCCGTAACGGCCGCGATCGCGACGTCGTCCTCATCGCCGATCAACCTGTCGAGGCGGGAGCGGCCTCGCTCTGCGCTGACGAGGACCGATGTGTCCAGGATCACTCGTCCCAGTTCGGCACCTCGGCAGGCAGCGCAGCTCGGAGGGCTTCCAGCTCTCCGGCCCACCCGGGATCACGAGGTGCGGTGGTCAGGAGTTCCTTCACCGCGCGTCCTGTCGCCCCCGTCGCAGGCCCGATCCGGGCGATCGCCCGGCCGTTCCGGCGGATCAGGAAGGATTCGCCCCGGTGCTCGACCGCGTCCAGGACCTCCGCGAATCCACGCGACGCCTCTGTGGCGCTGATCTCTTTCATCTGTTCAGATTATCAGAACATGGAAGCGGCGCGAGACTCGAGGTAGCGCTGCTCGGGGACGCTGAGTGTTCCGCGCGCGGCCAACCGATAGTGGTCACGGGCTGCATGCTGGTCACCTGCCATGTCCAACAGGTGTGCGCGGACCGCGTCGACGCGGTGGTGTCCGGCAAGCGCAGGGTCCGTTTCCGCCGCGGCGAGCTGCTCCAGACCGGCCCGCGGGCCGTGGACCATCGCCACGGCGACGATCCGGTTCAGCGTGACCATCGGCCCGGGCGCGATGCTCTGCAGCAGGTCGTACAGCGCGAGGATCTGCGGCCAGTCGGTGTCCTCGAACCGAGCCGCCTCGTCGTGCACGGCGGCGATCGCAGCCTGCAGCTGATACGGCCCGATCGGCGCGGTGGCCAGCGTCTCGGTGATCAGGGCGACCCCCTCGGCGATGGCCTGGCCGTCCCACAGCCCACGATCCTGCTCGGCGAGCGGGACCAGGGCACCGTCTGGGCGGGTCCGCGCCGGCCGGCGGGCGTCGGTGAGCAGCATGAGTGCCAGCAGCCCGGCGACCTCGCCGTCCTCGGGCAGGCGATCGCGGAGCTGGCGGGTCAGGCGGATAGCCTCGCTGGTGAGCTCGACGCGATGCAGCGTGGACCCGGAGCTGGCGGTGTACCCCTCGTTGAAGATCAGGTACAGCACGTGCAGCACCGCGGCGACCCGCTCGGAACGTTCGGCCTCCGGGGGCATCCGGAACTCGGCGCCGCTGGCCTTGATCCGCTGTTTCGCTCGGCTGATGCGCTGGGCAACCGTGGCCTCGGGGACCAGCAACGCGCGGGCGACCTCCGCGGTGTTCAGCCCGCCGACCGCCCGCAGGGTCAGGGCCACCTGGGAGACCGGTGTGAGTGCCGGGTGGCAGCACAGCAGCAGCAGGGTGAGCGCGTCGTCGTCGGCTGGGACGGGCTCGGGTTCCGGCGGTGCCAGCGAGCTGGCCGTCTCCTCTCGGCGCCGGCGGGCCGACTCGTTGCGCCACATCTCGATCCGCCGGCGGGACGCGACCCGGATCAACCAGCCCTTCGGGCTGTCGGGCACACCGTCGTTCGGCCACTGGAGCGCGGCCGACAGCAGCGCCTCCTGCACCGCGTCCTCGCTAGTGTCGAAGTCGCCGTAACGCCGGAGGAAGGCGCCGAGGACCTGCGGCGCCAGCTCCCGCAGGAGGTCCTCGACCGCCGTCGCCGTGCTCACATCCCGAACGCGCTGAGGTCCATCACCGGCCGCACCTCGACCAGGCCGAGCGGTGCCTCCGGCACCTGCCCCGCGATCTCGATGGCGCGGTCCATGCTGTCGCACTCGATGAGGAAGAAGCCGGCCAGCAGCTCCTTCGCCTCGGCGAACGGCCCGTCACTCGGGATCGCCCTGTCGTCGGTCACTGGGATGCGCTTGGAAAGCGACGCATCGGCCAGGGCCTCCGACACGATCAGCTCCCCCGACGCGGCCAGGTCCTCGTTGAGGGCGGCATAGACGCCGAAGCCCTCGGCGCGCTCGGCGTCGGAGAACTCCTCCCAGAGCTCGCGGGACTTCGGGTTGCTGTGGATCAGGATCATGTACTTCATCCGTGCCTCCTTCTGTCGTTGGACTCTCTCACCCATATGTCGAAGCCGGTTCCGGGCTTTCGACATCCCCACGAGCGTCGCGAAGGTTGCGAGGCTGTCCGCGACGCAGGAGCATGCGTCGTCATGGAAGGAAACGTGGATCCGAAGCGCGTCGTGGCTGATGGCTACGATCGGATGGGCCCGGAGTTCTTCGCCTGGAACTCGGAGCGCCCGCCCGACGTCCGACGGTGGTTCCTCGGCGAGGTGCTTGCGAGGCTTGATGAGGGATCTACCGTGCTCGAGCTCGGCTGCGGACCGAGCACGGACGCGGCAGAGCTCTCTGCCGGGCGACGGTACGTCGGCGTCGATCTGTCGCGAGAGCAGCTCTCGATCGCTCAGCGGCAGGTCCCGCACGCGACGTTCGTTCTGGGCGACTTCACTTCGATGGCCTTCCGGCCGGCCTCGTCCAACGGTGTCGCGGCGTTCTATGTCTTCATGCACGTCCCGCAGGAAGAGTTCGGGCCGACCTTCGAACGGACCTTCGCGTGGCTGCGCCCCGGTGGTCGGCTGATGTTGTCGCTTCCGACCATCGAAGCGGAGGACCGGGTCGAGGAATGGCTCGGCGCCCCGATGTTCTTCACACGATTCACACCCCACCTGAGCGAGCGACTGCTGCGCGAGACCGGCTTCCACCTCGAGATGTCCGAGGTTCGCGAGGAAGGAGTGGATGACGGCTACGGCCCTGTCAAGCACCACTGGGTCGCGAGGAAGCCCGACGAGTAGGACTGCCGTGGCATAGGCTCCACCCGTGCTGACCTGCGCCAACTGCGGCCGGGAGAGTCCCGACGACTTCGCGTTCTGTCCTTCGTGCGCGGCGCCGCTCACTCCACTCCCCGTGCAGCACCAGGTCCGCAAGACCGTCACGGTCGTGTTCTGCGACGTCACGGGCTCGACCGCGTTGGGCGAACGCCTCGACCCCGAGACGCTCCGGCGGGTCATGTCGCGGTACTTCGCCGAGATGCGGGCGGCGCTCGAGCGGCACGGGGGAACCGTCGAGAAGTTCATCGGCGACGCCGTGATGGCCGTCTTCGGCGTGCCGAACATCCACGAGGACGACGCCCTGCGGGCCGTCCGCGCGGCCGCCGAGATGCGTGAGGCGCTCGCGGCCTTGAACAAGGAGCTCGAACGCGATCATGGCGTCTCGCTCGCCGCCCGGATCGGGGTCAACACGGGCGAGGTCGTGGCCGGCGAGTCGTCCGATCCGCTCGTCACGGGCGACGCCGTGAACGTTGCGGCGCGGCTCGAGCAGGCTGCGCAGCCCGGGGCGGTGCTGATCGGCGAGGAGACGCTCCGACTGGTCCGCGACGCGGTCGTCGTCGAGCCGGTGTCGCCGCTCGAGGTCAAGGGCAAGGCCGAGCCGCTCGCCGCCTTCGAGCTCCTCGAGGTCACGATGGGCGCGGCCGGCGTCGCGCGCCGGCTCGACTCCCCGATGGTCGGGCGCGAGCGGGAGCTGGCCCGGCTCCGGCACACGTTCGAGGCCGCGGTCGCGGACCGCTCGTGCCAGCTGTTCACACTGCTCGGCGCGCCCGGCGTTGGGAAGTCGCGCCTCGTCGAGGAGTTCCTGCGGCCGCTCCACGATGAGGCCACGGTCCTTCGCGGCCGGTGCCTCCCCTACGGCGACGGGATCACGTTCTTCCCCGTGGGGGAGGTCGTGAAGGAGGCGGCCGGCCTCGAGGACTTCGACGCGCCAGAGGAGATCGAACGCAAGATCTGCGCGGTGCTTGGCGACGGCGACGCCAGCTCGGCGTGCTCGACGCTGGCGCAGCTCTTCGCCGCCTCCGATCGCGACAGCTCGGTCGAGGAGACCTTCTGGGCCGTCCGGTCCTTCCTCGAGTCGGCCGCGCAGAGCGGTCCCCTCAGCGTGGTGTTCGACGACATCCACTGGGGTGAGCCGACGTTCCTCGACCTGGTCGAGCACATCGCCGACTGGGCGCGTGATGCGCCCATCCTGGTGCTGTGTCTGGCCCGTCCCGAGCTACTGGACGCCCGCTCGAGCTGGGGCGGCGGCAAGTTCAACGCGACCACGATCTCGCTCGAGCGCCTATCGGACGACGAGTGCGGCGACCTGATCGGCAACCTCCTCGGCCGCGCGGCGCTGCCAGACGAGGCCCGCGATCGGATCTTGGAGGCGGCCGAGGGCACGCCGCTGTTCGTCGAGGAGATGCTCTCGATGCTGATCGACGACGGCCTGCTCACGCGCGACGGCACCCGCTGGATCGCCACCGGCGTCCTCACCGACGTGCCGGTGCCGCCGACGATCCAGGCGCTGCTCGCAGCGCGACTCGATCGGCTTACCGCCGACGAGCGCGCGGCGATCCAACGCGCGGCCGTCTGCGGCAAGCAGTTCCACGTCGGCGCGGTAGCTGCCCTGCTCGACGATCCCGCCGACGTCCGGGCGACGCTGATGAGCCTGGTGCGACGGGACCTGATCGGACCGGATCGCTCGATGCTGGCGGGCGAGGACGCCTTCCGGTTCCGTCACCAGCTGATCCGCGACGCCGCCTACGACGCAGCTCCTAAAGCGGTTCGGGCCGAGCTGCATGAGCGCTTCGCTCGGTGGCTGATCGACGTGGCCGGCGATCGTGTTCAGGAGCAGGAGGAGATCGTCGCCTATCACCTGGAGCGCGCCTTCCGGCTGCTCGAGGAGCTCGGCCCGCTGGACGACGCGGGGCGAGACCTGGGGCTTCGGGCGGCGCGGCACTACGCGGCGAGCGGGCACCGGGCGTCCGACCGCAGCGACGACAACGCCGCGGCCACGTTGTTCCGGCACGCGGCCGACCTGCTTCCCGAGGGCCATGCCGACCGACCTCGGATGCTCTACGAGGTCGGTTGTGCCCTGCACTTCAACGCCCCGGTCGCGTTCGAGGTTCTCGACGAGGCCGTGAAAGCCGCCGCCGCCGCCGGCCAGCGGTCACTCGAGTGGATGGCCAGGGTGGACAGGAGCGCCGTCCATCAGCTCTTCGATCCGCGGGGCATGTCCACGCTGGACATCAGGGCAGAGCTGGTGGCGGCGCTCGAAGCCTTGGAGGGGGAAGGTGACGACGAGGCACTCGCCACCATCTGGCTCGGTTTCGCCGAAGTCGAGTGGATACCGTCCATGTACGACGCCGGCAGAGCGGCTGCCGATCGCGCGGTCCATCACGCGAGACGCACGGGCAAGCGTCGGCTCCTCGCGATGACGATGACCAAGCGGGCGGGAGCCGAGTGCTATGGGTCGACTCGAGCGTCGGAGGGGAGGGCCCTGCTGGAGGAGGCCGAGGCCGAGTTAGAGGGGGACCTGTTCTTCGGCCACGTCGCCCGCGTGCACAGGGGGTTCTTCTCCGCGATGGCGGGGGACTTCGACACCGCGCGGACGAAACTCGACGAAGCGGTCGCGATCGGAGAGCGGATCGGGGCCGATATCTGGGTCTCGGCCGCAAACGGGTTCCGCGGCGACATCGAGCTGCTCGCGGGCGACGCGGCCGCCGCCGAGGACGCGTACCGGAGGAGCTACGACATCCTGCACCGACTCGGCGACGAAGGTCACAAGTCCACGGCGGCGGCGGCCCTGGCTGCCGTTCTGTGCGAGCTCGGCCGGCTCGACGAGGCGGCGGCGTTCGCCGAGATGGCGTTGGCCATTGCCGCCGAGGACGACCTGGCGTCACAGGCGGGTGGTCGCACCGCCCTCGCACGTCTGCGCTCGGGGCAGGGCGCCAACGAGGAAGGCTTGCGGCTGGCTCGGGAGGCCACGGCTCTGCTGGCCGAAGCAGAGGCCCCCAACCAGCAGGGGGACGCCTGGATGGCCCTCGCGGAAGTGGCCCGCGTGGCCGGGCTGATCGAGGACGCAGCCGAGGCGGCGCGAACCGCCCTCGGTTTCTATGAGCGCAAGGGCAACGAGCCCGCCGTCAAGTCGACTCGGGCGTTCCTGGATCAGCTGAGCGACTGAGGGTTCCGCGCCTCAGACGGTGATGACGACCTTGCCGCGGGCGTGGCCTTCCGCGAGGTACCGGATCGCATCGGGAGCCTCGATGAGGGGGTAGGTCCTGCCGACCACCGGCGTGACCTTCCCGGTCTCGAGGAGCTCCCGGAGGGCCCGGAGGTCCTCCTGGTTCTCTTTCGAGGTCAGCCCTCGCAGCCTCTGAGCGACGAACATGGACAACAGGGGCGCTCGGAGGGCGCCGCGAAGGAAGCCTCCGGTCCAGCGCCCACCGCCATCCCCTCCGACGATCACGAGCGTTCCCTTCCGGGCGAGGGCGCGTCGCAGCTGCGAGAGCGAGCGGCGGCCCGCGGTGTCAACGATCACGTCCCAGCGCGTCGACCCGTCCGCGAAGTCCTCGCGCGTGTAGTCGATCACGTCGTCCGCGCCGATCGAGCGGACCAGGTCCACCTTCGAGGTGCTGCACACGCCAGTGACCTCGGCTCCGAACGCCTTCGCGACCTGCACGGTGAGCGTTCCGACGCCTCCGGCCGCGCCGACGACCAGCACCTTCTGCCCGGGCTGCACCTTCCCCACGTCGCGGATCGCCTGGAGAGCGGTGAGACCGGAGATCGGAAGAGCCGCGGCCTGCTCGAAGGTGAGCCTTGCCGGCTTCGGGACGAGCTTGTCGGGTCGGGCGATCGCGAGCTCGGCGAACGAGCCCTCGGCGACGCCCATCACTTCGTCGCCCGGCCGGAACCCGGTGACCGACGCGCCGACCGCCTCGACGGCCCCCGCGACGTCCCCGCCCCGGATGCCGACCTTGGGTCTGCGGAACCCGACCATGAGACGCGCGAGGTACGGCAGCCCCGTCATGAGATGCCACACGTCCGGGCCGCAGCCGGCCGCGTGCACCCGGACGAGCACGTCCTTCTCCCCGACCACGGGATCCTCGACGTCCCGGAACTCCAGGACGTCGGCCGAGCCGTACCGGTCTTGCGTGATCGCTTTCATCGTTGTTCCCTCCTTCACTCGTTCAACCGAATGCGGGAGCAGGCGTGCCTCGTTCGACGACCCGCACCCCTTTCACCAGCAGCCACACGACCAACGACAATTCCCCGACCGCCGCAGGAGCGACGATGAACGGCTCGACGCTCTCCGCGATGCCCGGAGCGAGGAAGTGGATGAACAGATCCGCGAGATACCCGAAGCACCCGATCGCCAGCAGGACGCCCAGGATCTTGGGGAAGTACCCGGAACGGTAGACGAGGTAGCCGAGCGGCAGGAGCCAGAGGCCGAAGAACATCTGGGCGATGAGATAGCCGGCGGCGTGCATGTCGGCAAACAGCCCCGTCAGCGCATCCGACCCGGCGGCGCCGAGAGTGCTCGTGTACTCGTTGCCGGTAGCGACCGAGAGGGCTACGTACTGGTTGAGCAGGTTGAGGCAGATGATCGCCACGCTCACCGAGACGATGACGACCATGGCTCGCGCGACGAGCTCGTGGACCTCCCTCAGCAACAGGTACAGCGCCATCGCCGTCAAGAGGAAGAGAGTGGCCTGGGTGAGGTCGCTCACGAAGCCGACGCGGAACAGCGTGGCCGAAGCGCGGATGTTGTCGGCCGTGGCCGCCGTGTCCCCAGGCACGACGATGCGGGAGCGCACGTATAGCTCCGCGAAGCCGCCGAGGACCGCCACGACCAGGTACAGCGACCCCGCGATCCTCGCGAGGGTCTTCGGTGAGGTCACGTTCGACTCTTCCTTCCTTCCCGCAGCTGCCAGCTGGTGGAATCCCGGTGGTGTACGGCGTACACTCATGAGGGCCCTACCCTAGGTGTACGGTGTACACCTGTCAAGTGGGAGGCCGCCGAAGTGCCCTCGACGAGCGAAGGTGGTGGGAGATGGCGACGCAGATCGACGACGACGCTGAACCCCGCGTCCCCCTGAGCAGAGAGCGGATCCTCCGCACCGCCGTCGCCCTGGCCGACCGTGGCGGCGTCGAGTCGGCCAGCATGCGCAAGATCGCTCAGGAGCTCGGCGTCGTGCCCATGGCGCTGTACAAGCACGTCTCCGGCAAGGACGAGTTGCTCAACGGCATGGTCGACGTCGTCGTCGGCGAGGTCGATCCGCCCGTTCCCGATGTCGACTGGAAGACGGCGGTCCGCCGGCGGATCCTCTCGGCTCGCCGAACCCTCCTCAGCCACCCGTGGGCGTCCCGGGTGATCGAATCGCGGACCGAGCCGACCCCCACGGTGCTCGGGTACATGGACTCGATGATCGGGATGTTCCGGGCCGGGGGCTTCTCGATCGACCTGACCCACCACGCGATGCACGCGATGGGCAGCCGCCTGATGGGGTTCTCTCAGGAGCTGTTCAACGACAGCGCCGATGCCGACACGGAGGTGGAGGCGGAGATGTACGAGGCGATGGCCGACATGTACCCCTCCATCTACGAGCTCTTCCTGACGGTCAACCATGACGACGCTTCCGTCGTCGGTCCGGGATGCGACGATCAGTTCGAGTTCGAATTCGCGCTGGACCTGCAGCTGGACGGCCTCGAGCGGCTCAAGGATCGATCGTGATGACGATCTTCCCCAGCGCCTGACCCGACTCCAAGTAGCGCACCGCCTCGGGAACCTGGGCGCGGGAACGTCCGGTCGATCACCGGCGTGACCTTCCCGGCTTCGATGAGCTCCTTCAGGACGACAAGACGGTCTCCGGGGTCCTTGGCGCCGCGGAAGGGATGCAGCTGGCTCACGAAGGGTGAGATCACGAGCAGCTTGGCGAATCGACCGAGGCTCCCGAGCCAACGATGGCCCGCCGCTCCGTACTGATCGTGCCCGATCAGGACGTACGTCCCCTCGGGGGTGAGCGCGCGCCTGATGTCCGGCCAGGGATGGTTCCCCGCGATGTCCAGGACGACGTCGTAGCGCTCGCCACTCTTGGTGACGTCCGCCTGCGTGTGATCGACGACCCGATCCGCGCCGATCGACCGGAGCATGTCGAGCTTCCCGGCGGTATCCACGCCGGTCACGTGCGCTCCGCACGCCTTGGCGAGCTGCACCGCGAAGGTCCCCACCGCCCCACCCGCGCCGTTGATCAAGACCTTCTGTCCCGCCTGGATCCGTCCCTCATCGCGGAGACCCTGGAGTGCGATGGGTCCGGACGTGGGCACAGCCGCGGCTTGTTCGAACGTGAGGTTGGCCGGCTTCAGCTCGAGTCTGGTTTCCGGAACGGCCGCGTACTCCGCGAAGGCGCCGCCGTGGCGCCACAGGTTGGCGACGAGGCTCTGGCCGAAGACCTCGTCGCCCGCTCGGAACCGTGTCACGTTCTTGCCGACCGACTGGACGTGGCCGGCGAGATCCGTACCCGGAACGAGGTTCTTCGGCCTGCGCAGCCCGGCGCCCATGATCCTGAGGACGTACGGCACGCCTCGCATCACGTGCCAAACGTCGGCATGGACCGACGCGGCGCGAACGCGGACCAGCAGCTGATCGTCCCCGGCAACCGGCTCGTCGATCTCGCGGAGCTCCAAGACGTCGGGTGAGCCGTACCGGTTCTGGACGATCGCCTTCATCGTGGCTACTCGCTTGCCGTGGGTTCCGGCGTCTCTTTGAGAGCGACGCGCAGAGCAGCCATCGCGGTCAACAGTTGACTCGCGGATCTTCGGCCCTGCGATCTGTTCGGAGTTCCCTCGCCGCCTCCTCGATGCGTCGAAGTCGCGCGAGCTCGTCGGTCGGGATCCGCTCGTAGGTCGGCTCGTCGGGTGTCACGTCTCCGCCACTTCCAGCAACGGGCATCTTCTTGGATGACTCTAGTGAGGCATCAACGAGGTCGGCCGACGCTCGGTACCGTGTCGCGATGACAGAGGTGCTCTTGTTCCATCACGCGCAAGGACAGACGACCGGGTTCCTCGCCTTCGCCGACGAACTGCGGGAGGCCGGCCACACGGTCCACGCGCCGGACCTCTACGACGGCAACACGTTCGGGGACCTCGACGAGGGGGTCGCCTACGCCAAGCAAGTCGGCTTCCCGGAGATCATCCGCCGTGGTTCGGCGGCCGCCACGGACCTGCCGGCCGACATCGTCTATGCGGGGTTCTCCCTCGGTGTCATGCCCGCGCAGTCGCTGGCGCAGACCCGACCTGGTGCGAGAGGGGCGATCCTCTATTCCGCAGCCATGCCGGCATCCGAGTTCGGGGGCTCGTGGCCGGAGGGCGTGCCGCTGCAGATCCACATGATGGATGCCGACCCATGGGCAGAGGAGGATCGGCCGGCGGCCGAGGCGTTGGTCAAGGAGGTCGAGGACGCGGAGCTGTTCCTCTACCCGGGAACGAGCCACCTGTTCGCCGACTCGAGCCTCGACGACTACGACGAGCAGGCAGCCGGGCTGCTCAAGGAGCGCACGCTCGCCTTCCTGCAACGGGTCGGCTAGCCGGAGATCCAGCCAGGAACATGGACGTTCGGGTGCGTCACTTCAGCGACCTCTGAGTCGTTCGTTCTCCTCGAGCCGTGCCTTGACGATCTTCTTCACGAGGGCGGCGGGGATGGGCTTGTCCGCCGTGAAGCGAAGCGTTCCCTTCCCCGAGAAGTAGCTCTTCAGCTCCTCCCCGTACGCCTCCATGACCGCTTCGCTCGCGGGGAAGAGGCTGCAGTGGTCCTTGAACGCGGCGAAGGAGACGAGGAATCGACCCTGATCCTTGAACGCCGGCATCTGGTAGCTGATCGTTTCGGTTGCTTCGGGCGCGGCGACCTTGATCGTCTTCCGTAGCTTCTCCAGCGCAGCGCGCGGTTCCTCTGGAAGGGCTGCCAGGTAGTCCTCGACGCTGCTCGGTCCGGCCATGCCAGCCTCCTTCCGTGAGACACGGAGCTGGCACGATACCTGGTGCGTGGGCGATCCGACTCCGCGTATCGGGGCGTCGTGCTCGAGGCGCCCGACGCACGCTCGCTGGCTGAGTTCTACTCCCGGATATTCGGGTGGTCGATCACCAAGCACGGGCCCACCTGGGTGACGCTCGGACCTCCGACCGGCGTGGCCTACATCGCATTCCAGACCTCGCCGGAGTACGTCCCGCCGGTCTGGCCGCCTCAGGACGGACGCCAGCAGATGATGATGCACCTCGATGTTGAGGTTCACGACCTCGAAGCTGCGGTCGGCGACGCGATCGAGTTGGGTGCACGCCTCGCCGACTACCAGCCCAGGACAACGTCCGGGTCTTGCTCGACCCGGTCGGGCATCCCTTCTGTCTGTACGTCGGGTAGTTCGGGCGCCCGCGTGCTCGCACGTCGGTGCCTGCATGTCGAAGTCGGCTGAGCAGCCTCGACATACGGGTATGAACGGGCGAGTTGAAGGGGGGACGTTATGAGCGCAACAGATGGCGTGCGGCGCGGGACTGGCCGGGATCGGCAGGAGTGGTTCGCGCTGCTGGACTCGTGGGGCGCCGCCGACCGCCGGTATCGGGAGATCGCCGGGTGGCTGAGGGACGAGCACGGCGTCAGCAACTGGTGGGCCCAGAAGCTCACGGTCGAATACGAGCAGGAGCGCGGACTCCGCGCCCCCGGTGCCCGCCCCGGCGGAACGTTCGCGGGCGGGGCGAGCAAGACGGTGGCCGTGCCCGTCCAGCGCCTGTTCGAGGCCTTCGTCGACGCCAAGCTGCGGAAGCGCTGGCTGCCCGGCGTCGCTGTTCGCAAGCGCTCGTCGCAGCCGGGGCGCGTGGCGCACTTCGACTGGGAGAACGGCACGCGCGTCGACGTCTCCTTTTCCGCCAATGGCAAGGACAAGAGCCAGGTGGCGGTGGAGCACCTGCGCCTGCCGGACGCCAAGGCCGCGCAGGAGACGAAGGCCTACTGGCGCGAACGCCTGACGGCGCTCAAGACCCTGCTCGAGGGCTGAGGGGTCTGCAGTGGAAGGAGGAGCGCGATGGACCTGAACTACCTGGCGGTGGTTGTGGCGGCCGTCGCTGCGTTCGTGGCGAGCTCGGCGTACTACATGTCGTTGGGCCGGCAGCTGGCGACGCTGAGCCCGGTCTATGCAGACGCGTCGCGGCCCCCGGCGTGGAAGGTGGCGCAGGAGCCGGTTCGCAACCTCATCGTCGCCTCGGTCGTGGCTGGGCTGGCAAGTCTCAGCGAGATCGCGGACTGGACGGGCACGATGGGGCTTGCTCTTGCCCTGTGGATCGGGTTCCCGGTCATGCTCCTCGCCGGCTCGGTGATCCACGAGAACGTGCCGTGGAAGCTCGCCGCCATCCATGCCGGCGACTGGCTCATGAAGTTGGTCATCATCGCCGTCATCGTCGGCGTCTGGCGCTGAGGGCCCCTCGTGGGCGACCGGGCATACGTCGTCCTGATCCACCGCGCTCATCATCGAGGACGCATGTCTCGGCCGCGATGAACACTCTGCGTGGATCTCTTCCCCGAACTCCCGGTAATCGGCAAGCCGATGCGCTGGCCTCCGGGGTGGCTCGCTGTCAACCCCCGCCCTGCTCGAAGTCCTTCACCAGCGCCCGCGGCGCCTGACAACGCCACGCGTCGGTGATCATCTCCTCGAGCTCGTCGACGTCGATCTCCGAGAGCCGGACCAGCACCGCGGGGAAGCCGCTGTAGTGGGGCTCGGTGAAGAACTTCTCCTCATCGGATGCCAGGAGCATCTCCTTTTCGGCCGCGTTCGAGACACGGATCGCGACCACGTCGGGCCGGGGGACGCGAGGCTGCTTCGGCTCGACGCCCTCGAGCCACACCCAGGCGATGCCCTTGCGCTTCCCGGCGTTGCGAACCGAGAACGCGAAGCGATCCTCTTCCTCGATCGTCTCGGGGAGCGACAACGCGATGCGGCGGACGTCCCGCTGGTCAGCCATCTACGGCGGTCCTCTCGGAGCGGACGCTTCAGGATCCGCGTCGCTCGCTCTCAGCGACGCGCGCGTCGACCAGCGCGCGGATGAGCGTTTCGGGCAGCCGCACATCTGGCTGAAAGCGGATCGAGCCTTTCCCGAGAGGTCGAAGCCTTCGAGTTCCGCGGCGTGTGCCTCGATGACGTCTGTGCTCATGACGTAGAAGGCGCAATGGGCCTTGCCGGCCCCGTAGCTCACGAGCGGCCGGCCGTTCAGCTTGAATGCCGGAACCCCGTAGCTGAGACCTTCGGTCGCTGTGGGTGGGGCCGCCGTCCTGATCGCGTTCCGAAGGTCGATGAGCGCCCCGCGCTGGTCGTCGGGGAGGGCGGCCAGGAAGGCGTCGACCTCGGCCGCGCCCTCGTCTCGCGTCGAGTCGTCGTCACGTCCAGGCATCGTCGTCACCTGCTCACATCCTCGGCTCACGAGCCTACCCCGCGACAACGCGTCGCGTCGCCGCCGAAGAGCGCCTCACACGATCCGCTCCGAGTCGCCGATGAGTTCGGTGTCCCGGGTCGGTCGTAGCCTGTGACCGCGGACCGAAGGAGGACGACATGCGGAAGATCGTGGCAGGGCTATTCATCTCACTCGACGGTGTGACGGAGGCGCCCGATCAGTGGCACTTCCCGTATTTCAACGACGAGATGGGAAAGGCCGTCGATGCGAACTTGGAGCGCTCGGACGCGCTGCTGCTCGGACGGGTCGGAGCCCTCCCGGATGCGTCTCGACTAATGGTATGCTGATCCGCATGACACAGCAGATTGCGATTCGCATACCCGATGAGATCTCCCGCGAA
>Ga0247727_10011304_pt1 | contig 15612 bp, 14 predicted proteins | sample WisWelCaveWW1625_FD_202498 | JGI IMG/M metagenome (GOLD analysis project Ga0247727, IMG submission 202498) | Biofilm microbial communities from Wishing Well Cave, Virginia, United States - WW16-25 | ecosystem: Environmental > Aquatic > Deep subsurface > Groundwater > Cave microbial mat | place...
ACATCAAGGGCAAGTCGGAGATCACGAGCAAGAAGATCGTGCCGCCGGACGGTGGCGGGTCGGTCTACCTCGTAGACTGAGGGGCGACCCGGGCGGGCCAACGGCGTCTCAAGGGCGCCGGGCCCCCTGTCCGAAGTGCCCGGGCATTCCGTCAGGAGGTCCGGAGGTGCTCATGCTGCGGAACTTCGTGCCAATCCTCGTCTCGGCCGTCCTCGTCGCCCCCGCGGCGGCGCAGATCAGCGAGTCCGAGGCCGTGTCGAACCTGAAGGCTGCCTGCACCGGGAAGCTCGTCCTCATCAAGGCCGAACTGAAGGCCACGCAGGACGGCTTCGCGGGCGCCCTGGTCGTGTTCGAATCCGGCGTCGTGTCGGGGGGCGCCACGCTGGAGAGCCTTGCCGAGCTGTTCCTCGTGCTCAAGGACCTGCAGAGCGAGATCGGCGCGACCATCGAGGAGCGTTGCCTGGAGCTGGACATCGAAGCCTGCGACCAGCTCGTCCTGCTGCAGGGCGGGGGCGACCTCCTGGGTCACTACCCGCGCGACTTCCACCCGCAGGGCGACGGCGCGCTGGAGAAGTTCCGCGCCAACGTCGACAAGGCGCTGGCCAAGACCATCGCCGCCGCGAACAAGCGGCTGGGCAAGACCATCAAGCTGCTGGCCAACGAGTCGGGACTGCTCGTCAACGTCCTGCTCGCGCCGCCGCTTCGTCCGCGCGACAACGCGCCCGGTCCGGGCGTGGTGGTCCAGCCCGTCACGAAGCCGGCCGGCATCGACGTGGTCGTGGCCGGCAGCTTCGAGGGCCTGGACGGCGACGGCGTGCTGCTCATCGGCGGGTCGGCCGACCTCGGGCTGGGCGACGTGACGGTGGCCTGGTGGGAGGCCGAGGGCGTCGGCCCGGCTGCCGGCGTGGCCGAGCCTTCCGGGCTGAACGGCTTCGCGTTCACCACGACGGCCGACCTGTCCGAGGGCAACTACACGCTGTGGGCCACGCAGGGCGCCGGCGGCGCAAGCGTCACGGCCTCCATCGGCATCCGCTGAGCCGCGCGCTGCGGGGCTAGCGCGGCGCGAAGCGGCTGATCCGGCCGCTGCGGTTCCAGTCCTGCACGACCAGGTCGCCGTCGGGCGCGAAGGCGACGCCGTGCGGCGCGCACAGCACGCCGGTGCTCCAGGCCGCGGGCGCGACGTCGAAGTTGGCGCGCTCGTCCGGGCGCGGGTTGTCGCCCACGGCGGCGCGCAGCGTGCCGTCGCGTTCGAGCACGGCCACGCGGCCCTCCAGCTCGGCCACCGCCAGCAGCCCGTCGCGGATGGCCATGGCGCACGGGCGCCGCAGGCCGCTGGCGTGCACGCCGAGGAAGCCGCCGTCGAGGTCGAAGTGCAGCAGGCGGCGGTTCTCGCGGTCGGCCACCAGCAGGCGCGGCGGCTCGCAGCGCGTGTCCAGCAGCAGGCCGTGCGGCGTGTTGCAGCGGCCGTCGCCGTCGCCCGCGCCGCCGAAGGCCGAGAGCCAGCGGCCCTGCGCGTCGAAGACGTGGATCAGCGAGGTGCCGTAGCCGTCGGCCACGAACAGCCGCCCGTCGGGCGCGACGGCCACGGCCGTCGGGTTGAAGGCGGCGGGATCGGCGTAGGCGCCGCTCTCCGCTGGCGCGCGCAGCTCCAGCAGCAGCGTGCCGTCGAGGCGCAGCTTGACCACGCGGTGCTCGCGCAGGTGCGCCGCGTAGAGCAGCTCCTCGCCCTGCTCCACGCGCAGCAGCAGCGCGTGCGTGCCCGAGTACTGCGGCAGCGACGCGGACAGCGAGCCGTCCGGCGCGAAGGCCACCAGGCCCAGCGGGCCGTCGGTCCCGGCCCACAGCCGGCCCGCGCGGTCGAAGACCAGCCCGCCGTGGGTGGGGCCCAGCGCCGGCAGCGGCTGCGGCCAGCCGGGCGCGGGCGACCAGCCGCTCGCAGGCGCGGCCTGCGCACCCGCAGCGGGGGGCGACGCGGTCTGCGTGCAGGCGGCGGCCAGGGCGACGGCCAGCGGGACGAGGACGGTGCGCTTCACGGCCGGCTCCGGCGAGGAGGGCGCAGTCTCGCGTTCGCGGCCCGCCCGCGGAAGCCCGTCTGTCGGTCCCGCGGCCACGGCCGGCGCACGCCGACTCGGTTAGACTCCCGCGACCCCGCGAGAGATCGACACCGATGTTCCTCGTCCACCTGCTCCTGGCCGTCGTGCTGGCCGTGCCGGCCGACGTCGCGCCGCCGTGGTTCGACCTCGGCTTCGCCCTGCCCGGCACCAACGGCCCGCCGCGGTTCGAGGCCTCCGGGCCGCTGACCGGCGGCTCGGTGCTGCGCCTGGACCTGCTGCAGGCGCGCGAGAACGCGCACGCCTACCTGGTCGTGGGCTTCTCGACGCTCTACGCGCCCTACAAGGGTGGCGTCCTGGTGCCGGCCTTCGACCTGCTGGTCGAGCTGCCCACGAACTCCCAGGGCGAAATCCACCTGCAGACGCACTGGCCGAACGGCGCGCCGGCGGGGTTCCCGGTGGTGATGCAGTTCTGGATCGACGATCCCGAGGCGCCGCAGGGGCGCGCGGGGTCCAATGCCGTCGGGGCGCTGACGCCTTGACCCGCCGCGGGCGCCTCGTGCGTGGGGCGCCCGGCGCGCTATGGTGGCGCGTCGTCGCGGCGGGCCAAACGCCCGTCCGCCGGGAGACCTCACCGTGATGACCGTTCTCGTCCGGCGCGGCGCCGTCGCCGCGCTCGTCCTGCTGGCCGCCTGCAGCACCTCCGAGGCGATGTCGCCCGGGGCCCAGACGGCGCCCGCCCCCGCCTCGGAGACCGCCATGCCCGCCACCGCGCCCGCCAGCTTTCACGCCTTCAGCACCACCACGCTCGAGGGCCAGCCCGCCGACCTGTCGAAGTACAAGGGCAAGGTGCTGCTGGTGGTCAACACCGCCAGCGAGTGCGGCCTGACGCCGCAGTACACCGGGCTCGAGTCGCTGCACGAGCAGCTCGCCCCGCGCGGCTTCGCGGTGCTGGGCTTCCCGTCCAACGACTTCGGCAGCCAGGAGCCGGGCACGCCGGCGCAGATCCGCGAGTTCTGCACCACGAAGTACAGCGTGAAGTTCCCGCTCTTCGGCAAGCTGCAGACCAAGGACGGCCCCGGCCAGTCGCCGATCTACGCCTGGCTCAAGGAGCAGACCGGCCAGCTCCCGCGCTGGAACTTCGGCAAGTACCTGATCGGCAAGGACGGCAAGGTGGCGGGCGTGTTCGACAGCAAGGTGGAGCCCGGGGATCCGGCGCTGCGCGCGGCGATCGACAAGGCGTTGGGGGGCTGAGACGCGTCCGGCGGGCGCCACCCGGATTCCGCACGAGCTCAGTTCAGCGGCCGCACAGCGGCCATCATCCGCGACATGAACACGGCCCTCGCCTTGGCGCCGAGGGCGAACGTCCGCTCGTCTGCGTGGAAGACGTCCGCCTGGTGCGGGTTCAGGTCGACGCGGGCGCCGGCGATGGAGCGCGAGAGGCCTTCGACGGTGCCGGCGGGGGAGGCGAGCGTGAGGGCGTGGGCGAAGTAGGCGGACTGGTGGGGGGTGACGGTGGGATCTCGTTCACCGGCGCTTGTCACGCCGGCCTACTCCTCGGGCTCGTCGGGAAGCAGCGGCTCGAGCAGCCGCACCAACTCCGGGACGTGCTGGACCACCAGGACCCAGACACGCTCGTAGTCGACATCGCCGTAGTCGTGGATCAGGACGTTGCGCTGCCCGACGACCAGGCGCCATGGGATCTCGGGGTGGGCGGTCCGCAACGAGTCGCTGATGCGGCCTGCCGCCTCGCCGATGATCTCGAGCTCGCGCTCGACGGCTCGCTGCAGGATGCGGTTGGCATCGAATGCCTCGCGCGTCACGCCGGCGGTGTAGCGCAGCACCGCCCGCGCCGACTCCAGCATGTCCCAGAGGTGCGCAGCATCGCGCTCCTCAGGCCGCATACAGGACCTTGCGGGTGCGCAGGATGCTCGCCCGCCGGAAGGGGTTACGCAGCGCGCGCGCCTCGACGACCTGCGCCTGGCGCCCGAAAAGCGCGGTCAGCTCGTCCTCCAGGCGCACGATGTCGTGCAGGCTCCAGCCGGCGTCCTGCGCGAAGCTGACCAGGACGTCGATGTCGCTGTCGGGCCGGAAATCACTGCGCAGGACGGAGCCGAACAGCGAGAACTCCGTGATCCGCCACTTTCGGCACAGCGCGCTGACGGCCTGGGGACTGATGGCGAGGTTGTCGGTCATGGCCACCTCCTGCGCCGGCAGGTCGAGCCGGCACGAGGGATGCTAACCGACGGGATGGGTCGCGGCTTGCTCCTGGATGCAGGGGGCCCGACCCCCGGGGAACGCCGGATCTGCCCAGCCCGGCCCGGTGACCTGGGGCCGGTCTCGAAGTCGCCGGCACCGCGCTGACCCGGATCAGCCAGCAGCCGGTCGACCCATGACGTTTTTCAGCTCGACCGCCGGCGTCCCGCCGCCGCCCAGCACGCGCCGCGCGTGCAGCACCTCGACGCCGACGACCTCGTCCTGCGCGTCGTAGTCCACGGCCACGTCGTCCGTCAGGTGCGCGACGCGGCACTGGGCAGGCGCGTCGTGGAGGCGGATGTAGAGGGCGTCGGCATCGGCGTCGTAGGTGAGCTTCATGGGAGGGGCTCCGGTGGGCGGGGTCTGCGATTCTGCCAGCCGCGCGCGAAAGGCAGGGTCCCAGAGGTCCGCGTCCATGGCCACGCGGATGTCGTGGGGCCCGACCGCGTCAAGCTGGCGAGCCGCGGCGCCGCAAGAGTCGAAGTTCGGCCGGCCGTCCTTCGGTTGCAGGTCGTGATCGACCTGGAACAGCAGCAACCACTTCCTCGCGCCGGCAAGCCGCATGAGCTTGTGATGGTCTGCGATGAGGCTTGGATGGCCGGCCGTCTTGAAGCTGGCATCCCTGCCCTCGATCTCGAACGCTGCGACGATGGGACCATCCGGGCCCCGGCGCCATACCCAGTCGATCTTGCCCGTGTGCTGGCCCCACGTCAGGACGCCGATCTTGAACTCGGTGAGCGGCACGAAACCCCGTCGCAGGGCTTCGCGACGAAGCAGCTCGCCAAGATCGTGGAGGCGAAGGTGACCGGGCGGTGTGCCGCCGGTGTAGTTCCCAAGGTTGCGCAAGGGCTCGTTGCCTGCCAGTGCCTGCTGTACGGGTGGGTCGTTCATGAGGGGCCTTGGCTCCGAGCCAAGGCACGAGCGTCGCAGGTCGCCGCAATCCCTTGAAACGTGACGTCCGACCTGATGTCTCGATCCGGCACGAGCAGGTACGTCCAAGGCTTTCCGCCGATCGACCGCGCGTACTCCGTCGCATGCTCGCACCACGCGATCGCCGCGTGCGCCTTCGCCCGCACCTCCGGATCCGCGAGCTGGCCCTCATCCTTGACCTCGGCGAGATAGCAGCGGTCTGTCGCCTCGATCACGAAGTCGGGGTTGTACTGGTGCTCGTCCCGGCGGCCGTCGGGCGACCAGGTGATCTTCACGGCGCCGTCCTTGGGCTTGGCCCACTTCTGCACCTCGGGCGCGTCCTCGAGCAGGACGGCGAAGCGGCGCTCGGGGTCGGACTGGAAGCGCTGGATGCCGTAGAGGCAGCGCTTCAGGCCGCCGAAGAGCATGCCGCGGATGCCGGCGCGGTCGGCGACGGGCTGGCGCAGGTCGCGTGGCTGCTCGTCGGCTGCCACGGTGGCGAGCTGGGCCTCCAGGTGCTCGAACCCGCGCGGCACGCTGCGCTCGTAGCGCGTCGCGCGCTCTTCGAAGTGCTGCTCGAGCTGATCGCGGACAAGGCTCACGATGAGCGACTTGCTGTAGAGCAGCACGCGCACGACCTTGTCGTCGGAGCCGTGGAGGGCGCGCAGGCGGTCGATGACCTGGCCGGCGAGCTTGTAGAGCAGCTCGGAGTGGGCCTGGTAGTCGAGCTCGGGCAGGTCCATCAGCGCCTTGACGATGTGGTTCTCGAGGCGCGGCTCGGCCACGAGGGCCTCGTCGGGCGTCAGGAACTCCTGCCGGTTGCCGCGGAGGTGCTGGATCAGCAGCTTCTCGTCCACCAGCGGCGGATCAAACCCGGTCAGGTCGAGGTCGAAGTCGCGGTAGGTGCGCGTCACGTCGCCCGCGGGCTGGATCACGATGCGGGGGACGTCGATGGTATTGGCCACGTAGAGGTCGACGGCCCGGGCGACCGTGCCTGCGACGTCCACCACCGTGCCGACGCCGGCCATCTCGAGCTGCTGCGGCGGCAAGCGCGCCTGGACGCGGCGGACGATGTCGGCGCGGACCTCGGCGTCGCGCAGCCGCTCCGACCGCGCCTGCCGGGTGCCGCTCTCGCGGATCACGTCCATGACCGCCATGGCGACGTTGACCTCGGCGGCGTTGGTGAAGTGCCGACTGGCCGTGAGGCCGTCGATGGCCGTGCCGTCGATCAGCTCCAGGTAGCGCGGCTTCAGCTCGACCAGCTTGCGGCCCTGTTCGGGGATGTCGCGGCCGATGACGACCTGCGACAGGTGCCGCCCGAGCGGCGAGTTGGGGTCGTTGGCGGCGGCGACGATCTCGCTGAACCTGTCGTGCGCGACGATGGTCAGGCGGTCGATGGCCTTGACGCCCGTGCGCCGGCCGTAGGGCAGGCGCAGCCCGCGGCCGATGGACTGCTCGACCAGCGTGGACGAGTTGGCGGCGCGCAGCGGGACGATCGTGTAGAGGTTGGTGACGTCCCAGCCTTCCTTGAGCATGTCGACGTGGATGACGATCTCGATGGGGTTGTCGGGCTGTTCGACGCGCAGCAGCTCGGCCACCACCTCGTCCCGCTCGGTGCCGATCTTCTTGCTGTGGACGGTGAGGACCTTGTCCTTGTAGGCGCCATGGCGCACGGCGTCGGAGCGCAGGGTGTCGGCCACGGCCTCGGCGTGGGCGACGTCACGCGTGACCACCAGCATGAAGGGCTTGACCCGCCGCTGGCCGGTGTCACGCGCGTAGGCTTCCAGTTCCAGCCGGGTGTGTTCGTGCAGGGTGAGGCCGTCGAGGAGCTTGATCGACTCGACTTCGGCCTCGGAGAGCTTGTCGAGGGCGAAGTCGGCGCGGGTGGCGACGGCCGGCTCCTTGACGAAGCCGTCGTCCATGGCCTTGCCGAGCGGGTAGCTGTAGAGCACGTTGCGGAAGCGCACGGTCGTGCCGCCGTCCTGCTCCTGGGGCGTGGCGGTCAGCTCCAGGCCCAGCACCGGGGCCAGCTCGTTGATGGCGCGCACGCCGGCCGTGGCCCGGTAGCGGTGCGACTCGTCCATGAGCAGCACGAGGTCGGGCAGGCCGGCGAGGTACTCGAAGTAGCTCTCGCCGATGTATTCGGCCAGGCGCTTGATGCGCGGGCTGCTGCCGCCGCGCACCTCGGCGTTGATCTTGGCGATGTTGAAGATGTTGACGTGCACGCTCTGCACGTCGAAGAGCATGTCGCGGCGCACGCCGAGGCCGGTCTCGTAGTTGTCGCCGGTGATGACGACGGGCGGGTTGGTCGCGAAGTGCCCCAGGCCCTGCAGCACGTACTTCTCGGTGCCGGGCGTGAAGTCCCGGATGAGCTTGTCGTAGATGGTGAGGTTGGGCGCCAGCACCAGGAAGTGCCGGATGCCGTGCGCGGCGTGCAGGTACGCCACGAAGGCGCCCATGAGGCGCGTCTTGCCCACGCCGGTGGCCAGGGCGAAGCAGAAGGACGGGAAGGCGCGCTCGAAGTCCTCGACGTGGGGGAAGCGCGCGCGTACGGCATCCAGCGCGGCGACGAGGTCGGCGCCCTTGCGCGGCGGCACGAGCTGCGTCACGGCATCGAGCAGGGCCAGCGACTCGTGCTGGGGGGCCCGCAGGCTGAGGCGGCTGGAGACCTGCCGGACGTGGTCGGTCACGCGTCGGCCTTGGGCGAGAACAACGAGCCTGTGCCGAAACCCTTGTCCTTGCCCTTGCCTTGCTTGCCCTTGGCCTTCGGGCGCTCGGGCGCGGGCACATCGGCCCCCGGCTCCGGCGGCGCCAGCGCGGCGACGGCCAGGCTGTAGTCGTCCTTGCCCCACTCGCAGCGGTCGAGGACGGCGGCGGGGATCTTCTTCACCGTGAGGTTGGGGAAGGCCGGGAGGTCGCGGCAGCGGAAGGCGCCGCACATGACCAGCAGCGTGCGCTGCGGGCCGACCTCGTCGGACAGGCGCTGCAGGTCCTCGCGCGCGAGGGTCTGGCGGGTGACGTAGAGGAAGTCGTTCTCGGTCGAGCGGCCGTGCTGCCACCAGACGCTGTCGCTGGGCTCGTAGCGGAAGCCTTCCAGCTTGCAGACGGCCTCCGCGAGCAGCGCCGGCTCGAACTGGCCGCTGATGACCCAGTTGCCGAAGCGGTCCTGCTCCATGAGCGACGGCGCGACGCGGGCGTAGCGGAAGCCGCCGCCGCCCTTCCAGCCCGTCGCCTCCGTGACGCCGCCGGGATCCTGCCCGTCAATGACCTTGCGCAGCCGCGGAATTATGTGCGTGTGACAGTGCTCGCCCTGCTCAATCATGATCCAGCGACGGCCCATCTTGTGGGCGACGGCGCCGGTCGTGCCGGAGCCGGCAAAGGAGTCGAGTACGAGGTCGCCGGGGTTGGTGGCGAGATCGACAATTCGCTTGAGCAGCCTCTCCGGCTTCGTTGTCTGAAACACTTCCTCCGCGCTAGGAACGACAGCGATGACTTCTTTCTTCGCCTCTTGGGTGTTCCCCACATCCGAGTGCATCCAGATCGTCTGTGGAACGATTCCCTCCATGACGTCTGAGCGAAAGCGCTTCAGCCTCGGTTGATTGTCGCCGGTCTTTCCCCACCAGATCCGTTGATCGCTATCGAGTTCGGCGAATCGCTCTTTCGAGAAGCGCCAGAACATCCCCTTGGGAGGACCCGGAATCACGCGGCCTGTGGGAGTCGTTATCGGGTAAGTTCCTGCGCCATAGTAGTTCCTGGCGGAAATGTCGCCAGATGTCCACGGCCCTCGCGGATCGTTGTCAGGATTCTTGTAAGCTCTCTCGTGCTCTTCAGTGCGCGGCAGCAGGTTCCTGCGCCACAGGCTAATGTCTTTGGAGAACACGAGAATGTGATCATGCATATCGGAGAGATGGCGAGCCGAGCTCTTCGGAGAAAACATCTTCTGCCAGATCACATTGGCAATGAAATTCGATCGGCCAAACACCTCATCCATCAGCACCTTCAGGTAGTGGCATTCGTTGTCATCTATGCTCACCCAGATCGACGAATCACTCGACATGAGGGCGCGAAGCATTTCAAGCCGATCGCGCATCATCGTAAGCCAGAGGGAGTGCTCGACCCCATCGTCATAGTGAGTGAATGCGGATCCTGTGTTGTACGGCGGGTCGATGTACACGCACTTCACTTTCCCCGCAAACTCCTGTTCAAGCGCTTTCAGTGCGATCAGGTTGTCCCCGAAGATCAGCCGGCTGTCGAAGCTGTCCCTCTCTGACACCCGCTTCGCCGCGAGATACGACTTCGACTCGTCCGGCAGCAGGACCCGCGGTTCGAGCTTGGGCCGTTGGTCCTTGCCGATCCACGTGAGTTCGAGGCGTGGCTTCGTGCCCATCTACGCGCGTGGTCCAAAGCAGGGGGCATACGGGAGGTCTCGCATGAACACTGCCGGTTGGACACCGTACGCGAAGGTGGAGACGCGATCTGGATATCTGATCGTCACGGTGGGGCCGCAGTTTCACCGGCGCCCGGCTTATCATCGCTTCGCGACGACTTCAGCTTGTGACCATCCTGCAAAGAAACCCTTCCCGCCTTGGCCGCATCCAGGATTACACGGCACGGAGCGGCAAGGTCGCCCACCGTTCCATGGCGGTGGAGCACACCGGCCACGAGGTCTGGAAGGAGCAGCAGCGGCTCCTGTTGCTCGTGAACCCATTCAAGACGCCCGAAATGAATCCGCGGCTGGCCTGCTTGCCGGATTGCCTTCTCAAAACCTCGCTTGTGGCGCCGTGAGATACTCGCTTCGTCGAGGACAACGTCGACAAACGATGGCAGATTCCCTGTCCGATCGAGTATCGCCTTGATCACATTGATGACGGCCTGCGCAACGAGAAGGCTGTAGCCCAAAGCTGATGCCGAGATCTTTCCGTGATGCACTGCCTGCCGTCGCTCAGTTGCCAGAGCAGCTCCGCTCTGAGCTGTTCTGATGCTCTTGTCGCCGCCGGGATCGATGAGGATTGCGGCGATCTCGCACTTCGACGCTAGCAAGTGCTTGAGGAACTGAAGCACCAGTTCTTCAGAGAGGCCTAGATCCGACGACTTGAGCAGTTTGCCGCTGGGCGCGCGGGGCAGGTGGGCGTTCATGCCGGGCGCGGAGAGTCGTGGGACAGCAACAGCACAGGGCACGTACGCCTTCAGGCGTTCGCCAGCAGCCACGTCAGTGAAGTCAGGCGACCCGGCCTCATCAACATAGATCGTCAGCGGGGCCTCCAAACGCCCGTTGCTCCTCTTGTCGCCCCTCTCTGGCTTGGCTGTCACCCCTGTCATTCCCGTCCGAGAATGCCGCGCTCGGCCCATCGCAAGTCTGATGAACGCGGAACGGAATGCCACCGCCTGCGCAAGCTCAGGTTGAGCGGCGGCGGCTCCCCGAACCTGCTCAGGTACGCGAAGAGCAGCGCGCGCTCCGCCCGCGCGAGGAGTTCACCACGTATCGGCGTTGCGAAGGAGAAGGTCAGGCGACCGATCTGGTGTTCAACGTCAGAGACCGATCGCACTCGATTGCCAAGCACCAATCTTGCGATGTGCGGGTGCTGGTACAGAAAGCCGCTGGCCGTGTGGTTGCAGCCCCAGAAACCCCACAGCCTGCTTCGCAGTCTAGACGCGCAGCCAACGTACAGAATGCCGCGGCGATCCACTCCGCCGATGCGGCGGACAGGCTTGGGGCCACGGATAATGTAGACGCCCGGGGTCGCAGGAAGCTGTTCCCAGGTCGCTTCAAGCGACGCGAGTCGGGCCGGAGAATGCCAGCGAACACGCATGCGGGAGATTGTCCTCCTAACTGGACGCGATTACACCACCCGCCACCGGCACAGGAACACCCCCCGCACCTCGTGCCGCTGCCCGATCTGCCGCTCGATCCCCGCGATCAGCTCATCCCGCCGCGCGTCGATCTTGTCTTGCGCATGGAACAGCTCCCGCCGTTTGCGGCTGCGCGTGGTCTCCAGCGCCCGCACAGCCTTCTGCGCCTCCAGCTTCTCCGCCAGTGTCGGCGCCAGCGTCGCCGCCCGCCGCGCCTCGCGCAACTGCCGGTCGATCTCCCGCAGCTCCCGCTCCAGCCCGGCCTTCAGATCCTCCGCCCACCGATCCAGCTTGAGAATCTCCTCATCCACGAGCCGCCGGCTGCGCTCATCCACCTCGAGCAGCCGTCCGGCCAGCACCGCCTCGCGCACCGCCGCCAAGTCCTGTTGCGCCCCCGTCACCGCCCCAACTTCGCGCGCCGGCACCAGCAGCATCTTCCGAAACGTGTCGTCATCCAGCGCAGCGCCGTCATCCGTCCGGCCCGCCAGCAGCAGGTACTCCTGCCGGTCCAGCGCGTCCACCGTCAACCGCGAGACCTCTAGCCATCCCGCCTTCCCGACCAGCGGCTTGAGCACGCTGACCACGCTGCCGTGCGCGCCGTAGTCGAACACCAGCTCGGCCGGCGGCGGCGCGCGGCTGCACGCGGTCTCGATCAGCCGCTCGGCCAGCGGGTGCTCCTGGCGGTAGAAGACCGCGCCCGTCCGCTCCGCCTCGCGCCAGTCGAGGTCGTAGTCGCCGGCCGGCGCCAGAGCGCCGCGGTAACGGAACCGCGCGCGCTCCGGGTCCACGTCCACGTCGGCGGCGGCTTCGGCGCGCGTCACGCCCAGCAGCCAGCGCTCCCGCTCGGCCAGCGTGGCGTGCGTCGCGGCCTCGTGCGTCTTGAGCCGCGCGCGGACCTCGTCGTCCACGTGCTCCAGCAGCGCCTGACGCGTGGACTCCATCCGCACCTTGATCTGGTCCTCCAGCTCCGCGCGCAGCTTGCCGAAGGCCGCGCGGATCTCCTCCGCCGTGCGGCACGACTGGTAGACCTGCGCGATGCGCTTCTCGATGTCCACGCCGGCCTCGAGCGCGCCCAGCACCTCGTCGCTCACGCCGAAGACGCCGTCGAAGAGCTTGAACTTCTGCGCCAGCAGCTCGTAGACCAGCACGTCCGCCTCGTTCCGGCGGTTCAGGAAGTTGAGCACGGCCACGTCGTGCTTCTGGCCGTAGCGGTGGCAGCGCCCGATGCGCTGCTCCACCCGCTGCGGGTTCCACGGGAGGTCGTAGTTGATGACCAGCGAGCAGAACTGCAGGTTCACGCCCTCGGCCGCGGCCTCGGTGGCCACCAGCACCGTGGCCCGCTCGCGGAACTCCTCGACCAGCGCGGCCTTGATCTCGACGGCCCGCGAAAGCGGCGCGCCGTCGGCGGCGTGCTTGGCCTTCCAGCGGGCGTAGACCTCGCGGGCCAGCGGGTCGTCGTTGGTGCCGCTCAGCGTGAGCACCTGGCCGGCGTAGCCACGCGAGGACAGCAGCCCGAGCAGGTAGCTCTGCGTCCGGCGCGACTCGGTGAAGATCACGGCCTTGCGGGGCGAGCCGGTCCTGGCGGCGTGCTCGAAGGCGGCCTTCAGGGCGGGGATCAGGGCCTCGCCCTTGGCGTTGACCCTGATGCGGTCAGCCAGGTCGGCGAGGCCGCGCAGCTCGGCGATCTCGGCGCGGATGGCGGCGGCGAGGCTGGCGGTGGCCAAGGGCGGCTCGCCCTCCTCACTGACGGAAAGCTCATCCTGCAGTTCATCGACACCCTCGAGGTCCTCGTCGTCCAGCAGCGGGGCCGGCACCGCCGCGCCCGGGGGCGAAGCGGCGGGTCCGGCGGCCGGTGCGGCGCCGCCCGCAGGCTGGAGCAGGCCCGCGTACTCGCGGTCGAGCCGCGCGGCCATCCGGCGCAGCGTCGCGCCGATCGCGAAGGTCGACGAGGCCAGCAGCTTTCGCAGCACCAGCGTGATCAGCGCGCGCTGGGCCTTGGCCAGCGCCTGCAACGTGTCGCGCTGCAGGTACTCGCTGACGCGGTCGTACAGCTCCTGCTCGGCGTCACCCGGCGTGAAGTCCTGCGTCAGCGGCAACCGGCGCGTGAACAGGATGTGCTCGGCCACCTGCTTGCGCAGCGTGCGGATGCACAGCGGCCGCAGCCGCTCGCGCAGGCCCTCGTTGCGCGTGCGCTCGTCCGGCTCCGACGCAAAGGTCTCGCGGAAGCCCTCCTGGTCACCGAAGACCTGCGGGTCGAGGACGCTGACGAGGCCGTACAGCTCCATCAGCGAGTTCTGCAGCGGCGTGGCCGTCAGCAGCAGCTTGCTGCGGTTGCCGATCGCGTCGACCAGCGCCCGGGCGATCTTGCTGCCCGGCCGGTAGACGTTGCGCAGGCGGTGGGCTTCGTCGACGACCACGAGGTCCCACGGTACCGCGGCCACCTCCGCTTGGCGAGCCGCCGCGAACTGGTACGAGCAGATCACGAGGCGCTCGGACTCGAAGGGGTTGGCGGCGCCCGCCTCGACTGCCGCCGCGAAGGCCCGCGAGTCCAGCACGACCGCCGGCAGCAGGAACTTCTCGGCCAGCTCCTGCTCCCACTGCTTGCGCAGCGTGGCCGGCACGATCAGCAGCACCCGCCGGCGCCGTTCGGCCCAGCGCTGCAGGATCACGATGCCGGCCTCGATGGTCTTGCCCAGGCCGACCTCGTCGGCGAGCAGCACGCCGCGGCTCAGCGGCGAGCGCAGCGCGAAGAGGGCGGCGTCCACCTGGTGCGGGTTCAGGTCGACGCGGGCGCCGGCGATGGAGCGGGACAGGCCTTCGACGGTGCCGGCGGGGGAGGCGAGCGTCAGGGCGTGGGCGAAGTAGGCGGACTGGTGGGGGGGGACGGTGGGCGAGACGCCGGGCATCGGCAGGGGATTCTACGCCCCCTCCTCGGCCAACCGCGGCACTCTCCGCACAGCCGGCCGGCGTCGCCGGTGACTTTCCACGATCTTGCGGTGTCTCGTGCTCAACATCGGCAGGATGCCCAGCGCTCCGGAAGCTTGTCCGAATTGCCTTCGGATGCTAGGACGCTCCGGTCGAAGGCCCCACAGGTGCCCATGTCCGACTACCTGTTCGCCCAACCGTCCTTCCTCGCCGGGATGAGCCGTGCGCTCGACCTCGGTGGGACTTTTGACGACTACAACACCAGCGACACGCCAAGGCAGGCCGACGAGCGAGCCTTGCGGTCCGACTGGAACGCCGTCGGTCAAGACCTGCGCGATGCCATGTCCGCCGCGGATGCCGAGGTTCGCGAGCCGGGCGACGCGCCGGCTTGACGAATCTGCCCAAGCGGTCTCCCCGCGGCAGCCAGAACGGGATGGTCCAGGCGAGTCGCACGGAGGTTTACTTCGCCGGGCCGCTGCCGCCCGCGAACGAACTTCCCGGTACGACGCGGTGCTCCCCGGCCTTGCGGACCGCATCGTCAAGATGGCCGAGGCGAACGCAGCCCATCGCCAGGCGCTCGAGCGGTCGGTGGTCGAGGGCAACGTCGCCGCCCAGCGGCGTGGGCAGGTCCTGGCTTTCACGCTGGCCCTGGTCGTCGCAGGCATCGGCGGCTTCCTGGTCTTCAGCGAAAAGACCACCATCGGCCTGTGGCTCATCCTCGGTGACCTGCTCTCGCTGGCGGCCGTGTTCGTGACCGGCAAGGTGCTCCAGTGGCGGGAGCGCGAGGCGCGGCGTCGGGAGGCTGCCGGTGCGGGGGCCGGACAGGACTAGGCATTCGCCAAAAGGTCTATCGGCCGCGAGCGGGCGCATTGGCCCGCCCCCCTACCCGCAGACCTTCGGCTCCTTCACCGCCCGCACCTCGTCCGGCCTTCCGATGCTCCGCGTGTGCGGCGCGCCCTTCAGCACGTCCGGATCGCTCTCCGCCTCGCGCCAGATCTGCATCATCACGTCGCAGAACCGGTCGAGGGTCTCGCGGCTCTCCGTCTCCGTCGGCTCGATCATGATGGCCTCGGGGACGATCAGCGGGAAGTAGATCGTGGGCGGGTGGATGCCGAAGTCGATCAGGCGCTTGGCCACGTCCAGCGTGCGCACGCCGTTGGGCAGGCCCTTGCCGGTGAAGACGGCCTCGTGCATGCAGGTCTCGTCGTTCCACACGCGCCAGGTCTGGTGCAGGCGCGCGCGGATGTAGTTGGCGTTGAGCACCGCGCCTTCGGCGATGGCGCGCAGGCCCTCGGGGCCGTGGGCGCGCATGTAGGCGTAGGAGCGCACCATGACGCCGCCGTGCGCCATGTGCCCGCGCGTGCGGCCGATGGACTTGGGCGCGCGCGTGACGGTGACGTACTTGAACGCCGGCTTGCCGTCCTTGCCGGGCGCCTCGCGGCGCTCGACCTTGGGCACGGGCAGGTAGGGCGCGAGGGCCTCGCTCACCGCGATCGGGCCGGCGCCGGGGCCGCCGCCGCCGTGCGGCTGGCTGAAGGTCTTGTGCAGGTTGAAGTGCATCACGTCGATGCCGAAGTCGCCCGGGCGCGACTTGCCGACGATGGCGTTCATGTTGGCGCCG
>Ga0247727_10011305_pt1 | contig 15612 bp, 11 predicted proteins | sample WisWelCaveWW1625_FD_202498 | JGI IMG/M metagenome (GOLD analysis project Ga0247727, IMG submission 202498) | Biofilm microbial communities from Wishing Well Cave, Virginia, United States - WW16-25 | ecosystem: Environmental > Aquatic > Deep subsurface > Groundwater > Cave microbial mat | place...
CGTTGATCGATCAGCTCAAAGCCGGCGGCAAGCTGGTGGCGCCGGTGGGCCGGCAATGGTCCGGGCAGGATCTGGTGGTGATCGACAAGTCCGCCTCGGGCCGGCTGAGCACGCGGAAGGTGTTGCCAACCAGTAGAGCCCGCCCCACAAGCTAGCGCACCCGGCGGCGGATCTCCTCGAACCACTCCAGCACGATGTGAACCTGCCCCGAGCCGCCTTCCTCCTGGCCGGCACTACGGATCATCAGGAAGCGTTTGCCGTCGGCGGAGACGTCGTAGCTGCCCGAAAGCACAAGATAGCGGCCTTCAAACAGAACCTGGGGCGGGCGCGCGCGGAAGGATGCGCCAGGCTCGATCTCGACCGCCATCATCTTGTCGCCGTTGCGATAGAACATCTCGCGGCCGCTGCGGGCCCAGCGGGGATAGGCGCCCCCGTCGGTCGATACCTGCCACTTGCCGCTCCCCGGATCGGCCCCGGCGGGGGTCGGAGCAGGGCGGACATAGACCTCGGGGCGGCCCGTCTCAGTAGAAGTGTAGGCGATCCACCGCCCGTCAGGCGAGAACTCGGGGCTGTATTCGTTGGCCTGGGTTGCAGGAACGGTTTCGGCTTGCGGTCGCCTGGTGCGCCCTCGCTGACCGGCAGCACAAAGAGGTCCTGCCCGCCGCCCGGGCCTCTTGCGAATGCCAGCATCTTGCCGTCGGGCGACCAGGAAGCGTACCTATGGTTCTCGCCCTCGAGCGAGGCAATGGGTTCCGGCGCGCGGCTCCCGTCGGCGGGGACCCACGCCATGACCCGCTTCGTGTCTGCGCCGGTGCTGTGGAAGGCGATGCGCTTGCCGTCAGGCGTCCAGGCGGGGAAAGTGTTGCTGCCCTGAAAGGTCAGCTTGGTCAAGCCGCCTCGCGCCAGGTCGTACACCCAGATGTCGGCTTGGGTAGGGTTGCCGATGGCGACAGCCACGCGCTGGCCGTCGGGCGAAAGGCGCGGGAGCAGGTACGAACGGGGAGGCGCGGGGGTAATACCTGGGCCCGGCTGAGCCTGTGCTTTGCGGTCAACCCAGACCAGCGTGTTGGTGGCGGCTTCGACGCCGCCGGGCGCGTAGACCAGCGTCCCGGTGTCGGAGAAGGTGTAATCCGCCCAGCCGCGGTTGGAAACCCGCGCACGCCTTCCAGAACGGGGACCGGGGACCCGAGGACCTGGAGCTTGCCGAGATCGAACGGCACGGCAAACAGCGACGCGTTGCGCCAGTAAACCAGGTGACCCGTGCCCCGGCCGTCGGGTCCTCGCCCTGTGGGGACGTAGCGGGCGGAGGTTCCGCCTTCGAGCAGCACCCGATACTCGCGGGTCTTGAGGTCCAGCACGGCGATTCTGGCATCGTCGTAGCTCACGCCTGTCCCGATGGTGAACAGGACGGCTTGGCCGCCGGGCAGGATGTCCGGCCAACTGTGGGCGGTTTCGCCTTTCTTCGAGTCCGGCTTGGTCAGGACCTCGGGCTTGCCGCCGGCGGCCGAAACCCTGGCCAGGCCGTTGAAAATGATGCTGCCGTCGGAACCCCAGCTCGCGCCGACGCCACCCCTGGCATCGCACAGGGTCATGGTGGCGCCGCCGACGACTTGGACCTTCTTCAGCTTGTTCTCGTGGAAGAAGCCGATCCACTGGCCGTCGGGAGAAAAGAACGGGAACCAGGCGTTGTCTGCGCCGGCGATGGGCTTGTCCTCGAGCTGGTCCATCAAGCGCACGTGGATGCGCTGCGGCGAACCCGCAAGAAACGCGAGCCGGGTCGCGTCGCGGGAGAGGGCGACCGCCGGGAAGGGCGCCAGCGGGGTCGCGAGGCGGGTGACGGCGCGGGGCGTGGGCGCCGGGGCGCGCTGCATCCAGATCGCAGCAGCCGCAACGACTGTGACCAGAGCGAGCAGCGCCCAAGGAAGCCATGTGCGCAGCTTCGCTTTCTGAGCCGCGACCGTGAGGGAGCGGTCCGGCTCTTCCGTCCCGATCCAGGCGTCGCCGATGTCCCGCAGCCGCCGGCTCGGATCCTTCTCCAGGCACAGCCGCAGCAGCCGGCCGGCAACGCGCGGCGTGTCGGGCGGCAGCCTGCTCCAGTCCGGCTCGCGGCCCACCACGGCGGCCAGTATGTCGGTCACCGTGTCGCCGCCGAACGCCTGCTGTCCGGCGAGCATCTCGTAGAGTACACAGCCGAACGCCCACACGTCGGTGCGCTTGTCGAGCGGCTTGCCCCGGGCCTGCTCCGGCGACATGTAGGACGGAGTGCCCAGAATGGTCCCCATCCGCGTGGCCAGCGCGCTCAGGGTCGGCGACCGCGTGGGATCGCCCTCCGCGGGGCCGTCCCCGAATGCCTTGGCCAGCCCGAAGTCCAGCACCTTCACCTTTCCATCGGGGGTGATCTTGACGTTGGCCGGCTTCAGGTCCCGATGAACGATCCCTTTGCCGTGCGCCTCCTCGAGAGCGGCCATGATTTGAGCGGCCAGCTCCATCGCCTCCTCTACCGGCAGGCGGGCCGTTGAGATGCGCTGGGCCAGCGTCTCGCCCGGCACGTATTCGAGCACCAGGTAGGGAAGGCTGCCGGATTCTTCCAGTCCAGGGATACCGCCGATGTTGGGGTGATTGAGCTGGGCCAGCAACTGCGCTTCGCGCTGGAAGCGCCCCAGCCGCTCCTGGTCGCTGGCGAAAGCGGCGGGGAGGCATTTCAAGGCCACGTCGCGGTTGAGGCGGGTGTCGCGCGCGCGGTAGACCTCGCCCATGCCGCCGGCGCCCAGCTTTTCGGTGACCTGGTAGTGGCCGAGCGTCTTGCCGATCATATTGGATAAGGTAGCACGACTCAAAGGGTTAAGCGCGGTGCGCGACATAAAAGTGATAGATTCGAGTCAGGTATGCCGAGCCGCGACCGTAAGGGAGCGGTATGAGGTACTTCATCACCTTCGCGTGCTACGGTATGCACTTACACGGCGATGAATCGGGTTCGGTAGACCGAAGCCACAATCTACCTGGAGGCCGATTGTTGGAAGCCGATCCGCAACGCGCTTCAGCGGAACGTCGAGCCAGCCGAGGTTTGAACCGGTTAGGGACGGATGGACCAGATCGAAAGCCCTGGGCGCGCCATGGAAGCACGCGATGGTTATGGAAGGACCAGGATGTGCAGGGTGCGATCCGTTATGTCGTGAGTGTACGCTCCGGTTCCTGGTCGATACCGGCGCCTTCCTCACCGTGGTCCCGCGCGATGTCCTCTCCCGGTTGAAGGTCCGGCCGATTCGCGAAGAGACAGTGCAGTTCGCCGGCGGCAGGAAGGCTCGATGGAAAGTGGGAGAGGCCCGCCTAGACATCGATGGCCGCTCTGTAACCACCCTGGTGCTTTTCGGCAAGAAGGGGACTCAGCCGCTTCTCGGCGCTTACAGCATTGAAGGACTGGGGGTTTTGGTGGATTCCCGCCGGCGGCGCTTCATCCCTATGCCGGTGGTGATCGTGGCCGCCCTCGGGCTAAGTAGCAAGATTCAGTGGCCGGAAGTCGCCACGACGCGGAGAGCGGCCTCTTTCCCGCTGTGGATGCAGTCCGACGCGCTGAAGAGAGCCGAGAGCCGTCAGCGATTCTCCTCCGGAGGCGGGACAACGCAGCCGCAGGGGCCTTCCGGCGGCGGAGGGACGGGGAAAGCGTCCCGCGGGAAGTGCTCGATCCGCGGAATGAAGCCGCTGCAGAACTGCATCTCCGAGGACTGGTAGTACATTTTCGAGCTCACCGTGTAGTCGGCGGCGTCCCGCGCCGAGGCGAAGTAGAGGATGTTGTCCGGCGTCGCCGGCGGGCCGCAGGGCGGCGTGACGCCGGCGGGAAGCGCTGCCACCCACTCCTCCCCCTGCCGGGCCAGCCCGATGGTCAGGAAATCACAGGGCGACTGCGGGTAGGTGTCCATCTGCGTGGCCACGTGGAGCTCGACGCCGCGCAGCGCGCTCGCCCCCGGCGGAGCGGTCACCCGGAAGATCATCATTTCGCCGTCCATCTCCAGGCGGACCGACGGGGTCTGGGGCGGGGCCGGTCCGTTGCGGAAGCTGTAGCGAAGCCAGGCGTCGATGTTCTGAATGACCGGCAGGATGCTGCCCAGCGGGTCGGCCTCGTCGAGGACGCCGTGCTTGCCGTCGGGGACCAGCATGAGGCGGGCCAGGAAGCGCGGATTGGTCCCCGCGGAGGCCGTCTGCTCATAGGTTGTATTGATTCCCGGAACGGTGAAGTACTGGTCGTGCGAGCCGAGGATGGTCAGCAGCGGCCCGTGCTGGGTGGGCGCGTAGCGGAGGGGGTCGAAGTAGCTGAGGAACGTCTCCATGGTGGGGTCGAGGCAGACGTCGGAGACGGCGTTCAGGTGGTCGGTGCGGCTGGCCAGGCCGTCGCGCGTGTAGTAATAGAGGCCGTGATAGAGCCAGGAGCCCTCGTAGAAGGCGATCTTGCCCCAGTCTCCAGCCACGGCGATGGCCACGGCGGCCTTGACGCGGTCGTCGACGCCGTTGATGTAGTAGGTAAACTGCCCGCCCATCGACGCCCCCATCACGCCCAGCCGGTTGCGGTCGACCCGGAAGGGGTTCAGGAACAGCCGGGACAGGTAGTCGAAGAAAGTAAGGGCGCGCATCCCGGCGTAGGCGTAGTGATACAGATAGCTCACCTCGGGCGAAGGCTCGTTGATCACTCGCTCGACCGAGATCCAGGCCTGCTCGGTGTCGCGCGGCCCCCCGGTCGAGCCGCCGGCCCTCGGACCATCGATGGAGAGCGCCACGTAGCCGAGGGCCGCCATCGCCACGGCCAGCTCCGGACTGCCTCGCCCGCCGTGGCCGTGACCGACGACAATCGCCGGATAGGGACCGCCGAACACCGGAGTCGCCAGGTAGCCGCGAATCCGGATGGTCGATCCGGTGTGGACCTCGTAGGGCGGCCCGCTGTCGGCCCAACTGGCTTCTCCGACTTCGGAGTCAAAGAGGACCTCGAAGTAGCCGGCCCGGGGGATGATCTGGGGGTTCAGATTGCTCCGGTTGCGGATTCGCTGCAGCACTGCCGGGGTCCACAGATCGTGCGGCGTCTGGCAGCGGGCGGCGTCGCCGGCGGCGACAAGCGCGGTCAGGAGGGCCAGGGTCAAGCGAGAGAGCATGGTTGTTTCCCTCGAGGAGTCTGTAAGTAAGCCTAGCAAGATTCAGTGGCCGGAAGTCGCCACGATGCGGAGAGCGGCCTCTTTCCCGCTGTGGATGCAGTCCGGCACCCCGATGCCCTGATAGGCGTTCCCCGCCAGCAACAGGCCGGGCCAGCGGGCCAGCCGGGCGTGGATTTCTTCGAGCCGGCGGCCGTGCCCGACCGTGTACTGCGCCATGGCGCGGCGCGAGCGGCTGATCCGCGTGAACAGGGGCGCCTGGGTAACGCCCATCAGGCGGCGCAGCTCCTCGCCGACGCCGGCGGCCAAGTCTTCGTCCGGTCGATTCAGCAGGGTCTCCTCCGCGCCCGCGCCGATGAACGCGCGCAGCAGCACGCGGTCCGGCGCCACGCGGTGGGGGAATTTCGTCCCCACCCAGGTGCAAGCGGTCAGCAGGCGCCGCTCCAGTTTCGGCGCCAGAAACCCGAAGCCGTCGAGCGGGCGCTCGAAACCGGCCCGGTCATAGCCGAGCGCCAGCGTGATGGAGGAGTGGTAGCGGATCTCGCTCAGGCGCTGGGAAAGTGTTCCGTCCAAATCGCGCAAGATCGCGCCGGCCATATAGGCGGGGGTGGCCAGCACGACCTGGCCGGCTTCGAGCGCGCCGCCGGCCCACTCCAGGCGGTACCCGCCGGGCGTCTTTTCAATCCGCTCGACCGCGGCGCGGATCCGGGTAACGCCCGCGCCGAGGGCCTCCTCCAGGGCCGTGACCAACTGTTGCATGCCGCGCTTCAGGCTGAGGAACAGCGGCGCCGGATCGCCGGCCGGGGCCGAGGAAAGGCTGAGTAAGACGCCGCGAATCACGCTGCCGTAACGGCTCTCCATCTCGAGGAATCGCGGCAGAACGCTGGCCGCGCTGAGCTCGGCGGCGTCGCCGCCGTAGATGCCGGCCAGCAACGGCTCGGCCAGATAGCTGACCGCCTCCCGGCCGAAGTGTTCCCGCACGAATTCGGCGACCGAGCGGTCGCGGCGGGCCGACCGCGGCGGGCGCCAGCGCAGCAGATCCGACATCATGCGGCACTTGGCGGCCCAACTGAACAGCGGAGTCCCCAGCAGGGGCCGCAGCCGGGTGGGGACCATCAGATAGAGCCCTTCCGGCAGCGGCGTCAGCCGGCCGCCGCGGACCACGTAGGTCTTGCGAAGCTGGTCCTGCGAACCGATGAGCTGGTCCTCGATCCCCAGGTCGCGAACCAGCTCGCTCGCCCAGGGCTTCTGCGCCAGGAAGCCGTCCGGACCGGACTCCACCACGCAGCCGTCGACGGTTTCGGTCCGGATCACCCCGCCCAGACGGGGCTCCGGCTCGATCAGGACGCAAGGCAGTCCCGCACGGTGCAGGTAGTAGGCGGCCGACAGCCCTGAGATGCCCCCGCCGGTGACCACGATCTTGCTTCGCCTCAACTCAATACTCGCGCACCATGTCGACCACCGCGCGCACCCGCTCCACCGGCGTCTCCGGCAGGATTCCGTGGCCGAGGTTGAAGATGTGGCCGGGCCGTCCGCCGGCGCGGCGCAGGATCTCGTGGACCCGTTGCTTCAAGACCTCGAGCGGCGCGAGCAGCGCCACCGGATCCAGGTTCCCCTGCACCGCCGCTCGGAAGCGGATTGCGCGCCAGACGCGGTCCAGCTCCACCCGCCAGTCGACTCCCAGAACATCCGCGCCGGCCTTGTGCAGCGTTGGATAATACGCTCCCACGCCGGTGGCAAAATGGATCACCGGAACCCCGGTCTGGCGGATCCGCTGGATCAAGTCGCGGGAGTGGGGCAAGACGCACTGCTCATAGTCTCCCGGGGCCAGCGCTCCGGCCCAACTGTCGAATACCTGGATGACCGCCGCGCCCGCCGCAACCTGGTCCGCGGCGTAAGCGCTCAGGACCCTGACCAGCTTGTCCATCAGCTCGCGCCAGAGTCCGGGCTCCCCGTACATCAGCCGCTTGGTGTGGAGGTAGTGGCGCGAAGGTCCCCCTTCCAGCATATAGCTGGCCACGGTGAAGGGCGCTCCCACGAAGCCGATGATGGGGATGCTGGGCTCGAGCTCTCGCCGGACCAGCCGGATCGACTCGGCCACGTAGCCCAGCTCGCCGGCATGATCCTCGGACAGCCGCGCGATATCGGAGGCGGTGCGCGGCGGCTCGGCGATCCGCGGGCCTTCCCCGGCGACGAACTCCAGCTTCAGCCCCATGGGCTCGACGGGCAGGAGCAGGTCGGCAAAGATGATGGCCGCGTCGACGCGAAGCTGCCGCACTGGCTGCAGAGTGACTTCCGCCGCCAGATCCGGGCGCTTGCAGATATCGAGAACGGTGTGGCGGGCTCGGATCGCCCGGTAGGAAGCCAGATACCGCCCCGCCTGGCGCATGAACCAGACCGGGGTGCGATCGACGGGGATGCGGCGGCAGGCTTGCTCGAGCAGGGAGGCCATAGATTGAGTATCCTACGACCAGCGCGATCGCACATCGACCAGAGCTGCCTTAAGTGAACAGTATTGTGGCTAAAGCCCGCTAGAAGGTCAGCTTGGCGGCCAACTGGATCCCGCGGGCCCCGCCCGCGCCTTTCACCTTCCCGAAGTTGGCGTTGCCAAGGCCGGTGTCGGGGTTGGAGAACTGCGGGGTGTTGGTGAAGCTGAAGCTCTCCATCCGCAACTCCAACTGCATGCCCTCCCGCAGCGGGAACTTCTTGAACACGGAGAGGTCCAGGTTGAAGAATCCTGGTCCGCCGGAGATGAAGCGGCCAAGGTTCCCGAACCTGCCCGGTGCCGGGGCAGAGAAATTGGAGGGGTCGAACCAGAAGGCCTCGTCGACGCCATGCTGGATTTTTAGGGCGCCGGCGATGTCCGGCGACTGGGAGTTGCCGGGCGCGCTCAACGTGTTGGGAGCGCCGAAATTCAGCGGGGCGCCGGACATTAGGGTGAGGCCACCGGAGACCTGCCAGCCGCCGGCCACCCAGCTTGCCGGTCCTGTGGCCAGGAACGGCTTGCCTTTGCCAAAAGGCAGCTCATAGACGTAGCTCTGCACGAACACCTGCGGCCGGCTGTGGGACAACCGGGAGTAGCTGCGGCGCGGGTTGATGTAGTAGGCCGGCTGGCCGTCCTCGTCGGTGATCCCCAAAGCCTTGCTGAAGGTGTAGGCCGTGGTCAGCAGGAAACCGTTGGAGAACCGCCGGTCGAACTTCGCTTGCAGCGAGTGGTAGTGCGAGCTGGTGCCGATGAAGTTGATGACGCTGCTGGCGGTGCGGCGGAAGCGCAGGAACTGCGGCTGGCCGTTCGCTCCTGCTCCCACCACCAGGCCGGCGTTGACGTTATAGCGGGTCGGGATGGCCACCCCGTGATTGCCCACGTAGGCCACCTCCACGGTGAAGTTGCGCGGCAATGCACGCTGCACGGCCAGGTTCCACGCTTCGACGTAGCCCTCGCGGAACTTCAGGTTGATTACGTCATAGTTCTGATTCAGCAAGATCCCGGTGGCAGGGATGATTCCGTTGGAGGGAATCTCGGCCGGAATGGGCGCCGGGAAACCGGCGGCCATCGAGGAGGGCTGGCCGTTGGGCAGCACCGCCTGGCCGAAGCTGTTCAAGGAATTGAAGGCGTTGTTTTGCCGGACCGGGAAGTTATACGCGTAGGTGTTGTCGGGGTAGGGCTCAAAGCTGATTCCGAAGCCCGCGCGCACCACGGTTTTCTCGGTGAAACGGTAGGCCAGTCCCCAGCGCGGGGCGAAATTCTTGTAGTTGGTCTGCATCCCCAGGTTGGAGGGGTTGCTGCCGATGCCGGCCACCACCAGGCTGTTGGTCTCGGGGTCGTAGTTGGAAAAGCCGCCGGGGAAGCGCGGGGTGCCCGGCGGATAGAACTCCCAGCGCAGGCCGATGTCCACGGTCAGCTTGCGGCTCAGTTGCCACTTGTCCTGCACGAAGGTGAAGAACTGGGTCGCCCGGTAGGCTGGGAAAAACAGAGGCAGGTCGCGTCCCACTGTGCTGGGAACGTCCAACAGGAAGCTCGCGAAGCTGTTGGCGAAGCCGGTCCGGTTGTCGCAGGGCGCGACGCAGTTCAGGCCGGTGGGGCCGACGCCAAAGTCGAAGCGGCCGCGCGGGCTGAAGGTCTGGTTTTGCAGCAATTCGTCACGGATGCGCCGGATGTCCACCCCCCACTTGATGGTGTGATTGCTCTGGGTCTTGGTCCAGACGTTGGCCCAGTTGAAGTTGGTCTCGGAGCGGACCCATGGAAGGCTGGCGGAATAACCCACCATCGGGCTGGAGTAATTGTTGATGTTGATGCCGGTCAATCCGCTGGTGAAGGGGCTGACGTTGACGCCGCGGATGCCGATGGCGTCGGAGGCGCTGGTACCGTAGTCGGCGTTCTGCGCGTCGTTGCGATAGCGGCTGACGCCGATGCGCGCCTCCGTGATGAGGGTCGGGGAGAAAAGGTGATCCCAGATCACGGCGGCGCTCTGGGTGCGATCGACGCCGGTGCCGATGAAGCCGCCGGCGTGCGGGCCGCCGGCCGCGCCGTAGGCCGGCGGCGCCGCGTCGACGATGATCGGCCGGAGGAAGCTGTAGCGAATCGAGAACTTGTCGGCGGCGGTATGCTGGTGATCGACCTTGATGTCGAACGCGTCACTGTCTTTCTTGCGCACCGTGTTCTGATCGAAGTTGGTCCCCAGGCCGGGCAAGTTGGGCGGCGGGACCAGGCTCAGAATCCGGGTGGCGATGGGGCTGATCCGGCTGCCGGGAATGATCCGGTTGGTGAACATGGTGCGGTTGCGGCCCAGGTCGTCGCCGCTGGTCGGATCGTAGATGTTAGTGGGGCCGGCGCTCAGGTCGCCGCGCCGGAAGTCCATCGTGGGAATGACAAAGCGGTTTCCGTCCCCGCGCCGGTCGTAGATCCGGAGGTAGTCGCCGAAGAAGAAGGTCCGGTTGCGCTTGATGGGCCCCCCGATGGTGCCGCCGAGGTAGTTGTAAGTCGTGACCGGTTTCCTTTGCAGAAAGAAGCCTCGGGCGGACAGCTTGCTGACCCGGTTGAACTCGTAGGCGCTGCCGTGGAGTTCATTAGTGCCGGACTTGAGCATCACATTGGTCACCGCCCCGCCCGCGCGGCCCAACTCGGCTTCGTAGTTGCTGGTGGTGATGTCCACGCTCTGGATGGCCTCGATCGGGGGGATGAGGACTTGCAGCAGGCCGGTGCGGTGATTGTTGTCCACGCCCTCGAGCTGGAGGTTGTTGGCCAGCCGGGACATGCCGTTGACCTGCGTCGCCAGGCTGTCCTGAGGATTGAAGAACTCCGAGTGGGGGCGGAAGACGCGCGTGGTCCCGGGGACCAGGTTGATCAGCGCCTGAAAGTTGCGGTTGAAACCCAGCGGCGCGTCGGCGATGGTGCGGATCTCGATCTGCCGGCCGGTGTCGGAGCGGTCGGTCTGCAGCACGGGGATTTCGGCGGTTACGTTGACCGTCTCGGTGATCTGGCCGGGCTCCAGCGCCAGATCGACGCGGACCGTGGTGTTCACCATTACGTCGACGCGTTCCCGCACCGCTTTGCGGAATCCGGAGAGCTCGACGCTGACCCGGTAGGTCCCCTGGTCGAGGGTCGAGAAGACGTAGACGCCGCTCTGGTTGGTGGAGGCCTCGCGGCTGATGCCGGTGTTGACCTCGGTGATGACGACCTTGGCGTTGGGAACAACGGCGGTAGAGGTGTCGGTGACTGTGCCCAGCAGGGTTCCCTTCACCGCCTGGCCGTAGATGACGCCGCAGCAGACGGCCAGCGCCAGCAGAACGAAGCAAGTCCAACGATGTTGTTTCATAAGATCTCCCCTGTCAGCGACTATAGCACGATCGGCCTGCGCTGGGTGCATAGCCCGGGGCTGGGTGGCTTCATTCCAGCCGGACCAGGCCCAGGCTGATCTTGATCGCTTTGTCGGCGCGCTCCATGGTTTCATCGTCAACCCGCCCCAGCCGTTTGATCAGCCGGAGGCGGTCCACCGCTCGGATCTGGTTGAGTAGGGCGACGGAGGTTACCGGCAAGCCAGTGGCTTGGTCTGCAGTAAGCAAGACATGAACCGGGTTGAGAGGAAAGCGCACCGTCGAGGTGACCGGCGCAACGATGGTAATCCCGCTCAAGCGGTTGGAGACGTCGTTCTGGATGACCAGCGCCGGCCGGGTTTTTTGAATTTCGCGGCCTACGGTCGGATCGAGCGCCGTGAGGTAGATTTCGCCCCGCTTCGGGTAGCTCGCTTGCCGTGCTGCGTGGGTTCGCCGAGTCGTTGCCATGCTTCCTGATCCACGGCAAACCAGTCAGCGGCAATCTCGCGGTCCAAATCCCGGTCACGGACGGCGGTGCGCTCCAGTTGCATGCGGAGCGCTTCGGCGCTTCGGTTCGCCACGTAGTGCTGGACTGCCTGTTGGATGAAGCGGCTGCGCTGACCGGGCTTGGCCATTCGGTCGATGGTCCGGATGGTGGGTTCCGGTAGGATGATGTTAATGCGTTTGCTGAGGGGAATCATAATCTGACGATCTTCATCCACATTCTATACACCACAGGTGTGTATGTCAAGCGCTTTCAACATTCGCGATGCTGCCGTCGTGTACGTACGGGGTCGCGCAGGGTCTGGTGAAGGCTGCCGCGGTCCATGAAAGCCAAGGCGCTCGACGACGAGCCCGGCTCGGGCGAGTCGCGCAACTCCCCGACCCTGAGCCTGGCGGCGACGCGCCTGGGGGTGATCCTGGGCACGGCGGCCGACCGGCCCTCCGAGCCGGCCAATGTACCGGGGCGAGAACGCGGCGGAGATTCTGGCGGCAGTGATTCGGCGCAGCCGTCGAGCTAGCGCTCGCCGGGTCCTCTGTATATCGACGACTGGGCCATGGCGCCCATGGCCGAAGCCGAGCGCCGCGACTTCTGGGAGATCTGCGAGGATCGCTACCATACATCAGCCGAGGTACGCGCGCGCGAAATCAATCAGGGGTGGAATGTCGCCTTTTCTGGCGGGATTGCGACAAGGTGGAGGGCTCCAGGGCGCGTCGCTCCGCACCGCCCCCGCCAGGGCGGACTCGCCAGCTAACGGCGTGGGCGCTCAGCGGCGGGCCGGTTTTGGCCGTCGCCTGCAGCGCTTGTTAGGTCCTTTTCAGACTGGTTGCCGGTCAAGCGCTTGGCCTGATATTCTGATTCAGCCGGAAAAAGTTCGTCGGGTCGTACTTGTTCTTCAGGGTTAGCAGCCGTTCGTAGTTTGGCCCGTAGGCGGCCTTGACACGCTCGTCGCCCTCCTCGCCCAGGTTGTTGACGTAGACAGTCTGCTCTACGAACGGCTGCATCGCTTCCCAGAGTTCGCGTGTCCACTTGATATTCTTCTCCGAGTCCGCTGGGTCAATCCAGATTGAGGGGATGATGAAGTCATACTGCTCGCGGCGATGGACAAAGGCGGTCTCGGTCGGCCCAACCCGGCTGGCTGCGCCATGCATCTGCTGCAGGAAGAGAGCTGTCAGCGGGGAGGGCACCGTCGCCACGTGCTGCATTAGGGTCTCGATCGCGTCTTCGCTCAAGGTGCGCACGAAATTCGACTTCCAGTAATGCCACTGCCCCGGCGGCAATCCCGCGTCGAGGATGGATTGCATCTCCACGTACTTCATGGGCTGAATCATGTCCGCGAGGGGCGGGCCGAAGGTCCGGAGAGGCTTGAGTACTTGTTCGCCTTCCTGCAAAGAGCCACAGTAGCAAGCGGCGATCGCGATTACGCGGTTGCCATCCGGGGCTGTGACGCACAGACCCAACGTGCTCAGCTCGTCCGGGCACGTGTGAGAGAACTCGTCAAAGAAGCGGAGAACCTCCTTGGCCTTGCTCAGCTCATAGAGCACCATCCCGCCGAGCACCGGGCCCACGGCATGCAACTGGTACTCGAACGAGGTCACGATGCCTAAGTTCCCGCTGCCGCCCCGCACGCCCCAGAAGAGGTCTTCGTTCTCGCTGGCGCTGGCCGTCAGCAAGCGGCCGTCGGCGGTCACAACGTCAACCGACAGCAGGTTGTCGCAGGCCAGCCCGTGTTTGCCATTGAGCCAGCCAATTCCCCCGCCGAGCGTCAGCCCCGCGATGCCGGTGTTGGAAACGGTCCCCAGGGTGGTCGCCAGGCCAAAAGCCTGCGTTTCGCGGTCGAGCTCGCCCAGCCGCAGGCCGGGTTGCGCGCGGACCGTGCGGCTTGCAGGATCCACGCGCATCCCTTTCATTGTTGAGAGGTCAATCAGCAGTCCACCGTCACACACTGACTTGCCCGCCACGCTGTGCCCGCCGCCACGCACCGCGAGCAGCAGATCATGGGTGCGGCCGAAGTTGACAGCGTGGATGACGTCAGCGGTGCCAGCGCAACGCACGATCATTGCAGGCCGCTTGTCAATCATCGCGTTATAGACCTTGCGGGCGGCATCGTAAGTGTCGTCGCCGGGGCGGAGAAGTTCGCCGCGCAGGCTGGCCTTGAATCCTTGCACGGTTGCCTCGTCAGGGACCGCGCCCTTGTTGGTGGCTTGTCGGTCTCTCATGGTTCCCCTCCGTTGAGGTGGTCTGTTTCTCCGGGATCGGCATTACCCAGTCTACTGCGCGCGCCAAGCGGTTGTCGCCTATTCTGGCGGATTGGATTGCCACACGCTGGAAAGGCCCCGCGCGGACTCTCTACGGCCTGCGCCGGCCTGTGGACAGCCGGCCCTTGTAGTCCCTCCCCGGATCGCCCAACCGTGCCGAAATGGGTTCCACGGTGGTCGGCGCCATGCCGTTGATTTTGGGGGGCGGCGTCGATTGGGTACGCCCGTGCCAGAACCACGAGCTTCTTGAACTTTCGGTCCGCATAGGGTTCGTCCCGTCGTATCAACGTGCTGCCTCGGGACGCCAATGACAGACTTTTGGAACAGGGACGGAAACCGGTGGGAGGCGTGCTGCGAAGGCCAGTCCGAGCCAATACGTGGCTTGACACTTCACCGCGCGGGATTGCGATTCCAACAGCAGGGCGCGGGATCTGCGCAGCAATTCCGATAAGGGCTACCCATTCCCAATGGCCCTCAACTTCCTCGAACGCCGTTTGGGGATAGTTTCCGAGTGGGCGACCATCCGGGAGTTGAGTGCGTCGGTCTACGCTACGGCGTCGGAACACCACCGGGTCGTGGTTCCGGCGAATAACTGCGTTGGCCGACTGTCGCAGTCCAGCGCGGCCGGATCACTGCCTGTCGTAGACTACTTTGACCTTCTCATTCACTCCCGCGGCCGATCCCGTCTCCGTTAAGGTCTTGCCATCGGCGGAGACGACCAGCGTGGTCTTATACATCTCCCTGCCGTCTTTCTTCCAGGTGAGATCCAGGCCGCGCGCGCCATTCGTCGCGATCACGCACGTCCACCCGGAAGGCCACACCGGACCCGCGGCGGGATGGTCCTTGCCGTCGAATTTGGCATCGCAGACGCCACCAGCGTTCCCAAGCGATATGGTGAGACCGTTGCTGCCCTTCTGGGTTAGGCTCAACGTTTCCGGCGAGCTGGTCTTGAGGTTCTTGGTTTTCCACTTGCCGGCCAGTCCCGGTCCGCCGGAAACACGCTGGAGCGAGATGGAGTCGTTGGACGTCCCGCCATCGGCTTTGACGCGCTTGGAGTCCAGGGTCAGCATCTTGCCATCGGGCAAGAGCTTCAGCGTGGCGGTAGAGGTTACCTTGCCGTTGGTCTTTTCGGTCATCTCCCACGTATTAGCGTCGACCGCTTTCCAGGCGACGGCCATGCCCCAGGGGGTCATGACATCCCTGCCGTCGGTCTTGAATGTGTACGTTTGGCCGTCCATGGTAGCCTTCATTTCGCCGCCGGACATCTGCTCGTACGTAACCGTGGTGTCGCCGAAATCGCTTTTCGCGAGGTTCATCTTCCACTTGCCTGCGTAGGGCGCATCGGCCGCGGAACCCAGGGCGCAGGCGCACATCCCGATCAGAAACACGTTGCGCATGGAGTTTCACCCCCTTCACATTATGCTCCCGGGATTCGGCCCGATGCAAGCCACCCCAGAGCCTTCCATAGCTCGGCCACTCCACTGCGATCTTCTGCATCTCATGGCCAAGATCCAGGGCCCCGCCAGATTCGGATACACCGCCAGTCCATGCTCGAGGGGGAGTCTGCGTGGAAGGGAGGGTTTCCTGACCGGCTTTTTCAGGCCTTCTGCCGCTGTGTGGGCGCCGCGAAGCTGGGCGGGATCCCACACAGGGGGCGGGGGGCCATCAGGGGAAATGGTGGGGCGCTGTTCCGGGCTGGCGACGGCCGGGGTCTGGGGGTGTTGGAAAGGGCGTGGCCTGGAGTTCCCAGCGGGCGCGTGCGAAGGTGCGGCGCAGTTAATCGTCGGGTTGGGGTGGTGGCGCGGAAAGCCAGGGCTGCCGAGCCGTACAATGGCGTGGACCTGGGCCAGAGACGTACGACAGCGCAGCAACTCCTTGGCGATCCACTTGTCGGCGATGCTCC